>Ga0051987_10000664_pt1 | contig 18940 bp, 18 predicted proteins | sample CryGey08umfilter_2_FD_58083 | JGI IMG/M metagenome (GOLD analysis project Ga0051987, IMG submission 58083) | Groundwater microbial communities from aquifer in Utah, USA - Crystal Geyser 4/10/14 0.8 um filter | ecosystem: Environmental > Aquatic > Deep subsurface > Groundwater | place: USA: Utah... | reverse complement strand
GCCCAGTTTTAATCTAAACAAGCCGATATGTAAATTTGTCTTCTTAGGCCGAGAAACACTCTTTTTTAGGCCTTCTTCCTTGGCGCCGCCTATACCCTTAAGTTCGCCGACATTAGTTGTGCCATCTTTATTCTTTATGACAGTAAACTCTTTCAATGTAACGATAAGTTCACTGATATCAATATTACCTTTCAATATCTCAGAAGGCGCGTAACGGACATAGAGCTGTGGCAGGTCAAGCATGACCCTGTCTGAATAATCCGCTGGATTGTTGACCTTAACACCCTTTATATCAATTACTGGCCTGAAAATGCCTATCTTAAGCCTGTCTATGTCAACGCCAAATCCGGTCACATGGCTGACAGTCATCCGCGCGACTACTTTTAATATGGGTTCGCGAAAAACAAAAAATAATATAACAAGGATGAAAGACAGTGATATCAGATTACGTATAAGCCTTATCAATCTCATTGTGGGCTCACTTAAACTTTGTTCTCCAGTTTCTTACGGACAATATCGCTGACCATTTTATTGTCGGCCCTGCCTTGAGTTTTAGCCATCACTTCTTTCATCACACGGCCCATATCTTTGACCGAAATAATACCCATACCCAGGGCAACTTCATCAACTATCTTGATTATATCCTGCTGCGGCATTTCAGCTGGAAGATAGGCCTTAAGGATCGCCAGCTCAGTCTTTTCCTTATTTACCAGATCCATCCTATTGCCTTTTTCAAACTGTTGTATGGAATCCTGCCTCTGCTTTATCAATTTCTTTATGACTACCAGCACGTCGCTATCGTCTATCGCGTCTTTCTTTTTATCAATGGCATAATATTTCATTTCAGACCGCAGGAAACTCACTGTCTGAGTGCGTAAAACATCCCTTGCCTTCATCGCCTCTTTAAAATCAGCGGCTATCCTATCTTCCAGCATAATTACACCTTTCTTTATAGATCCCCGCGAAACCCGCTGGGATCTCGCTAGAATTCGCGCCTTTAGCGCACATTATTCTGTTCAAACCCCGCAAAACCCGCGGGGATTTCGCTGTATGCGCCTGGCGGCATAGCCTAGCGGCATAGCCGCATAGCGCAAATTATAGTGCTCAAAAGTAATACGACATACCTAAAAGATACACGTTTGCCTCAAGGCCGCCGTTGGGCGACTTGATAGACGCGTTGGAAACATGCCTTTTACGATATTCAATATTTATTGCCACATTTTCTTTCAAGAAATAAGAAATGCCAGCGCCGCCCTGGCTGACGAAATTAAATTGCGTGGATTGTTCATAGGTATGCAGGGTCATGTAATAAGGGCCAGTCCCTACCTCAACAAAAGGATAGATCTTAGATGTTAAGGGATAAGAGTAACGAAAGAAGAACGGAAGGCCCATTTCCATATTGCTGTCAGGCTCTGTTATTGCTGATATAAACGGCTCATATATCAATTCCAGCATACCAACAGGCTCAAACCCAAATTTTTTAGTGAATGGCTTTAGGTCAAATCCGAAACGCAAGCCCACGGGCACGGCCTCAAGATCTTCCTGTTGTTTGAGGCTACCTTGCATGTATCCCGTGAAAACACCAAATTCCTGCAGCCACTGCCCTATGCCCTGAGCCGGCCTTTCCGCAAAACAACTCTGTGGCGCGTAACATGATAGACAAAAAACTAACGCTAACACAACCTTAAACTTATTTGACATTGCTCTTTTCCTCCTTTTGTTTCATTGCTGAAAATATATACTCCCCTGCCTCCCGCGCGAGCTTAGGGCTCATGGAAGCGGTTTCAACTTGCGTCTTTCCGTCATTAAGCTTCGTAAAGAACACTCCGGCCTCTGTCGTATCCACATATCCCTTAAAATTCATCGCCGCCAGATACCTCTTATCTTTATCTTTTAAATAAACAAGGGCGCCTTTTTTAACAAGCGCTCCTTCGGCGATCTTAAAACACGCCTCGGGAGAGCAGGCAAATTCTCCCTTTTGCCCCGTAGCCCTGGCAGCTTCCAAATGCGTTATGGAAGACCCCCACACTTTCTTTGCTGTTTCGCTAACATGTGCGCAGCCTAAGATCAAAAACCCAGCCAGGCTTAAAGCAAAAAATACACGGCAATTTTCGCGCGCGTTAAATTTATGCGTTCTATTCATATGTTCTGGTATTATATCTTATCAGGTAAAAAAATCCAATCAAATCTCGCTTCATCCCCAACTGAAATTTTATTTTTTTCTACAAATCCGGCGTTCGCTTCCAGGACATACCGCGCAAGAGAAACAGGTTTAAAACTATAAGGCGCGCCTGTAACAGCCGGCTGGGCGTTAACAACAACATCTACTATCTTTTTATCCTTATTCAGCCAAATCATATCCAGCGGGATAAGAGTATTTTTCATCCAGAAAGGCCAGAAGTCATCATTTGAAAATATAAATAGCATCCCGCGCGCTGAGCTCAGATGTTCGCGGAACATCAATCCTTTAGCCCTTTTCTCAGGTGTTGAGGCTAACTCAACTTTTAAACACCTGCCTCTGACGCAGACTCTCGGAGAAAATACAAAAGCCTTTAAAAACAGCGTCAAAGCGACCGCTAATATGATAGCCAGAAGAAATAAAGAAACGCGCTTAGATATCATTTTGTTTTTAAAACCTTAGGGACCACAAAGATGAACCTGCTGCCCTTGCCGATCTGGCTTTCAACCCATATAGCTCCGCCGTGAAGGCTTATGATCTCTTTGGCAATGGATAGACCCAGTCCTGTCCCGCCTACGCCTGAGGGAGCGACTAAACTCACCTGTTCAAATTTATTAAAGATACGCTTAAAATCCTTCGGGTCTATGCCAATACCATTGTCAACGATCGTCACCTCCAGGCACGGCTCGGAGCATATACCTTCCTTGCGCTCCAGCGTGTCTACAATAACCGTAATCTCTCCTTTTATCGGAGTAAATTTCAGCGCGTTGCCCACAAGATTGACTAATATCTGAGTCATGCGATCGTGGTCTAAAGTAACAGCCATAGGCCCATCTTTGAGATCCAAATTTATAGTTATTTCTTTATCCTTGGCCCAGCTATTAAATGACGAGGCCACTTCGTTTACGATATCGCGAAAATCAAAAGATTCGTGATTAAGCGTCAATTTACCGGCCTCAATTTTTGACATATCTAAAAGGTCATTGATCAACCTGTTAAGCCTCTCTAAATTAAACTTAGAAATAGACAAAAACCTTTCCTGATCTTCATTGATGGCTCCGGTCGTCTTACTCAAAATAAGCTCTAAAGATTTCTGTATAGCCACAACAGGGGTGCGCAGCTCATGGGTCACAAGAGATACAAAGTGAGACTTCATCTCTTCAACCTCTTTTTCATGGGTAATATCGCTTAAGACCGAAACCATACCCACTGTCTTTCCATCTTCGTTTTCAACGACAGCGGAACTCGCTCGCAATACCCTCTTAGTCGTATCATCCTTGCCGTTAACCTCTATCTCTTTGGTAATGTGGGCTTCATCTTTATCGTCTAACGGGCCTTTGGCTACAGCCATGAGATGTTCTTCCTTAAGGCCCTCCACCAATGACCTGCCTAATGCCTCTTTCGTGCCCCGGCCAAGAAGCTTTTCTGCCGCGGGGTTCATCATCACCACGTTGCCAGCGCGGTCAACAACGACTAAACCGTCAGCGAGATGGCGCATTATACCATCAGACCTTTCCTTTTCATCGGAAAGCCGCTTATTATGCCTCCTCAATTCTTCAGTAGCTGCCTGAACTCTCTGGCCCACTTCTTCATCAAACCTCTCGGAGAGACGCGTAAGCTTTGCCAATTTCTTTTTGGATATTGAGACTTCTTCATCTTTGGCGAGTTCTGTTTTTGTTTTCTGGATGAAAGAATCAATTTCATCCAAAGCAGCGCCCGCGGCCATAAAGCGCTCTTTTAGCCTCGGAAAGATCTTATCCTGGCCTTCTTCATATCCTAATATCCTGACAGCGGCATTAACGGCTTTTTTCGGAGAGGCTTTATACAACGAAAAAGCCTCCTGGACCATTGCCGTCTTAATCTCCTCGGCGCACTCTTCTATCACGGCATTACTGCTTTGGAAAAGCGCGGCCCCTTCTCCTTTTTTAAAAGAATCAAAAAGCCTCTGTATAAATTTAGCCGGATCTTTCTTTCTCTCAAACAAAATAGGCGTAACATTTTTAGAAAGCCACCCCACGAATTTTTTTATGACCGCCTCAAAATCGCCGGACTCCTTAGCACTCTCTATAATGGCCTCAGCTACCCTTGAGACATCCTTGTCCATCAATTCAAATACCCCCTGCGCGCCGCCGCCCATCTCTTGATCCTTGCCTGTCAAAAAATTTCTTATATCTAATGAAGTATTGGCGCGGCCGCCCCCTACACCCGGGCCGCCACCAGGGCCATCACCTGCGCCTACGCCGCTACCTGGCCCAGCCCCCATGCCGCTGCCTGATACGCTGCCTGTTCCACTGCCCGATCCATCGCCACCGGGCCCGCTGCCCTGGCCCGCGCCTGCGCCATCCGACGCGCCTATTGATACAACCTTCTGATCTTCTTCCACCTTTTCATAGTGTATCTTCTTGATCTTGACATGTTGGGAACCTTGTCTGAGCAATTCAGGTATGAGCGCTGCCTTACCGCTGTCTGTTAGATGGGATGAAGCAATTGCCACTATAAAACCTATCAACTCTTCAAAGGTCAATCCCTGATTAAAACTCACGCCGTCAAGTTTGAAGCTTTTGAATTTAGCGTAGATCGCAGAAACGCCCATGACATCCTTAGTCAACGCTTCCTGATTCACGAGCATCTCACCCTCATTAATACCTACGACAAACAGGATCTCCTGATTTTCTTTAAGAAATGCGTCAAACATCTTAAACAAATTATTTAAGATCTCCTGAGAGAGAGGATGGTTTACGGCATAAAGAGAGAGCCGCTTAAAACTTAAAAAGAAAGATTTGATTATCTCCCTGTATATTGATCTGTTATTGGCCATAGGATGCCCCTATTTAACCAAAGGTGAACGCGTAGACCGCGAGGGCTTCACCCTCAATATCTATCTCAAGCCGATGTTGTCCATACTTATCAGTGGTGGCGAGATTATATAGATCAAAGGATCTGACAAAGACACCGGCAACAGGCTTACCGTCTAATTTTATTCTCAGTTGCGCGCCATCTTTTAAAGCGCCTGCCACGATATTAACGGATTTGGCCGTATAGATCAATACTATCTTGCCTCGGGTTGAAATTAATCCAAGGCTGTCAACGCCGTTATACCATGTGCCTTCACAATATACCTTATTAGGCGCGTAAGTTTTGGGCAGGCGATGATCAACGGTAGCACCCCGCTCATAGGCCTCTTTGTTACCGAAATTCTCTCTATTTTTTACGCTGCCCAGATATATCTCAGGCGTGACTATTTTAAGAAGATCAACTGCCACAGCCCCTTGCGGGCTGACAGGTATCCTATCGCGCAAAAACTGCTCCTCACCCAAAACACGCTTGCGTTCATCCAACAACTCCTGGATCTTAAATTCCGTCTCTTTATGATGGCCCTCGCCTATATTCTTATAGGCGACAAAACCATCAATATCTATCAAAAACTCCGATGGCCAATAAATAGTATTGTATAGTTTTAGATTACTATGCTCGTTATCAAGCGCCACAGGATATGCAACGCCATATTTTTTGACAGCCGCAAGGACATTATCGTATTGCTTCTCAAATTCAAACTCCGGAGAGTGCACACCTACTATTACAAACCCTTCTGCCTTATATTTTTCATACCAAGCTTCTAAATAAGGCAGTGTCCTCTGACAATCAATACGGCTATATGTCCAAAAATCCAATAAAATGACTTTTTTACCAATAATATCTGAAAGCTTAAACGGCTGACTGTTGATATAGCCGTCAGGCGCTATCAATTCTTTAGCCATTTCATATTTATTTGATTTTTCAGCGGCCCGTTCTCGCCGTAACACTGCCTCTTTTGCTGCTGCCAAAAGCCCAGGCGCAGCCTTATCTCGCGACGAGGCCAAGCCTGCTCCTTTACGTTTTTCTAAATAAAAAATAGAAACAATAACTAACGCAATGACTAAAAAAAGAATAAACCTGTTCTTTGACATCACTTCATCTTTTCAAGGCGTTCTTCGCATCCATCAAACCACTTATTCAGCTCCGCTAACGTAAAGGGCATGTTCATAATGCTCACTCCCAATGCCTTGGCCCTCTTGGCATCTATTTCATCAAACGCGCTGGCAATGACTAATTTATTTTCCAGCGGAATTTTGCACTTACCCTTCATCTGACTTTCAATAAGATCAAGGGACCTGATCTCAACAATATGCCTCCCCATGATAACAATATCAGCGCAACGCGCAGAAGACGAACAGGGCCGAGACTCTTGAGCGGCATAAACGGTGCAATGCTCAGGCTTAACATAAACAGTAATATCATAACCACGCTTCACTAAAGCTTTTTTCAAAAGATCTTAATATCCTCATTTTCAGAAAAAACAAAAACTTTATATTTTGGCGCGTTGGCGGCTTGATCAGTCATCCGTGTCTCCTTCACTGCTCAACGGCTCTATATGCACGACCACGTCGGTAACTCCTTCAAAGCTTTCTTTCATCTTTGCCTCAATCCTGGATGAGACATCGTGGGCATTGACCAAAAGCGTCTGGCCATCCATAAGAACGTGCAGATCTATATAGATATCGTCTTTCCTGCCCCTTGTCCTGACCCTATGGCATTTTAATACGCCATTCACGCTTAAGACTGCCTTTTCTATTTCACGAGGGTCAATGACAGCGCTGTCACAGAGGGTGCTTGAACTCTCGCGTAAAATATTCACAGCGGCCTTGCCGATGAAGAAAACGATCCCTAACGCCGCGATAGAGTCTAAAATATTGAACCCGAGCTTTATGCCTATGAAAGCGAAAATAACCGAACACGAAGTAAATATATCAGCGCGCGTATGGTAAGCGTCAGAAACCAAGACGTCGCTACCAATACGTTTTCCTTTACGGGATTCATAAAGCATAACTGTTATATTCACGATAAGTGTGACAAAAAGGACTACAAAGCTAAACGTATTGACCTGCGCAGCTTCTTTAGTGCGGAACTTCTCAAAACTATCGTGGACAATATGGAAACAAAGGATAAACAACAAAAGCGCTATTAGAACTGAGGTAAAAGTCTCATATTTTTTGTGCCCATAAGGATGGTCAGCGTCTTTGGGCTGAGCCGCTATCCTCATACCAAAGAGGCCTACGATATTTGAAGCGCCGTCCGCGAAGGAGTGGTAGCCGTCAGCCACCATACTCATACTGTGGATCGCGTAGCCTACAATAAGTTTGGCAAACGCTACTAACCAGTTTAACACAAGGACAACAACAAGCGTCTTTTTGACCTCCTGAGCATAGGCAACGTTATCCATTTTTATCATACTTACTCCAACAGAAGTAAGAGCGCCATGACACCCACGCCAAGAACGACTGATAACAATTGCAAAAGAGAACGTGAAAATTTAGCTTCCTTATGAAGCTCTGGGATAAGGTCAGAACCCGCTATATAGATAAAACCGCCTGCTGTCAAAGGCAGGGCTATCAAAGAAAAACCATTTATCTGAGGCCCTATAAAAAGCGCTAATAACGTGCCCACGATAGCTACCAACGCGCAAAGAAAATTCAACAACAACGCCTGCCATCTGCTGAGCCCTCCATTAACAAGGATCCCAAAATCACCTATCTCCTGAGGGATCTCGTGGAATACTACAGCCAAAGTCGTTGTAACACCCAAAGGGATGTTGACAAGATAACTTGCCCCGATCATCACTCCGTCTAAAAAATTATGAAGGCCATCGCCTATCAGATTCAAGAGGACAACAGGCTTAGTATGCGTATCACAGTCTCCCGCGTGGCAATGCCTCCAGTAAATAAACTTCTCCAGAACAAAAAATAGAAATATACCGGCAAGCACTCCGCTAGATACAAACAGGTTTGACCCAGGATCATTATAGATATCCGGAAAGATATGAAGAAAAACATCACCAAAAAGGCCGCCAACAGCGAAACTAACCATGAAAAGAAGCAATTTCTTGAGGCGCCTTTCATCAATGGCAATAGTTATTATGCCTATCAAGGAGATGAGACTGACAATGACCACGCTTGCCATAGAATAAAGCCATATCTTCATCCCGTTAGGCCTCCCGCTTATTCGGATCTCTACCAAAAAAAGCTTCGTTCACGCTAATATACATCATCATATCACCAAAATGCCAGTCGAAAGGCCTAACGGGATTCATATAGGTATTAACTTAAGGCCAAACAACTGGTTTGTCAATTGAAAAGACAACGGCCAGGCAGAATGCCTGGCCGTTTGACCAAAATATTACGCAGTCACTAACTCCTTTCAGAAAGTCACAACCCTATCACTATCACGGACTATTTCATACATATCTTTCATGGTATTGATCGGACACATTACGGTGCCTTTTTGATCACGGGACTTAATACATATCCCACAGGCAAGTATTCTGCCGCCACCCTGTAAAAATTTTTCAGCCTGCTCGATCGTATTGAATTTATCAATGCTTATCTTTTGATACTCAACGCCTTTGCCGGTCAAAAACACCTCAACCTCATCCTTTTGCCCAATACAAAAGTTTGCGTAACGCAAAGCATTCCAGCAAGTCTCCGCATCATTGCTTGAAATAATGACTCCGATCTTCATTTTATGGCCTCCCTTTTGATCAAAACGATCCCATAATGATACGGCTTTAGATCAAACCGTTTTGGATCTACGAACCCAGCCTGCTGTGCCCATTTGATACAATCATCCGGCTTAGGGCGAATGCCCATAGAGGGCCCGCGCGGCGTCTTCGGATCGTAATTCCAATGAATGATCCCAAGTTTTCCACTTTCTCTCAAGATACGTTTTGCCTCGTTAATAAGAACCATCGGTTTTTCAAGATGAAGGATATTAAACAACATTACGTAGTCCATACTGCTACCCGGCAAACCAGAACCCTCTGCGATAAAATCACGCAGGACTGTTTTCACATTGGCCAATCCGTTCTTTTTAGCTTCTTCATCAGTAGATCGCACCATATCGGGCTCAAGATCAAGCGCATAAATTTTCCCCTTAATAATTTTGGCTGCAGGGACCGTAAATGTGCCATACCCGCAACCGAACTCAGCCACGTCACCCGTTTGGGTGTTTATGCCAAGCGCGGCCAGAATATTAACGGGATCAAAGAACGTCTCCCACATATCCCGTTCCGGCATTCCGCTTTCTCTGATTTTCATACTCACACTCCTCAAACAAAAACCTTAAGTGGTCTTTTCCATTCGCGAATAATATTTGAAATAAGCTGAAATAAAACAGCATTCCCATTATCTTTACCCTTTTCAAAATCTTTATCAATCATGCCCATTTGGTTTGTGACATGAGCGAAGCATACAACTTTCTTTTTTCGCGCCTGCGCAAAAGCATAGAGTGCCGCGGCTTCCATTTCAACAGCAAGCAGATTTTCCGAGCGCGCAAAAGAGATAGCCTCTTCTGTCTCTCTAAATGGCGCATCTGTTGTCCAGACCGAGCCTTGTATAACTAGCGGCTTCTTTTTAACAATCCCATTTAACATAGCAAGTATACCTGGGTGAATGAAAGCGTAAGCCGATTTCTGTACATAGTGATAACTTGTTCCTTCGTCTCTTAAGGCACGATCAATTAAAATGAAGTAAGGTGGCTTATGGACAGTCTTAATTTGCCCAGCCGAAGTAATGCTAATTAGCAAGCGACACCCAGATGCGAATAATTCTTCTGCCACGAGTACGGCAAAGGAAGCGCCTACAGCGCGTCCAATCACACCTACAGATAAACCTTCAATTCCTATATCGTAAAGGTCTGTGTGATAACAAGCCCAGTAAGGGTTGCGCTTGCCCACAGAGGAATCCCGAATATATGAAGATAGATCACCATCAGGATCGAGTACACATATCTCCGGCACACTGCCAGATGACAGCGACTTCTGACGCCGAGCCTGCTTCAGTAAATTTGCCGGGTCAAAAACTGACGGTTTCCGGTAATATTTATTTGCAAGTATTGGTATCATACAATTATCTTTCCCCTTATTCATTCCACTCCAAACTTTCTCAGTATCCACATCATCGGGCACCAATTTGTGAATGCGGATTGAAAAAGACTAAGGCCGACAAAACCAGTAAACCATAGCCATTTTGGACTTACAAAATAAGCTAATAGAAGGCTACCCAATACGAAAAAACGCGCAATACCCCTCAGGCTCGCTCTAATGTCATTTCTATCACCTCCCTTAGAAGCCATATCTAATCCTTATATAGAAGTTATCATTACCTTCCAACTGGCCAAATTGGGTCCAATCATGTTTGCCAAAGAAAATATTTGCCCCCACTATAAATCTCCAGCGGTCATTTGCCTGCCACGCAAGACGCGGCCGTATGCACGCGTCACTATCCGTAGGGCTATAAAAAGTAAAAAGTGACGCCTCTAAAGTTTGAAGCCAGAAGGACTTTGTGATACGGAAAGTTAAAAGTTGCCGAAACTCGTCCCTGGAGATATCCCCGGACTGGCTATTTGCCTTGAATTCATCAAAATTTAGCATCTGTTCCAAAAAATACTGAATTCCTGCCCGCAAATCCTTTTGGAAATCCCGCTCATAGCCAAGAAGGTATTTCATCGCTGAATTCTCAATGAGCCTATTTTTACCGCTACGATCTTGCAAAGAATCAGAATAACCGACTTCACTGGAAACGATCCCTCCAACAGACGGCGCAGGCCCACGAATGCTAGCGCCGAAAACTGCAAGCTTCGGATAAAAGACTTCTTTTGTGCTCTCATTCTTAATACCCACCGGCTGATTAAAAAATCCCTTGAACGCGTAAATAGCCGTTTCATACTCTCCGAAATTACGATATAGACGAGTAGCTATTTCTGTATTCTCAAACTGAACCGCGGGTTCTGTAAATATCCGGTTGGATTCTTTACCCGCGATCCGGCCAAGAAAATTATCATAAAAGCTTAAACGGTCTCCATTAATTGAGACATCAGACGTAAAGAAAGGGATAACTACTACATCCATTGAAACCAGATGGTTATAGATTGAGAACTTTCCCGCATCTGACGGTGCTTTGAGGTATTCATCATCCCGGCCGATAAAAAATGACTCATAATCCTTCGGGAAGACGTCATTGATAAAAAGATAGTCTCCGGTTCCCCAGGTAAGGATCTGCCTCCCTAGTTTAACATCCATCCATGAGAGAGGGCTAACAAGCCCATTTGCCTCGCGGATCTGATACCGCAGTGTTTCCTTATATTTATCAGATAAGAGATCTCCTTTGTAGAAAAACTCTGGATTCCACGACGCAAGCCATGCGGGTTTCTGCGGCCGATAGGCCACTTTAAGCTGAAGGCGTTGTTCTAGGAGGTTATAGTCGTTCTTTTGCGTCAGTTTATCTCCTGAGAATTTAGGGCCGTAAACAGCTTCTATGAATCCATGGACTGAATCAAAAATATGAGTCCATGAATCCGCCTGTTTTTTTTCGTCTTGGGAAATACTTCCTATTTTTAGGACATCAGGAGTCGCTGGCTCGGCAAACAAAACTTCGCTGCCAGAGATAGCCAGGATAAAAACTATAAGAATGGAGCCCACCCAGGCTAAAGCCAGGTATTCCTTTAGGGCGGAATGCCCAAGCGGCCACAACCATCCGCGCCTTAAAAGGCGCGGTTTTAGGCCGCGGGGTATGAGGCTGTAAACCTTGCCCAGCAAATTATTCTCCGATCCATTGTCTGGGGGGCCTGCGCAACAGCCTCTCTTGGAAGATATCCGAAGTAATTCCCGCGCCATAGGAAACATTTTTCATAGTAATCTCAGTATACCGTTCGTTCTCAAGATCCTTCATCACCGCTTTCGTAATCGTCGGTGTACCTTGAATAGTTTGGATCTCCTGGGTCTCATAAACCTTGTAAAGCTTTCCTTTAAGATCATAGTGCTCCACTTTAAGCGAAAGATGCGTTGTTTTATCGATCCAGAATTTCATATAGCTAAATTCTATTTCGCCCGGACGTTTCGGCGTGCTTTTAACTACAAGGCAAGAGTATGCGCCAAGATTTTCATCACCTGTCAGCACATGTTCATCCTCATCAAGAGCGCGTCCGGAAACATCCTCGTAAGTGAAATCTGACCCCGCAAAGCTTGTACGCCTGTTGCTTGTAGCAATACGTTTGACCAGATCAATCGCAGGTAGATACAGCCAGCGGTCGTCATCGCGGCCGAGATGCTTTAAGACTAAAAAACTCATCCCTTTAACATCCGCAGGCTCGTGAAAATAGATGTAATAAAACTGGCCGCCGCCGGGTGTCTCATTAAGGCGAAGCATAGTTAGACGCCGTTCACGGACTTGGCCTTGACGATTCACGATGCGCATAGATATTTCGCTTTTGGCATCTGTCTGTGGATAGTAATAAGCTAAAAGCATTTCATTCATCGCTGTCTTGCCGCTTTGCGTGTCTTGAGCATAGGTATTTTTAATCAAAGATCCGCTCACAAATAACAGAAAAAGAATAACCGGAACAGAGAGCATTTTTTTCATACGCCACCTTTCCTCCACAGAAGTAGAACACCCGCGCAATACCGATTAGCGTGAGGTGTCTACTTGATTAGTTTTCGATGCCATAATTGAATAAGGGCTGGTAGATAAATAACGCTCATGACCGAAGAAAGAACCATGATCGCTGCCATAAAAACCCCAACGGTGATATACGGGGTTAAGGCCGCAAAAACCATTACTGCAAACCCCAGGGCAAACAGAATAGCATTAAGAAAGATCCCCTTGCCGGGCCGGGCTACCGTCCAAATAAGCGCCTCTTTCAAATGGCTTGGGCTATTGGACGCCCAACCATCGCCCCCTGGCTTACGAGGGTCTTCTTTATACCGCTGCTGGAACCGGCCGACGAAATGGATGGCAAAATCAATAGCCATACCCAAGGAAAGCGTGGATAGTACTGCGACCGGCATATCAAAATCCTTTCCGATCAATCCCACGACGCCATAGATCAATGCTATTGTAAAAAGAAGCGGTAGAAAACTCAAAATCCCCCACAGAAACGAACGAGTCACAAAGACAAGGAGTATCAATACTAAAACGAGCCCCCAGAGAAAACTGCTGACCATCCCCCAAAGCACCTCATGGTTCCATACCATATTAAAATACGCGATCCCTGCTGGTTTGAAATTCGTTACTTCCGGCAAGGGATGCGAAGCGAAAAAACTATTTGCCCGGCCAATGACTGACTTCATCGCGTCTGCATCCCAGATCTTCAACTGGACGATGATGTTGGCAGTTCTAAGTGAAAAATCCACAACATTATCAAGATGCCGGGGCTTTGCCGCTGATTGTAAAAGAAATAGGTATTGCCCTACCTCTTGCTTAGAATCCGGTATGCGATTGAATAAAGGCGCATTATCATGCATAACCAGATTCACGCGTTTAATATAGTCTACCAAGGAAAAAGTTTTCCCGATAAGCGGGTCTTTTTCCAATTCGCGCTGAAGGCCTTCAATTTGACGTAAAAACGCGGGATCTCCTGCATCACTGTCTTTTTGCGCCTGAACAACCAAATAACCTGTGGAAGTTCCGCCAAGATATTTATTCATGACACGGTCCGCAGTCCTGACTTCACTGTTGAACTTAAACCAATGAACCATGTTATTATTAACATGAATACGGCTAAGGCCCGCCATTGCCACTATAAATAGCATGATGCCCACAAGTAGAATGGGTTTAGTCTTTTCTACGCAAAAGCGCCCCAGGCGTAAAAGTAAAGGATAAAATTTTTCCTCTTTTCCTTGCGCAGATGCAAGCTTTAAAATATGTTTTTCAGGGACAAGCATGAGAAGGGCTGGAATAAATGTAAAGCTCAAGAGAAGGACAACTAGGGTCCCGAACGCAACAACTAACCCGAAAATCTTGACTGGAACGATGGTGACTGTTGCAAGCGCGGCAAAACCCACGGCTGTGGTAATATCCGAATAAAAAACTGGAGAACCAACGACTTTCATTGTCTCCAATATGGCTTTTCGTTTATCCTGGCCTTCGCGTAGCCGGAATGCAAACTCATTAAAAATATGAACCGCATCGGTTGCGATCGCCATTAAAAAGACCGGGCTCATGGAACTCATGATGTGAACAGGAAACCCTAAACCAATCAACCCTCCCATACTCCAGATGATGCCAATCATGGCGGCAGACATATAAGCGATAATCACGACAACATTTCGGAACATACACATAAGCGCTATACACATCACAAGGCCTGCTATAGGAGAAAAAAAACCCATCTGGCGAAACATCTCTGTTCCGAATGTATCGCGGGCAACCGGATCTCCCGCAAGATAAAAATGATTTTGCCCTGGATTTTTTGGCAGTATCGCGCGAATATTGTCCGCGATTTCCTTGCCGTTGGCAGTCGGCTCTATAGGAATGAAGATCGCTACGGCTTTTCCGTCCGAAGAAATAAAACGGCCCACAAAGAGCGAATTATCTAAAATGGTTTTACGTAAAGCTGATAGCCCTTCTTCAGTTTGTGGAATATCAGCTAAAGCAGGCTTGACAACGAGTTCGCCCTCTTTAGAAAATACATTCTCTACGCTTGTCAGGCTATCTACATCCCGCACAATCACACCGGGGATCTGTCGGACGGCATCCGTCAGGTCTTTGATATATTTAAGTGTTTGTGGATTAAAAATCCCGTCTGTATTGACTATACCCAATACGATCACATCAGGATGAAGGACAAAGTCTTTTTCTATCTTGTCATTATACTGGCGGACAGGCGAAGTCGCAGGAAGCATATGCTTGGGATCGGTATCTATTGTAATCTTTGGAAACTGCGCCATAAAGAAAATACTGATAGCAACAACAATTCCAATAACAAGCTTAGGATGGCCCATGACAATTTGCGTTAAACGTTCAAGTTTCATTTCTCTCCCTTATTGATCCATTTACTCAAACGTCCTCCTTCTGCGAGTTGTTCCATCAACACTTCCCGTAGGATCTCACAGGCCTTGAGCATTTTTGGATTTGCGCACTTACAATAAACATTAAGCCCTTCTCTTCTTGTAGCAACAATTCTACGTTGGCGCAATATACTCAAATGCTGAGAAAGATTCGCTTTTGGTAATTTGAGCCTCTTTCTTAATTCTTCAACACTTTTTTCTCCTTCACGCAATATATTTATGATCTTTAACCGTGTTGAATTGGCCAGACTTTTACAAACCTCGGCATGCATTTGAAAAATTTTTTCTTCTGTATTTTTATCCATCATAGCCCTTTCCCTTTAGTTAGTTGCATAGTTTATTTATTTCGCAACTAATATATCATATATTATATTTCATTGTCAAGTATTTTGGGAAGCATAATCCTGTTTCACCCCGTTAGAGAAAACCGCCAACTTTAGAGAGAACAAAGTTCTCTAACGGGGTTCACCTGCAGAGATAAAAAAATGGGCAATTACGGCAATAACGGCTATCTTCCTGGTCAGCCTTAAAAGGTTTGACGGGATCAATGATCTCTTTGAGAAGAAACTCAAGCGCCCTCATAAAGATCCCCATTATCCTGTCTTTACCATCCGCCTCTTCTGTGTCCTTAAAAAGCTTGCTCCCTGGAAAACCTTCCTCAGGCTCCCTGATGCTATACAGGGCGGCATTGATATTTTCGCTTTTTTGAGCCTGCTTTACCAAATAATAATAAATAGGCAGCTGAAAAGACCTGACCGTATCCTTAAGCAAAAGCCTGCTTAAAGCAATATCCGCGATACGCGCGGGATTAACAGGCATCTTATCAGATACGCCAGTCTTATAATCAATGATAAGCAGGCTGTCGTCATCAAGCCTGTCTATCCTGTCCACCTTAGCCTTAAACCTGAAAGTATCTCCATCAAGCGTTAATGTATCTTCAAACACGCTCTCCAAACACACAACCTCCCTGACCGGCCTCGTCTTCTCGCATTCTAGAAAACGCGACAACCTGAGATCAATAACCTCTTTGGCCAGGAACGCGCCTGACCTCATCCTTCTTTTGAATTCATTTTCAAATTTTTTCGTTAATATCTTGTCAAAAAGATCTTTAAACTTATCGTCTATGCAAGGCCGCTTGCCGACCCATAAAGCAAACGCCTCTTCTAACACACTATGAATGAACGTTCCCAATTCAGAAGCCTCAGGCCCAACGGTCAAGACCTCCTTTTCCCGCAGCCCAAGAACATACTGGTAATAAAATCTCAAAGGACAAGACAGGTACGTGTTAACGCTTGATGCTGAAAACCTGAAACCTTTTAAAAAAGCTACATGGCCGGGCCTTTTTGGTATCTGTATATCTTTAGCCGCCACTTTTATTTTAAAACGGGCGTGCGGAATGGGGTAGGCATCAAGACCACGAAGCGCTTTCTGTTTCTTCCAAATCAGCTCCTCAATGAAACGGCTCCTCTCCTTATTCTCGTTCTCCTGATAAAAAATATGCGCCGAACGAGCGCTAGACAAGAGCCGGACGAATTGATACCGTTGGATCTCCTCTTCTTTTTCAAGCCTGTTTAAACCAAGGGCTAACATTACGTCGCGTGGTATCAACGGCTCATAGACCTTAAGACGCGGCAGGACCGACTCATTGACATCCATAATAATGACATTTTCAAAACTTAAAGAGCGCGTCTCAAATAAACCTAATATCTGCAGGCCCTTCAATGGTGACCCTGAAAAAGATACCATCTCGCTATCAAACTTATTTTTGAATATCTTAAAAATATCCTCTTTTGGGAATATTTCATCTTTAAAAGACGCATTCTTAAATTCATCGCTTATCTCATAAACCTTGGCTGCTATTTTCAAATTCAGGGGATATTTTTCTAAAAGGCTATACCGAAGAAGCACGTCAAGCAAAGCGTCAAGGCAAAGAGAAAGATCGTAAAAGTTTTTTACTTTTTCCCAATCCTGGAATAATACTTTATGAAGTGTAACAAGCGTACTTTTCAAAGCCTGGCGCGTTGATGTGCCGGCATCCATACCGCGGGATGTCTCCAGGGCCGCCTCAAAAAGAGATCCCTCTTTTGATATTTCATCCAAGGAGACAAAAAGACTCCCGCCCAAAGGTGTCTCTTCCATGCCGATAAGCACTTCTTCAACCTTATGACAAAGCACGCGTGTCATAGCAGCCTCTCCGGATAAAGCCAAGTTCTTGACAAGGGGATGGCTCAATAACCTCAAATAATCCTTAACGTAATACGCGTCATCTTTTTTTGTATCCTGGGCTTTAAAAAGACATTCAAAAAGATGATACAAAGAACTCCTCTTAACAGGATAGCCCATGGATACGTTGAGCTCACCTACGCTTGACGCTATCCTTGAAAGCAAAGGAATGACACTCTCAGGATCGGGCACAACAATGACCGTCTTGTCAGGATCCTTTATGGTCTTTAAGATCTCTGCTACGTAAGCGACCTCGGAGTGGAGGTCAAAAGCCGCGTGCATAGAAATTTCGGTGTGTGATCCTTCTTTTTGGGCAGTCTGAATAACGCAGTTTAAATTCTTAGATGTTCTTTCAAGAACAGGCCACTCCTTCGCGTCGCCCTGGAAAAATAACAAGGCCTTGCCTTCGCTATATAGTTTTTTTACAACGGCCTCTTCGGTTTTATGCAAATAGAAAAAATTGCAAAACAGGATCGTATCAAATTCGCTGAAATCCGCCTTATTCATTGACTTGTGCGCGCGCAAATACGCGAAACCTCTTGTGTAAAACTTTTCCTCTTTTAAAAATTTATGGAAGGCGCGCCGCAGAGCCACAATATGGATAAGCAGCGCGTTAATACTTTCCGGAACATCATAACCTATCGCCGCGTTGAACTGAATATCTTCCAACGTCTTTATTTCAACAGCTTCCAGATCAAGCTGTTCTATAAAACCCAATATTTCCTGCGCCCAAGGCAGGAATTGCGAAAACTTCTCGCGGCCTTTTAAAACCGCAGGCGCGTGTTTTTTAGCCAAGTGATAAATACTAAAACTTGCCTCAAAGTCAGATATCTTCGTAAAGGGTTCACTTCGCTCGCTACGTTCGCTTCGTTCACTTTTAAAAAGGATGGCTTCAATAAATTCGTCTATGGTAAAAAATCTGGGTGGAAGAAATGGTTCCTTAATACGAGCGGAAAGCTCCTTCTGCAGGAATAACCGCGGCCTCGCGCCGCCAAAGACTATAGCCAGCTTGTTTAACTCTTTACCCTGTTCTATAAAATTATCTTCCAGATACATTGCCAGGCTTTTAATAAAATCATCGGCAAGGCTGTAAGTCACTGTTTTATTCATAAAATAGCCTTCAACTCAAGTGTGTCAAGATAGATCAAAAACCCTTTGACTCCTTTATCCGGAAAGATAGAACGAACAAGAGATACATACTCACGCATTTGTTCAACGTCGCGTTCATGTTCCTCCTTAGACGTCTTATAATCAATAACACGCGCCTCTCTGCTGCCGACTATCAATCGGTCCACGCGGCGGGCATTTCCTTTACTATCTATGATCTCCTGTTCCTGAAAAACATTGTTTCCTTCTGTAAAAAAGAACGGCTTAAATCTTTCATCTTCTAAAAATCTCCTTAAAACGCCCTCATCCGCTTTCTGAAACGCAAAATGCGGAAATTTATGGCGCGCCTTATTTATAGCGTCTTCTAAGACAAAACCCTGGGCCTGGGAAGAAAGATCGCCTAAGCAGGATAAGATATAATGGAAGGCCTCGCCGCGGAGCATATTTTTACGATTTTCAAGAAGCCGGCCATCAATAAACTCGTCTTTTAAAAACTTGACCCAGTCTTCGCAGGAAGAGGGCGACAATTCAAGATCTAAAGGTTCTTTCTTTTT
>Ga0051987_10000663_pt1 | contig 18955 bp, 16 predicted proteins | sample CryGey08umfilter_2_FD_58083 | JGI IMG/M metagenome (GOLD analysis project Ga0051987, IMG submission 58083) | Groundwater microbial communities from aquifer in Utah, USA - Crystal Geyser 4/10/14 0.8 um filter | ecosystem: Environmental > Aquatic > Deep subsurface > Groundwater | place: USA: Utah... | reverse complement strand
AACGGATTTTGACGAATTCTTCTGCTCCTCAAAACATTGCAATAGCTGGTCAAAAGTGATCAGGCCTTTATTTATGAGGATCTCTCCCAACTTTGAGCCGTATTGGTGCGCCAGGGCGGCGTCAAGTTTTTCTTTTGTCGTATAACCTTGCTGCACTATGATCTCGCCTAAAAGTTTTCTTTCCCTATTCTGGGTCTGTAGCGCGTCAAGGAGCTGGCTCTCGGTCAGTAGGCCGTTCTCCACTAACATCTCTCCTAATTTTCGCGGGACTTTCATATTAGTGCCTTCCCTATTGCAACGCCAAGACGCGGTCTATCTCCTCTTGAGTCGTTAAGCCTGAGGCCAACAGAGACTCTATCGACTTTGAAAAAGGCACCATGCCCTGTTCTACGGCCGCGGCCTTCAATTCTTCGGCAGATGCCCTCTGCAAAATAAGCTGCCTCATTATATCACTTATCTTTAAAATTTCAAATACGCCCGTTCTTTTTCTAAAACCCATGTTAGAACATTGTCGGCATCCGCGGCCCTTACAGACCTTGCATACTACTCTTACTAACCTCTGCGATATAACGCCTGTCAGCGCGGTAGCTATAAAGAACGGTTCAACCCCCATATCCAACAGCCTTACGATGGTATTAATAGCGTCCCTGGAATGAAGCGTAGAGAACACCATGGCGCCAGAAAGAGCGGCCTGAAGCGCCGTGCGCACGGTCTCAGCATCGCGCATTTCTCCTACTGCGATAATATTTGGGTCCTGCCGCATAATAGCCCTTAACCCTGTGACAAAAGTCATGCCAAACTCATGTTCTACGGGTATCTGATTAATACCCAAAAACTTTACTTCAACGGGGTCTTCTATAGTGCAGATATTCTTTTCCCTGGTATAGATATGCTGCAAGATGGAATAAAGTGTCGTTGTCTTGCCGGCTCCGGTTGGGCCGGTAATTACAAAAAATCCCTCCGGCCTATAGATCATAGAATCTAAAAGCTGCAATATTTCTTTTGACATGCCAAGATCCGCAAGATTCATGCAATACTTATTGCGGTCCATAAGCCTCATGACTATCTTTTCTCCCAAGAGCGTAGGCATGGTAGAGGCGCGCACATCATACTCGGTATTATCAAACATAAAAGTAAAACGACCATCCTGCTGGTTGCGCCTCTTAGTGGGATCCATTGATGCCATGATCTTGATAGCGTTAACCACCGAAGAAAGGCTCGTCTTATCTTCCACGAGATGCTCAGCGTCTTTTAAAATACCATCTACCCTGAAACGAATGACTATTTCCTCTTTGCCAGCTGAAGCAAACGGCTCCCAGTGTATGTCAGTAGCTCGCTCTTTTATGCCCTTACGAATAGTATCATATATCATATCCAGCGATTCCTGCCTGACCTCTGCTCTTCGTTCAACCATTTTGTCTCCTTAATATTGCCTATTATAGGTATTTATTCCCTACAATATTAATCCCGTAGCGAGCGTAGTAAATTTTGAACAAGGATCTCGTGTGAAAATTTACAAGCGTCTTCGCAAGGGATAAACCTTCTTTTCATTCATCTATTCTATACAAAAAAACCCCCTAATGCAAAATATTTAATTTTAAAAAAACCTGTAAAATAAGGTTGGCATAAAGGCCGCAGAGCAGGTCATCTGACATGATGCCGAGACTCCCGCGAATATTTTCCAGCCGCCTGGCAGGGAAAGGTTTAAATATATCCAAAACGCGATAAAGTACAAAACCCGACAAAAGATTTAGCGCATTTATCGGCACCATAAAAAAAACAATAAAGATGCCTGCAACCTCATCAATAACGACCTCCCCGGGGTCTTTCTTACCGAATACCTTTTCAGCGCGTCCGGCTGAAAAAAAACCGAGCCCTACGATAAGCACGAATAAAGCCGCGCAAACTACAGGTACGTTTTTTACGCTTAAAAAAATGAGAAGCCCAGCGATACTTCCCATGGTGCCGGGAGCGAACGGTATCATACCAACATAGAAAAAAGTAGAAAAAAACTTGACCAAGCGCTCCATCAAAGGCTCCTGATAAACTTCCTGTTCTGCCACAAATAGCTCCAGCCGGAATAAAGAGTAAAAATAACGGTGATACTCATAAGCACTAATATGCCGGATCTAAAACCCTCTTGGAATCTTTCATCCCAGAATGAAAAAGAAACGGCTGATTCCCGGATAACAAGAAAAATAAGGATAAAGAATATAGTAACCATCTGGGAGACAGTCTTATGCTTGCCCGCTGACTCAGCTGCCAGCACAACACCTTTCCTGATAGCGAATAGGCGCATTCCTGTTATCAAAAATTCTCTTATGATAACCAACACAACCATCCAGGCCGGCACTAACTGAAGCTGGACAAAAGACAATAAAGCGCCTAATACCAAAACTTTATCAGCCACAGGGTCCATTATCTTTCCAAAATCAGATATCTCATTTCTCTTTCTTGCCAACCAACCATCCAAAAAATCGGTAAGGCACGCTAAAAGAAAAATAATGAAAGCGCACATCTTGGGAATAACGCCATTTAAAAAAATAAACTCCATCATTAAAAAAGTCAGCCCTACGCGCGAAAGCGTCAATTTATTTGAGATATTCATCCCGTTAGGCCTCCCGTCCATACGGCTCATCACCAAAAAAAGTTTCGTTCACACTAACACATACGTTCTCATATAATCAAAACGCCCAGCGCAAGGCCTAAGGGGATTCATACTGCTGCCTCTGCCTCCATATCATATTCATAAGTATCCGTTATATGGCATGTTACGATACTTCCTGGCTTTAAATATTCACTACTTTTTAAATAAACAACACCATCCACCTCAGGCGCGTCGCATTCTGTGCGGCCCACGTAAACGCCTGGCCTAATAGCTTTTTCTTCATCCACCATAACGCTGACAGTCCGGCCCAATGCCTTATGAAGTAATCTTTTCGAAATCTCCTTTTGTAATGACATCAGTCGGCTGTATCTTTCTTCCTTAATCCGGCCTGAGCGTTGTCCTCTAAAATCGTACGCTCTTGTGCCTTCCTCGCGGGAATACTTAAACGCGCCGAGTTTATCAAACTCTGTTGCCTTAATAAAATCCAACAGTTCCTGAAATTCTTTATTTGTCTCGGATGGGAAACCCACTATGAACGATGTCCTTAACGCCAGGCCAGAGGCGCGGCCTCTTAGTTTAAAGATTAGATCAAGGATCGCTCGTTTACTTACGCCGCGATCCATCAATTTAAGCAGCCTTTCATTAATATGCTGGAGAGGCAAGTCAATATAAGGGCAGATACGGCCTTTAACAGAAAAAAGCTCCAAAAGTTCATCCGTTATTCGTTTAGGATGAAGATACAAAAGCCTTATCCACGGTATGCGGCTTATCTTCAATATTTTTTTAAGCAAAGATGCCAGAGAAGTTTTAGGGCCTTTTTGACGGCTCAGGTCCGCTCCAAAAAGAGTAATGTCCTGGCCGATGATATTAAGTTCCCGCGTTCCGTTTTCTTCAAGCCGCCTTACCTCGTTTAAAATATCAGCTTCGCCCCTGCTCCTTAAAGGGCCCTTGATCAAGGGAATAGAACAATAGCTGCAGCGATTGGCGCAGCCCTCCGCTATTTTAATATACGCGTAGTGAGCGGGCGTCAATCGCGCCGCCGCGTTAAAACGCGTTTTAAAATCCGCGATACCCACAAACTTGTCAACCTCGCTAAAATTATCTTTGAGTTCTTTTAAATAACGCTCTACAAGACAGCCATACACTATGATTTTTTTTATCTTTCCTTTTTTCTTAAGTTCAATAAGGCCTATGATGGCCTCTATGGACTCTTCTTTAGCCTCTTTCGTAAAAGCGCAGGTATTTACCATGATCACAGCAGCCTTATCGGGAGTAGTTATCTTGGCCCCTTGCGCTATCGCATCTGATAATATAGCCTCGGAATCTACTGTATTCCTAGCGCAACCCAGCGTTACCATACCGACGCGTTCTCCAAAAAATTCTTTTCTTACTTCTTGTTTTCTCATATTTTATTAAGAAATGCTGGCAGGAAATACGTTATTCGCGGATAGAAAGTCCGGCCATTGTCACAACAACGTGCCTTAAGGTCTGCCCAGGCCTGCCTATTTTCTGCAGTAGTTTTCCGTTGATCTCAAGCTGAACAGCGCCCGCGTTGCCTAACCACAACTCAATTTTATCATAGGCCTGCCAACTCTCAGAGTTTCCCTTTGGCATAATGTTTTGTAAAACTACCTTGCCGTCAACTTTTACCTGAAGCCAGCATTTATCCTTGGCCTTTATGACAAGCACGATATTCTTTTGTGTATTTTTAGCCGTAGTATTAAGAATAGCATGTTTTTTAACAACTACGGGTTGAGGCATAGGCAATTCAACGGGAATAACTTTTTTGACCGGCGCAGGAATAAGGGCCTTCTCAACCGCCGCCTTTTTAGCGGCCACCTGAGCCGTTCTCTGAGCGGATTTTTGAGCTGATACTTGGGCTGATCTTGGTTTTGCCGGGTGATTTTTTATAAACCTAACGGTTGATACAACCGCGATAAATGCCAACACCCCCACTATAAAGAACTTATAATTCTTTAAGAATATGTTATCTTGGCTCAAATGATGTTTCGGGAAATGCCCAGAAGGCTCTACCTTACGGATATCCGCAGGCTCTGGCTGGCCCGCAACCTGGCGGTAACAGCGCAAGACCTCTTCTTTGTCAACCCCAAGATAATCAGCATATAACCTTAAGAAACTCTTGACGTACACAGCCCCCAGGGACGCCACATCATCATTTTCAATAGCCTTTAGGATATTGATATGAATACGCGTGTGCTTGCTCGCTTCCTCAAGGCCTATATGTTTATCGGAGCGCGCTTCTTTTAAAATAAAACCGAAACTCTTCTCTATGTTATTTTCCGCCATCTTGCTCTACCACCTGGCCTTTCTTCATATCGTCCTTAAGCCACTGCTCTCGGTCTACAAGGATCTCGCGCGGTTTACTTCCGCGATATGGGCCAACCAGGCCTTCGTCCTGCATCATATCAATAAGCCGCGCGGCGCGGGTATAACCCAACCGTAAGCGCCGCTGCAAAATAGACACAGAGGCCTGCCCTGTTTCAATTATCAATTTCGCGGCAGTTTCATAAAGTTCATCCTTCTCCGTGATAGCTCCGAGCTGGGACTGCTCCTGTTGCTTTAGGATACTCTCATCATATACAGGCTCGGCTTGCTTACGGATAAATTGCAGCACATTTTCGATCTCGGTATCTTTAACATATGAACTTTGCGCCCTGATAGGCTTAGCCTGGCCCGGCTGTAAGAACAAAAGGTCTCCTCTGCCTAATAATTTATCCGCGCCGTTCATATCCAAAACCGTCCTTGAGTCCACCTTAGAAGCTACTTTAAAAGATATGCGAGCCGGAAAATTAGCTTTGATGACGCCTGTGATAACATCTACAGATGGTCGCTGCGTCGCTAAGACAAGGTGTATACCTACGGCGCGCGATAATTGCGCCAGGCGCGCGATAGCGCTCTCCACCTGATCCCTGACCATCATCATCAGGTCAGCCAATTCATCAATAACAACTACTATATAAGGTAATTTCTGTTTTTTTTGATTATAGGCCTCTATATTCCTACAGCCTTCTTTAGCAAGCAGGCGATAGCGCTCGTCCATCTCTGATGTCACCCACGCCAGGGCCGAAGCTACTTTTTTGGGGTCTGTCACAACAGGGCACAAAAGATGAGGCAGGCCGTTATAAGGAGCCAATTCCACCATTTTCGGGTCAACCATTAAAAATTTTACGTCGTTTGGCGTCGCGTTAAAAAGCATGGATAAAATAATACCATTGACACACACTGTTTTGCCGGAACCGGTAGTGCCGGCTATCAAAAGATGCGGCATCTCTCCTAAGTCCGCTATGATAGGCTTACCGCCGATATCCATACCTAAAGCAAGCGTTAATTTTGACTTGCTATTCCTGAAATCATCGCAGGCAATGACCTCTTTTAAAAAAACCATGCTCATCTTGATATTGGGGACCTCTACCCCCACCCTATTCTTCCCAGGAATAGGCGCTACAATACGCACTGATGTAGCTTTCATGGTAAGGGCGATATCATCAGCAAGGTTCACGATCCTCTGGACCTTGACGCCTGGCGCCGGTTCAAGTTCATACCTCGTTATAACCGGTCCACGCTCAATATCAGCCACGCGGACAGTTATCCCAAAATCATTCAATGTATCTTCTAAAATTTTAGCGTTATCAACCAAGTCATCTTTAAGCTGGCGCATGGAAAATGGCGGCGGAGAATCAAGCAGGTCAAGCGAGGGAAGCACGTAATCCTCATCAGACGCCTCACGCACAGGCGACTTCTCGTTAACGGCGGCATCTTTAGGCTTAGCTATTTTTATGTTAACAGGGCCTGTTTCGAAAACCTTCTTGGGCTTGGCCTTAGAGGTATAGTTTGAAGATCCCGGAAGTTTTGCCACTTTAGCCTCAATGCGCTCGGTCTTCCTTGGAGCTTCCTGACGGGACTTCAAAAATTTCTGGAACAAAGGTATCGCGGCTAGTATTCCTTTTAAGCTAAATCTCACTTTTATATTTTCAAAGAAACCAGCGAGAAATGGAAATATCAAGATCTCGCCTATCAGGGGCAGCGAAAGCAATCCCAGCATAAGAAGCATGACATAAGCGCCTGTCCTGCCGAAATAGTGAGATAAAAAATCAGAAAATACAAGGCCTACGATACCGCCGCGCCTAAACCTAAGCGTCTGCTGTGTGATAAAGAACATCGCCAGAAATGAACTTAACGCCACCGTCAATATAAGAAACCCCAATATTTTTATAATATTGGCCCTTATCTTTTCGGCCCTGACAAATTTCAAACCCCACAAAAATAAAAAAGTCGGGAAAAGATATGACGCCCAACCAAATACAAAAAAGAATATACCCGAAAGATAAGCGCCGAAAACATTGATAAGGTTCTTTGGAGGCGTGTTAGGATGCGAAGTATAAAAAGAAAGGTCCGCGGAATTATAGGAAAAAAAACTTAAAAAAATGAGAACAGTAAGCGCGAAAATAAATATACCAATGATCTCTAAAACATATTCCTTCTTCATCCCGTTACACCTCAACGATCACATTTATTCCCGCGCACCCGGTCTATCTAAATATTTGACGTTCCAGGACGAAAAATGCCGTGTATAGGAAGGTGTGACGGGATTCATTGGTAGGATAGCTTTATTCTTTATTCTTTTGCTCCGCCTGCTTCTTGCTCAAATTGATGCGGCCCAATTCATCTATACCGATGACCTTAACCATGAACTCATCACCAAGTTTCACGACGTCTTCCACATTCTTTACGTACTTATCCGCGAGTTCTGATACATGCACAAGGCCTTCTTTGCCGGGAAGTATCTCAACAAAGGCTCCGAAATTCATAAGCCTCTTGACCTTACCCCTATAAAGCTTACCTACCTCGGCGTCTTCAGTAAGCCCATTGATCATTTCAATAGCCCTCTTTGAAGCCTCGCTGTCATTAGAGGCTACCAGAACGCTGCCGTCATCTTCCACATCAATAGCGACGCCCGTAAGTTCGATGATCTTGCGAATATTCTTTCCTCCTGGCCCTATCAGGTCACCTATACGCTCCTGATTGATCTTTAGATTAATAATACGGGGCGCGAATTCGGAAAGCTCAACTTTAGGGATCGCGATAACAGCGATCATTCTATCAAGTATAAAATTCCTGCCTTTGAGCGCGTGCTCCAATATCTCTTCTATCATACCCAGAGAAATACCTCTTATCTTCAGGTCCATCTGGATGGCTGTTATTCCGCTGCGAGTCCCAGCGACTTTAAAATCCATATCGCCATGATGATCCTCAAGGCCCGCGATATCAGTTAAAATGACATGCCGCGCGCCCTCCTGGACTAACCCAAGGGCAATACCCGCTACAGGCTCTTTAATAGGTACACCCGCGTCCATGAGCGAAAGCGACGAAGCGCAGACAGTCGCCATACTAGATGACCCGTTAGACTCTAATATCTCGGAAACAATCCTGACTGTATAAGGAAATTTTTCAGTTGTAGGCATAATCGGCTTCAAAGATTTTTCTGCCAATGCCCCGTGGCCTATCTCACGACGGCCTGGGCCTCGGACAGGTTTGATCTCTCCTACGCTAAACGGAGGAAAACTGTAATGCAGCATGAATTTCTTATATGATTTCCCCTCCAGGGCCTCTACCATCTGCTCATCAGCGCGCGTGCCTAAGGTCGTAACAGCCAAACTCTGCGTCTGGCCGCGGGTAAATAAACCCGATCCATGCGTCCTGGGTAACATTCCTATTTCGCATGTGATCGGCCTTATCTCATCAAAACCCCTGCCATCCACCCTTTTATTCTCATCTAAAGCCAGCCGGCGTATCTCTTCTTGCTCTATCTTATCTAACGCGCCCTTTATATCCGCGTCACAAACCTTACCTTCTTCTTTCTCAGCGCAGAACTTCTCGGATATCTCTTTATACAACATCTCAGATGCTTCCATGCGCTGTTCTTTCTGCGCGATCGAGCAGATCTTTTTAACCTTAGGCATATAAGCAGACCTTATACCTTTAACAAAATCAACGCTTACGCTCTTGTCTTCAAAAGCCATCTTGGGCAATCCTGCTTTTTTAATTAACTCTTCCTGAATATCAATAGACGCCTGAAGGCTCTTGTGCCCAAATTTAAGCGCGTCAAAGATAACAGATTCTTTCAACTCCTTGGACTCTCCCTCTATCATCACGACCTTTTCACGGGTCCCCACAACTATTAGATCCATATCCCCTGCTGCCCTCTGCGCGTACGTAGGATTTAAAATAAACTGGCCGTCAACGCGGCCAACGCGGCAAGCTCCTATTGGGCCCTGAAAAGGTATGCTTGAAATACCTATCGCGGCAGACGCGCCAACAACAGCCAGGACATCAGGGTCGTTTTCGGCATCACTGGAAAGCACAAGCGCGATCACCTGGACTTCATTCATAAAACCTTCCGGAAAAAGCGGACGGATCGGCCTATCTATTATGCGTGAGATCAATATTTCGCTCTCTGAAGGCCTGCCTTCGCGCTTAAAAAATCCTCCGGGTATGCGGCCCGCGGCATAAGTCTTTTCCTGATATTCAACAGTCAGAGGGAAAAAATCCTTGCCTTCTTTGACTCCCCTTGAAACACATACTGTGACCAGGACCATTGTTCCGCCCAAACGCACGGTCACAGAACCATCAGCCTGTTTAGCTAATTTACCTGTTTCTAATATCATATTGCCATTCCCAAAAGGAACTTCTGATTTTTCAATAGACATATTTTCCTCACGATTATTTACGCAATCCCAGCTTAGAAAGGATCTCTTCGTACTTCTTTATATCATTCTTCTTTAAAAATGACAAAAGACGACGACGCGTGCTGACCATTTTCAGCAGCCCTTGGCGGGAATGGCGGTCTTTCTTGTGTAATTCGAAATGCTTGGAAAGCTGATTGATACGCGCGGTTAAAAGGGCGACCTGCACAAAGGCAGAGCCCGTATCTTTTTCGTGGATCTTGTAGTCTTCTATTATTTCCTTCTTTTTAGCGATTTCTAACATTAATTTCTATCCTCCTGGGTATATATAATAAGTTATTATTTTTTAACAGGTTTTTAGTATACCTTTTAAGTTCCGGTAAGTCAAGGGGAATTAAGGCCGTTAAATAGCGTTAACGAAACAAAGTATATTACTGCGCCTGCCCTATCTCAGACTCAAGATAACCAAGCAGCTTTTCTATTTCCTTAGACGTTCGGTCAGATACGAGATTAGCGGCATTGACCTCTTTTTCTAAGGTCTTGAGCGTCGCGTAAAGCCGACGAAGTGTTGAAGTTCTGTGTTGGGCTCTTGCTTTTTGAGGGTCTTCTCCCTCACGAAGCGAGCGCAACCTCAGGCCTACCTGTTTCTTTACCTCTTTGCCATCTTTCCCATCCTCAAATACGCTCTTCTTAAATTCTTTATAATCATCTTCCGTTAATTCTTTGTTCTTAGCAACAAGCCGCAGAACATTTACCGCGTCAAGGCTTGGGATATTTTTGGGCCCAGCTAAACCATCAGCATGAATACCTTTAAGCAATTCCGGTTCGTCTTTTTCCAGAAAATAGTAAGAATGAATAAGCTTGCCTGCTGTCTGTTTTTGTATGCCCACCTCAGCTTGGCAATACGCCTCAAATGACAGATATCCCCACTCCTTAAAATGCTTATCCCTGTAAACAGTATATAGGATCTGGCCGAGCTCTATCCACGACGATTTAAATTTCTTTGATGCCTCAAGCACTTGATAACGCAAAGACCCAGGTTCAATTTGTGCCATTTTCTGCTCAAGATTTCTTATTGATTTACTCTTTATAGCGTCCATTTCTGTCTCCTATGTTAATTCGCGCTGACTGACCGAATGTTAAAAACTTTAAGCAGTACGGGTTACTGTAACGCAGACAATCAGGGATTTTTTGCCAAATGTCTGCAAGGATTTACGGTAAGGGTGCAGCGACACGCTTTTATGGAGCGTAACACCCGAGGTGTAAACCGTAGCAGACGGCAAAAAATACCGTCTGCGTTACAGTAACCCGTGCTGCGAAATCAATGTTACGTTGCAAAAAGATAGCCTAATTCAATCCTTTTAACTCTTTAATAACGAACTTGCCGTCTTTCTGTATTAGTTTTCCGTCCAGATATATCTCTCCGTCGCCTTTCAATATCTTAACCAAGTCCCAGTGTATAGACGAGCGGTTACCGTTATCCGCGTCCTTATATGCCTGGCCAGGAGTAAAATGAATAGAGCCGGCAATTTTTTCATCAAAGAGGATATTCTTCATCGGCTGCGTTATGTTCTTATTCAGGCCAAAAGCGAACTCTCCTATATATCGGGCACCCTTATCACTGTCTAAGATCTTATTCAACTCCTGGCCGGGGCCTGTTTGCGCCTTGGCGCCTATGGCCTTTCCATCCTTAAACTCAAGCCTGACGCCGTTAAACTCTTTGCCATGATAAAAGCTTGGCGTATTATAGGTAATATATCCTTGTACCGAATTCCTGACAGGCGCTGTAAAAACTTCGCCGTCAGGCATATTACGCAGGCCTTCGGACTTAATGGCAGGTATTCCTTTGATAGAAAACCTTAGGTCAGTATCAGACGCTCTGATCCTGACTTCTTTGGAGCGATTTACCAACTGCCACAACTTCGTTATCTTATCTGAAAAATCATGCCAGTCAATATTACACGCCTTAAAATAAAATGCCTCAAATTCATCATAGCTCATCTTCGCATCCTGGGCTAGGCCGTTCGTCGGATAGCGCGTCACCACCCAGCGCGTGTGATCCACGCGCCTGTTGATAATAGGCCTGAGCGCCTTTTCTCTCTTAACCATACTTGCCAAAGGTGTTGTCGCGAATGCCTGCGTATTTTCTAATCCTCCTATACCGATATAAACGGTCGCTTTTTTCATAGCCTCCAGCCGGTGCTTGGGAAAATAGGTAAGCTGTCCGCCTTTTGCTAAGGAATAAAAATCTTTCGTCAGGTCTTCAGATGAATAATTGTATTCCACGTATTTTGCGCCGTTCTTCAGGCACTTTCTATAGATCTCCCTGACCAGGGGCAGAGGCCTGGCACCGCTAAAATCAATGGCTACGACATCTCCTTTTTTTACTTCAGTTGAATAATTTACGATAATATCAGCTAATTTCTCAACTCTTGGATCGCTCATTATTTTCCTCACTTCCTGACTTCTGGTTTCTTTTTCATAGAAAGGCTTATTCGCTTTAATTCCGCGTCAACTTCAAGCACTGTGACCTTAACTACGTCTCCGACTTTCACGAATTGGTTCGGGTCTTTTACATAGGTATCAGCTATCTGGGAGATGTGCACGAGGCCATCCTGATGCACGCCTATATCCACAAATGCGCCAAAATTAGCGACGTTCGTCACGGTTCCTTCCAATTTCATGCCCAGCTTTAGGTCTTTTATTTCTTTTACCGCCTCGTTAAATTTAGCGTATTTGAATTTTTCCCTTGGGTCGCGCGTCTGCTTTTTTAATTCGTTAATAATATCCTGCACGGTAAACGCGCCCGCCTTATCATCAACATAATCAGCAGCTTTTATGCCTGATAACCGCTCAGGATGTTCAACAGCACCTTCCACGGTCAATTTAATGTCATTGCACATCTTCTCAACTATGGGATAACTTTCAGGATGGATAGCAGTATTGTCAAGCGGATTAGCCGCGTCACGTATGCGTAAAAATCCAGCTGCCTGTTCAAATGTCTTATTGCCAAAAGCTGGTATCTTTAAAAGCTCCTCCCTCGCCTTAAACGCGCCGCGTTCATTTCTATAGCTCACTATCTCTTTAGCTATCCTTGAATTGACTCCGGAGACATAAGATAGCAGCTCTCCAGAAGCAAGGTTTAAGTCCACGCCAACAAAATTAACACAGCTCTCTACAACCTCCTCTAATTTTACTTTAAGTTTCTTCTGGTCCACGTCATGCTGGTATTGCCCCACACCTATTGATTTCGGGTCAATTTTCACAAGCTCTGCCAAAGGGTCCTGCAGGCGGCGCGCGATGCTTATAGAACCGCGCACTGTCGCGTCTTTATCAGGAAATTCTTCAGCTGCCAACGGGCTTGCGGAATATATGGATGCCCCTGATTCATTGACAATGACGCTAAAAGGCAGAGGCTCAAGTTCACCTTTAAGCGCTTTTATGACTTCACTTACAAAACTCTCTGTTTCACGTGAGGCTGTGCCGTTACCAATAGCAATGAGCTCTATTTTATGCTTCTTGCACATAGCAGCCAAAGTGCGTGCCGCGTCCTCTTTATTATTCTGAGGCGCGTTGGGATAAATAGTATTATATTCTAAGAACTTTCCCGTCTCGTCAAGCGCCACTACCTTGCACCCCGTGACAAAACCCGGATCAACACCTAGCACCGGCCTCATGCCCGCGGGCGCGGACAACAAGAGCTGGCGCAAGTTCGTCTCAAAAGCTTTAATAGCAACCTGGTCAGCAGTTTCTTTGCACATTACTCTTACGTCCGCAGTGATAGAAACCCTCATCAGCCGCTCATAAGCGTCTTCCAACATGCTTTTTAGAAAATCGGCAACAGGGCCTTTTGTCACGCGTATCTCCTGTGAGCATAAAAAATGCAGTATGGGGCCAGCGTCAACAACAAGCTGCATAGCCAGGACACCTTCATTCTCTCCGCGCAAAATAGCCAAAAGGTTATGCGAAGATACCTCGCTTACTTTTGCCTGAAAATTATAATACATCTCAAACTTAGTCTTCTTGCCTTCAAAACCGACTTTCGCCCTTGATTGAAAGATCCCATTTTTAAAAAAGTATCTGCGTATAAAATCCCTGTATTCGCTCTTTTCTGAAGACTCCTCGGCCAATATATCAGCCGCACCGCTCAACGCTTCGCTTTCGTCAAAAACTCCTCTTTCCAAACAAACATATTTTTTTGCCAACGCGGCCAGGTTACAGGACGCGTCGCTCACTAACCTTATCTCATCGGCCAGGCCTTGCAGGCCTTTTTCCCCGGCCTGTGTTGCGCGCGTGCGCCTCTTGGGCTTAAAAGGAAGATACAGGTCTTCAAGCTCAACGTTAGAGATACAATTATCTATTCTCGCTTTTAGTCCAGGAGTAAGCTTACCCTGTTCTTCAATAGTCTTTAACACAGTCTCTTTACGCTCTTCTAAATGCACGAGATAGCTGAAACGCTCGGAAAAAGCGCGCAGTTTTACTTCATCGCTATTACCTGTCATGTCTTTGCGGTAACGCGCCATAAAAGGAATAGTCGCCTTTTCGTGGAGCAACTGCAGGATATTTCTTGTATGGGCCGGGCTTAAGCTAAATTCATTTTCTAAGATCTTTGGTATATCCACCATAAAAATATCACTGGCCTCTTTTTATCACTGTCACGCGGGTATCTAATGTGCTGCTTGAACGAGGCTTGACGATATAAACATTCCCATTCTCCCCCTGGAAATACATATCAATACCTGAAATAGCGGCTAATTTACCGTAACTCGCGGGAACTGGTGGCTCCATGGCTGATTCCTCAAAAACGCCTGAGTTTTTCGAAAAACCGCTTTGCGCCATGATCTCAGGCACAGAAACTATATTTGCTATCGCGAAACCAACCACAAAACCAAAAACCACGTAAAGAACCTTTTTAAACACCATGCCTTCCTCCTTAATGTTGCCTATTATGGCCAATCATGCCTTACAACATTTCCGCCGTGGGCGGCTCAGCCTTCGGCTGAAACTCCGAAGATCGCGAAGTAAATTGTGCCCGGCGCACCTGGGCAGAATTTGCTAGCGTTTAAGCTTCGGAGCAGTCATCCGTTATCTTTTCCTGCCTTAACCGCTTCTTTATGCCTCTCTTCTTTTTCCATTCAAGCACGCGCGCCTTTACGGCTCGCGGCTGCCGTGTCGCGATCCGGATCTTTTCGCGCCGATATTTCTCTTTTAATTTTTCCTTTAACCTTTCTAACGCTGCTTTTTTATTCTGGCCCTGAGCGCGATATTCCTGGCCCACAGCGGTCAGGCCTGTCGCAAGATGCGTGACGCGAACAGCCATATTGCGCTTATTTTTATGCTGGCCGCCAGGGCCGCCGCTTTTATAATATTCTATTTTTAACCCCTTAACATTCATGCCCTTAACTTATAACGTAACTCGCGCAGCGTCAATACTTAAATGAGCGGCTATCTAACTTTCGCTTGACATTGCACTTCACTTTAGTATAATTACACCCATGGCTAAATTCTGTTTTATATGCAAAAAACATACTGTTGTTGGCGGCCACATAGCTAGGCGCGGTATGGCTAGGATCAAAGGCGGCGCTGGCCGAAAGATCACGGGCCGCTCCAAACGTACGTTCAAACCTAATGTCCAAAGGATGCGTATTGTGGATAACAAAGGCACGGTCCGCACGGTATATGTCTGCGCCAAATGCCTCAAGGCAGGAAAGATCAAGAAGGCTTAATATCTTTGATCTCTAATTGAAGGAGATTCGCAGAATTCCAATCGTCCCGGCCAAGGCAATACGCCAGATCTATTGGGCGAGCTTCACTCACCATCCCAAAAAAATCCTTCATACCAAACCCGATAGCTTCATAAGTTAACTCCCCATCGCTGACCCAGAACTTTAATGAATTTTTTCCTACAAGCTGCGGTTTTGACTTAACGACTAAATCCCTGGAAACAAAAATAGGCCTGCGGTTACCTTCGCCATAAGGACTAAGCCTATCAATATCCCGAAACAGTCTCTCATCTATGAGGGACAGTGGGATCTGGGCATCCACTTCAAGGATCGGCGAGAGGTTTTCATTCTTGAATTTGGCGCGGGCTATTACATTCAAAAATGCCTTAAATTCCGCGATATTAGCCCGGTCTATGGTCAAGCCTGCCGCGTATTTATGGCCGCCGAATTCTTTTAAAAAACTACCGCATTGGGCCAATGCTTCGTATATATGAAAGTTGCGCACAGAACGCGCTGACCCTCTGCCAACATTATCCTGTAATGATATAATAATGGCCGGCCTGTAAAAACGATCTACTATCTTTGAAGCGACTATCCCTAAAACCCCTGGATGCCAGTCTTCTTTGCAAAGGACTATTATAAGGTCATCTTTAAAATTCACGTCGCGCTCTATCAGGCCCATAGCTTCAGTAAGCACTTTCTCTTCTATCTTCTGCCTTTCTTTGTTGTTCTCATTAATATATTGAGCCAACCTGTCAGCCTCTTTAGGATCCTCGCTCAAAAGCATGTCTAGCGAAGAATTGGCGGAATCAACCCTGCCGCTCGCGTTAATACGAGGCGCTAAAATAAAACTTATTGAGTGTGTTGAGATCTTCTTTTTTTTAATGCCAGCTACGGCCATAAGCGACTTTAAACCTTCTTTCTTAGTAGCGTTCAAAACGTCAAGGCCGTGTTTCACAAAGATCCTGTTTTCGCCTCTTAATGGGACAACATCCGCTACAGTACCTAAAGCAACCAGGTCTAAGTGTTCGCGCGGGTCACTCGTACCCAGCGCCTGGGCCAGTTTATACGCAAGGCCCACGCCCGCCAAGTCTTTAAAAGGATAATGGCATGTCTTTTGTTTGGGGTCCAGGATGGCAAAGGCAGGGGGAAGTTCGCCTGCTGGCGGTTCGTGGTGGTCCACGATAAGGCAATCTATCTTTAAATTTTTTAATTCCTTTATTTCCCTGACGCTCGTTATCCCGCAGTCAAGAGAAATAAAGACATTAGCGCCAAAACGCTTAGCTAATTCTACAGCTTGCCGGTTTAAACCATACCCGTCTTTTACGCGGTTAGGCACATAATGCGCCACTTCCAGCTTCAAGCGCTTAAGTTCAGTTTCAAGCAAGACGCATGACGTCACACCATCAACGTCAAAGTCAGTCGCGATAAATACTTTTTCTTTTCTTTTGACAGCGAGGCGTATACGCTCAACGCATTTTGCCATACCTTCCATGGCAAATGGATCATGCAGGCCCGAGAGCCCAGGCCTCAAAAAACTTAAAGCTTCAGCTTTTCCGCTTATGCCGCGATTTATCAAAAGCTGCGCGAATAGGCCGCTGACGCTTAGATCGCTAGCCAGCGAATTCTTCAATTCAACGTCAGGTTCCTTTATTTTCCAGGCCTTCTGCATAAATATTAAGGTTATATCCTGTGCCTTCGCGCAGGATGATTTCAGCGAAGCTGAAATCTACATCCGTTCGGGTGAAGAGACTCCGAGGATCCTGAGGCCACAGGCAAGCTCAACCTTGACGGCGCTGATAAGATACAGACGCGCCTGGGTCAAGCGGCCATCAGGGGAAAGGCATTTGTGCTTATCATAAAAACGATGAAAAACGCCGGACAAATACTGCAGATACATAGTCAGGCCATAAGGATCTAACTGCTTGGCGCATACAAAAAGGCAATAACTGAACTCAAAGATCGCTTTCATAAGATCCCGCTCTTCAGGCTCTTTTAAAAGCGAAAGGTCGGGCTCTTTACTATCAAATTTTTTATCCTGCGCGCTAGCTAAAATGCTTGAGATACGAGCATGGGCATATTGAACATAATAAACTGGATTTTCCGAAGTCTGTTTTTTAGCAAGCTCAAGGTCAAAATCAAGGTGGCTGTCGGTCTTTCTCATAAGAAAAAAGAACCTTGAGGCGTCGCGTCCGACCTCAGCTAAGACCTCACGCAGCGTCACATATTGACCCTTGCGCGTTGACATAGGCACTGGCACGCCTTTCCTGAATAAAGTAGCCAACTGCACTATGATAACTGAAAGGTCTTGCGCATCTCTACCTAAAGCCCGCACAGCGGCCTTCATGCGAGGTATATAGCCATGATGGTCAGGCCCCCAGAGATTAATAAGCCTTTTGAAACCTCTCCTGAACTTATCTTCGTGATAGGCGATATCCGGGGCCAAATATGTATAAGAGCCGTCAGACTTACGGACTACCCTGTCTTTATCATCTCCAAACTCCGTAGACTTGAACCAGACAGCGCCATCGGCCTCATATATAAAGCCCTTCTTTTTAAGGTTATCCAGTGTGGATTCTATCTTTCCGGACTTTCCAAGCTCTTTTTGGCTGAACCAAACGTCAAAACTAACTCCAAAATCATCCAATTCTTTCTTAATAATATCAAGGATCCTATGCGCGCCATGTTCGCTGAAAAATATTTCCTTTTCAGGCGCGGAAAAATTTTCTATTTTTAAACGTAACACCTTATCATCAAATAATTCCCTGGCCAGATCCGTTATATAAGCGCCCTGATAATGGTCTTCGGGAAATTCTACCGTTTCTCCGCTAAGCTCCTTAAAACGCAAAAGAATAGAACGGCCCAGTATATTGATCTGGTTGCCTTCGTCATTTAGATAATACTCGCGAGTCACATCATAACCGGCCGCGGCCAACACATTGGCGAGCGCGTCGCCTACAGCAGCCTGCCTGGCGTGGGCCACGGACAAAGATCCGGTAGGATTAGCGCTAACGAACTCAAGAAGAACGCGCGCGCCGCCTCCAAGGCCAAGCTTAAGCGCCTGCTCGCGCGAATCATTAATGAGGTTAAGATAATCAAAAAATACTTTTTCTTTCAGGAAAATATTAATAAAACCCGCGCCTTTGACCTCGGCGTCTTTAACAAAAGCATCGCCTCCGTGCTGTAACGACAGTTTTTTTAACACGGAGACAATATCCTGCGCTACACTTTTAGGATTTTTATGTAAGAGGCTTGCTAATTGCAGGGCGGCATTACATGAAAAGTCCCCAAACTCTTTTTCTTTGGGGACTTCCAAGGTCAGGCTATTGAGGATATCGTAAAAAGCGGGCTGCTGGAAAATACCGCAACAAGAGCTTTCAATGCTCTCTTTGAGGAGAGACAGAAGTTGTTTTTCTACCCTTTGGAACATTTACCCTTTTGGCGTCCGCCCATAGCCTATCTAGAGCGTAATAATCGCGTACATCAGTAAAAAAAATGTGGATAACTATATCAGAATAATCCAATAGTATCCACACGCCTTCTTTCTTGCCTTCTTTTGACTTAAGCACCAGGCCGTGCTCGTCAAATTTCTCTTCAATAAGCTCTGCTATGGCGGTCGCTCTTCTTTGCGAGGAAGCGCTGCATATTACAAAGTAGTCACAGAAATTAGCCACCTTTCTCATATCAAGGACGACTACATCTTCTGCCTTCCTCTCAAGAGCAAGATTGGCCGCTAATAGAGCCTTTTTCTTTGTTTCTATTTTCTCTTCCCCCTTGCAGGACTTACTTATTTCCAAGGATCTTGAACATGGATGTACCGCAGGTCACGCATTTACCCTTAGCCGCTTTGCGGCCGTTCTTCATGATCTGATCTTTTGGATCCTTCATTTCTCTCTTTGACTTACACTTGACGCAATAAC
>Ga0051987_10000656_pt1 | contig 19010 bp, 19 predicted proteins | sample CryGey08umfilter_2_FD_58083 | JGI IMG/M metagenome (GOLD analysis project Ga0051987, IMG submission 58083) | Groundwater microbial communities from aquifer in Utah, USA - Crystal Geyser 4/10/14 0.8 um filter | ecosystem: Environmental > Aquatic > Deep subsurface > Groundwater | place: USA: Utah... | reverse complement strand
TTACTTAGGCCAGTATTTAAAAAGAAGACAAAGGCGTTGCCGATAACCAAAAACCCCCGCTAAAAAGCGAGGGTTTTCTTGTTTCAATCTGTTTTTGGCGATGACTACATCATCCCACCCATACCACTCATATCTGGAGCAGCTGGTTTTTTATCTTCTGGCACATCGGTAACCAAACATTCTGTAGTCAGGATCATTGAGCCAACAGAAGCGGCGTTCTGCAGGGCGGCAATGTCGACTTTAGCTGGTTCGATAATACCTGCCTTGATCATGTCACCAAACTCATTAGTCATGGCGTTAAAACCATAGTGTGGATCGTTCTTGTCAGCAATACTTCGGACAACCCATCCAGCATCGACTCCTGAGTTCTGAGCGAGCATTCTCAGTGGCTCTTCAACGACCTCTTTAATGAGATCAATGCCCATCTGCTCATCACGAGACTCTGAGGTCATCTTCAAAAGCACTTTGCCAGCTTGGATATAAGTCACGCCGCCGCCTGGGATAATTCCCTCGTCGATGGCTGCCTTAGTCGCACCCTTAGCATCTTTGACTCTCTCCTGAAGATTCTTCATCTCGATCTCACTTGAAGCACCGACTTGGATGACAGCGACTCCGCCGGTGAGCTTGGCTTTGCGCTCTTGGAGTTTTTCGATGTCAAAGTCAGATGTTGAAGCCTCAATTTGGGAATCAATCTGAGCGACTCTGGCATCAATGTCAGTTTGTGAACCGGCGCCACCAACAATGACTGTTTCATCTTTAGAAGATTTAACCGAGTCAGATCGACCGAGATCTTCTACAGCGACATCTTTCAGCTGACGACCAGTGTCGGCAGAGATGAAATTGGCATTGGTGAGAACTGCGACGTCGTGTAGGAGCTCTTTTTTGCGATCACCAAAGCCTGGAGCTTTTACAGCTAACACGTTGAAAGTTCCACGAAGTTTATTGACCACCAAAGTGGTAAGAGCTTCGCCGTCGACATCATCGGCGATGATAACCAGATCTTTACTGACCTTCATGAAGTTCTCGAGCATTGGCAAGAGTTCTTGGATGTTAGAAAGTTTCTGATCAGTCACCAAGATATATGGATTCTTGATCTCTGCTTCCATGCTGTCACTATTAGTGACGAAGTATGGCGAAGAGTAACCCTTGTCGAGGATCATGCCTTGCTTGTGATCAATGGTGATGTCCATGGTCTTGCCTTCTTCGACTTCGACCACGCCATCTTTACCGACCAATTTCAGAGCTTCAGCGATTTTCTTGCCAATTTGCTCATTCTGGGCAGAAATAGTGGCGACTTTTTCCCAGTCGGCTTCCTTGACTGGCTTAGCAAGTCGACGAATCTCAGCGACAACTGCCTCGACCGCGCGATCAATACCACGCTTCATGATCATTGGGTTGGCGCCAGCGGTGACATACTTCATACCTTTAACAGCGATTTTTTGAGCCAAAAGTGTGGCCGTGGTGGTTCCATCACCAGCAACATCATTGGTTCTGCTGGCAGCTTCTTTAACGAGCTGGGCTCCCATGTTCTCAAATTTGTCCTCAAGAGTGATCTCCTTAGCAACGCTAACACCATCATGAATGATGTTTGGAGCACCCCATAATTTATCGAGACCAACATTTCGACCTCTAGGGCCGAGGGTCGTAGTTACGGCTGCCGCGAGTTTGTTGATGCCGATGAGCATCTTTTGACGAGCATCATCGCCGAATAATAATTGTTTTGCTGGCATAATTTTCCTTTTTTTCTTAAACTAACTTTTTACTTATTTACTAACTACAGCGAGGACATCCTCAAACTTGAGGAATTGATACTCGACTTCGCCAATCTGGAATTCATTACCACCCCATTTTTTGTAGATGACACCGTCACCTTTTTTGACTGGGCAATCGACTTTGACACCATGATCCATGGCAGCTGCACCGCAAGCAAGGACGACACCATGCTGGGGCTTTTCTTCATGTGAATCTGGCAAATAAATACCTGAAGCAGTTTTTTTCTCAACCTTAGCTGGTTCTACTAGAACATAGCCTGGATTGGGTTTTATTTTTGAAACAGTGATTGCTGTTGCCATACGACTCCTTTTAGCAGAGATACTTAATGTCTGCTTGTAAGCAGTTATACTAATCGACTGCTAACGCAGAGTCAAGGAACACTTCGCTGTTATAAGGATATTGAATAAATTACTCTTCGACAATAGATGTCTCTGGTAGAGCGCTAACGACAACTTCGGTTTGGCCTGACTTGGTACTCGCGGTGACCTCTGAAAGCAAGAACCCTTCACAATTTAGACCCCGATCTTCGAAGTGAGCGTTAAGTTCTCTTTTGACCATTTCCTCAACGTTATTGCGATTTTTTCTAATTTGATCGAGAGTCAGCTCTGAAAAAACGCTAGCAACGCGACTTCTTGCCGTCGGTCTAACCACTTTAGAAACCATATTTTCGCCAATATTTTCCCAAAGCTCTGGGGCGTTGGCTTTATCGATACGAAAAACAATCGAACCTTCGACAGTAATATCATGACCATCGGCGGTCGAAACCGTGATTGGCTCATCTCCAAGTGCTTCTTTGTTCTTAGAAAAATCAAAACCACGATGAATCGAGTACTCGAGAACTTGGGCATTAAATAGTTTGGCCACCTGCCAAAAAGGAATTTTAAAATGAAGGCCTGGACCCCAAACTCGTGGCAGAACTCCGCGACCGCGATCATAGACGCAGGCTACATGACCTGGTGGTACAGAAATAAAGAAGCCGCCGACGACTTCATCAACCAAAAACGAAACAACTAGTCGATCGAACTCCATAAGAGGTTATTGTACCTCATTTAGGCTGTTTTCACGATAACTGGCTCATCTGCAACCTCAGACTCTTCCTGTTTTTTAAATTTGTATGCCTGGAATTTTTGCTGGATTAAGAGAGTAGCCTTTAAAATAATACTAAAAATCAAGGTAGTAATGACAAAAAGCTTCTTGCCCGCGGGTAGGGCCATAAAGATCAGAAAAGAAACGACAGGTAGGACGAGCTGCATCCGCACTACCTCATCACGACTAACTGGATAAATGGAGGTCATCATCATGAAGGTTTCTAAAATAAAGATCAGCACAGACTGGATAAGATTCAGTCGGAAGCTGGTGTGAGTCAGATCGATGGAATTCATGAATACTAAGTTAAATGGCTGCTCCACGTCTGGCATAAATGAGTAAATAAGATGCGAATCTGCGCCTGGTAGACCTGTCTTAAACATGCGCCAAAGCATCAGGGCAATGGCTACTTGGACTGTCAAAGCAACAATTTCGCCAATCAATATTCTGGTGTTTTTCTTCAAAACTGTTTTAGTTGCTCTTTTCTCAAGGATTGGATTACTAACAAACTTTTCTTTAATTTCGCGAATTTTTGCGGCAATATCTCTGCGGTCTTTTTCAGAGTGGTGTCCTGACAAAGAAAGCGGCAACATCAGAATTCTAATAAGAATCGTCAGTAAAATGACGGCAATGCCCATATCGGCATGGCCGCGAGTCAGCTGCTCCAAAATCCAATAAAACAAAATGAGAATGTTGAAAAATGGCTGATATAGAAATGTGGTAATGACACCACCAATGGCAGTAAACATATTTTAGCTAACCAGCTGCTGTTTTGGCTCTGAAGTCAGACTCTGAACTAAATTTAAAACATCCCGAAGCGAAACCACCAGATCTTCAGAAAGCTCTAGTGTCTCCGAGTCAAATGAAACCCGTTGCAAAACATTGTTGGAATCATCAACAAAATTGTCGAAGCCCTGGTGAATAATATCGGCATTATTTTCGATCCACTCACGCTGTTCTTTATCTGGAAGTGCGGCGATATTCCTGAGCACCAACTCAAGTTCTTTTAGCTGTCTGTTTTTGAGATATAAATCGAATCTTATTGAATCGTCACTTGCTTTAGTCATGTATGAACTCGATTATAGCAAACGGACTCGGTTCTGTATCCCAGGCGGGTATAATACCTATCAAATGCTAATACTTGATGTAAACAACGAGTCAACCCCAGCTGTCCTCGAGCAGGCCGTAAAAGTCCTCCAAGCTGGTGGGCTCATCATCTTTCCGACGGAGACTACCTATGGCGCTGGCGTCGATGTAACGAATCCAGTGGCGGTGCAGAAACTCTTGACCTACAAGTCGCGACGCGAAGGCAAACCGCTCTCGATCGCAGTTGCAGATCAGAAACAGGCGGAAAAGTATGTGGAGCTTAATGATCAAGCAAAGACTTTATATCGGCAATTTTTACCTGGACCGGTGACTGTGATTTCGAAGGTACTGCCAGGCACTGTCGCCCCTGGAGTCGCTTCAGAGTTCGGCACTCTTGGTGTGCGAATTCCTGACTACCCACTTATTCTTGATCTAGTCAGAATGCTCGGAAGACCTATTACCGCCACCTCTGCAAATGGCTCTGGCAAGCCACGACCTTACACAATTGAAAGTGTATTCAAAAATCTGAGTGCCAAGCAAGCGAGTTTAGTCGATCTAGTCCTTGATGCAGGAACGCTACCAAGTAATCCACCGTCTACCGTGATCGACACCACAATGTCAACTCCAGTGACAGTCAGATCTGGAAAGGTTGCGGTCGATCAGGCTGGCAACAATGATCACAGAACACTAGTCTCAACTTCGGAAGACGAGACTCTCTCTCTTGCTGGCAAAAGATGTTTGATGCACTGGGGAGATATCACAGAAAAAGGTCTGGTAATTGGATTAAATGGCCCTCTTGGTGTTGGCAAAACAGTTTTTGCCAAAGGCGTAGCCAAATTTCTCTGGATAGATGAAAAAATCACTTCTCCTACGTATAGCTACATTCAAGAGTATGACTTTAAAAGACATGACACAGCGGGAAAGCTTTATCATCTCGATATGTGGAAAGTTGATTCGGAGGAAGCATTTGAACGACTGGAGATTGGATCCCTTCTCATGCCTAGCAACGTACTTGTCATTGAGTGGTTTGATCAAGTGGCGCCGTGGTTGCTTCCAATTATTAAACAAAGCAATCTTGAGCTGATTGTCATAGACATAAAACAAGATAGTAATGATCGCATATTCCAGATCTCATGATTAAAGGCCCAATTCTCGCTATCGACACCTCTTGCGATGACACCTCTGCGGCGGTCACCATGGGCAGATACGTGCTCTCGAACGTTATTGCCTCACAGACAGATCTGCACAGACCTTATGGCGGTGTCTTCCCGACTGTGGCAAAGCAGGCGCATCGAGAAAATATTGCGCCGACAGTGATTCAAGCAATGAAAAAAGCCAAAGTTAGTTGGACAGATATTAAAGCCATTGCTGTCACCCAAGGACCTGGTCTTGCCCCAGCATTAGAGGTTGGTATCGAATTTACGCAAGAACTAGCTAATCAATATCAGAAGCCACTCATCCCAGTCAATCATATTGAAGGTCACATTTTGTCTGTCCTGGCTCTGCCAAAACCGCAAAGAAAAGCTTGGCAGGATCTTGATTCAAGCATGCCACAGGATCTTGATTCAAGCATGCCAGATGTCAAAAATGCTCTCAGCGTTATTGTTTCAGGTGGTCACACAGAATTTGTTCTTATTGAAAAACTTGGTAAGTATAAAGTGCTTGGCCAAACCCTTGATGATGCTGCCGGAGAGTGCTTGGACAAAATCGGTCGGATGATAAATCTTGGCTACCCAGCCGGACCCGTCATCGAAGAATTTGCTAAGTTGGGAAACCCGAAAGCCATTCCTTTTCCGCTGCCCCTAACTACCACTAAAAGCTATGACTTAAGCTACTCGGGACTAAAAACCTTTGCCCGAAATAAACTCGAAGAAATGGGTGGCATTGAAGCGCTTAAAAAACAAGATATTTATGACTTTGCTGCCAGTACACAATACTCTGTATTTAGACATATTATGTATAAATTGAGTAAGCTTCTTGAGACTAGAAATTTCAGCCAAATCTGGCTTGATGGCGGAGTGGCCGCGAACGTGACTTTAAGACGAATGTTACGCGAAACTATAAAAGATTCAAAAATGCAGGTGACGAACCCAAAACTTCTGGTGCCATACGCTAAGAAACTTTGTATGGATAATGCCGGGATGGTGGGAGTGGTGGGAGCAATCACAACCCATCACAAAAGTAATTCAAATATAAGTCGTCAGCCAAAAATGGAGCTTACTTAACAGTTTCTATATCGGACACGCGCCGCTCTCGCACTTGAGATGCTCATAGTCGATATCTTCAAAAAGCTCCTCATCCAGCTCGATCTCGTTAAGGACCTTCATGAATTCACTAATGGTAACTGGCTGTTCTGGTTGGTATTCATATGCCGTAGCGTCTTGCTGTGGCATCAGTGAACAACACTTCACTAGTCCCTGATACTTAGCAACCATTTCTTTGTATTTCTTAAAGCTGACCTTGGTTGGATCGTACTTAAGCGTGTAGGAAACTTGGTTACCTGTGTCTTCCATAGACTTACCCTTTTCATCTACGCCAACAATCCAGTATTTCTCGAGAAGCATCAGCCACTTGTATTGCTCTTCTGGTGTCGCTTCTCCAGCAGTGACGAGTTCGCCATTCATACCAAGTCTACAAATCAGAGGCTGGGTTGGAAATCCAACTGCCGTCGATCCCTGATAACTTTTTAGTTCTTTAATGGGGTAGCCCTTTTGTTTGTATTTTTTCACCTGAGGATCGTCGGAGCGATACTGCACCCAACGCAAGTACTCTCGCATACTTGGAAGGTGAGCGCCCTCCGTCAAAGCAAAAAGCTTCGAGATCGTTCCTGATGGTTTGATCGTCGTATTGGTATGTGGGACCACAACGCCAAGTTTTTTGGAGTAGTCTTCAGCCTCTTCCACCACCGCTCGCTTAAATCGAGCTAAAGTATCCCAAAAATCTTGCGATTTCTTTTCATCAATCAAATCTCTGAAAGAATAACCAAAGACATTCCAGCCGAACTCGTGAATACCAGTCATGCCAACACCAATGCGATTGGTACGCTTTACTTCTCTGCGATAGAGACTATCCATAAAAGTATTGACGCGAATTAAAGCCCGAGTGGCCGCGCGAAAAGCTTCCTCTGCTGCATCAATGCTTTGGGCATAGTAAGGCACCACATCAGCAATGACGCAGTAGCCACCAAGCATATTAAGAGAAATCTCACCGCAAGGATTAGGAATCTGTGAGTAAAGCTTAGCCCCGGCGTTGCGCGCCACGTGAGCCAACATTTTCTTAGTGCGATCCAGAGGCTGATACTTATCACTCTGGGCATACTCGCCGTCTTGATAGTTATCATAACCTTCGTCATTTTGAACCAGCCTGTGCTGATTGATAAATCCAGGCTCGCCCGTTCCATCTTTGTAACTAGCTTCCATGATGGCATCGAGAACTTTTCTAGCGTGATTACTCTTTTGCTTCCAAAATTTGTCATCGACAGCGACAGAGTTATTGGCACTCCAAAGAAAACCGCCGCGTTTAATAGCAATAAAATCAAGAACTTCTGGATCTGTCCAAACTTTAGTGGCGATACGAGCGCTTCGTCGGGCTCCACCCACCAAGACACACTCTGCCAGGTAGTGATCAACAAAGATCGCCTGCTTCCATGGCGACATGTCGGCACCCTTGATGGTTGTCAGTTTTTGAATCGAGTTCATTAGAGGCTTAGGACCAGAAGAAGGTCTGTCTTGCATACCTCTAATTGGACTGCCTTTAGGTCTGACTTTGGTGAAATCAAGAATCAACAGGTCATTTTTAAACTTCTTTTCATAAGCCATGATCTCGACCATTTCTACCGCCTGAGCCCAGCCTTCACGGCTATCGGGAACCTCAAACCAGTGGATACTGTCACCGTGACCGTACTTGTGTTCTGCATCACGGACGCTCTCGTCGACTCCCCATTCAAAATCTGGATGTTCTGCTGACATCACACAGCGCACGTTCGGCATATTGTCCCAGTTCACCACGCACATGTCGTCGTCATAGGGGCGACCTACTCCGGAACCGTTCATCAGCAAGTAAAAGAGAATATAAGACGATGAGGCCGTACTACAGTTCGTGAAAACCTCCATGTTACGACCAGGCTGAGTCTCGTCACCGTGCTGCAAATGTCTTCCAGACATTAAAAGCGAACCATTGGAAATATGCTTGCGCATTAGTTCGTACTCTTCTTCTCGGTGCTTTGACATTTTTTTGCCGAGCAAACTGGTATTTCCTAAAGCCACGCGATCGGCGACTTCGCGCCAAGTTTCCCAACGCTCTTGACCTGTATTCTCATCCGCAATGCGTCTTAAATAAGTTCTTCTAGCCACAGCTCTGCCCATACCGTTGTCAAGCTTGCGATCGATAAACTTCATTTTCTTTTTTGGCAACTGACTGGTACTAGACATAAATCCTCTCTAAAACTCCGACATCACTATGTACTACTTTTTAATCTACTTAACTCTTCCTCGAAATCTTCTAGGCTATCAAAGTCGCGATAGACGCTGGCAAAAAGCAGGTAAGAAAGCTTATCCAGCTTTTTCAATCTATTCAAGACAAGATTGCCAACTTCCCAACTTTTTACTTCCGACGACTCTTTGCAGCGCAGTCTTCTCTCGACGTCGTCGAGAAGTTCGTTAACAGCGCTCATTGGAATTGGTCGCTTCCAGGTGGCCTTCATAATTCCACGCTGCAATTTCTCTCTAGAGAAATCTTCTTTTATCCCATCCTTTTTCAATACTTTTAGTTCTATGCCTTCAATTCGCTCATAAGTGGTGAAGCGTTTTTCACAGACGCTGCAGCGGCGGCGTCTCCTAATAGTTGTTTGATCTTCTGCCTCGCGAGAGTCAATTACACTTGTTTCATCTGTATCGCAGTACGGACACTTCATATTGACATTTCTGAGCTATTTTTGTCTACAAATTTTGATATGTAGCCAATACATCAAAACACACTTTATTGTGCTTTGACACACCTAAAAACACCATATCTTGTAGATAAGCTGTTTTTAGGATTACAAGAATCTCATGTGGAGTTAGCTTCTGTCAACTATGGCAAAGAGCATCAATTAAGTGCAGATAAAGTTTTACTTGAGTCAGTGAGCTGCTTATACATTACTCTGCTCTCATTTAAGAGCTCTGAGGCTGCAGATTGGTATTGGGCGGGAAATTTTTCGATTAGTCTGGAGGTGTCTTTAATATGAGCTCTCATAGCCCAACGGATGTACTCACAAGCTACAGTATTGCTTTTTGGATTTTCCAAGGTTTTATTTCCTGCGAGCAGCAAATAACGTTGTGATTTTTTCAAAGTAGCCAAGGCTAACTCTGGATTATTTTTTCCATCAAGAAGCGCTTCTGCTGAGTGCATACGATCAAAAGCGTACTGAACTTCCACTGAAGAACGCTCATTTTTTGGCAAACTCAATAAATATAAGCGATCAAAAACCATCACGATCGGATATAAAACATGATCGGGTAACATACGAGAACCAAAATAAAATGAAGTTCTAGTTGCTGAAGGAAGATCGGTGGCAAAGGGCTGACTGGCTGAAAATAATGATACAGAGATAATACCCAAACCAAAAAGGAGTGATACTGCTGCAGCGAACAACTTGACTTGGCTTGATCTCATAATACCCGGGTCGGAGGTGGTATTCTACCATGCTAAAAGCTGGCTACCAGCCGTAGACCAAAAGGACCATGCCCCAAATGGCATGAGTGAGCACAATCGCATAGGCATTTTTGCGCGCCGCGAAAAGATAAGCCTGGCCAAGAGCGAAAAGGAACAGTAACAAAAAGACACCGCTCATACTTGGCAACTCGAACCTCAGTAAGGCATTAGGAATGTGAAATAAGAGAAAAATGGCTGCAACTGTCAACGATTGACGAAAAAGAGACCAACGAGGATATTTTTCCAGAATTAAAGTCATAGTGAAACTGTAGAAAAGCAATGTCTCAAAAAACCCAGTCATCATCGCCTGCATAAATTCGCCCCAAAAGTTTGGAGCGGTAAAAATTGGCACAGCTTCGATCATCGCTCCAGTGCTAACAAATGACAGAATTGAAGCTACGAAACCAAACAAACCACCAACGGCTATACCAAGAAGCAACCCTCGCTTAGCTTTACTCGGAGCGAAACTTTCTACCACACCTTTGTGGCCTGTCATGGTCACAAACAACCAAATCGGCACCGCAAAAAATAAAAGCTTTCCAAATGACTCATCGAACCAGACAGGGAATGTGAATATCGAACGATACAGCATCCACATCGCAAAAATTAAGACTAAAACTGGGAAAAAGGCGATGTGAGATGCTTTGAGAAATGTCCGCTTCTTGGACGATTTCTTCTTTGAACTGCTACTTCGAGCTGGTAACGGCATGAATGACTTGCTCCAACGATTCCTGTTGGTTGGTGGTATAGGTATCTACCACTAGATCGTACAAATCTTCACGCCAAAAATCAATCGGTGCGCTGGCTGAAACACTTCCGGGTTTTACCACCCATTCCTGCCATTCCTTAGAGTACATGCCCTTCCACTTGGCCAAATTGGTTTGGTGACGATAGTTCATGTTCTTAATTGCCTCATCCGGAGTTACACCATCTCTATTAACAATTCTATCGACCCTAACTGACTTATCACTACACTTCATCAAAATTTTAAAAACTCCTGGCACTTGCTGAGCAATAAAACCACTCAACCAAGATTCGATAACCCAGTGTTCTTCTACAGTCAATTTCTCTCGCATGCCGTAATCGACTTGCCTGTCAAAATCCTCAGAGTAAGCGCCAGCGCTATGATGAAGTAAACCCTCTGCATCTAGCAAACCTTTCTCTTTAGCATACTCTCGCATAAATGCGCCGCCACTATAGCCAACCCAACCATCAAATTTTAGAGCTTCTCTAATTCCGTCCAGAAGTGTGGTTGATCCCGATCCTGGTAAACCTGAAATTGTTATATTGCGATATACAAAAGAGTGAAACATAAGATGAGGCGTCATTATACGCATAGGGTCTACACCTGATCAAGCAGAAACACCAAGTTGCCCAGCTTGACAGGTTACCGCCCGCCGCATCGAGTCGGCAATTGTTGCCAAGTGTTGACCTGCTTGTACCAGGGAAACCGATTGATGTTTGTTCGGAAAAAAATGAAAAATACGATTGCGACTCTCAAGCCAGGTGTTCCATAATGACTGCGCCGTTGCCACTCCGCACTGATGAACAACGTCATCGTAGAGCCACCACTGATCTCGCTGGTTTTCATGCACATCCGGATTTAAAGCTCTGCCGATGCGAAAGCGACGGCTGAAGTATGTTGACTCTGAAATTAAACCAAGATCAAGGAAATACTGCTTAAGAAAGCCTTCATAAGCCTTTGCCATTGGAAAGACAATAAACGAATAATCGGTAAATTTGGACTCATCGCGACACTCTCGCTCGTATAAGCCTAAAGAAACAGTAACAAAATCTCGAAGCTCTGGTAACACGTACGAGCTCCAAGAGCCGTTTAACTCTTCAGTAAGCTCCTGAGGTGAAATCATCATCTGCTACACTAGTATGCTCAGACCAAACATGAAAAGAAAGTACCGAAACAAAAAGCGCCCTGCCCAAATTAGCACTCGACTATCAAGGGTTTTAATTGGGAACAAACCGAACCAAAAGTTCATGTGGTTTCGCAAAGCTTTGCTATTTATTGCCCTGCTTCCTGTCCGTATCGTCAACCGGGTGCTGCCTCATCCAATTCTCCGCTGGGGCGCGCTTGTTATTGTTATCGCTGGCTTAGCTAGTTTTGTCTACTTACTCAGAGATCTACCTTCGCCGCGCAAACTAGCCACCGGCGAAAACTATGCCGTCAGTACCCAAATATTTGATCGTAAAGGAGTTCTTCTCTATGAAATTTTTGCTGATGAGTACCGCATCCCCGTAAATTATCAGGAACTTCCTGAGTATGTAAAACAAGCAACCATCTCTATTGAGGACCAGCATTTCTACAGCCATTTTGGTTTTGATATTGCTGGCATTGCCAGAGCAGTCATCACCAATTTTAAGGGCGGTCATATGCAAGGTGGCTCCACGATCACCCAGCAACTAGTTAAGAATGCCTTATTAACTAGTGAGAGGTCTTTTCAAAGGAAAATTAAAGAAGCCGTTCTGGCTGTTATCACCGAACTTTTTTACACCAAAGATGAAATTCTGGAAATGTATCTAAACTACGTTTCTTATGGAGGCACCACCGTTGGCATTGAAGCAGCAGCACAAACGTACTTTGATAAGCATGCTTCGGAATTAACCCTGGCTGAAGCTACGCTCCTGGCCGGACTACCACAGGCTCCAACGACTTATTCTCCCTTTGGCTCTACTCCCGAAAAGGGCAAGGAAAGACAGGCATCAGTGCTTCGTCGTATGGTTGAAGACAAGTACATTACGCCAGCACAAGAGGCTGGAGCAAGTAGCGACGTGCTCACTTTTGCGATCACCAGCAATGATATTAAGGCGCCTCATTTTGTTTTCTATGTCAGAGATTTACTTTACGATATGTACGGCGTGGATACGGTAGAGCGTGGCGGGCTACGCGTCACTACTACCTTGGATTTCGATCTCCAGCAAGTTGCTGAGGCATCTGTGAGTGCGGAGCTTTCCACTCTAGAAAGAGCTAGGGTTGGAAATGGAGCGGCCTTAATAACTAAGCCTAACACTGGTGAGATTCTGGCCATGGTTGGAAGCAAAAACTATTTCGATACAGAGCACGACGGTCAAGTGAATGTTACTATCGCCGAACGCCAACCAGGCAGTTCGATCAAGCCACTCATGTATGCGACTGCATTCCAACAGAAGACTTTAAATCCAGGCAGTATCTTGATCGACGCTCCCACTTGTTTTACAGTTCCGGGACAAAAACCTTACTGTCCAAAAAACTACGATGGTAGTTTCTCGGGCTCTGTAACTGTGCGCAGAGCGCTCGGGAACTCTCTCAACATCCCGGCAGTTAAGGCACTTCGAACCATCGGTGTACAAACTTTTATTGATCAAGCCACAGCTATGGGCATCACCACCTGGACTGATCCAAGTCGATACGGATTATCTCTAACCCTTGGCGGTGGTGAAGTCCGCATGATTGATATGGCTCAAGCTTTTGGAACTCTGGCCAATCAAGGAGTTAAATCCCCACTCACCCCACTTCTTAAAGTTGAGGATTATCTTGGTAACGTGCGCTATGAACTTGATCCAGAGCGCCGCATGGCTGATCTTGAGTTTCTAACTGAGTTTGCCGAGCCACAAGCTGGAGAGTTAACGCGTGTCATGGATCGCGCCCCTGCCTATTTAATCAGCCACATTTTGCAAGATAATAAAGCCAGAGAACATGCATTCGGCTCGCGCTCTGCTTTAGTCATCCCTAATCAAGTAGTTAGTGTCAAAACCGGCACTACCAATGACCTTCGCGATAACTGGACCATCGGCTTTACCCCAGAGTATTTAGTCGCCACCTGGGTAGGCAACAATGATAATACTCGGATGAGTAACGTCGTTTCTGGTGTTACTGGAGCCTCACCAATTTTCAATGACTTAATGACTTATATTTTGACCGACAAAGAACCGGTCTGGCAATCAAAACCGCCTAGTGTCCTTTCAGAGCAAGTTTGCGCCAGTGGCTTACCACCAAGTTCTGGAGATGCCTGTCAGCCAAGAGATCAAGAGCTTTACTGGAATGAAGGTAGACCGTCAAGATCGGTTATCGAAAAGCAAAATGTCTGGATCGACCCAAACACTGGCTTGCCCCCACCGCCCGGCCAGCAAATTGATGGCTTGGTGTTAGAAGAAAGAACAATTTATAAGGACCCTGTAACTGATTACTACTGCGCTGACTGCTCCAGACCAGTTTCCGAAGATGGCAAGGTGCTCTACGAACAGCAAACTGTTCCTAATGAGTTTTCAATACCGGAATATGGGAATAACTAGACATGCCGTACGCTCGCTTTAATAAAGCAGTAAATAAACCAAGCGCAAAGTCCGATCGGACTGGACACCGTCTTTCACAATGGATTGCTCGTCATAAATGGCATCTCAAGCTTGGTGTTCTGGCATTTTGCGCAGTGTTCAGCGGCGGGGCCCTGGCTCTTTGGTGGCTTTGGGATGTGCCTCTGACTTCGCCAATGTCGTCGCTCAGCTCGTTTCGCTTTTTGCGTCATTCAGAGCTGCCACATTCTCGCGATAAAGTTGTCTACGGATTTTTACCATACTGGAATTTAAATACTGCTGTCTTGCAGCCAGAACTATCTCACCTGGCTTACTTCGCACTAGCGATTAATCCCGATGGCCAACTTCGCTTTCGTGAAGATGGCAGTACAGAACCTGGATATGCCAAGCTTAACAGTGACTCACTGCTTGATATTATTAATTTGGCTGGTGAGCAGGATACTCAATTTGAATTAGTATTATCGCAGTTTATGGCAGATGACATTGCTCTATTCCTGGGTTCTGAGAAAGCGCAACTGAACTTATTTGAAACTCTTGACAATATCTTACTTGCCTATCCAATAAGTGGGATAAATATTGATGTAGAACTTAATGGCACTCCATCGGAAAAACAGCGCGACCAATTTACCAAGTTCATTAAAGATCTACGATCCCATCTAAATGCTCACTATGGCTCTATTAGCTTAAGTGTAGATGTCTACGCAAGTGCTTCAAATAACAAACAACTCTGGGACATTCCGGCCTTGGCCGAACATATTGATTATTTTGTCGTAATGGCCTATGACTTCCACCGCCGAAGTTCGCCACAAGCTGGACCGGTTGCTCCTCTTTTTGGCGGTGACGAGCTTTGGGATGGAGATATCAATGAACACCTGAGAACATTTTTGTCTTATGTGCCAGCGAGCAAATTACTCTTGGGAATTCCCTTTTACGGATACGAGTGGCAAACAACTTCTCGTGAGGCTCAATCACATGCTTTCCCAGATACGGGAACAACGGCTTCAATAGCCAGAGTAAAAGAACTTTTGGAGAGGAAAGAGGATTTATCCGTAATGGAGCACTGGAACGAGGATGCACTCTCACCATATATTTCTTACATAGAGGACGGTGAAACTTTTGTCGTCTACTACGAAAACTCTCGGTCGATTTCCTACAAACTGGATTATGTTAATCAGCTAGATCTCGCTGGAGTGGCTATTTGGGCCCTCGGTTACGAAGGCTCAGATCGTGAGCTTTGGGACATCATTCAACGAAAGTTGGATTAGCACCTCACTTTCGTTAATAGAAGTGCCCATAATTTCCCGAGTTGTCTCGAAGGACTAGTCATGGTACTATTCGCCGAAATGAGACGAATAAAACCTGAATCTAGTAACTCAATTAAATTGCGCAATTATCTACTCCATCGCGCCCTCGAAAAAAGAGATCATGTGGTGTTTTCTCGTGCACAACATGAGCGATCTAAACTACTGGCAGCTTTGATAAAGAATTGCCTTTTCCTCTGGAGTAAATCCAAGCTAACTTGGTCGCCGCTGCCTATTTCAATCTATAAATGGTTATTAAAAAGACTTGGCTTGCCTTCCCTACCGGCACTCCCTATGCATCCCGCACTTCCCAAAGTTTCAGTTAATTTTAAGTACCCAAAAATACGCCTAAAGTCAGGAGCAATCAAAAGGATTCTCAAGCCTTTCTGGCAAACGCTGACTCTGTTTCCAAAACAAAGCCTCTTCATGCTGGCCACGGTAACTTTGATATTTTTTGGAACTTACGAAATCCACAACTATATATTTCTTGATTTACCAGCCGTCAATACTTTGCGTGAGGAGCAACCCTCGCTCACCACCAGAATTTTAGATCGAAACGGTGCAGTCCTGTACCGAATTTACAAAGATGAAAACCGTACCTATGTGCCTCTGAACGAGATTCCTGAGCAAGTAATTGCTGCCACCATCGCTATCGAAGATCAAAACTTTTACTACCATCCTGGTTTTTCTCTCAGGGGGATCATCCGAGCTATGCTCGCAAACAAAAACGGAGAAGTCGTTCAAGGTGGATCTACTCTGACCCAGCAATTAATTAAAAATAGACTGCTTTCCTCGGAACGTACCTTACAACGTAAGGTTCGCGAGCTAGTTCTAGCTGTTATGGTTGAAACTGAATTTACCAAAAATGAGATTCTAGAAATGTACTTAAATCAAGTCGCCTATGGCGGCTCTACCTATGGCATCGAGGAAGCATCCCAGCGATACTTTGGAAAGTCAGTCAGAGATATCAGTCTTGCAGAAGCATCACTTCTTGCCGGACTTCCAGCCGCTCCATCTGTCTACTCACCATTTGGCACCAATCCGGAATTAGCAAAACAGAGACAGGCAGAGGTGCTTAGACGCATGGTCGAAGACGGAACAGCGGGAGTAGATGAAGCAAAAGAAGCCTACCAGACCCCATTGGCATTTCGTGACAACACCATTGATATCGTTGCCCCACATTTTGTCATGTATGTGAAAGAACTTTTGGCTGGAGAATTCTCTGAAGAAATTATTCAAAGCGCTGGACTAGAAGTAATAACATCACTAGATGCAGAGCTACAAAACGGGGTTCAAGACGTAGTGACAACTGAAATAGAGTCTCTTGCCAGATTACGGGTTTCCAATGGTGCGGCACTAGTGACCAATCCAAAAACTGGAGAAATTCTGGCCATGGTCGGCAGTAAAGATTACTTCGACTTTGCTCATGATGGTCAAGTTAATGTGACAACACGAAACCGACAACCTGGAAGTTCTATCAAACCACTGACATATTCACTTGCCCTGGCATCTGGGATGACACCAGCAAGCATTATCCAAGATGCTCCTATCACCTACGATGTGGCTGGCAGCAAACCATATAGTCCCAAAAACTATGATGGTAAGTATCATGGCGCTGTTACTCTCAGAGAGGCCCTGGCCTCAAGTTATAACATTCCAGCTGTAAAGATCCTGGCACAGCTTGGGGTAAACAACCTTCTTGACTATGCAGAAAAACTCGGCATCACTACTTGGAGTGATAGGAGAAGATTCGGATTGTCACTAACCCTTGGCGGCGGTGAAGTAAAAATGACAGAAATGGCTCAAGTTTACGGAGTATTTGCCAATGATGGAAAACTCACAAAACTCAATCCAATTCTAAAAATCAGTGATAGTTCTGGAAAAGTCCTTTATGAAAACACTTGCGCGCTCTACGGCAAAGATTGTCCAAGTGATCAAGTCATTGATCCTAGAGTAGCCTACCTTGTGACTGATATTTTGAAAGACAATCAAGCGCGTACGCCAGCGTTTGGACCGATCTCCACCCTCCAGATTCCGAATCAAGAAGTGGCGGTCAAAACAGGGACTACAAATAATCTAAGAGATAACTGGACTATCGGCTACACTTCTGATCGCGTGGTCTCAGTCTGGGTCGGTAATAATGACAACACTTCAATGAGTTACGTGGCCTCAGGAATAACTGGAGCTTCACCGATTTGGAATAAGATTATTAGATCACAGTTAACAGCAGAAACCCCTCACGTCTTCCAGATCCCATGGGGAATCACAAAAGTTCAAGTTTGTAAAAGTACCGGAACTCTTGCTTGTGCTGGCTGCCCTATTCTGAAAAGCGAAACATTTATGGCAGGTACTGAGCCAACTTCGACTTGTGTCCCAAATCAATTTAAACCAAAAACCGATAGTGACAAAATCCTTGATGGGGCCCAAACTCGAAATTAAAAATATTTGCCCAAAACTAACACCAAGGCAGAAACAATTAATGAGGCAACCAAGATGATTGGAGCAGCTAAACGCTCCAGTCGAACTCCCTGCATTTTCTTTGACTCATGTTTTTGTCTAGCCTCTCGAACAAGTTGTTGCTTCTTGCGTCGAGTCTCAATCTGTTCCGTTAGCTCTTGAATGGAAGCAGAAAGCTTCGCTGGTTTATCTGTCATCCTGATTTCGCATAGCTGCAACTTTATTTACAATTAGATCTACCACCTGCTCAATACTCAAGTCGGTAGTATTGATTTCCCAAGCCTCGGGAATTTTTTTTAAGGGATCAGTTGCTCGCTCAGTGTCATGGGTATCGCGATCAACAATGGCTTGATAAACCTCTGAAAATGTAGTGTTTTGTCCCCTGGTCTGAAGCTGTAAGTGTCGCCTTTTAGCTCTGACAGTGGCATCTCCAGTTAGAAAAATTTTTAGTTGTGCCTCCGGAAGGACTCTGTAAGTTACGTCTCTGCCTTCCATGACAACATTTTGTATTGAAGCAATTTGCTGCTGTTTCTTCACAAGGACAGAACGAACTTCTGGATGAACGGCGATGGTTGAAGCTCCCTTACTGACTACCTCTGTTCTGATTTCCCAAGAAACATCCTTGCCGTCAACGACCACAGTTGTCAAACGACCATCCTTCTCACCTTCTTTAGGATTGTTCATCTCTATTTTTGCTTGAGAAATAATCTCGGCAATGGCCGGACCATCATCTAGAGAACATTCTTTTGTGAGAGCAAGCATCGCCGCTACCCTGTACATTGCGCCAGTATCGACATACAGAAAGCCAAGTCGATCAGCGACTAACCGAGAGACTGTCCCTTTACCTGCGGCGACGGGACCATCTATTGCAATTTGAAAAGGAACACTGAAAGACATACTGTTTCCGCAGTTTCTACCACAGGGACAGGATTGTGGATATTACTTCTTTTTGGCGACTTTTTTCTTCTTGGACGCGCGCCTTGCTGACTTGGCAGTTTTCTTTACTGCCTTCTTTGGCAAAACATACCACTCATCATTATCAGATGTTAGTAAGCCTCCTAGACCAACGATGATCAAAATTAGTGGCCACAGATTCCAAAGTGACTGTGGCAACATGCCGAGATTTGAGGCTAAAAAAATTAATCCCATGACTACTGCTACTGCTGGCCAAAAAATTCGTTTGGGCATACGATCTCCTTTTCTAGATTTCTGATAGATCCATTGTAGAGAGTCTGGGCGTAGCTTGCAAGCCGGCGAATTGACTCACTAAAAAAGTACTCCAAGCATAATCGTTGCCTCAGTAGGAAAATGTAC
>Ga0051987_10000655_pt1 | contig 19025 bp, 12 predicted proteins | sample CryGey08umfilter_2_FD_58083 | JGI IMG/M metagenome (GOLD analysis project Ga0051987, IMG submission 58083) | Groundwater microbial communities from aquifer in Utah, USA - Crystal Geyser 4/10/14 0.8 um filter | ecosystem: Environmental > Aquatic > Deep subsurface > Groundwater | place: USA: Utah... | reverse complement strand
AGAACTAGTTCTACAGACTAATTCCTAACTTCCTAACCTCCTAATTCCTAATTATAATTCATGATTCATAATTCCTGATTCACTTACATTCGTGCAGATACTCGTGACCGATTCGCACAACATTCGCATCATTCGCATTTACTTTAATTGAAACAATACAAATCTCTGCTACAATATACCTATGATTCTTAAAATCCAGAAAAAATTGAAGAATTTACCAAATTCTCCTGGAGTGTACATGTTTAAAAACAAATTCGGGAAGGTTATCTATGTCGGAAAAGCTAAAAACATAAAAAAACGAGTAAAATCCTATTTTCAAAAAACACACGAAAGCTCTCCTAAAACCAAATATTTACTGCAAAACATCTACAACTTAGATTACACAATTTCTGATTCAGAAATTGAGGCTTTAGTTTTAGAATCTAATTTAATAAAAGAATATAGACCTAAATTTAATGTAACTCTAAAAGATGATAAATCTTACCCTTTTGTAAAAATCACCACTTCTGAGAAATTTCCCAGAGTGTATTTTACACGAAGAACCGGAAAAAACACTGGCAAAAAACAAGATAAATACTTTGGACCTTTTACTTCAGCAGAAAACTTAAGAAATACTTTGAAAACTTTACATAAAATCTTTCCTTTTAGAACTTGCGGGAAGCTTCCTAAAAGAGAATGTCTTTTTTATCATATTAAGCTTTGTCCTGCGCCATGTACCGCTAAAATCTCAGAACAAGATTACCAAAAGGTAGTTAAGAATATTATTTCGTTTTTAGAAGGGAAAACTGAAAGTTTAGTAAAAAACTTAACAGAGCAAATGAAGAAAGAGGCTAAGTTTCATAACTTTGAAAAAGCAGCCACTTTAAGGGATCAAATTGAGAAAATTAAATTCTCTTCTGAAAAGCAAAAAGTAATATCAGCAGAAAACGTAAATCAAGATATCCTAGCAGTTTGTAAAAAACGTTATCTGGCGGTAATTACTTTCTTCTCTATTCGTGAGGGTAAACTTATTAAAAAAGACAATTTTGAATTAGGACATATCCAAAGGGTAAACACAAAAGAACTCTTAACTTCGTTTGCTAAACAATATTATCAAAAGCCGCAAATTCTTGTTCCTAAAGAAATCATCTTATCAGAAGAAATCGACGATCAAAAGTTAATTGAAAAATTATTATCTGAAAAATTAAAAGAACCAGGATCTAGGTTCAAAAAAGTAAAGATTATAATTCCCAAACGAGGTAGAAAAAGAAAGCTTATTAAACTCGCCTTGAAAAACGCTGAGCAATATTTAGAAGCTAAATTTAAAGAAAAAGAAGAGTCAATTAAAACCTTGATAAAGCTTAAGAAAGCATTATACCTCGCAAAAATTCCAAGAAGAATAGAATGCTATGACGTCTCTAATATTTCAGGAAAAGCCGCAACAGGATCAATGATAGTTTTTTCTAATGGTAAAACTAATAAGTCTGAGTATCGGAGATTTAAAATTAAAACTATTAAATTACCCAATGATTATGCTATGATAAAAGAGATATTTACCCGAAGATTTGCAAGATTAAAAGCAAACAGAAAAGACTCTTGGCCCACACCAGATTTAATAATCGTTGATGGCGGAAAAGGACAGCTTAATACTGCGTTAAGTGTTTTAAAAGAAATAAAAGATTCTCAAAAAATAGACATTAATATTCCTATCATTTCTCTTGCCAAGAAAAAAGAAGAAGTTTTCGTGCCAAAGAAATCAAAACCAATTTTACTCCCTAAGAATTCTCAAAGTTTATTTCTTGTCCAAAGAATAAGGGACGAAGCGCATAGGTTTGCGATTGCATATCACAAGAAATTAAGGGAAAAAGAGATTAGGAGTTAGAAAATTAAGGTTTAGCCATAACTACAGGCTGCAAATGTCTAATTTCTAATTAAGAATTTCTAATCAAATCCCAATGACTTAAATGACCAACGATTTGGAATTACGAATTATAACATGTCATTCCTGCCCTGTACTGATTACGGGGTAAACTCCAGCAGGAATCTATATCTAGCGCATAAATAGGACTCCAGATGGATTCCCGCCTGTGCGGGAATGACGTTTCCTAGTAGCCTAGTTACCTAGTAGTTCCCACCCGGTCCGCCCAGGGCGGACTCGTATTACTTTTCGTCAATCTCCTTATGTCAAAAAATAAAAGACCTTCAGAGAAAGACTTTGAAGAAATGCAAAAAGACCTAGAAAAAGAAGAAAAGCCGAAAATGCCAAAACATGGTTATTCTGTTTTCGATCTACAAAAAACAATCTATAAAAAAGCAGAGAAAAGGGTAAAAAAGGATAAGAAAAAATGAAGGAATTATGAATCACGAATTAGGAATCAGGGAAGAATTTGGAATTTGGAATTTTCCGCCACGGCGGATCAGCCTATGGCTGAAGAATATATGTAGAGACACGCAGCAGCGTGCCCATTGTAGAGACGTTGCACCGCACAACGTCTCCTCACCAGCAAGAACGACTTTAGTCGGCCAATGTTTGTAGAGTTTGTAGAGACGCAATTAATCGCGTCTCTACTACAATGCGTTCCTATAATAGGTGTTTTTTAAAGGAACGCACCATGGCGTGTTCCTACAGCGATAGCGATAGCGATATTGATATTCCTATAATTCCCGATTCCCTCTAATTCCCTAACAAAATTGACTTTCTCGCCCATTTATACTAATATCCCACTAACTGTAGAAAGTTGCGTGTTATTTTCCTTAACTACAAATAAAAATGGAAAAAACGCTTAAAATAGCTCAAATAGTGATCTCTGTAATCTTAGTTATTGTTATTCTCTTGCAAAATAGAGAAGGGGGCTTAGGTATGGCATTTGGCGGCGAAGGCAATGTATTTAGTACAAAAAGAGGTTTTGAGAAAATGCTTTTTATCTTTACTATTATTCTATCTATTGCTTTTTTAGGTACTGCGCTTGCAAATACTCTTCTTATTGATTAACAAACACCAGTGAGTGATAATAATTTTCTTTCCTTGTTCAAAAAAAATTTATTGCAAAAAGAAGAGCCTCCTCCTAAGAACTCTTTGCTAGAAAAAGAAAACTCACAACAAGAAAAAATAAAACCAAAAGAAAAACCTTCAAAAGCAAGATCTATATTTGCCAAACTGGGATTTATACCAAAAATGCTTTCTTTAAAAGAAAGAAAAGTGGTTTTTGTGTTGTTCGCAATCCTTTTGACAGGAGTTTTAGGTTTTGGGTGGCAATATTATAAAAACAAGACTCAAGAGGTACCCGCCTTTGGAGGAGAATATACTGAAGGAATAGTAGGTGAACCAAAATATATAAATCCTATCCTCTGTCATACTAGTGAAGCTGATATGAGTATTACTAAGCTTACCTTTGCTAGTCTTTTTAAATTTAATAGCAAAATGGAGCTCGTCCCTGAACTCGCTGAAAAATATGACATATCTAAAGATGGTAAGGAATACACAATTTATTTAAAAAAAGGAGTAAAGTGGCATGATGGTAATGAACTTACTGCAAAAGATGTACTATTTACAACACAAGCAATTCAAAACCCAAGCTATAAATCTCCTTTATATCTAAGTTTCAAAAATACTAGTTGTGATGCTCTCGATAATTATACTATTAAGTTTACTTTAAAAGAGCCCTTTGCGCCTTTTCTCTCTAATTTAACTGTCGGAATTCTGCCAGCGCATATTTGGTCTATTATCAAACCAACCGATGCCTCTTTATCTGATTTTAATACAAAGCCCATTGGATCAGGTCCTTTCCAATTTAAAGAACTTAAAAAAGATAAGGAAGGAAAAATTAAGTCTTATACTTTAGAGCAATTTGATAATTATTTTGGTAATAAACCTTACCTTTCTAAGGTAACATTCTTCTTCTTTAAAACTCAAGAGGAATTAAATCAAGAATTCAAGAAAAAAGAGATTTTGGGAATTTCGCGCATTCTACCCCAAGATAAAGAGGACATCTTAATAGCTAATCAAAATCTCAAAACATACAACATACAACTTCCGAGATACTATGCTGTTTTCTTTAATCCCACAGACGAAAGTCCTCTTAAAGATACAAACATAAGACTTGCATTAAACCATGCTACTAACAAAGATCAAATTATAGAAGATGCTCTGTTTGGTCTTGGTGTTCCTGTTCATTCCCCAATTCTTCCTTGGATGCTAGGATACTATAAAGATGCAGGTAATTTTGAATTCAATCAAGAAAAAGCAAGGGCTCTTTTGGAAAAAGCTGGTTGGAAAGATAGTGACAAAAATGGTATTCGTGAAAAAGGCGGAAAAGAACTAGAGATTACTCTTATCACCACTGACTGGCCAGAATATGTCAAAATCTCAGAAGAACTTACAAAAATGTGGCAAGAGGTAGGGATAAAAACCATTATTATTACAGAAAATATAGCTACAGTACAACAAGATTTTATAAAACCGAGAGATTATGAAGCACTACTTTATGGAGAAGTTTTAGGAGGAGATCCTGATCCTTATGCCTTTTGGCATTCTACCCAGAGAGAAGATCCAGGATTAAACCTTACTTTCCTAGGAAAAGAATCAATTGACAAAACATTAGAACAAGCAAGAAAAGAAATAAATAACAAGAAAAGGATAGAATTTTATAAAGAGTTTCAAACAGAAATAGCAAAAGAAGTACCAGTAGTCTTTCTTTATTCTCCCATTCATCTTTATGGAGCAAGTGAGAGGGTAAAAGGAATTGAAATTGATAAAGCATCCACTTCTGCAGAAAGGTTTAATGATATTGAGAAGTGGTATATGAAGACAAGAAGAATAAAAATAGAAAATTGATTACTAGACATCTATAAATTTAGAATCTCTAAAGTACCAAAAGCTGCAAATTTCTAATTAAGAATGTCTAATGACAAATTAAATCCCAATGACTGAATGACCAATGACTAAAAACGCTATGTCATCCTGATCCGCCCGCGGCGGAGAAGGATCCCGCAAGTCCAAAGTGTTATAAAACTCCTGTTCCTACCCCCTACCACCTATAACCTAATCCCTAATATCTTTGACATAATCGCTAAAATAAGCTATAATATATTGTTTAGAACTTTCTTCTTTTTTGTTTTCATAACTCCCATAAAACCTTATCTTAAAACAGGGTTTAGTTTTTCTGTTCTATGAAATCTGGAGTTAAAATCTTTTGAATTTTAAATTTGTTGCCGAAGTGGTGAAATTGGTAAACACATACGCTTCAGGTGCGTATTTCCCTTTGGGATTTAAGGGTTCAAATCCCTTCTTCGGCATATTTAATAAAAAGCCTTTATCATAAAACTATTTTAACTTTAACACTTAAATTACATGCCAAATTTATTGGAGCAAAAATTAAAAATTATTCCCCTGGGCGGCCTTGAAGAGATTGGAAAAAATATGATGCTTATTGAATATGATCAAGACATAATCATTATTGATATGGGGTTCATGTTTCCCTCCGAGGAAATGCTGGGAATAGATTATGTAATTCCTAATATTAAATATCTTCAAGAAAATCAGAAGAAAATCAAAGCAATTATCATCACTCATGGCCATCTAGATCACACTGGGGGTATTCCTTACATTATCAACAGAATAGGCTATCCCCCTATTTTTGGTACCAAACTTACTTGCGGTCTTATCAAAGAAAGGCTTTCGGAATTTAAAAAAATAAACAAAGTTGATATTTATGAATTTGATCCCAAAGACAAATTACAATTCGGAGTATTTTCAGTAGAATTTTTCAGGGTAAATCACAATATTCCAGATGGTGTGGGAGTTGCTGTCACTTGTCCTGAAGGTCTTTTAGTCCATACCGGAGATTTTAAATTCGATCATACCCCTCAAGACCAAAAGCCAACTGACTTTGCCAAAATAGCAGAGCTTTCATCAAGAAATGTTATAGCTGCTTTTTCTGACAGCACTAATGCTGAAGATCAAGGATACGCCATCCCAGAAAAAGAAATAGAAGATCATATTGACGACATTCTTGATGATACGAAAGGAAGAGTAATTGTAGCTACTTTCTCAAGTCTTATTTCAAGAATTCAACAAGTAATTAATGTTAGCATTAGTCATGGAAGGAAAATAGCATTTTCAGGACTTTCTATGGAAAAAACAGTTGCTACCGCTAAAGAACTAGGTTATCTTAAAATTCCTTCTGAGTGGATTATACCTCTTAAAAAAGCAAACTCCACTCCTGACGAAAAGTTAACTATTATTGCTACAGGAAGCCAAGGCGAAGATTCTTCTGCCTTATCACGTATGAGTCGTGGCGAGCACAGAGATATCAAAATCAAACCAGGAGACACAGTAATTCTCTCTTCTTCAGCTATTCCTGGTAACGAGAGATCGATCCATACTGTTATGGATAATCTTTTTAGAGAAGGAGCTCATGTCGTCTATAAGAAAGTGTTAGATGTTCACACTGGAGGACATGGAAGACAAGAAGATTTAAAACTCATGCTCTCACTTCTAAGACCAAAATATTTTATTCCTATTCATGGAGAACACCACATGTTAGTAAGACATGCGAAACTGGCAACAGATATTGGTATTCCTCAAGAAAATATTTTTATTATGGATAATGGCGAAGTATTGGAAATAAAGGATGGAAGAGCAATCATCAATAAGAAAAAAATCTCTGTCGGCTATACTTTAGTAGATGGCCTCGGAGTAGGAGATATAGGTAATGTAGTCTTAAGAGATAGACAAGTTTTATCAGAAGATGGTATGGTGGTGGTAATATTACAGGTTAGTAAAAATAACGGGAAACTTCTTAGAGACCCTGATATTATTTCTCGAGGTTTTGTCTACATGAAAGAGTCAACTCATCTAATCTATTCTATCCGAAATGTAGTAAAAAAGATCTTCAAATCCCAAAAAAATAATAGAGCATTAGATAGTGCTGATTTAAAAGCTAGAGTCCGTGATAGATTAGGCTCGTTTATTTATAAAAAAACAGAAAGAAGGCCAATGATTCTTCCAGTTGTAATTGAAGTCTAAAATGATCGCCACACCTCACATCTTAATTAGTGATGCAATAGCATCCAAAATACCTAATATAATAGTTGCGTCACTTATTGCTTTTTTGAGCCATTTTCTTCTCGACATCATTCCCCACTGCGAATAGACAACTTTTGGCAAAAAATGTGGCATTCTGTTACTGTGATAGACGGAATTCTAGGAATATTATCTTTAGCTTTTATTACTACTTTTCTCGATTTGAAAGCTTTAATCATAGTATTTTTTGGTGTTCTACCAGATATTCTTTCTTTCTCCACACACTTATTTTTTAAAAAAGCAGGAAATAAATATCTAGAATTTAACAATTTTCTACACTTTAAAATTATAGATACCTTAAAATACTCTATAAGATTCAAAATTCTGGTTCAAATTGTAGTATCTCTTTTTGGAATATTAATAATAATGGTTTAGAGCACTTATGAGCAAAACAAATAAAAACTTTGTGGAAGTTTGTATATATGAGGTAAAACCCGAAAAGGTAGTAGAGTTTGAGAATTTGATCCAAAAAGTTATAAAGCACCATTCTGAATATCCTGGCGTCGTCGATACCCGCTATATGAAAAGAACACACAGACCTTGCGATTTTGGAGATGTTAAAAAAGGTAAGCCAGCAATAGAACTTACTAGAAAACCAAAATTCTATACATATGTTTTGTATTGGGAGTTGAATAATAAAGAAACTCACGGAAAGGCAACAAAATCAGGTCTTGATAATTTCTTTAAAGAGTTCAACAGATGTCTTACTAAACCTCCAAAAATGATTTTAGGAGAAAGGCTTTCTGAATAATCCAAGAATTATTCAAGTGTGCAACAAATTAACTTTCTAAAAATATGAAAAAACGAATCTTTAGCGGCATACAACCATCGGGACTCTTACACATTGGAAATTATTTAGGAGCAATAAAAAATTGGGTCGAACTGCAAAAAGATTATGATTGCATCTTTTGTGTGGTTGATTACCATGCGATTACTGTCCCCCAAGATCCTAAAACTTTAACAAAAGAAACTTTAGGAATTGCGAATATTTATCTTGCCGCAGGGATTGATCCTAAGAAAAGTATAATCTTTGTCCAATCGCACGTTCCAGAACACACAGAGCTTGCTTGGGTTTTAAATACGATTTCTAAAATGGGAGAATTATACAGAATGACCCAATTTAAAGATAAAACCCAAGGAAAAGAGCAAGAAAGCGCAGGAGCTGGCCTTTTTGATTACCCAGTTCTAATGGCAGCAGATATCTTGCTCTATGATACTGAATTTGTACCTGTTGGCGAGGATCAAAGACAACATGTAGAATTAACAAGGACTTTAGCAAGAAGATTTAATAACAGGTTTGGAGAAACTTTCAAGATGCCGAAAGTTCTAATTAAAGAAGCTGGTGCAAAGATTAAAGGGCTTGATGATCCTGAAAAGAAAATGAGCAAGAGTGCAAGCTCTGCAAATTATATAGCCCTTTTGGATAAACCCGATATTATTTCTAATAAAATTAAAAAGGCAGTAACAGACTCAGGAACTGAAATAAAATTTGATCCTGAGGGAAAACCTGCTATTTCCAATCTCTTAACTATTTACCATCTATTTTCAGGAGAAGAAATAAAGGATATTGAAGTAAAATTTCAGGGAAAAGGCTACGGAGAATTCAAAGAGGGTCTTGCAGAAGTAGTTATAGACTATCTTAAGCCTTTTCAAAAGAAATTTTTTGAATTAGAAAAAAACCCTGATTTTACTAAGAAAATCCTAAAACAAGGAGCAGGACAAGTAAGAAAAATTGCGAGTAAAAAGATGGAAGAAGTGAGAGAGAAAATTGGGGTTTTAGATATATAATAATAGGAACGTTGCATCGCAACGTTCCTATAGAAATCGTAAAGCCAGCCCTCTTAAAAGGCTGGCTTTTGTATATTTAACAGAGGTAAACTACTCCAAGAATTCTCTTCTTTAATTAATTTCTCCTTTTCGTTCTTGTAATCCTGTTCCCGCAGGAATCAACTTCCCGATAATTACGTTTTCTTTTAATCCTTTCAAATGATCAACTGCGCCTGTTATTGATGCTTCTATTAAAACTCGAGCTGTTTCTTGGAAAGATGCAGCTGAAAGAAAACTTCCTGTAGTAAGAGCTGCCTTAGAAATACCTAAAATTAAATCTTGACTTTCAATAGGTTTTTTACCTTTTTTCTTTAAATCTTCATTAAGTCTCACAAGCCTACTCTTATCTACAATATCCCCTACTAAAAAATCAGAGTCGCTTGGATCTTTAATCAAAGCACGGGATAGCATTTGGCGGATTATCACTTCTATGTGCTTGTCATTAATATCCTGCCCCTGTCCTTTGTAAACTGCCTGAATTTCCTTTAAGACATACTCTTGACAAACGCTAGGTCCAGTAAGTTTAAAGAGTTTTTTAAGATCAACGGGCCCCTCGGTAAGCTTCTCTCCAAGAGTGACTAAATCACCATTCTTTACAAGAAGATTTACTTCTTCCGAAATAGAATAGGTTTTTTCGTCCTGGCCCTCTTTAACTATAGAAAGTCTATCTTTTTCTTTTCTGACAATGCCGCTGATTTTTACTTTTACCTCCTCATTCTTACTATTTATCCCCAAAACCTTCCCTTTTTTTACTTTATCTCCATTTTTAACAAGAATTCTTACAATAGTTTCTTTGCCTTCTCCTTTTTTCTTTTTGCCAAGGCAGTACTCCTCTTTTTGAATACCTGGGGAGAAAACACGAATTTCTCTTATATCTTTTCCTTCAATTATTTCTACAAGACCACTTATTTCAGAAACTACAGCTTCATTTTTTGGGGTTCGCACCTCAAAAAGCTCTTCTACTCTAGGAAGGCCTTGCAATACATCTGCTGCTGCTGCTGCGCCACCTTTGTGTTTACTTCCTAAAGTAAGCTGAGTACCAGGTTCTCCAATCGCCTGAGCAGCAATAATACCTACAGCAGTTCCTATTTTTACTAACTTGTTTTTGCCAAGATCCCAACCATAACATCTACTGCAAAGGCCACCTTCTGTTTTGCACTCTAGAATAGATCTTGCATGTACTTTTTTTACCAACTTCTTGTCGATTTCTAGAGCTTCCTTACTATCAATGATCTCATCCTTGTGGCAGATGATTCTTTTTGGATCTTTTGGATCTACAATATCCTTAAGAGCCATTCTCCCTCTCACTCTTTCTCCCAAACTTGACCCTAACCCACTAGATTCTCTTAAGGTTACTTCCATACCAGTGGTATCACCACAATCTTCTTCTTTAATTACTAAATCCTGAGCAACATCAGCCATTCTTCTTGTCAAGTATCCCGCATCAGCAGTTCTTAAGGCAATATCTGTCATGCCTTTTCTAGAACCGTGACTTGATAAAAAGTATTCAAACGCAGAAAGACCCTCTTTAAAACAACTTCTTATGGGAAGTTCTAATATTCTGCCTGTAGGACTCACCATAAGTCCTTTCATACCTAGAACCTGATTAATCTGACTCCAAGAACCACGAGAACCAGAATCCACCATTGCGAATACCGAACCATCTTCTGGTAAAGAAGTCCTTACTGCTTCTTCTACTTTCTTTTCAGTATTAAACCAAATTTCAATCGTTTTATCATAACGTTCGTCTTCTGTAAGCAGTCCATCACGATATTCTTGATCTACTTTTTTAACTTCCTTATCAGCTTCTTTTAGAATACTAGTCTTCTCATCCGGTACTATAAGGTCATCCTCTCCCCAGCTTAATCCTGTCATGGTAAGAGATTCAAATCCTAGGTCTTTTACTTTATCTACCAATTTGCCTGTCCCTTTAACACCAAACATAAAATACACTTCACTAATTACCTTGTTAATTTCGGATCTATCCATTGTTTTATTAAGAAACTGAATTTCAGTGGGCAAAATCTGATTAAAAATAACTCTTCCAATACTTGTCTCTGTAAGCTCTTCTTTTCCTCGAAAGGCATAATTTTTTATTCTTACTTTTACTTTTGCTTGAACATCAGCTTTACCGAGACTATATGCAGTAATTGCCTCTTCAGGCGAAGAGAATATTTTACCTTCCCCTAAAGCACCTTCTCTAATACTTGTCAGCAAGTAACATCCTAAGACAATATCTTTATCGGCAGTGGTAATAGGATTTCCTGATGCAGGTTTTAATAAATTTAATCTAGCATTCACAATCTCCTTAGCTTCCTTTCTTGCTTGCAAAGTAAGAGGAAGATGAACTGCCATCTGATCACCATCAAAATCTGCATTAAAAGCTTTACAAACCATAGGATGAAGTTCAATTGCCTTACTTTCAATAAGGCGAGGTCTAAATGCTTGGATGCCAAGACGATGCAATGTAGGTGCACGATTTAAAAGTACAAAGCAGTTCTTGCTAACTCTTTCAAGTTTATCCCAAATACAAGGATCTCCATCTTCTATCAATTTGCTTGCGGATCTCACATTATGAGCAAAACCATCTTCTATGAGCTCGTGAATAATAAAGGGTTTAAAAAGCTCTAAGGCCATCATTTTAGGAAGTCCACATTCTCCAAGAGTAAGCTTTGGCCCCACAACAATTACTGAACGACCAGAATAATCTACTCTTTTGCCTAAGAGATTTTGTCGGAAGCGTCCTTGCTTTCCTTTTAACATGTCAGCAAGGCTTTTCAATTTTCTTCTCTGTCCTGTGGATGCAGGAACTTCCTTAGAATGCCTTGCGCTATTATCTAAGAGAGCATCAACCGCTTCTTGGAGCATTCTTTTCTCATTTCTAGTGATTACATCTGGCGCACCAATTTCCATAAGTTTCTTAAGTCTATTATTACGATTTACTACTCTCCTATAAAGATCATTAAGATCAGAAGTAGCGTAGCGTCCTCCATCAAGTTGAACCATGGGTCTTAAATCAGGAGGAATTACAGGAACCATCGTAAGACACATCCACTCGGGACGTATTTTTGCCTTTAGCATTCCCTGAACAAACTTTAATTTCTTCATGAGCTTTCTCCTCTGAACCTGAGGAGTTTTTGCAATTTGAGCAATTAAATCCTCTTCTATTGTTTTTAAATCCATTCTCTCTAGTAATTTTCTTATTGCCTCAGCTCCAATTCCTGCTTTAAAAACCTGTCCATACTTCATAGAAAGATCTCTAAAAGAAAGCTCAGAAATAATTTTCTCCTCTTCTAGCTCTTGAACTTCCTTCATGGCGTCCTCTTTTGCTCGTTTTATCTCTTTTAATTGCTTAAGCATCCTATCATCAAGCATTTTCTTTTCTTCAAGGGGCGCTGTCTTTTTATTCTCTTTACTTTTTTGAGCAAAAGTGGCAAACTTCTCTTTCTGTACCTTCTTTCTAAGAATCTCAAATTCAGATCTTGCCTCCCTATTTCTTTTCTTGTATTCTTTTTCAATATCATGAAGAGCTCTTCTTTTAGCTTCCTGATCCACGTCAGTAACAATATAACTTGCAAAATAGACAACCTTTTCTAGTTGCTGAACAGTAAGGTCTAATACTGCTCCTATCCTAGAAAAAGGCATGCCTCTTAAAAACCAAATGTGAGCCACAGGGGTAGCAAGTTTAATATGACCCATTCTTTCTCGTCTTACTATTGATCTTGTAACTTCCACTCCACATTTATCACAAATAACACCTTCATATCTCATCCTTTTATATTTTCCGCAGTAACACTGCCAGTCTTTTATAGGCCCAAAAATACGCTCACAAAAAAGACCATCTTTTTCAGGCTTCTGGGTTCGATAATTAATGGTTTCTGGTCTTAGAACTTCTCCATTTGACCATTCCAAAATTTTCTTTGGCGACGCAAGTCTAAGCCTTATCGCAGAAAAATTACTTAATTGTTCTTTGATCGTGGCCATAAAAATATGCTAAATAAATATAAATTGTTGCAGACGAATATTGGTCTTATTTATTGAAAAAGAATCAAGAATCATAAAGCTAAATTTCAAATCCCAAATTACAAATCCCAAACAAATTCCAATATCAAAATTCCAATTTCAAAACACGCCAGACTGCTCTTGTTTTGAATTTTGAAAATTGAAATTTAAATATTGTTTGTTATTTAGTGCTTGATATTTGGAATTTTCCGCCAAAGCGGATGGTGTTTGAAATTTTATCCACTAGTGCCTAGTCTCTCCCTTATCCTTACGTTTTTCGCCTTTAGCTTTACGCTTCTCATCCCCTTCACCTAATAACTCTACATCCAAGCCAAGTCCTTGCAATTCTTTTATTAAAACTCCAAAAGATGCTGGGATATGAGGCTTTTGGATTTTTTCACCCTTTACTATTGATTCATAGGCACGGGCACGTCCTAAAACGTCATCTGATTTAATAGTAAGCATTTCCTGCAAAGTATGAGCAGCACCATATGCTTCAAGTGCCCAGACTTCCATCTCTCCAAATCTTTGGCCTCCAAATTGTGCTTTACCGCCAAGAGGTTGCTGAGTAACTAAAGAATAAGGACCTGTAGAACGAGCATGCATTTTTTCTTCAACTAAGTGTTCAAGTTTTAGAATATATATTATTCCGACAGTAGTTTTATCTTTAAAAAACTCTCCTGTCCTTCCGTCTATAAGTTGCACTTTTCCATCCTCTGGCAGACCTGCCTTCTTGAGCTCCTTTTTGATAGTTTCTAAAGATACTCCATTAAAAACTGGAGTTGCTACTTTGTACCCCAAATTTTTTGCTGCCCAACCTAGATGAGTCTCAAGAAGCTGTCCAATATTCATTCTTGATGCAACGCCCAGAGGATTCAAGATTATATCGACGGGTTGCCCATTGGGAAGACAGGGTATATCTTCAACAGGAACAATTTTAGAAATTACCCCTTTGTTACCATGATGACCTGCAAGTTTGTCTCCTACTTGGATTTTTTTTAAATTGGCAACTGAGACCTGAATTCTTTTTATAACGCCGGATTCTAATTTGTCACCTTGCTCTCTAGTAAAAATTTTAATATCAACAACTTTACCATGTTCACCATGAGGAAGTCTAAGAGAAGTATCCTTTACATCTTTGGCTTCTTCTCCAAAAATAGCTTTAAGAAGCCTCTCTTCTGCAGTGAGCTCTGTTTCTCCCTTTGGGGTAATTTTTCCTACTAAAATATCTCCAGGGCCAACTTTTGCTCCAATTCGAACAATTCCCTCCTCATCTAAATCTTTAAGTTTTAATTCGCCTACATTAGGAATATCTCTTGTTACTACTTCAGATCCTAGCTTTGTCTCGCGAATATCTACTATATGATCCTCAATATGAATAGAGGTAAATTTATCTTGCTCTACTACCCGCTCAGAAACAAGGATAGCATCCTCATAATTTCCACCACCCCAAGACATGAAAGCGACAAGTAAATTTTGCCCCAAAGCAAGCTCACCCTCATCAGTTGATGCTCCATCAGCAAGAATATGTCCTTTTGATACTTTATCACCTTTTTCTACAAGGGGTTTTTGATTAAGACAAGTAGAAACATTAGATCTCTCAAAAGAGAAAAGGTCATAATCTTTAATGTTGCCATCTTCTTCTAAGACTTTAATATGATCTGCATCAACCTCAATTACCTTACCTTTTTTTCTGCAAACAACTAGGTGTCCAGAGTCTTTAGCAGCTTTTTTTTCCATGCCTGTCCCCACAATAGGAGCATCAGGTTTTATGGTGGATACAGCTTGACGTTGCATATTCGATCCCATAAGAGCACGGTTTGCGTCATCATGTTCTAAAAAAGGAATGAGAGCAGAAGAAATACTTACAATTTGCTGGGGAGAAACATCAAGGTAGTCAATTTTTGAAGTAGGATAAATACGAGGCTCTCCATTTACTCTTACTTCAGCATGGCGCTCTAGAAAATATCCTTTTTTATCAATAGAAATCTTCGCAGGACCTATTGTTTTGCCTTCCTCTTCATGAGCATCAAGGTATTCTATTTCTTCTGAGACAAAGCGTCTTATACGAACTTTTTTAAAAGGGAGCTTTTCAATTTCCTTAGCAAGCGTTTTAGTTATCTCGCTATCTTTTTTGAAAACTACATGCTCTTTTACTTTAATGTCTTTTGATAAAACTTTACCCTCTAGCAAAGAGGCTTTGTTTTCTACTTCCTTTACAACTTTTCTATAAGGGGTCTCCAAAAAACCATATTCATTAAGTCTTGCAAGACAAGCAAGATTATTAATAAGTCCAATATTTGGTCCTTCTGGTGTTTCAATAGGACAAATTCTTCCATAGTGAGTTCGGTGCACATCTCTTACTTCCATACCTGCTCTATCCCTAGAAAGACCACCTGGTCCCATGGTTGATATTCTTCTCTTGTGTTCTAACTCTGCTAAAGGGTTAGTTTGATCCATAAATTGTGAAAGTTGAGAAGAAGAGAAAAATTCATGCATTGCTGCAACTATGGGGCGGACATTGATAAGTAAAGCAGGAGTAACCGTTGTAATATCAGCAGTACTCATACGATCTTTAATAATTCTTACCATACGGCTAAGACCGAGGCGAAATTTCTGTTGTACAAGTTCCCCAACTGCCTTTACTCTTCTATTACCAAGATGATCAATATCATCTTCAAGCCCCTGACTTTTATTTAATTGTATTAATTCTCTAACAACAGCAACTAGATCCTCTTTTCTAAAAATTCTATTCCTGGCAGTATTAGAAACAGAAAGGTTGAGTCTCTGGTTCAATTTAAAACGCCCCACTTTTCCTAAATCATACCTTTCTAAATTAAAAAACATAGAGTGAATTAAAGATCTAGCATTATCCTCTGTTGCAAGATCTCCGGGACGAATTTTCCTATATACAGCTTTTAGTCCCTCGCCCACACTTTTTGCAGTATCTTTCTTTATGGTTGCTTCAATGTATCTAAATTCAGGATCATTGTCTATGTCTTTAAATAAATCAAAAATTTCCTGATCAGTTCCATAACCAAAGGCTCTTAAAAGAGAAGTTATTGCAACTTTTCTTTTTCGATCAATTCTTGCAGTGATTACTCCATTCTTATCAGTTTCAATCTCCAGCCATGCGCCTCTATTAGGGATTACTTTAGCACCATAAAATTTTCTTTCTCCAAAGATTTGACCACTAAAAGACACTCCTGGTGATCTAATTAGCTGAGAAACCACTACTCTTTCCACTCCATTAATAATAAAAGTGCCCCTCTCAGTCATAAGGGGAAAATCACCCATGTAAATTTCTTGCTCTTTTATCTCCCCTGTTTCTTTGTTGAGAAGGGAGACTTTGCTCTTCAGAGGGGCCTCAAAAGTTGCGTTTTTTTTCTTGGCTTGTTTTTCAGAATACTTTGGCTTATCAAGACGATAATCGACTATCTTCAGTTCTAAAAGTTTCTCTGTAAAATCTTTAACAGGATTAATTTCATTAAAAATTTCTTTTAATCCTTCTTTTACAAACCATCCATAAGAATTCTTTTGGATTTCTGTTAAGTCTGGCAAATCCATTATTGGCCTAAAATCTGTAAAATACTTTCTATCACTTTTAAGTTTGATATTAGAAGACATAAAAACTTTCCCTATCAAAAAAATATTAAGGGATTTTACAGAACCTTAAATTTGTTTTCTAAATTTGGGTCTCGGAAGAGAGGAGCAAATTTAAGAGAGAAATCATTTAGATAAAAACAACTACCTCTAGTTGAATTAAAAATTCTTGTTATAATTGTATCTAATAATAATATAGTTCTTGGTTTATGTCAAATAATATGTGTGGTTTATGAAGAATGTTATACACAGATTATCCACAAGTTTTAAAAATATCAAATTACAAACATCAAATTCATCCTTCGTCCGCCCCGGGCGGACTACGAACGGGCAAATTCCAATACCAAAATTCCAATTTCAAAACGTCGTCATCCTGATCCGCCGAAGTCTGCGGACTTCGGCGGATCCACTCAGAATGACGTAATCTGTATGTTTAAAATTTTGGATTTTAGTAATTGGTGCTTGTAATTTCTAAATGAAATATATATCATGTTTTCACTTTAGAAATAGGTATTTTCAGCCCATACCCCAACGCAAGTGCACCTGCCATTCCTATTTTAAAATTCATATTAAACTTTGAAATACTCGTAACAATTAATATCTTAGAAATATCGTTCATGGCCTCATTATTCTTCTTGAAAAACTTATCTATAGAAGGCAAAAGAAGACGAGATAACTTTTTGTCTCTAGTAGAAATCCTCATTGAATCCAAAGCCTTATTATCTTTATCTAATAACCAAAGAGAAAAATTATCATAATCGTTGGTATTTATTTTAAGAAGCATACAATTTTTTAAAATTTTTCAAAAGCTAAGAAATAAGATATATTTATAATAAGCTACGTTTGCTTTATTGTATAAAAACTACAGGCCATACACTAGGTGTCGGAGGTACAAGCACACTCCAAACTAAAAAGCTAATAAGCTTAAGAAACTAAAATCATGAAAAAAATATCAATCACTATCCTTTCTATTATTTTAGGTGTTGGTACTATACTTATTCTTGCTTATTTTATAGGATTTGGAAAAATTCGTGAAGCAACAGGGTTGGTCTCTCTCAAAAACATCTGTCTTCTTGCTTTAATATCTTTTATTCAATCTCTTCTTACCTGCATTGCTTTAAGACGAATACTCTTCTCTTTTGGAATCAGAAAAAAAATGGACATTTTATCACTTTATAATTTTGAACTTATAAAGTCTGCTATAAGCTACATTACTCCTTTTCTTAATACTGGAGGAGAACCGCTACAGATATATCTTTTAAAAAAATATAAAAAGGTGCCACTTAAGACAGGGATATCAGCTGTTATCCTAGATAAAGTTTTGAGACTTTCCTTAAGTATTGCTTTAGTTTTTCTAGGCATTCTCATTACTTTTTTTGTCTCCCGAATATCTATTAAAGCTATTATTCTCATTATTTTGATTATTCTTCCTGCTGTTCTCATGCTTTACTTCTTTTATAAAAAATCCCTAGTAAGCGATTCTGAAGGGATTATTAACTTTCTTCTGCTTATCTTCTGCGGGATTTTCAGATTAAGTTTTCTTAAAAAAATTAAGGATCCAGTAGGTAAAATAGATAAAGCAATTACTTATTTCCTCAAGAATAAGGTAAAAGAAATTTTAATTTTAAGTTATATTAATGCTTTAATTGTTCTTTCTACTTTTCTACAATTCTACATCATTCTTAATTCTCTAAATTATAATCCTACCTTATCTGATCTTCTAATTATTTTTACAGTTTTTAATCTTTCTATTCTTATTCCTATACCAGCAGGGCTTGGAGTATTCGAAGTCGGCGGTACAGGAATTTTTATTATACAGGGTATTGGCGCAAACTTGGGTTTTGTTTTTGCTTTAGTTTTGAGGGTGGTAAATATCATTACTACTATTCCCGGATTAATACTTACTTTTCATTATGGAATTAGACTAAGAAAAGCAATTAAGATATCTATTAAAACTTTGGTGCAACATTTGGGTCAGAAGACTTCGGGGAATGGGATTTTTAGGAATCACGAATCATGAATCAAGAATATAAGAAACATACCAGAGTGTAATCTTCAAATAACTAAAGACAGAAGACTAATATCTTTTTTCTTGGTGTTTTTTGTTAAAAAAACAAAAGCCTACTTGAATAAGGTATAAGAAAATAGAGTAAAGCTTTGGCATTCATATTTATCAGTTTAAGAAGGACTTTTTACGTCCTTCTACCCGCGTCTTCCCTAATTGTTCTAAAACTTCTTTATAACCTGTAATCTTTTTTTCTGACCAACTAAACTTCTTCTGAATTTCCTTATCTGTCAATTTTTTTGTGTCGTGATAATAGACGTAAACTAACAATTCCCGCCAGTCAATACCACGCTAGGCGCAAATAATCTTTAAATGCTCCTCTTCCCAATCCTCCATAAAACACACTCCTCTCTAGATAAATATAGACATAGTAATTATATCACATAAATTCGAATTTACAAGAAAATGTACAGTTAACACCATGAGGTAACACTTGGTATAGTTAGGGGTAACACCTGTTAACTA
>Ga0051987_10000654_pt1 | contig 19030 bp, 29 predicted proteins | sample CryGey08umfilter_2_FD_58083 | JGI IMG/M metagenome (GOLD analysis project Ga0051987, IMG submission 58083) | Groundwater microbial communities from aquifer in Utah, USA - Crystal Geyser 4/10/14 0.8 um filter | ecosystem: Environmental > Aquatic > Deep subsurface > Groundwater | place: USA: Utah... | reverse complement strand
GATATCGACTGAAGGCTCAAAAAGCTAAATTGGAGTTAATCTTTCTTCAAAAGCAAACAATTAACAAAAGGTTTAAGCCGGGATTTTAAAGATCCTTAATTGAAGAAAGTGAAATTCTTAAAATCGCGGTTTTTGTTTTATCAAATATGAAATTCATTTTAGGAAAAAAAATCGGTATGACCAGACGGTTTCAAGAAAACGGAACCGTTGTTCCTGTTACATTGGTAAAAGTAGGGCCTTGTACTGTCACTCAGGTGAAAAACAGCAAAAGGGATGGGTATGAAGCGGTACAAATTGGATTTGAAACCAAGAAAAAGATTTCTCAGCCCCTTAAGGGACATTTAAAAGATCTGGATAGTTTTAGATACTTAAGGGAATTCCGAGTCAGCAGCGCGGGCCAATTTAAGCGGGGCGATCTGCTCGATGTTTCTATTTTCCAAGAAGGGGACGTAGTTCAAGTGAGCGGGATTTCTAAAGGAAAAGGATTCCAAGGAGTGGTGAAAAGACATGGTTTTCACGGCAGTCCTGCTACCCATGGTCATAAAGATCAGTTAAGAATGCCCGGTTCTATTGGCAGCGCTTTTCCCGAACATGTTTTAAAAGGACGAAGAATGGCGGGGCGCATGGGGGGTAAAAGAGCCACCGCCAAAAATCTAGAAATAATAGAAGTTAATCAAAAAGACCACCAGTTGGCCATTAAAGGAGCGGTGCCCGGTGCCAGAAACCAGCTAATCTTGATTCTGGGTGAAGGAGAGGTTTCCGCTGTTATTCCAGAAAATAATCAAACACCGGACAAAGTTTCACCAAAAAATGATAAAGAACAAAAGGAAGATATTTTAAAAAAGGGGTCAGAAAAAGAAGAAGAGAAACCCAATCAGAATAGCGCTAAAGAAGACAAAAAAACAGAAGGAGAAAACAAATGAAAAAAACTCCAGTTTACAATTCCGAAGGAAAAATAGTAGAAGAGATTGATTTGAATCCAAAAATTTTTGGAATCAAAGTAAAACCAGAATTAGTTCAACAGGCCGTAGTGGCGCAAATGGCTAATGCCCGAAAAGTTCTGGCCCATACTAAAGACCGTAGCGAAGTTCGGGGCGGCGGAATAAAGCCTTGGCGTCAAAAAGGGACGGGACGAGCGCGTCATGGATCAATTCGTTCTCCAATCTGGGTGGGCGGCGGAATAACTTTTGGGCCTACTAAAGATAGAAACTTTCACAAAAGGATTAACAAAAAAGCCAAACGCAAAGCTCTTTTTATGGTTTTATCTGATCGGGCTAAAGAATCAAAGGTTATTGTTTTGAATGAGTTAATCATGAAAGAGATTAAAACTAAAGCGCTGGCCGGACTATTAGCGAAGCTGCCGGTCAAAAACAAGAAAACAACCGTTATTCTTCCTAAGAACGACAGTAAAATTGTAAAATCAGCCCGAAATATTCCAGGCATTAAAACCATTCAAGCAGACAGTTTAAATATCAAGGATGTTTTAGAATCAAAATATTTACTGATTATCAAAGAAAGCTTAAGAAGAATAGAAGAAGTTTATCTAAAATCAAAATCTAGCAAATAATTTTTTAAACGAGCAATGGGGATATTTAATCGATTCAAAAAGACGGAAGATAAAGAGAAAGAGCCGAAAGTTGAAAAAAAGGCTCCGAAAAAACCGGAAAGCAAAAAGAAAAAAGCTGAACCGAGGTTGTTTGATCCTTCCTTGGTACCGTCAGGAAAAGAGGAAAAACCAAAAACGGAAAAACAGGACAAAGAACCGAAAGATATTAAAGAAAAAACCAAGGAGAAAACTAAAAAAGAAAAAAGGGAAGACACCGGAGAAGCTTATCGAATTTTAATTAAACCGCTGGTTACTGAAAAATCAACCAGTCTAGGAGTTTATGGCAAGTATGTTTTTAAAGTATCATCAAATGCTAGCAAAAGAACGATAAAAAAAGCGATTCACGATCTCTATGGAGTTGAGGCAATAAAAGTGAATATTGTTAACCAGGGCGGAAAGCCCATTAAATACGGCCGTAGTTCTGGTCGAACCGGAAGCTGGAAAAAGGCAATAGTTACCTTGAAAGCAGGAGAAAAAATAGAAATTTACGAAGGAGTTTAAAAACAGTATGGCTATTAGAAAATACAAACCAAATACTGCTGGTCGAAGAATATCATCTGTCGGAGTTTTTTCTGATCTTACTAAAAAGAGGCCAGAAAAGAAGCTGATTTTAATTAAGAAGAAAAAAGGCGGCCGGAACGTAAGAGGAAAAATCACCGTTTATCATCAGGGCGGTGGCGCCAAGCGCTATCTTAGAAAGATAGATTTTAAACAAGATCGTTTTGATCAAGTGGCCGAAGTTTTAACAATAGAGTATGATCCTAATCGGAATGCCCGAATTGCCTTGGTTCGGTTTGAAGATGGGGAAAAAAGATATATTTTAGCTCCCGTAGGATTAGCGGTAGGCGATAAGGTTGTTTCTTCTCGAAACAAAATTGAAATCAAAAATGGTAATCGATTAATTCTCAAGAATGTCCCGCCGGGTATTCTGATCCACAATTTGGAATTAGTACCGGGTAGAGGCGGTGAGATAATTCGGTCAGCCGGAAACAGCGCCATTGTCCAGACAATTGAAAACGGATTGGTTCAGATTAAGCTTCCTTCAGGAGAGATCAGGTTAGTTCCAGAAAACTGTATGGCATCAATCGGACAAGTTTCCAATCCTGATTATCGTCATATTCGCTGGGGTAAAGCAGGACGCATAAGACATAAAGGCATCCGCCCAACGGTAAGAGGAAAAGTCAAAAATCCGGTTGATCACCCGCATGGTGGGGGAGAAGGAAAGTCGCCGATCGGAATGAAAAGGCCGAAGACTCCGTGGGGTAAGCCCGCCCTGGGGGTAAAAACAAGAAAACAAGGGAAAAAATCCGATCGATTTATTCTCAAAAGAAGAAAAAGCAAGTAATTAGTAATAGGTAATTCGTTATTCATCATTAATAATTAATCATTCATAATTAGTAATTCCTATGTCGCGATCGCTCAAAAAAGGACCCTATGTGGATCAGAAGTTAATCAAGAAAATTTCTAAAGTAAAACGGGGAGATAAAACGATAATAAAAACCTGGTCCCGGGCCTGTACCATTACTCCCGAGATGGTTGGATTTACCATCGGTGTTCATAACGGCAGAGAGCATATACCTGTTTATATTGTCGAGAATATGGTTGGGCACAAACTGGGCGAATTTTCACCAACCAGAAAATTTATCAGACACGGCGGAAGAATGCAAAAAGAGGAAGAAGCGGCACAAGCGGCTGCTCAAAAAAAGGATCTAGTGGAAGCGAAAAAAGAAATAGAGCAAAAAACCGGATCTAAAGAAGAAAGCAAATAATTTACCTCAGGAAAATTTATGGAAGTTAAAGCAAAATTAAACAGAATAAGAATGTCGCCAAGAAAAGTACGTTTGGTAATTGATGTTATTCGCGGACTAGACATAGAAAAAGCCCAAGAGCAGTTGCAGTTTATTTCTAAAGCGGCGGCCCAGCCGATATTAAAACTATTAAATTCAGCGTTAGCCAATGCTGAAAACAATTTTAAACTGGATAAAAATAATCTTTTTATAAAAAAAATCACGGCTGACGAAGGTCCTGTTTTAAAACGTTACCGGCCGCGTGCTTTTGGAAGAGCAGCCGAAATAAGAAAACGTTCTTCCTTGATCGAGCTTGTTTTAGCGGAGAAAAAGGAATCAAAGCGCAAAGTAACAGCTGATAAAAAGAAAAGCGAAAAAGAAGGTCTTAAGATAGTTAAAGCAGATGAAATTCAAAAAGAAACATCCGACCCAAAGAAAAAAGAATTACCTACTGAAGAAAAGAAAAAGAAATCAATTATGGGCATAGGAAAAATAAAAGATAAATTTATTCATAGAACAGGAGAAAAGTAAAATGGGAAGAAAAGTAAATCCAAAAATATTTAGAATAGGGATAATTTACCAAGCGAATTCTAAATGGTTCGCTCAAAAATATTACAGCGTACTTCTGCGGGAGGATGTTCAAATTAGAGATTTTTTGAGAAAGAAGCTAAAAGAAGGAGGAGTGGCTAAGATTGAAATTGAACGTTCCGCCGGCAAGCTGACCGTGATCATTTATACTTCTCGGCCGGGAGTGATTATAGGAAGAGGCGGAGGAGGCATTGAAGAATTGAAGAAGCAGCTGAAGCAAAAATACTTAGGTAGTAAAAAAGTGGATCTTAACATTAATATCCAAGAAGTAGACAGACCCGATTTAAATGCCGAATTGATACTGCAGGGATTAATTGCTCAAATCGAAAAAAGAATCCCATTCCGCAGAGTAATGAAAAGAGGAATTGAACAAGTAATTCAGGCCGGAGCGCAAGGAGTTAAAATAATTATGGCCGGCCGGCTCAACGGAGTAGAAATAGCGAGAACCGAAACTCTTTCTCAAGGAAAAGTGCCCCTACACACCTTAAGAGCCGATATTGATTACTCCCGGGGGACCGCTCGAACTACCTATGGAGCGGTTGGAATTAAAGTATGGGTTTATCGCGGACAGATATTTCAGAAGCAAAAAAAACAAACTAAAATAATTTAATTAAGCCCCATGTTACAGCCTAAAAAGTTAAAACACCGAAAGCCACATCGGCCCGATGTCAGAGGAAACGCCACTCAAAAAACGGAGCTCGCTTTTGGCAGCTATGGATTGAAGGCAGTTACCGGTTCCTGGGTATCGGATCGGCAAATTGAAGCAGCGCGTCGTGCCATGACTCGATTTGTGAAACGGGGTGGAAAAATTTGGATCAGAATATTCCCTCGATTTCCCATAACCGCCAAAGGAGGAGAAATAAGAATGGGAGGAGGAAAAGGCTCGGTAGATCGTTATGTTGACAAAGTAAAGGCCGGCACCGTTATGTTCGAAATGGATGGAATCTCAGAAGGAGTGGCGCGTGAAGCGTTCCGATTGGCTTCGCATAAACTTCCCGTAAGAACAAAGATTCTAATTAAAAATGAATCATAACTATGAAAATTAAGGAATTGAGAGAAAAATCAGACGCAGAACTTCAGAAACTGTTAAAAAGCACGCGGGAACACCTTAGAGAAGTGCGGTTTAAAGTGGCCAGCGAACAGCTGAAGAATGTCCGTGAAATTCGAGTTGACAGAAAGACTGTCGCAAAAATATTGACAGTCGAAAAGGAACGGTCGAATAAAAAACCAGTTAATAAAAAATAAATTATGGATAAAGAAAAAAACAATCCTCCGGAAACTGTTTCAAATAGAACTGCCAAAGTCAAGAAAAGAAAATTTTCTGGAATAGTGGTTAGTGATGCTATGGACAAAACAATCGTAGTAAGGATAGGTCGCGTGAAGTCTCATCCGAAATATCGAAAGCAATATTCAGTAACTAAGAAATTCAAAGTTCATGATTCCCAAAACAAATATCATAAGGGAGATAAGGTAGAATTTGTGGAATGCCGGCCAATTTCCAAAGAAAAAAGATGGAAGGTAATTTATTAAGTAAATAGCTCATTAGCTTATTAGCTTGTAGGAAGTAGCTTATTAGAGTTTCTAAAAAGCTAACAAGCTACCAGCTAACAAGCTACCAGCTAACAAGCTATAAAATGATTCAAGCAGGCACAAGATTAAAAGTAGCAGATAACACCGGAGCAAAAACTCTGCAGTGTATTAAAGTGTTAGGGGGCAATAAAATCCGCTATGCTGGAATTGGAGATATTATTACCGTAGCAGTAAAAGAAGCGAATCCTTATAGTATGGTTAAGAAGGGGGATGTTTTACACGCTGTGATTGTGCGTCAAAGAAAAGAACTAAGACGCTCAGACGGGTCATACATTCGTTTCGATGAAAACGCGGCAGTGATAGTTGATAAAGAAAATAAAGAACCAAAGGGAACAAGAATTTTCGGTCCGGTTGCTCGAGAACTGAAAAACAGAGGGTTCGACAAAATAGTCTCTTTGGCCCCTGAAGTATTATAAAATAATAAAATTTCTAAGATGGAATTAAGAAAAGGCGACCAAGTAAAAATAGTTCTCGGCAAAGATCGAGGCAAAAAGGGAAAGATTATTCAAATTTTCCCCGAAAAAAACCTAATAGTGATAGAAGGCTTGAATCTTAGGGTTAAACACGCTCGTCCTAAGAAAGAAGGGCAAAAAGGGGAGCGGGTCCAATTCAGCGCGCCGATGGATGCATCAAACGCATTGCTGGTTTGTCCTAGATGCGGTAAACCCACTAGAATCGGGCACAAGAATATTGAAAATAAAAAGAGCCGTATGTGCCGAAAGTGTAAAGAAGTAATTTAGAAGAAGTTATATGAATAATTTAAAAGAAAAATACATCCGCGAAGTAATTCCCCAATTAAAGGAGCAATTGGGATACAAAAATAATTTAGCTGTTCCTCGCATAGAAAAGGTGACGGTTAACGTTGGAATAGGCAAGGTGGTTCACGATCCAAAATTTTTAGACGTGGTGGTAAATACCTTGACTAGAATCACTGGGCAGAAGCCGGTGTTTACCAAAGCAAAAAAATCCATTTCAAATTTTAAAGTCAGAAAAGGAATGACTGTGGGAGTAATGGTTACTCTGCGCGGTAATCGAATGTATGATTTGATAGAAAAACTGGTTAAAATAAGTTGGCCCAGAACCAGAGATTTTAGGGGACTTCCTTTAAAAATGATTAGTAATCAGGGCAATTTAAACATTGGTTTTAAGGAACATACTGTTTTTCCTGAAATCAGAACCGATGAAGTAGAAGTGATCCACGGTTTAGAGGTGAACATTACTACTTCAGCCAAAACAAAAAAAGAAGGAATATTACTATTTAAATTATTGGGTTTTCCCTTACAAGAGGAATAAGCTATGGCTAAAAAATCTCAGATCGCAAGAGCAAAAAGATCACGCCTAAAACCAAAATTTTCTTCTCGCATAGTAAGAAGGTGTTGGCGTTGCGGAAGAGTCCACGGATACATGAGAAAATTTGACTTATGCCGAATCTGCTTTCGAGAATTGGCGAATAAAGGAGAAATACCGGGAATAACAAAGTCAAGCTGGTAGAGAAAGCCCGGCGCTTTGAGCCTTGAGCTAAGTGCTAAAGAGATGACTGGCCCGGAGCCCTAAGCTCACAGCTCAAAGCAAAATAATAAAACTAAACAGTAACACTTATATAAATACCCTATGACTATGACTGATCCCATTGCCGATATGCTAACTAGAATTCGTAATGCTGTTCAGCTGAAAAAAGACGAAGTAGTTTTTCCTTTTTCTAAAATAAAATTTGAAATTGCTAAAATATTGGCAAAAGAAGGTTATATCAAAAAGGCCGAGAAAACAGAAAATGCCTTTGCTAAAATTAAAATAACCCTAAAGTACGCTCCCGACAGTAAGTCGGTAATCCAGAACATAGTAAGGGTTAGCAAACCAGGAAGAAGAGTTTATGTTCATCACCAAAAATTACCCTATGTTTTAAATGGTTTAGGGATCGCCATTATTTCTACTCCCAATGGTCTAATGACCAATAAAGAGGCACGAAAAAACAAAGTAGGCGGAGAAGTAATTTGCGAAGTAAACTAAGATAATTAAAAGATAATTTACATATGTCCCGAGTAGGAAAAAATCCAATCAAAATTCCTGAAAAAGTCACTGTAGAAATCAACGGACGCACAGTAATGGTTAAGGGTCCCAAAGGGGAATTATTCCAAGAACTTCCTCCTTTGGTGACGCTAGCTCGAAAAGAAGAGTATCTTCAGGTATCCGTGCCGGAAGCCCAAGTTAAATCCAACAGAGCCTTGTGGGGCCTGACTCGGGTATTGGTTGCCAATATGATCGAAGGAGTGACTAATGGTTTCGAAAAAAAACTGGAAATTAACGGAATCGGATTCAAAGCAGAAGCAAAGGACAAGAAGTTAATTTTGAATGTTGGATTTTCTCATCCCGTTGAATTTGAATTGCCAGAAGGAACCGAAGCAAAAGTAGAAAAGAATGTCATTATTATTACAGGATCAGATAAACAGTTAGTAGGGAACACGGCCGCTCGGATAAGAAATATAAAAAAACCAGAGCCCTATAAAGGTAAGGGCATTAAATATATTGACGAAATAATCCGCCGGAAGGCGGGTAAAGTAGCGAAAGGAGCTGAAGGAAAAGCCTAAGATAAAAAAAGCTTTAAATATAGAATTATGTCTAATACCCAAAAAAAGAAACAATCTCAAAGAGAAAGAAGAAAAAAAAGAATCCGGGCAAAAATCCTAGGTACAGCGGAACGTCCAAGACTTTGTGTTTTTCGCAGTCTTAAACATATCTACGCTCAAATAATCGATGACCAAAAAGCCAAAGTGTTAGTGAGTGCCAACGATGGTGAATTAGCAAAGAAAGATCAAAAGGAAAAGAAAGAAACAATGGCCAAGGCGGTAGGAAAATTAATCGCTCAGAAGGCATCGACAAAAAAAATTGGAGTAGTTGTTTTTGATCGAGGGGGATTCGCCTATCATGGTAGAATAAAAGCGCTAGCGGAAGGAGCCAGAGAGGGCGGACTTAAATTTTAAATCGTTAGATAACTAAATATGATTGATCGAAAGACAAAAAAATCGGCGATGAGGGAACTTTCTAAAGATGAATTTGAGCAAAAAATAATAGAAATTTCCCGAGTAACCAGAGTGCAAGCAGGCGGAAAAAGAATGCGTTTTCGCGCCTGTGTAGTGATTGGTGACAAAAAGGGACGAATCGGACTAGGAATAAAAAAAGGCGCCGATGTTTCCATTGCCGTTAACAAAGCGGTTACTGCGGCAAAAAGGAACTTGATCAAAATTAAGATGATTAACGACACCATTTCTCACACGATAATAGAAAAATTCTGTGGCGCCGAAGTATTCCTTAAGCCGGCTCCTGCCGGAAGGGGAGTTATTGCGGGCGGCCCGGTGAGAGCGGTGTTGGAATTAGCCGGTATTAAAAACGTAGTCAGTAAAATGCAGGGATCTAAGAACAAAATAAATAATGTACGGGCTACCATTAATGCTTTAACTAACATAAGGACGGCAGAAGAGATTAAAAAGCTAAGACAAACCGATTAAAATGACTCTATCACTAGCACAACTAAAATCATACCCGTCATCCCGCAAAAAAAGAAGAAGATTAGGGCGGGGCAACGCCGGCAAGGGCGGAACATACGGAAGCCGGGGGCAAAAAGGACAAAACTCCCGTTCCGGAGGTAAAGGCAAGGGCGGCCATCGCGGCAAAAAATCTCCTGCTTTCATCAGCCAGATTCCCAAGACCAGAGGATTCCTTGGCTTTAATTCGAAAATGAGTATTGTTAATATTGGTCAGTTAAATAGTCATTTTTCCGAGGGAGAAGTGATTAATTCCAAAAAGCTAGTAAGCGTTGGTTTGATTTCCAAAAATGGGAATGGGGTCAAGGTATTAGGCGGTGGTGAATTGAATAAAAAATTTGCAGTTACCGCAGAGCACTTTTCTAAATCAGCAGAAAATGCTATAAAAAAGGCAGGCGGAACAATCAATACCGTTAAAAAACCTCAAACAAGAAAAAAATAATAGCATGAAAGCTATTGAAAAAATAACTCAACTGTGGAAGGTTAAGGATATTAGAAACAAAATTCTTTACATCCTAGGATTGTTGTTAGTGTTTAGAATTGCGGCCCACGTGCCGGTACCCGGTGTGGATGTAGAAAACTTAAAAAACTTTTTAGGCTCTAACCAAGTATTAGGGCTTTTAAACCTTTTCTCAGGAGGAGCGCTAGAAAACTTTTCCGTGGTAATGTTGGGATTAGGGCCATACATTACCGCTTCTATTATTTTTCAGTTGCTCGCCATGATTATTCCGCGGCTAGAAGAAATGCAAAAAGAAGGAGAATCTGGTCGGGCCAAAATTAATCAGTATACCCGTCTTCTTACCGTACCGCTGGCCGCTATGCAGGCATATGCGACCATTACCCTGTTAAAAAGGAGCGGTCAAAGTTTTGCGGCCGGAGCGGGCGCGCCGAACGGAATTATCGGTGATATGAGTATGTTTCAATTGGCTTCGGCAATAATCATGATTGCTGCCGGCAGTATTTTTCTAATGTGGTTAGGAGAACTTATTTCTGAAAAAGGGCTGGGAAACGGAATTTCTCTGTTAATTTTTGCCGGAATTGTCGCGGGCCTTCCGCGTTCTCTTCAACAAACCTTTGCTATTTTTGACCCCAGCAAGATTTTCACTTACCTAATTTTTGTAGCAGTGGCTATTATTACCATAGGGGGAGTGGTAATAATAACCGAAGGACAAAGGAATATTCCGGTTTCCTACGCCCGCCGAATTAGAGGGAATAAAGTCTATGGCGGCGTTAGCACTCACCTCCCGCTTCGAGTAAACCAGGCCGGAGTCATTCCCATCATCTTTGCCATCTCCATTGTATTAATTCCTTCATTGGTGGCTCGTTTTTTCGTTAATTCTTCCACTGCCTGGATAGCAACAATCTCACAGGCAACTATTAATATTTTTAACAACCAGCTTTATTACGGATTGATTTACTTTTTCTTTGTAGTGGCATTTACCTATTTTTACACGGCGGTTATTTTTCACCCGGAACAAATCTCGGAAAATCTGCAAAAACAGGGAGGATTTGTTCCAGGCATCCGGCCGGGCCGACCTACCGCTGCTTACCTAAACTATGTTTCCAACAGAATTCTTTTGACGGGTGCGTTATTTTTGGGCATAATTGCCGTTTTGCCATATATTATGCAAGCAGCGACCAATATCCAAACGCTCGTGCTGGGAGGAACCAGTCTTTTAATCGTAGTTAGCGTGGTGTTAGAAACTGTTAAACAAGTAGAATCAAAGTTAGTAATGCGGGAATATGAAGGATTTTAACAAAAAGAGGATTAAGCTCTGAAAGAGTACCGAGGAAAACCCTCGGACTTTGTTTTTAAAGCAGAAATCATTATAATTTAGATATGACTAAGCTAGAAACATCAATTCGAAAAATAGTGGTCTTTGGCCCCCAGGGCTCGGGTAAAGGAACGCAAGCGGAATTTCTGTCTAAAGAATTGAATATCCCCTGGATTTCCACCGGAAATATTTATCGTCAGAACATTAAAGCGCAAACAGAACTGGGAAAATTGGCCAATCAGTATATTATTGAAGGAAAATTGGTGCCTGACCAGGTGACTAATCGATTAGTGGCAGAACGGTTAAAAGAGAAAGACGCGCAAGCAGGATTCATTCTTGAAGGATATCCTCGGAATAGAGGGCAAGCGGAAACCTTAGATCAAATGACTCAAATTAGCGCTGTTCTAGAAATTGCCATTTCCGACGAAGAAGCGATCCGTCGGATTTCCGGCCGAAGAGTTTGTACTTGCGGGATGACTTTTCATATTGATTTTAATCCACCCAAACAAGAAGGAATCTGTGATCAATGCGGAAAAAAACTTTTCCAAAGAGAAGATGATCAGGAGGAGACAATCAGGCAGCGATTGGCGATTTATCATCAAAATACCGAGCCGCTTTTAAAAGAGTACCTGAAACGCGGTATTCTGATTCGAGTTAACGGAGAGCAGGGGATCTCCGAGGTAAAAAAAGAGATATTCCAAAAAATGGACGAGAATAATTTTTCGAAAAAATGATTACCATTAAAAATTCGCGAGAAATAGAAATTATGCGGGAAGGCGGCAGGATCTTAGCGACTGTGCTGAAAAAAGTGGTTAAGGCAGCGAAACCGGGCATTTCTACTAAAGAACTGGATTTACTGGCGGAGAAATTGATCCGCCAGCTTGGAGGAGAACCTGCTTTTCTAGGATACCAATCCCATTTCGAAGGCGACCCTTATCCCGCTTCGATTTGCACTTCAGTAAACGAAGAAGTGGTGCATACTATCCCCAGTGCCAACAGGATTTTGAAAAAGGGGGATATTATCGGAATTGATGCCGGCGTGCGCTACAAGGGATTTTGTACTGACATGGCCCGAACTGTCGGCATTGGCGGAATCTATTCGGAAAAAGAAAAACTGATTCAGGTGACAAAGAAAGCGCTTTCCCTCGGAATAAAAAAAGTGAAGGCGGGAAGGCACACCGGCGATATCGGTGCCGCCATTCAGAAATATGTGGAACAGCAGGGATTTTCCGTGGTAACTCAACTGGTGGGGCATGGCATAGGCAAAAATGTTCATGAAGAGCCGAGAATACCCAATTTCGGGGAGCCCCATACCGGAACGGAATTGAAAGAAGGCATGACTATTGCTATTGAACCAATGGTGAATATCGGCGGGAGCGAGGTAAAAACGGCGTCAGACGGTTGGAAAATTGTTACCAATGATAATTCTTTATCGGCCCATTTCGAAGATACAGTGGCAGTAACCAAAAAAGGATTCGAAATATTAACTCAAGTCTGAAATAATGAGCAAAATACTGGGAATCGATTACGGAGAAAAACATATCGGTCTGGCCGTATCAGATGACGAAAAAAAATGGGTTTTTCCATATAGCAGGATAGAAAAAAAATCCTGGGAACAAGTTTTTGAGGAATTGAAAATAATTTGTGAAAAAGAAAATATTGAAAAAATAGTGGTTGGCTTACCCTTATCTCTAAAGGAAAATAGAAACGAAAAGGCAAAGAAAATTCAAGATTTTATCGGCCGGCTGGAAGAAACTGTTAATATTCCTGCTGATTTTGAAGATGAAAGATTCACCACCAAAGCCTCGGAACAATTATTAAAACAGGCCGGAAAGAAAAAGTTAAAAGATAAAGTTGATGAAACAGCGGCAGTCCTGATATTACAAAGTTATTTAGAAAAAAACAAAAACGAGTAAACCCCGTTACTTGATCACGAGGCGTTATACCCCCTATGAGCATGTACAGACGACTACTATGATAACCCCGAGGCCTGACCGTCGGGTATTCAAGTAACGGGGTAAATTATTAACCTTAAGAAGATTGAATTAAGAAATCTGGTATGATTTTTGATTATTTAATTCCCTTTTTGCTTTCCTTCGCCGGAGTGATCCTAATCACCCCGCTGATTAAAAGTTTTGCCTTAAAAAGGAACATTGTTGATGACCCCCGGATTTATCCCGAGCGGAAAATTCAAGCTAAACCAACTCCGCTTTTAGGAGGAATCGCTGTATTTACCGCTTTTTCGCTGGTGTTGCTTTATTATACTTTATTTACCCATCGGATTTTGGGCGGTTACATGCTGTCGAAGCACGTTAGCGGCATTATCCTGGCGGGCTTGCTTTTAATGGTCGGGGGGTATTTAGACGATAAGTACGATTTGAAACCGCTGCAGCAAATTATTTGGCCCTTACTGGCTTCTTTGGTAATTATTGCTGCTGGCATTGGCATTCCTTACATTACTAATCCTTTTGGCGGAACACTGTATCTTGATACCATAAAAATAGAACTGTTTAAGTTGGGGGAGATTCCTTATTACTTCACGCTATGGGCTGACCTATTGGCTCTAATCTGGCTGATGGGAATGGTTTACACCACCAAATTCTTAGATGGCTTAGACGGCCTTGTGCCGGGCGTCGGAGCGATTGGCGCATTTGTGACATTCGTCTTAAGTTTAACGAAAACAGTGGCCCAACCGGAAACCGCGCTGGTATCTATTATTTTAGGAGGAGCTTTATTGGGTTTTATCGTTTTTAGCTTCCACCCGGCCCGTATTTTTCTGGGGGAAGGGGGATCGACTTTTATAGGCTTCATGCTGGGAGTATTAGCTATTATCAGCGGAGCGAAAATAGCCACCGCCCTTTTGATAATGGGAATTCCTATTTTGGACACATTGTGGGTGGTTTTAAGGAGAGTTTTTAAAGAAAGAAAATCTCCCTTTTGGGGAGATAAAAAACATCTGCACTTTCGGTTGTTAGACATTGGACTGTCCCAGCGGCAAGCCGTACTGTTCCTTTATTTAATCACTGCTGCCTTTGGGGCAACCTCGTTATTTCTTAAAACCGAAGAAAAACTTACGGCCTTAATAGTTTTACTGGGAGTAATGCTGGTATTAGCCGTTTCCTTAGTACTAATTTATCGTTACAAAAAGTCCAAAGGAAACTTGACTCCAATATACGGAGTTGACAAAAGTGAAACGAAGCATTAGAATTATCGTAAATTAACTAAAAGAAATCTATGATTGCTATTATCAAAACAGGAGGAAAACAATACAAGGTTCGGGAAAAAGATATTATTAAAGTAGAAAGACTGGATAAAAAAGAGGGGAGCGAAATGGTCTTTAAAGATGTACTGCTGGTGTCAGATAAAGAAGGGAAAAAAGTATCAATTGGCGCTCCTAAAGTAAAAGGAGCCGAAGTTACCGCCAAAGTTCTAGAAGAGAAAAAAGATAAGAAAGTAACCATTGTTAAATATAAGTCCAAGATCCGGTATCGAAGAAAAAGGGGGCATCGGCAGTGGTATACAAAGGTAAGAATTGAAAAAATAGCTGCCTAGATAAATTGAATATAAAAAACTGAAAGCGCGAATACGTATTCGCGCTTTCAGTTTTGATTTTTATACAAAGATTAATTCATTTCTCCTCTACCAGCTAGAGCATTAGCCAGAGTTACCTCGTCAGCGTATTCGATATTACTTCCCATAGGCAGCCCCCTTCCGATCCTGGTTATTCTTATTTTCATTGGTTTTAGTAGTCTCGCTAAGTAAAGGGCGGTTGACTCACCCTCTAGATCAGGGTTGGTGGCCAGAATAATTTCTTTAATGCCATTCTTCTGAATTCTGTTCACTAATTCCTTGATTTTTAATTGTTCGGGGCCGATCCCCTCAATTTGATTGATTACTCCGCCCAAAACGTGATAACTGCCCTGGTACTTGCTTGTTTTTTCAATAGCGATTACATCAGGGCTTTCGGAAACTACGCAAATGGTTTTTTGGTCTCTTTTTGAATCGGAACAAATAGGGCAGGGAACGGTATCGGTAAAATTGTAGCAAACCGGGCAAGTGGTAATCTTTTCCTTTAAGCGCTTTATTCTTTCCGCCAGTTTATCCAATTCTTCCGTAGGCTGTTTGAGCAAGTAAAAAATAAACCGCTCCGATGTTTTTGGTCCGATTCCGGGCAGTTTATTAAATTCTTCAATCAGGTTTTGGATTGTTTCTGGTAATCTGGCCATAGTTTAGATCCCGCTTATTACTATCCAATGTTAGGCAAATTGAAATTTCCGCCTTGAATTTTTTGAGCAATAATCCGTTGCACTTTCTTAATGGCATCATTATAGGCTTCTTTTAATCCTTTTTCCAATATTTCTTTACTCTCGAGCTTAAGGAGTTCGGGATTAATCTCTAGGGCAATTACTTGTTGGTTGCCATCCATGACCAGATTAATTTTACCCCCTTCGGTAGAGGAGGAAACCGTTTCTTGCCCTAGTTGATTTTGGAGTTGTTTAGCTTGATCTCTTAAATCTTTGATCTGTTTAAGTTTATCGAACATAGTGGTTAGAGTTTAGGATAAGTTACCAATTGCCAGTTGTTAGTTGTGAGTATCAAAATAACTGACAACTTAAATCTAAAAGGGAGTAGCGGCCGGGACTGTTTCTTCTATTTTTTTGGCGAGATTTTTGAAACTAACTTTTTCTTCATCAAAAAACAGTTCAATTACTCCGGTCGGGCCGTTGCGGTGCTTGGCAATGTGGATTTCGGCAATGTTTCTTCTATCGGAATCTTCTCTTCTGATAGTTTTGTCCATTACCTCGCGATAAATGAATATTACCACATCGGCATCTTGCTCAATAGACCCTGATTCTCTTAAATCAGCGAGCTTGGGAATAGAGGGGCTTCTGGCTTCCACTGCCCGGGAAAGCTGCGATAAAGCGATAACGGGAATATTCAATTCGCGGGCGATCGCTTTTAGGGAACGGGTAATTTCGGCGATTTCCTGAACACGGTTATCCTTAAAAGTGCTGCCGCCTTCCATTAATTGGAGGTAGTCCACAATCAGAAGGCCCAGGTCTTGTTCCGCCTGCAGTCTTCTGGCCTTAGTCCTTATCTCCATTACATTGGCGGAGGCGGAGTCATCAATAAAAATAGGCGCTTCGGATAATATTCCCATGGCATTGCCAATGCGGGGGAAATCGTCATCTTCCTCCCGATCAGAAAGCTTGCCGGTCCTCATTTTCCATAAATCAACATTCGCTTCGCAACAAAGCATTCTGTCTACCAGCTGTTCTTTAGACATTTCTAAGCTAAAAATTCCCACTGGGATTTTTGATTTAACGCCAACTTGCCGGGCAATATCCAGTGCTAGGGAAGTTTTTCCTACGCTGGGGCGCGAGGCTATGATAATTAAATCGGATTTTTGAAGACCCGCTAGCTTATTATCTAAATCAATGAATCCGGTCGGGATTCCTCGTATTTTTCCCCCTTCGCGATGCAGTTCGTCGATCCGGTCGAAAGCTTCTGTAAGCGCGCTTCTAATCGGTACAAAATTCTGTTTCAGATATTTCTGAGAAACCTTAAACAACGCTTGTTCCGCTTTATCCAAAATAATGTTAATATCTTCCGTTTCCTCGTATCCCCAGCCGGTGATCTGTTGAGCGCTTAGAATCAATCTTCTGAGCGTTGCTTTTTTTTGAACAATGTTGGCGTAATTAGAGACATTGCTGGCCGTAGGGACAATATTAGCCAAACCCATTAAGTAGCTTCTGCCCCCAATGGAATCTAAAAGCCCTTTTTCCTTTAAACGGTTGGCGAGATTAAGAATATCAATTGGTTCTCTTTGATTGTACAGCTCCAGCATGGTTTCAAAGATAAGCCGGTGCCCGTCTTTATAAAAATCATCCGGATGCACTAAATCGGCGATGCGGACAATGGCATCTTTATCAATCAATAATGAGCCTAATACTGCTTGCTCAGCCTCTAGGTTATGAGGGGGGATATTTTCTTTTATTTCGGTATTTTCTTTGGCCATTTTATTTAGCTTGTAGCTTGTTAGCTTTTTAGCTTGTAGCTTGTAGGAAGTAGCTTATTAAAATTTCTAAGAAGCTAAAAAGCTACCAGCTAATAAGCTATTTCCTAATTCTTAACCATCTTACCACCTTTGAATTAATCGGAGCAAGAGGATGTTTTCTACATTTTGTCCACCTACCTAGCCAGAAGGGGAAAATGCAAAAACAGGCGATAAATGTTCATCCTGACTCGCCTTAACCCAAGGGAAGGTAGAGAATCAGGTCGAACTCACCTGTTTTTATTCCGACTAATAGTTTGTTTCAGAAGTGGTAACCACCACAGTTGTTTTTCCCTCTTCACTGGGATTAATACCGATTGAGACTATCCGGTTACCTTTTTCTCCGCCGACCGACGCTCCACCTTCGTAAGTCATGGTTAAATTAACAGTCCAACCCTCATCTGCTAATTTCTGCTCGTATAAAGTTTTAAGGTCGTTGACTGATTGAGTGGTTTCAATGGAAACGGTGTATCCTTTATTTTCAACAGAAGTAATTGCCGCGGTGATTGTGCCGTCGACGACGTAGACATCGTCAGGAAAGTCAGAGGGTAAATCTACGTTACCGCCTACTTGATAAGATCCCGCATTAGTATTAACGGTGACGGTGTTATCGCTTATGTCTACATCTGCTTGACCGCCCGTGGAACTCTCTAGGGCTCTTTCTGTGGCTTCTTCCGCTGTTTTTTCAGCCGCTTTCTTTCCGCATCCGCCGAATCCGCTAATTAATAAAAAAAGCGCCAAAAACATGGCGATTGAGGTAACTTTTTTAAACATAGTGTTTTAGGGATAATAATAAAATACCGCTTTTCTATTATATCATTTCTAATCGCAGTGGAAAAGCAGTTTAGAGCATTTACCGTCAATCCTATTATCTCTAATACATTATGTTATTTTTCCGTCTTTAATTTCAATAGTCTGATCGGCATATTTTTTAACATAGTCGGAATGGGTGACCAGAATAACTGTCTTTTTATTTTGTTTATTTAAATCGTGCAGGATCCGAATAATGCTTTCGCCGGTCTTGCTATCCAGATTTCCCGTCGGCTCGTCTGCTAAAATTATCGCCGGTTCATTAATCAGTGCTCGGGCAATGGCTACCCGTTGTTGCTCTCCGCCGGAAAGCAGACTGGGCAAATGATTAGCTCTTTCTTCTAGCCCTACTTTTTTTAACACTTCTTTAACTCGGGCTCTATCCCTTTTGGTTCGTTTAGCAATAACCGCTTCAACATTTTGAGCGGCGGTAAGGGTGGGGATTAGATTGAAATTTTGGAAAATGAATCCTATTTTATCTCGACGAAGCGTAGTCAACTTAGCATCACTTATTTTAGTAATTTCAGCACCATCTATTTCAATGATGCCTTTAGTTGGTCGGTCCAATCCGCCAATTAATTGCAACAGAGTGCTTTTTCCTGATCCCGATGATCCGATAATGGCCAGAAACTCTCCTTTGTTCAGGTTAAGATCAATGTCATCTACTGCGTTAATCGTTTTGGTTCCTTGTCGATATTGTTTCAGCAGATTTTTTACTTTAATAAAAGTCATATTTTTAATCAATTGGTTAGTCGATCCGATTATTCCAGATTGCGAAAGGCCTCCTGCGGCTTCATTTTAGCCGCTTTGATCGCTGCCAAAGCGCCGGCAAAAAGGGAAGCAGCTAAGGCAATCAATGAACCTAAGGCCAGCACCGTATAGGTGTAAATTACGTTAAGCTGGACACTAGCAGTTACCCCCTCATTATTTTCGCCTCCTAAGAATCGCCGCGCAAAACCGAATCCGTTATCAGTGCCGGCAACAGTGGCGGAAAGCGAAATGTCGTAATGATTCAAAAGGGCGATCGCTCCCAGCGCCAAACCAATACCGAGTGCCGCGCCAATTACTCCAATTACAATGTTCTCGGCAATTATTTGTCGAATAATCAAATGGTTTTTCCAACCAATTGCTTTAAGAGTGCCGATTTCCCGTACTCGTTTGTTGACCGAAAGAATGGTTAGTAAACTGACGATAATAAAGGCCGCGAGCACAACAATAATGCTGGTTACGCCGATAAATTTATCGGTTAAGCTAGAGGCACTAACTAGGCTACCCGAAAC
>Ga0051987_10000642_pt1 | contig 19342 bp, 19 predicted proteins | sample CryGey08umfilter_2_FD_58083 | JGI IMG/M metagenome (GOLD analysis project Ga0051987, IMG submission 58083) | Groundwater microbial communities from aquifer in Utah, USA - Crystal Geyser 4/10/14 0.8 um filter | ecosystem: Environmental > Aquatic > Deep subsurface > Groundwater | place: USA: Utah... | reverse complement strand
AAGTTTTAGACGGGGATCAGCCTCGGGCTGAAGGAATTAGCTTGTAGAAGGTAAACCACAGACTAATTCTAATGTTCTAACTTCCTAATATCCTAACTCCTAACCTCCTACCAAATATGTCCAAAAAGAAAAGAGAAGAAGCAAAATTAAAAAAAAGACAAGAAAGAGAAAAAAAAGCTCAAGAAAGAAAAGAATCGCAAGGAAAAGGTTTGAGTAAATACGCTCTCAAAAGGAAAAAGGTAAAATCTAGAGTAAGAAGAATTAGCCATGGTAAGGTTTTCGTCAAAGCAAGTTACAACAATACTGTTGTTACTATTACTGATCTTGCTGGAAATCCACTTGCCTGGTCAGCAGCAGGTATTGTGGGTTTTAAAGGGGCAAAAAAAGCAACTCCTTATGCTGCCCAGACAGTAGTAGAGAATGTTTTACAAAAATTAGAAAAAACAGGACTAAAAGAAGTCGATGTTTTTGTAAAAGGAATTGGCTCAGGAAGAGAGGCAGCAATAAGAGCTTTTTATGCCAAAGGAATTGATGTCCTTTCTATTAAAGATACCACCCCCATACCTCATGATGGCTGTCGGCCTAAAAAAGTAAGGAGAGTTTAACTTTTCATTCTTTTTAATGTCTAATCCAAAATGTAAACAATGTAGGAGGGAGGGCGAAAAACTTTTTCTAAAAGGAGAACTTTGTTATACTCCAAAATGTCCTATGGTAAGAAAAAAATATGCGCCAGGAATGCACGGCCAAAAAGGAAGCCGCTTAACAGAATACGGTGAGCAGCTTAGAGGAAAGCAAAAAGCAAAAAAAATTTATGGCATAAGAGAAAAACAATTCAGAAATTATTTCAAAAAAGCAGAAAGGAAAAGTAAGGCAACAGCATCCACCTTCTACGAATTAGTTGAAAGAAGGTTTGATAATATAGTTTATAGGCTTGGATTTGCAAAATCTCGAGATCAAGCAAAAAAGTTTATCTCGCATGAGCACTTTCTTGTAAACAATAAAAAGGTAAATATCTCTTCATATCAAATTAAGCCCAGAGACACAATTCGAATACGTAAAAAAAGCAAAGATAAGCAAGTATTCCAAGAAATTCTGGCTCAAAAAGGATCACAAAATATACCTAACTGGCTCTCCTTTGATAAGAAAAAAGTAGAAGGTGTTATGATAGCGGTTCCATCCAAGCAAGAACAAGAAACGCAGATTGACTGGGCAAAAATCTGTGAGTTCTACTCAAGATAGTACCTCAATAGTTTCTACTTCCTACAATCTAATATTTAAAAGAACTAATTTCTAATCCCCATAATCTAACCCCTAATACCTAACAAACATGCAAGACATACCACTCCCTAAAACTATTATTTTTGAAAAACGAAAAGACAATACAGAGAAGGTAATCATCGAACCTTGCTTTCCAGGATATGGAACAACACTGGGTAATTCCTTGAGAAGAGTACTATTATCATCTCTTCCAGGCGCTGCAGTTACTTCTGTAAAAATTGATGAGGTAAGTCACGAATTCTCTACTATCAAAAATGTCAAAGAAGATGTTATGGATATCCTTCTTAATCTTAAACTCCTGCGCCTAAAACTTTTTTCAGATAATCCCATAAAGCTTACTTTAAAAGCAAAAGCTGAAAAAGAAGTAACAGCAAAAGACATTACTCCAAATTCTAATGTAGAAATAGCAAATCCTGACTTGCATATTGCCTCCCTTACCTCCAAAGACGCAAAACTTTCAATGGAACTCACGGTAGAAAAAGGACAAGGGTATGTTACTGTTGAAGAAAGAGAAAGAGAAAAGGTAGAAATAGGAACCATTCTTATTGACGCTCTCTTTTCTCCTATTCAAAATGTTCGTTTTGATATTGAAAACGTACGTGTTGGAGAAAAAACAAACTACGATAAATTAACCTTAGAAATAAAAACTGATGGTACTATTACTGCAAAAGACGCGTTCAGAAAGGCAGCACAAATTTTAGTTAATCATTTCCAGTATATGTCTCAAGATAAAAAGGAAGTAAAGTCTAAAGAGAAAATAGAAAAGGGCGTAAAACAAAAGAAAACCAAATCTAAAAAGGAAGCGCCACAAAAAGTAGAAGAGCTAGGCTTCTCCACAAGAACGCTAAATGCCCTTCGTAAGGCAAGCATTAAAAATATATTCTCACTTACTTCCAAAACAGAAGAACAATTGTTAGCATTAGATGGTCTAGGAGAAAAAGCAGCTAAAGAAATTAAAAGAAAATTAAAAAAACTCGGCTTAGCATTAAAAGAATAGTTTTTTACAAGAGCACGGAAAACAAAAGCACGATCTTACAAGTTTCAGTCTCATTTACTCAGAGATAGACATCGTTTCCTAATTTCCTAACTCCTACAACCTAAATACATGGAACATAAGGTAAAAGGAAGAAAATTTAAAAGAAATGCAAAAAGTCGTAAAGCTTTAATGCGAGGTCTTGCTTGTGCTTTAATTAACAGAGAAAAAATTAAGACTACCCTTGCAAAAGCAAAAGAACTAAGACCTTTTACAGAAAGGCTGATCACTAAAGCCAAAAAAGGAACTCCTTCCCAGAAAAAAAAGATAATTTCCATTCTAGATCAGAAAAAAGCATATCTTCATCTTATAAGAGATTTAAGCAAAAAATACATAGATCGCAATGGAGGATATACAAGAATTGTTAAACTAGGCCCTCGAAAGGGAGATGGCGCTGAAATGGCTATTATTGAACTAATCTAATGCTTTCCTTGCCTATAAGGCTCTGCTTAAGGAGGTTAGGGTATAATTATTAGATACAGGCTCTCTATTTTAGCTGTTCTTGGAAAAACAGAGTTAAATCTGACTCCGTCTTATTAAAGCAGAAAGTCTAACTTGCCCCACAGTCATCCCGGCGAGGGGTAAAGAGCCCCTAAGACCGCAAAAGTCTTGTTTCTTACAACAATCTCAGAAATTAAAACAATGCCAAAAATGCAGAAAACATACTTACCAAAAGTAAAAGACATAAAAAGAGAAAGGCATGAGATAGATGCCAAAGGTAAACCTTTAGGAAGAATAGCAACTGAGGCTGCAATTCTTCTACGAGGAAAACACAAAGTGGACTTTACTTCATTCTTTGATATGGGTGATTTTGTTACTATCAAAAATGTCCATCACATAAAGTTCTCAGGCAAAGCTAAGCTTAAACAAAAAAAATATTATAGACATTCAGGATATTTAGGAAATCTAAAGGAAATAAGTCTAGAAGAACTTTTTAAAAAAGATCCAGAAAAAGTAATAATACATGCTGTAAGAGGAATGCTTCCTACAAACAAGCTTAGAGCAAAACAACTCAAAAGGCTCTCGATTACTCTAGAAGAAACTAAATTTTCTAACAAGGGGAAGTAATTAATCCACTACAAAACAACAACTCTCTAATATCCTAATTCCTAGCCTCCTAACTTCTTAAAAATGCCAAAAGCTACAACTAAAACAAAAAAAAAGGTAAAGACTAATGCAAAAAAATACTACGAAGCAGTAGGAAGAAGAAAAACATCAACTGCCCGTGTTCGGTTGCATGAAAAAGGGAAAGGAAATTTCAAGGTAAATGATAAAAGGCTAGAAGAGTATTTTAAACTCCCGGGATTACAGCAAATTTCTCTAAAACCTCTAAAAACTACTAATTACGATAATGTTTTTGATATTTCTGTAAAAGTAAAAGGTGGCGGCATCCACAGTCAAGCAGAGGCTATTTCTCTCGGAATTGCAAAATCTCTTATCAAGGTTGATAAAAAATTAAGACCTACTTTAAAAAAAGAAGGTTTCTTAAAAAGAGATCCAAGAATGAAAGAGAGAAAGAAACCGGGTTTAAAGAGGGCAAGACGTGGTCCACAGTGGTCAAAAAGATAAAATTGGTTAAATATAAAAATCTATGAAGGCGATGCGACGTCATGTCGCCTTTTTTTGACTTCCAAAAAATAACCTTCTAAACTTAAAATAGTAAAGGCTAAAAAAATCAAGGCGAAGTACTTCTCATAAAATATCTCACCTATAAAACACTCTAATGGTAGTAACGTTCCATCAAGACTAGTAATACCATCTCTAGAAAAATCAAAAAATGGAAGAATTTAAAACGCACTTTTATCCCTCCTTCCCTAAAATATTTCTTAATCAAACCATATAAATCTTACTTCAAAAGAATCAAGAAAGTAACAAAAATGTCCTCAAAAATCCTAAAACTCATTCACTTTGCAGATATTCATCTCGGCATGGAAAATTACGGTTATTTCAACCCTAGAACTGGACTAAATTCCAGAATTTCGGATTTTTTAAAATGCCTAGATACTGCGATAGATTATGCTATTGAAAATAGAGTAGAAGCAGTGCTCTTTGCGGGAGACGCATACAAAAGCCGAGAACCATCACAAACAACCCAAAAAGCCTTTGCTAAAAGGGTCTATAGATTATCAAAAAACAATATTCCATTTGTTGGAATCATTGGAAATCATGATTCACCGAACACTCCTTCAAAAGCCCACACCTTAGAGATCTTTACAATTCTTAAAACTCCTTCTGTCTATATCTCAGGAGAAGCTGAAGTTCTGACTATTAATTTAAAAAATAATAAAAAACTGCAAATTGCGACCCTCCCGTGGTTTACAGCTGATACGCTGCTTACTAAGGAAGAGCAGAAAGATAAAAATATGGAAGAAATCAATACTTTACTTTTAGAAAAGGTAAAAAAGATTGTAAATAATCTTAAAAGTCAAATAAATCCAAAAATTCCCTCAGTTCTAATGGCCCACAATGCTGTATCTGGTGCAGAATTTGGATCAGAGCAAAAAGTTATGATCTCTCAAGACTTTGTTATACCCCTTAATATCCTTGCATCTGGCCCTTGGTTCTATGTCGCTCTCGGACATCTTCATAAATTTCAGGTTTTAGAAAAAAATCCACCGGTAGTCTACTCAGGAAGTATTGACCGGGTGGATTTCGGAGAAGAAAAAGAGGACAAAGGTTTTATTTTTACGTCGCACAAATATGATGTTCAAGGCACTAAAAAAGATCAAGATACTCGCTTCAAATTCATAAAAGTTCCAGCAAGACGTTTTGTAAGTATTAGTATAAATATCACTCCAGGAGAACAAAACCTTCTAAAAAAGATTAAAGAAGAAATAAAGAACAACAGAATAGAACATGCGGTTGTCAAGATAAAAATTTCTGGGCCCAAAGACAACCTTGACCAAATATCCGAAAGGCAAGTGTTAGAATACTTAAAAAAAGCTTATTTTATATCTGCGATAGAAAAAGAGGTCTTGGAAAAAAGAAGAATTAAAAAAGGTATGGATTACGAAAAAGAACTCAACCCTATTGAGGCTTTAAAGGAGTATTTCAGGATTAAAAAAGTGGAAAAGAGGAAAAGTAGGGTTTTACAAGAAAAAGCAAGAGAGTTAATGAAAGAAGTGGAGCAAAGATAGAAAACCTCATTTTGAACTTTAAATTTTTATGGTTCCAGTAAAACTCAAACTTTATAACTTCATGTCTTATGGCCGCAACACCAAACCCTTATATTTTGAAGGCCTAGATTTAGTTTGTCTTTCTGGTGACAACGGAGTAGGGAAGTCTACAATCCTAGATGCCATTACCTGGGCCTTATGGGGAAAAGCACGAGCGAAATTCGATGATGATTTAATAAGGAAAGGAGAGAATACAATGTGGGTAGAACTTGTCTTTGATTTAGAAAAAATTCTCTTTAGGATCGTAAGAAAAAGAACCCTTGCAGGGAAAGGCAAAGCTTCTCTTCAGCTTTGGGTATCTGATAGTTACAAAACACTAACTTCTGATACAGAAAACCAGATCTTTTGGCGTTCTATAACCGAAAGCACAAAGAAACAAACTCAAGATAAGATCAATGAAATCTTAAAAATGCGCTATAATACTTTTATAAATTCAGCATTCTTACGCCAAGGCCATGCTGACGAATTCACTATTAAGTCTCCAACAGAAAGAAAAGAAATCCTCTCAGAAGTTCTAGGCCTTTCTTATTATGATTTATTAGAGAAAAAGGCAAAAGAGTATTCCAGAGCCCGCGAAATCGAAACTCAAAGTCTCACCCAACAGATTCAGGATATCGAAGAAGAGCTTTTACAAAAAGAAATATTTAAAAAAGAATTAGAACAAATTAAAAAAAAATCAAAAAAATTTAAAGAAAAATTAGAAGAAACAGAAAAAAAGCTTGAGAGATTAAGGGCTAAGAAAAATAGGTTAGAATCAAAAAGCGAGAAATTCATAGGATTACAAAAGCAAATCGCAGAAAGAGAAGAAGAGATTTTAGAATTAAAAAAAGAAATATTAAGCCAAAAAGAAACTTTAGAAAAATCCCAAAAAATAATTAGTAAAAAAGATGAGATTATTAAAGCAAGTACAAAAATTAAAGAATTAGAAGAAAAGGAGAGAAAGTTATCAGAAAAACTTAACTTAAGATCGAGTTTAAAAGAAGGAAAAATAGCACTTGAAAAAAAACTAATAAATTTAGAGCAAGAAATTAGTCTTGAGAGAAATAATTTAGAAAATAAAAAGAAAGATACTGAGGCAAAAATTAATCAGTTAAAATCAGTGCCAGAAGACCTAAAAAAACTTATTTTAAATCTTAAACTTTTTGATAAACTTCAAAAAAGGCTCGAGAGCAAGAACAATAAACTTTCCAATATAAAAGAGCAAAATTCAGCCCTGGAATCGACAAACAAACAAATAGTTGTCAAGGGTAAAGAATTAAGAAATAGAAACAAACTTCTAGAAGAATCAAAACAAGCTAAGTGCCCACTTTGCACCCAAAACCTCTCTCTACAACACAAAAAAGAAGTCTTAACCCAAATTTCCAATGAAATTGAACAACTACTAAAAGAATACAACCAAAGCCTCAAACTAATTAAAAAAAATCAGACAAATATCAAGGAAATAGAGAAAGAAATCAAAAGCCTAGAAAAAAGACTTTCTGAAAGGAGTGTTTATGAAGCAAAAAGAGGAGAATTAGAAAATAAGATAAAAGGGTTGGAAGATGGTAAAAAATTACTTTCTCAAATTGAAGAAAGATTGAAAACACTTGATTTCAAAGCCAAAAATAAAGAGCAAAAAAAAGGCTTAAAAGTAAAATTAGATATTATTGATAAGAAACTTGCCACAATTAACTATGATGAAAAACTTCATCAAAAAGCAAGACAAGAAATTCAAAAATTTAAACCCTTTGAAAAATTAAAAGAAAAACTCCAACAAGCAGAGCAAAACATAAAATACGCAGAAAGCATTATTGATAAAAATACTGAAAAACTTAAAACCCAAGCTGAAAAATTAGAAAAGGACAAAAAAGAAAAAGATGCTCTAGGAAAAGAAATAAGTGTATTGCAAGAAACAAACCTAAAACTTAAAGATAAACAAGGAGAAGAAAAAAACTTAAAAGAAGAATTTGCTGAAAACAAAGAAGGGCTCGGAACAGCGCAAGAAAAATTATTGCATCTTCAAAAGCAAGAAAGAACAAAAAAAGAGAAGAAGGAAAAACTTAAAATTCGCACTGAGGAAAAGGGTATTTATGAAGAACTTGCTCTTGCTTTTGGCAAAAAGGGAATTCAAGCCATGATCATTGAAAACGTAATCCCAGAAATAGAAAAAGAGGCAAATGATATCCTAAAGGATATGACTGATGGTAGAATGAAAGTAAAATTAGAAACCCAGCGTGCTAAAAAGATGAAAGATAAGACGATCGAGACCTTAGACATCAAGATCTCTGACGAAAGAGGAGAGCGGCCTTACGAACTATATTCTGGCGGTGAGGCATACCGTATTAACTTTGCAATAAGAGTTTCCCTATCTAAACTTCTTACAAGAAGAGCTGGTGCCAAACTTGAGCTTCTAGCAATTGACGAAGGGTTCGGTGCTCAAGATACAGTTGGAAAAGAACGCTTAGTTTCCATAATCAATTTTATTAAAAAAGATTTCAAAAAAATTATTGTAATAACTCATGTTCCAGAAATCAAAGAAGCCTTTCCAATAGAGTTAAGGGTCTCTAAGGAAGAGGATGGATCACATATTGAGATTATAAAGTAGAGATGTGATTTAGGCCGTAATATGACCTTTATCGCATCTTTTTTAAAAGAATTGTGTCCAAATTCCCTTCGTGATAAAATAACATTAAACCATAACAAAACCTATAATTCACATTTTAATCAATGACCAAATGGAAGAAAAACCTACCAAAAAACCGAAAAAGAAGAATCTTGTAATTATCATCTCTGCTATTGTAGTTACCGCAACAATAATTGGGGGGTCTGTTTACTTATGGCAGAAAAGCTTAAAACAAAAGAGAGGACTTGAACAAAAATTAGAAGATTTAGAAAATCAGGACAGTAATATTCAAGAGGAAAATGCTTCTAAAGATGAAATTTTCGAAGAAGAATCTAGTAAGCCCGAGACTGAGGATGAAAAAGACGAAACAAAAAATAATAAATACGAAGGATGGTTAACTTACAAAAATGAGAAATATGGCTATCAAATCAAGTACCCATCTGGAGCGGAAATAACCGAAGCACAAAGAAATGCCTTTAGTGTAACTCCTGAAGAGCTTGCAGAAGGGACAACTATTGATGATGTTTACGCCAAATACTCTGGAAAACTCTGTATTGCTATCAATTATAAAGATATGGGTTATATTAATATCTCTGCTCCAGAAAACAAAGATTTTGCTCACGTAATATGCGGCAGAACTGGGGTTGCCTATCCTACAACCAGTAAAAGCGAGACTTTAACTATAGATGGTAAGAAATATACTGCCAAAGGTTACGAGGAAAAAGGGCCGGGAGAAACTTTAAATTATCATAATGAAACTTTAGCTGTAACACTTGATAATGAAACAAGGATGGAGTATGGCGCAGCACCAGATGAAACTAAAACTTTTACAGACTACTTAACAATTAGAAAAGATTTACTAAAAATTGTTGAGTCTTTTGAAAGGATATAAGCATTCCTTTCTTGCTTTAACTCTCAATTTTGCTATAATTAATACTAGAGAGGAGTACTTCTTGCATGTTTTTTTGTTTATTATTTTTTGATTTATAGCACTTAAATGACTCTTAGAAACTACCTTCTAGGGATTGCTTTTTCTACAGTTCTTTGTGCAGTAGCTTTTATTTTTGTTATTTTTAATATCAATCCAGAAGAAACAAACTCTTTAGGTTTTATATTGTTTTATACAAGTCTAGCACTTACTCTAGTAGGTAGTTTCACTATTTTAGGATTTATTCTTAGAAGAATTGTTTCTAAAAATGAGATTATTTTTGCTCATGTGGGAGTGTCACTCCGACAAGGAGTTCTTCTTAGTATCTGTGTTATTGGAATCCTGCTTTTACAGTCTTCAAGGTTACTTTCTCTAATGACTGGGGGTTTATTAATCTCATCTCTAAGCCTCATGGAACTCTTTTTTGAGTCACACTGAGTCTCGCTGAGCTCTGTTAAATAGGATGAGAGTAACAAGCGCGATAAATTCAAGATAAAATAAATGACTTTGAGTTCAATCACCGTACCACTAATTCTCCTTTTTCTGTGTTTAGGGCTACAGAGCTCTGTAACTATCATGAGAATACCTGACTCAACCTCCCGTGGAGCTCTATACCTTTTTGTATAATTCCATTCTTATCAGGATCACTCATCCGAACAGTAACTCCCATTTTTATTACCTCCCTTGAAAATTTTAACAAATACTTTTTCCTACTTTTTATAAAATGAAAAAGAAGCTTGTAAGCATAAGATCACAAGTCATCATACAAATCCAATCTGTAAAAGACAAGAAATCTTTAGATAAGATTAGAGTTGACATACTCGGAAGAAAAGGGAAAATCTCTCAAATTCTTAAAGAAATTCCGAATTTCCCTAAATCAGAACGTCCTAAAATCGGAAAGCTTACTAATGACTTAAAAAAAGAACTAGAAACTCTAATTTCTCAAAAAGAAAAAGAGCTAAAATTCTCTGGAAAAGGTAAAGGACTCTTATTAGATATTACTCAGCCAGGAATAAAGCAGGAAAGAGGCCATTTACATCCTTTAACACAAATTAGGAAAGAAATAGAAGATATCTTCACTTCAATGGGATATTTAATCTATACTGGCCATGAAATTGTTACAGATTATCAAAATTACGACAGCTTAAATTTTAAAAAAGATCATCCTGCTCGCGATATCATGGATACCTACTGGATATCTGATAAAACCATGCCCCGATCCCATACCTCTTCAATGCAAGTAGAAATTATGAAAAAATACGGTGCGGAAGTTAAAGCTATTGTTCCAGGCCGCTGCTACCGCCACGAAGCAACTGATGCCTCTCACGAAACAGTTTTCTATCAAGTTGAAGGCTTAGTAGTAGGCAAGAAAATCAATTTAAAGAATCTAAAAGCAACACAAAAGACAGTTTTATCAAAAATATTTGGGCAAGAAGTAAATGTTCGCTTAAGGCCTGGGTATTTCCCGTTTGTAGAACCTGGATTTGAGCTAGACATGAAATGTGTTTTATGCAAGGGAAGGGGGTGCTCAGCTTGTAAACGCACCGGCTGGATAGAACTCATCCCTTGCGGAATGGTTCATCCTAATGTTATTAAAAATGGGGGACTGGACCCTAAAAAATACACTGGTTTTGCTTTTGCTATAGGTCTTGATAGATTGGCAATGATGAGATATGAAATTGAGGATGTCCGGCATTTCCATAGCGGAGATTTAAGATTTCTTAATCAATTTTAGAGGACATTAGGGAAACGGGATATTAGGAAGATAAATCATGGGAAAAAATAAATATGGTTTAGAAAATCTCAAAATATGGAAAGGTGCTCACGTTTTGATGCTCATTATTAATAAAGAAGTAGATTAATTTCCTCCGAAAGAGAAGTTTAACCTGACAACACAACTAAGAAGATCGGCTTCTTCTGTAGTAAATAATATAGCCGAAGGTTATGGCAGATACTATTTTAAAGAAAAGAATCACTGTTTCAGTATTGCAAGAGGAGAAGCAGCAGAAGTAATAAGCGAACTTCACGAAGCAAAAGATAAAAGATACATCAATAAAGAATTGGCTAATAAACTAATTTCAAAATATTTTATCCTTATTAAAATGATTAACGGGTATATTAAATATTTCAATAGCAAAAATAAAAAAATACAAAAGTCCTAATCCCTAATATTCTAATAACCCAAATATCCTAATACTCTCATGAAAATCTCTTACAACTGGTTACAAGATTATATAAATCTTAAAAACACACCCCCGCAAAAGGTAGCTCATACTCTAACAATGGGGATTGTTGAAGTTGAAGACATTATTAAACAAGGAAAAGGTTTAGACGACAAAATTATTACAGGGGAAATAATTAATATTAAAAAACACCCTAATGCTGATAAATTACAAGTTGTAGAAGTAAATGTTGGCAAAAAGAACCTAAGTATTGTTTGCGGTGCGGAAAATACTAAAACTGGACAAATTGTTCCAGTGGCACAAGTTGGAGCAAAAATTTATAACCCTCAAGAAGATAAGCTTATTAAGCTTAAAAAAGCTGATATTAGAGGGGTAAAATCCGAAGGTATGCTTCTTGCTGAAGACGAATTAAAACTTGGGAAAGATCATGAAGGAATCTTAATTTTAGATCCTAGGGTAGAAGTTGGAATTCCTCTTAAAAAGGCTCTTGGACTAGATGATGTTGTTATAGATATTGATAATAAATCCCTAACTCACAGAGCAGATCTCTATTGCCATATTGGCATAGCAAGGGAAATCGCAGCCCTACTTGGAAAAAAACTTAAAACTCCTAAGATTCCCAAAGTCAAAGAAAAAGACAAAAAGAAATTATCTATAGAAATAAAAGATTTCAATCTCTGCCCAAGATACACTGGAGTAGTCCTAGATAATATTAAAGTAAAAGAAAGCCCTTTATGGATCCAGAAGAGACTTAAAGCAGTGGGACTTCAAACAATCAATAGCGTTGTTGATATCACTAATTATGTTATGTTGGAATACGGGCAGCCAATGCATGCATTTGATGCAGAAAAAATTATAAGTCAGAAAATTATTGTAAGAAAAGCAAAAGACAAAGAAAAAATTACAACTCTAGATGGAGTAAAGAGAATTTTAGATAAAAGCATGCTTGTAATTTCTGATCCTAAAAAAGCAATTGCTATTGCCGGAGTAATGGGTGGTAAAAACTCAGAAGTATCGCAAAACACTAAGAAAATAATTTTAGAATCTGCGAATTTCTATGGCATCAATATTAGAAAAACCTCCACAAAATTGGGCTTAAAAACAGATGCTGTGACAAGATTTGAGAAAAATATTGATTCTAATCTAACTATTACTACTACAAATCGTGCTGTAGAATTATTAGAAAAATATGCCAATGCAAAAGTAGCAAGCAAAATCTGCGATGTTTACAAAAGTTTACCTAAACCTAAAAAAATTACTTTAACAAAACAAAAACTTGAGAATTACTTAGGGGTTAAGATTCCTGATAGAAAAGTGGTATCAATTTTTAGCTCTTTGGAATTACAGGCTAAACAAAAGAGAGACAAATTCGAAGTAGAAATTCCAACTTTTAGACGAGACTTAAATTTAGAAGTTGACTTGGTAGAAGAAGTAGCAAGGATCTATGGTTACGATAAGTTCCCTACAGAACTTCCTGAAAGTACAACCGCACCTCCAGATTATAATCCTCTTCTGAAAATTTCTTATAAAATTAAAAAAATACTTACTATTAAAGGCTTTACCGAGGTTTATAATTATCCTTTAGTCTCTAAAGACTTAATTGAAAAAATTAATTTTAATCCTAAAGATCACTTAAAATTAAGAAATATTATTACACCTGAACAAGAATACTTCGTACAAAGCCTGGTTCCCAAGCTTTTAGAAAATATCAATAAAAATTTGGGGTTCTTCGACGAAGTAAAGATATTTGAAATCGGCACTTGTTTTTATCCCAAAAAAGATGAGGTCTTGCCTAGCGAAGAACAACATTTAACTATAGTGTTAGCTATCTCCGAAAAAGAGAAAAATGAGTCTTTTTATCTTACTAAAGGTATTTTAGAGCTTTTATTAGATCATCTAAAGATTAAAAACGTAGATTTTAAAGAAATAAAAGAACAACATCCTTTTCTTGATGAAAATCGTTCGGCTCTAATTTGCTCCGGAAAAAATATCTTAGGTGAGATTGGAGAAATAAAGCCCGAAATTCAAGCGCGTTTTGATATTCAGAAAAAGGTTATAATATTTGATTTAGAGCTAGAAAAATTGATTGCCAACGCCAGTAAAGAAAACCCCTACAAACCTCCTACCAAGTTCCCAGCTGTGAAACTTGATCTTGCTATTCTTGTTAATAAAAATATTCCCTACAAAGATATTGAAGAAGGAATTAGAAAAGCAGAAAAGGATATTCTAGTAAAAATAGAGCTCTTTGATGTTTATCAGGGAAAACAGATTGCTAAAAGCAAAAAGAGTCTTGCTTTTCATCTTACATTTCAGAGTAATAAAAAAACTTTGAAACTCGAAGAAGCCCAAACTAGGTTAGAGAAGATTATTAATTCGCTAAAGAAAGAATTTGATATTGGGTTAAGAAAGTGAAATAATTGCCAATTTTAGGAATTTTATAATGAACTCTAGGTTTTTATAGTCATATTTATTTTATATTTGGAGTCTTGAACTTTGGTCATTAGAATTTATTTGGAATTTGAGATTTGAGTTTTTTTCTAATTAAATAACAATCTTCTCTAACTATAAAACATGTAAATTATGGGTAAAAAAAATAAAAAAAATAACCAGTACACAGCCGAAAGTATTCAAGTTCTTGAAGGATTAGATGCTGTTCGCAAAAGACCTGGTATGTACGTTGGATCATCAGGTACAAAAGGACTTCATCATATCCTTTGGGAAGTAATCGATAATTCTATTGATGAGGCAATGGTAGGCGCTTGTAATGAAATCAAGGTAATCCTAGAAAAGAAAAATAAACGTGATATAGCAATAGTTATTGACAACGGTCGTGGTATTCCTGTTGGAATCCATAAACAAACTGGAAAATCAGCCCTAGAAATTGTAATGACAAAGCTTCATGCTGGAGGTAAATTCGGAGGCGGGGTTTATAAAGTTACAGGGGGGCTTCATGGTGTAGGCGTTTCTGTAACTAACGCTTTATCAGAATGGCTCAGAGTAGAAGTAAAAAGAGAAGAAAGCATATACTATCAAGAATATCAGGAAGGAAGGCCTTTATCAGACATTCAGAAAAAAGATAAAAGTATTATCAAAGACACCACTGGCACTGCTATAAGTTTTATACCAGATAGCAAGATATTTGATGTAACAAATTTTGATTTTGGAGCTATTACTAAAAGATGCAGACAGTATGCTTATCTTAATAAAGGAGTCAAAATAATTATAGAAGACAGAAGAGAAAATAAGAAAAGTCCCAGAAATCTTTCTTTTTATTTTGAAGGAGGAATAACATCTTATATTAAAAGCTTAAATAAAAACAAAGATAGCATTGGAGAAATTATTTACTTTTACAAAGAAGTTCCAAAAGGGGAGATAGAAGTTGCTATGCAGTATACTGACAGCTACAAAGAAGAAATATTATCTTTTGCCAATACTATCCATACTACAGAAGGAGGGACCCACTTAACAGGATTTAAAATAGCATTGACTCGTGCGATTAACAACTATGCTAAGAAAAATAAGTTGATTAAAGAAAAAGATACCTTTGTTGGAGAAGACACTCGAAACGGACTTACAGCAATAATAAGCATCAAATTGGAAAATCCTCAGTTTGAAGCCCAGACAAAAGTCAAATTAGGCAACCCTGGAGTAAAAAGCGAAGTTAACAAAGCAGTAATAGAAGGACTCTCAATTTATTTAGAAGAACATCCTAAGGAAGCAGAAAGCGTAATCTCTAAATGCTTACTTTCCTCTAAAGCAAGAAGGGCAGCAAAAATAGCAAGAGACTTAGTAACAAGAAAGGGGGCACTTGAGGGCATGACTCTTCCAGGAAAACTTGCTGATTGCTCGTCAAGAAAGCCTGAAGAATGCGAGCTCTTTATCGTAGAAGGTAATAGCGCAGGGGGATCAGCAAAACAAGGAAGGGATAGAAAGTTCCAAGCAATTTTACCTCTTCGGGGGAAAATTTTAAATGTTGAAAAGGCAAGAATTGATAAAACTCTAAAAAATAAAGAAATAAGCTCGCTAATCATAGCTTTGGGAACAGGGATAGATGAAGAATTCGATATTTCAAAATTAAGATATAGAAAAATAATCATTATGACCGATGCTGATGTAGATGGTGCTCATATTAAAACATTGCTTCTTACGTTTTTTTACAGAAAATTTATAAAATTAATCAAAGAAGGGTGCCTTTATATAGCCCAACCTCCGCTCTTTATGGTCCAAAAAGGAAAGAACATAGAATATGCTTTTTCAGAAGAAGAACAGAATGAAATCTTAAGTAGAATATCAAAAGACAAAAAAGATAGCGGCATCACTATTCAAAGATACAAGGGTCTAGGAGAAATGAACGCCTCTCAACTTTGGGAAACTACTATGGATCCTAAAAATAGGATTTTAAAGAAAGTTACTATCAAAGATGCAGAAGAAGCAGATAAAATATTCGAAATTCTTATGGGCGATGAAGTTGCGCCAAGAAAGAAATATATCCAGACACACGCTAAGTATGTGAAAAATTTAGATATTTAGATGGTTTGTAAACAATTGAACCGTTAAGAACAAAAAGATATGGATTAGAGTTAGAGGTTTCGAATCAGGAATTTTAGAATCATAAATCACGAATTATGATTAGGAATCAGGAGGTTAGGAAATTAGGAATTAGTCTGTAGAACTAGTTCTCCTAGTTCCTAGTCTGCCTTAGGCAGAGTAGTCCTAATCCGCCCAAGGCGGATTCGCACAGAAATTCGCATTTCATTTACATCACCACCTTGCCAAATTTTGCCTGATTTTGTATCATAGAAAAAGCGATTCCTACAAAAATAGGTCTTGTTTTGCTAATTGTCTATACAACATATAATCTCAAAATATGGATATTTTTAGTAAAATCTTTGCTTTTTTAAAAGAAGCAAAAATAGAACTCTCTAAAGTTAATTGGCCTACCAGAAAAGAAGCTTTTAAATATAGTACTATTGTCATTGGAGTAACCATTGTATCAGCCATTATCATAGGAGGACTTGACTATGGATTTTCTAAACTAATGGAATATATCATCGAAAAATCCTCCTAAATTCCATTGTACAAATATGCTGTTCAATTCTATTCTCGCAGCCACTGTCACCTCCTATTTTTAATTTTTAATTTACCAACGTGCCTAAACAAATAGCTCCCAAGGAACGACACTGGTACGTTCTCCATACTTATTCCGGATATGAAGACAATGTTGCTGCCAACCTAAAGCAACGTATTGAATCCATGGGAATGGAAGATAGAATCTTCCAGGTTTTGGTCCCCAAAGAAAAAAGGATAAAAATAAAAAATGGCAAAAGGAGAACAATAGAAGAAAGAATTTTTCCAGGATATGTATTAGTGGAGATGATTGTAACAGACGATTCCTGGTATGTAGTACGAAATACTCCAAACGTTACAGGGTTTGTAGGATCAGGAGTTATTCCTACTCCTATTTCGGAAGAAGAAATAAAAAGAATGAAGAAGAGAATGGGAGTTGAAGAACCTAAATACAAAATTGATGTTACTATAGGTGATGCTGTAAAAATTATTGACGGTCCATTCAAAGATTATGATGGAAAAGTCTCAACAATTGACGAACTACGAGGAAGAGTAAAAATACTTATCAACATGTTTGGCCGCGAAACCCCTGTAGAATTAGATTTCTTACAGATTAAAAAACTTTAAAAAATAATTTTTTTTATTTTTAAACTTACTTTGGTGGCTAAGAAAGTAAAAACAGTTCTCAAACTTCAAATACAAGCAGGGGGGGCAAATCCTGCACCCCCAATTGGTCCTGCTCTAGGTCAACATGGTGTTAACATTCAAGAATTCTGCACCCAGTTTAACGAGCAGACTAAAGACAAACAAGGAGAAATCATTCCTGCAGAAATTACTATCTATGAGGATAGGAGTTTTGTTTTTATTTTAAAAACTCCTCCTGCATCAGATTTACTTAAAAAAGCAGCGGGAATCGATAAAGGGGCAGGAGAGCAAAAAAGGCAAAAAGTAGGAACTATCACTAAAAACCAAATTAGAGAAATTGCCGAAAAAAAACTTCCTGATCTTAATACTGATAGCCTGGAGCAAGCCATGAAAATTATTGAAGGATCAGCAAAAAGCATGGGGATCCAGGTTAAAGCAAGTTAATCAATGTCTTTTTAACTAAAGGCAACTCTTATGTCGCCTTCATATCATAAACAAATCTAACAACTCGAATGAAAAAAGGAAAACTTATAGTCATTGAAGGAGCAGATGGTTCAGGAAAAGCTACTCAAACTGGACTCTTAATCAAAAGACTTAAAAAAGAAATATTTGATGTGCGCACTATGGATTTTCCAAGATACTATGATTCAGTCTATGGTGATATGGTAGGACGTTTTCTAAAAGGAGAGTATGGTACTTTAAAAGAAATAAATCCTTATCTTGCCGCAATCCTCTATGCTTTAGATAGAAAAGCAGCACAACCTCAACTTATTGACTGGCTACATCTTGGTAAAATAGTAGTTGCGAATAGATATGTATCCTCAAACCAAGCTCATCAAGCATCAAGAATCGAAACCTTAGAAGATAGAAAAAAATTCCTAAGATGGCTTGATACACTAGAATATGGGATTCACAGCCTACCAAGACCCGACATCCTGTTTTTCTTAGACGTACCAGTTGAAGTATCCTTACAACTTATTACCAAAAAAGAAAAAAGGAAATATTTGGGTGCTAAAAAAGATATTCAAGAATCTGATAGGCAGCATCTCAAAAGAGCAAGAGGCCAATACCTATATTTAGTAAAACATTATAAGAATTGGTTCAAAATTAACTGCTGTGACAAAAAAGGAAATATCCTAAAACCAGAAAAAATCCATGAAAAGATTTGGGAAATTACAAAAAGTAAAATTAGTTAGAACAAGATAAATTATGCTAGAACTTACCACTCACATCAAGAAATTCTCAGATAAAGTAGAACGATTAGTGTCTTACTTAAATAAAAAAGAAAAGCAAAAGAGGATAGAAAAATTAGATAAGAAAACCCAAGATAGCCACTTTTGGGATGATTCTCAGAAGGCAGGAGAGACAATGCAAGAGTTAAATATATTAAAAGAGGAAATTAATTTTTGGGATAATCTTCAAAGGGAGACAAAAGAACTCTTGGAACTTTCTGAACTAATTGAAAAAAAAGAAGATCTCGATACAAAACAAGAAATACAAGAAAAATTCAAAAACCTAAGACAAGAGTTTTCTAAACACGAACTTGAACTTTTATTCCAAGGAAAATATGACTCAAAAGGAGCTATTCTATCTATCCATTCAGGAACAGGAGGAATCGATGCTCAAGATTTTTCAGAAATGCTCTATAGAATGTATTCTAAATTTATAGAAAACAAAGGGTGGACAAAGAAGGTGCTAGATCAATCAAAAGGTCAAGAGGCTGGTATTAAAAGTATTACTTGTGAAGTCCAAGGAAATTATGCCTATGGATACCTCAAAGCAGAAGCAGGGGTACATAGGCTTGTAAGGCTCTCTCCCTTTAATCCTACACATACTAGAGAAACCTCTTTCTCTCTAGTAGAAGTATTACCTAAAGTCGAAGACGAAAAAGAACTGGAAATTTCAGAAGACGAAATTAAAATAGACACCTTTCATTCTTCAGGTAGTGGAGGTCAAAATGTTAATAAAGTAGAGACCGCAGTTCGTATAACTCACCTACCAACTCAAATTACAGCATCTTGTCAGTCTGAAAGGCATCAACAACAAAACAGAAAAAAAGCCTTAGAGCTTCTTAGATCTAAGCTTATTCAAAAACAATTAGAAGAACAGGAGAAGAAAAAAGCAATCCTCAAGATCTCCACCAAATCAGCAGATTTTGGTGACCAAATTCGCTCTTATGTCCTACATCCTTATAAACAAGTAAAGGACCTTCGAACAAATTATGTAGAAACTAATGTGGATAAAGTATTTGATGGTAATATTGAGACTTTCATTAAGAGTTACCTAAGAAAGGAGTTGAAGTAAACGGAAGAATTAAGAATCACGAATCAAGAATAAAGAGTCCCGAATCCACAATAATTTCATATTTTCAAGTGTCAAGGCCATATAGAAATGTCATACCTCTGGCCATATAGAAATGTCATACCCCGA
>Ga0051987_10000641_pt1 | contig 19342 bp, 18 predicted proteins | sample CryGey08umfilter_2_FD_58083 | JGI IMG/M metagenome (GOLD analysis project Ga0051987, IMG submission 58083) | Groundwater microbial communities from aquifer in Utah, USA - Crystal Geyser 4/10/14 0.8 um filter | ecosystem: Environmental > Aquatic > Deep subsurface > Groundwater | place: USA: Utah... | reverse complement strand
CCAAGATGATGAAAAAAACGACCTACTAACCTGGGTTGTTATTGAAAGGAGGCTTGATGGCCTCCTTTTCTTTTATGTTTTTTTTATGTTCTGGTAGATTTAGAGAAGAGATTTTTTAGGTGGTTTTCTTCTATTGTCCCGTCACAGCATCCTTAGATGCTTATAAACAAAAAAGGATAAAGACGATGGGATTACTTGTTGTTGCGTTGATTATTGTTGGTGCTGTGGCTTATGTGGGCGGTGGTAACACGGTTGAAGGATTTGGCCAGGATGTGGAAAAGACCGGTGAGCAGATTCAAGGCTCCGGAGAATAACCGTTACGATGGGGAGGGGATGATGATGACTCTGTTTTTGCCAGATGTACCGACATTGCAGGATGACAATCTCTCTCCCCCTTTTGATATTTGGGGATATGAGATGAGTGGGCTTCCTCCAGAGGAAGAGGATGAAAAGACGCTTGATGAACGGTTGGATGACGAGATTGATATTGACCCGTTTAAAGACGTTGAAGACGTGAAGGATGTGGTGCCTGACGTGACGGGTGGCCTTGCGGGAAAATCTAAAATGAGCCAGTCTGTTCTTTATGGTGGCACGCTCCCTTTGGCGGGTGATTGCCTGGCGTATGCCTCTACCTGATAATAAAAAATTTTTAAGGTTTCTGTGAAAAATACGTTGTTAAAACATTTGGGGGGTGAGCTGGAAGACAGGCATGCGCCGACCTCTAAAGGCCACCTGAAAGTTCATTTTGGTATTTTGCCCCTTGGCCCACAACTTAAAGGTTTGGGAGCTGAGGTTGAGAGCATACTCTCTAAACATGACAGGGGGGCCCTGGTTTTGGTGGAGGGTGAAGACCGTGCTATGCCTCTTTTTAAGGAGGATAATATTGAGATTCTCCAAGTTAAGACGGGTTTGCACGATGATGATGTTTTTGCGGCACTGATGGAGCGAAAGCCCGGACATGTCGTGATTCCGGAACTGACGCAGGTGGGCCTTTCGCGTGCGCAGCACCTTAAGCGCCTGGCGCATATTTTATCCCTTTTGGAGCAGGGAACTCATGTTTATACATCCCTCTCTCTTCTGGCGATAGACCGTATGGGAGATTTGGCCAACCCGGTGATTATCTGGCCGCCGGAATCTCTTATCGACATGGCTTTTTTAAGAAAAAATGTTTATGAGTTTGTGGCGTATGATGCGACGCCTGAAGCCATGATGGAGCAGTATTATTCCAAGGGCATTGTTTTGCCTTCTTATTTGAAATCTCAGGAACAATCTATTTTTAAAACGCTTAATCTGGCCCGTTTGAGAGAGTTTATGTTGAGCATTGTGGCCAGCCATGTGGGTGATGTGGCGCGTCAGGTTGTGCCGGAGACCAACCCCCCTAAATCTTTACTTTGGGTGGATGTGAGATCGGCTCAGTTTTATCAAGAGACGGCTTATGCGCTTATTATCAATGCCCTGTTGCTGATTGCGGTGCATATGGCCTGGTATTATTATGGCCTTAGTTTTGCGGGGGCAGGGATGCTGTTGCTTGCGGGGCCCCTGATTACAGCCCTTAGGGTTAACCTGATAACCAGCAGCTTGATTGCTGTTTTGCAGTTTGCTGCCTTTAATTATTTTTACATGACGCCGTATTTTCATTTTTCCTTTGATAAAACAGCAGACTTTTTTACGTTTTTAGCGTTTATGGTGACCACGATTTCGGTGGGGTACCTTGCCTATACAAACAACAGGCTCGTGCTGCATAAAAGCTATGAAAGTCTTTTCTCTAAGGCACTTATGCGCTTGCTTTATGATATTAATTATCAGGATAAGCTTGATGACATTGTGGAAGGGGCTCTCTATAACCTGAAAAAAACCCTTGGTTTTGACGCCCAGATTATTTTGAAGACTGAAGAGGAGGGGGTTTGGCAGGTTTTTCCTTCTGAAATTTCTCATACGGACGGCGTAAGACGCCAGATACAAGAGGCGATGAAGCAGCGTAAGGTCAGCCAACCTACGGCTCAACAGCCCTGGCTTTGGTGCCCCCTGGCGTTTAAGGATGATGTGCTGGGGGTTATGGGGATTAAGTTTGATGTGGCGTCTACGCCTCAATCCAACCTTTCTCTTCCCTTAACGGTCTTTATCCGGAGCTATGCCGACTTGCTTGCGACGGCGCTGCGACAGCGCCAACTGCGGATGGCGACGAGCCTTGCGACGGCGCAGGCGGATAGAGAATCGCTTCGTTCGGCGCTGCTCTCTTCGGTATCTCATGACTTGAAAACACCCCTTGTGAGCATTATTGGCAGCCTCTCTACTTTGGAGCAGGTGGGTATGGGCCTGCCGGCCCAGGAACGGCAGGAACTTATTACATCTGCAAGATCTGAGGCGGAGCGCCTTCATCATATTATCCACAATGTTTTAGAAGTTGCGAAACTTGAAAGCGGCTACCTGATGCCTAGAAAAGAATTTGTGGAGCTTAAGGAGCTTTTAGAAGACAGCTTGAAACGCGCGAAGAAATATAATCCCAAGCTTGTCGTGAACATGCCCTCATCTGATGATATGCCCCTTTTGCGGATTGACCCGATACTGATGGGGCAGGTTTTTTACAACCTTTATGACAATGCCGTAAAATATGCGGGTACGGACAGCGCTTTAGAGCTGGATGTGGTTAAAGATCATAGCCACGTGACTGTGAGCCTGAGGGACTTTGGCCCCGGCCTGCCTGCGGGCCAAGAAGACAAGATTTTTGATAAGTTCCACCGCTATGCCAAAGAAGACCATACAGTGGCTGGTAGCGGGCTTGGGCTTTCTATCTGCCGGGGGATTGTGATGGCGCACGAAGGAACCATTACCGTGCGCCAGCCCGATGACAACAAAGGTGGAGTGGCCTTTGTGATTACCCTGCCTTTGCCCTCGGAAACCCCCCTTAACCTTAATGAGGAGAACGCTGCATGAATGATATAAAATCGCGTATTCTGGTGATTGATGATGAGAGCCAGATTCGGAAATTTTTACGTATTGGCCTGACCCATGAAGGCTTTAAAGTGGATGAAGCGGAAGACGGTATGGCGGGTGTTCGCCTTGCCAATGCCCTTAAGCCTGATTTGTTTCTTCTCGATTTGGGACTGCCAATGATGGACGGCCAGGAAGTGATTGGCAAGCTGCGTGAGGCGGGGCACAAGCAGCCTATCCTTGTTCTTTCTGTACGATCGGACTCCTCGGATATTGTCCAGGCCCTTGATAATGGGGCGGATGACTACCTTACCAAGCCGTTTGGCATGGAAGAGCTGCTTGCCCGTGTGAGGAGCCTGCTGCGCCGCGCTGTTTTGCAAAAAGCGGGCGATACGACGCTCTCTGTAGGAGATGTTTCTATTGATTTTACCCGGCATGAGGTTTCTTTTTCTGGGGAGTTGGTGGAGCTTTCTCCCAAAGAGTTCCGCCTGCTGGAAGAGCTTGCCTCTCATGCCAATAAAGCCCTGACACACCGGCATTTGCTCCAGCAGGTGTGGGGGCCTGCCCATACGGATAACCAGCAATATTTGCGCGTGTATATGGGTCAGCTACGCAAAAAGTTGAGCAAGGATGGCGTTGAGCCACCGTTTATTCGTACGCTCCAAGGTATTGGCTATATGTTTGATACGACGGCTGTATAGCCTGACAGACTTTGGACATTCGCTTTTTTATACCTTTTTAATATATTGCCCCTGTCTTTCTTACATGATCAGGTGAGGCTTTGGGTTAGGCTGTCTATCTATTCAAGAGCAACTTTTATACCCTAAGGAGCACGTTACAATGTCTTTGAAATACACAAACACCTTGGAAGGGGCTCCGATTAAGCCTCTCCCTTTTATTCTGTGCTGTATTTTGGCTTATGTTGTTTCTTTAAGCGTATGGTATCATTATAAAAAAGCCGAGATAAAAAATGAAATGGATACGGTTGCCACGCAGGTGATGAATGAGCGCGTTGCTGAAAATACGGCAAAAATCAGCAGTGCTTACCACGATGCGATGGGGGATTATTACCGTATTGAAGGGATGCAGTCTGACTCGCTTGGCGAGAGCGTTTACCATGCGGCGCAAAGTGTGCAGCATGAAGGCATTGCCCTTGTTGATGCTGTGCGAGCCGATTATTACGAAGAATCTGCTGAGTATCAGAAAGAAAGAATGGTGTATCTGATGAAAGAGCAATAATTTTACCAGAACTAAGAATAGCTTATGGGTTACGCCCGTTAAGAAGATTTGGAAGATGAGGGAGCACGGGCACTGGTGAGGCTTTATTTTTACGCTTAAAAAAGTGTATACGTGGGTTGCTTTTTGATGGGGGGTGGTTTATAGCGCTTGAGTTAAGGAGATTTATCACTGTTATGAGTACGCCACGGAAGATTACCATGATTGGCACAGGCTATGTGGGCCTTGTGAGCGGAACCTGCTTTGCCGAGCTTGGGTATCATGTGACCTGCGTTGATGTGGATGCGGAAAAAATCAGATTGCTGGAGCAGGAAGGGATTATTCCTATTTTTGAGCCCGGCCTTAAAGAGCTTGTAGACAAGAATGTGATGGCCGGGCGCCTTGCCTTTACCACCGACCTTGCGACATGCGTACCGGGCAGTGATGCCGTTTTTATTGCCGTGGGCACCCCCCAAGACGAAGACGGCAGTGCCGACCTTAAATATGTTGAGACTGCGGCCCGCCAGATTGCCAGCCATTTGCAGGGTTATACGGTGATTGTAAATAAATCTACCGTGCCTGTGGGTACAGGTATCCGCGTGGATGCCTTGATGCGCGAGGTTGCCCCTGATGCTGCCTTTGATGTGGTGAGCAACCCCGAATTTTTGCGCGAGGGTGAAGCGGTTGAAGATTTTATGAAGCCGGACCGCGTGATTGTGGGTGTGGAAACGCCCCGCGCTGAAGCCATGATGCGCGCTTTTTACAAGCCATTTACCGACCAGAACTACCCCTTGCTTGTGGTGAACCGTGCCAGCAGCGAATTGATTAAATATGCAAGCAATGCCTTTTTGGCCACCAAAATTACCTTTATTAACGAAATGATTGCCCTGTGCGATGCCGTGGGTGCTGATGTTTTGAGTGTGAGCAAAGGGATGGGGATGGACAGCCGCATTGCGCCCCGCTTTTTGCAGCCCGGGCCCGGGTATGGTGGAAGTTGCTTCCCCAAAGATACCCATGCGTTGGCCAAGACAGCGCGTGACCACGGTGTGGTGCTGAGCCTTGTAGAAGAAACCATTGCCGCCAACCAGCGCATTAAAGAAAGCATGGTGGGCCGTATTGAAAAAGCTTTGGGCGGCAACGTGGCCGGCAAGCGCATTGCGATTTTAGGCCTGGCCTTTAAAGCCAACACCGATGACATGCGCGATGCGAGTGCGTTGACCATTATCCCCGCCCTTAAAGCCAAAGGTGCCGACATTGTGGCGTTTGACCCCGAAGCCATGCCCCGCGCCAAAGAACTGCTTCTTGGCCAAGCCCGTGAGGGTGTTTTGGGCCAGCTGGCGGGTGCTGATGGGGGATTTGTTGAAAAAACATCCGGTGCCCTTAATTTTGCCTCTGTTATGGATGACGGCCTTTTTGCCGGTGCGGATGCCACGGTGGTGCTGACGGACTGGAGCGATTTCAGATCTCTCGACCTTGCACATATGGCAGAGACAATGCGCGGCAAAGATTTGATTGATTTGCGCAACCTTTATGTGCCTGCCGATGTGACGGAGGCCGGGCTTGTTTACCATCCGCTGGGACGGCCTACTGCGTAGTAAGCAGGACAGTCGAAGAGGGGGCTTTGCCCCCTTTTTTGGTGTTGTACGGATATGAAAAAGGAGCCTTGCGGCTCCTTCTTTTTGTTTTAGGCGGGTTGGTTTAGAACGCCCAACGCAGTTTGACTTGGCCTGTGTGACCTGTGTAGCTGCTGCGGATATCGGCATCGTAATCCACTTTCACATCCATACCGGCGCCACTGGCGATGGTAAGACCTGCACCCAGGTTAAGGGCAGAACGATCGGCCTCAACACCTGATGTTTGGAAGGCGGTGCCACCAGCCACAAAGCGGCTGCTGGTTTCGGCTTGAGCATCACCCATGCGGTAGAGGTAGTTTGCGCGAAGCTCAGGCTTCATGCTGCCACCGCTGGAAAGAGGCATGTTCCAGGCAACTGTACCACCAAGGCCTGCATCCAGAGCGGAGAAACCATCGCCATCGACGGTGAGGGCGGCAGGGCCTGTCTCTGTGTAGCTATCCGGGTTGGCGTAGGTGTACTGCAAGCTGGCCAGTGGGGTCAGGATCATGTTGCCGTAGGCGATATCGCGACCGACTTCACCTTTGAGGCCGTACTGCATGCTGTCATACTCACCTTTGGTTTTGGTGGTAAAGCCAACAACTTGACGCTCGCTCTCGTTTTGGTTGAAGCCAAGGGAGGCTTGACCGTTGACGAAGTAGCCTTGATCCAGAACGCGGGAACCATACAAGGTTGCGATGTAGCTATCGATGTTGGTCTCGGCATTGTTGGAGGCGTTGCTATCCACTTTGGAGTTGGCGTAGGAGAAGGCTGCACCCAGGGTTGTACCCGGCATGATGCTGTCTGTATCCATACCGAAGCTGGCACCGGCGGTGGTGGCATCGTAACCTTTGTTGCCATCTTTGTCGTCTTGCTCGGCGACGTTACCGAAACCTTGGACCCACATGTGACGGTTGTAACCATCTGACCCTGTGGCGACGCCTGCGGGACGCAAGCTGGCCAAACGGTTGGAGATGTTGTTACCGGCTTGAATACCGACGTTGACACCGGCCAGAACAGAACCTGTATCCGTTGCGGGAGACAAAGATTCTACAATGTTGTTAACCGCTGCGGCAGAAGAAGCAGAGGTCAGGTTGTTCTGGATGGTGGCCAGATCTCCGGTGGAGGAGGCACCGAGGGCATCCAACGCACCGGCTGCACCTTTACCAGCAGCGGAAGTTACCAGGCTGGCTGTGCTGGCGCGCAGGATGGTCAGGCTGATATCGCTACCGCCGTTACGGGCGATGTTGAAGCTGTACAAGCCGTTTTGCGTGGTGAGCAAAGTAGGTGTTGTGGTGGCCGCACCGCCTGTTTGATCCACAATCACGAAGCTGGTACCTGACGCGATATAACCTGCGCTGGAACCCATAACGATGCTGAGGCTGGCGTTATCGATGTTGGCCAGGTTACCGCTGGTGATGATGTTACCCACGGAGGTGCTGCTGGCAACTTCGATTTGGAACTGGGAACCTACACCCCATGTGATGGCGCCTGTGGTAAGGGAGGTATCTCCATCCACAAGAAGTTTACCACCGTTGGTACCAGCGGCGAGGTTAACCGTGCCGAGGGTGTTGGTGGTGCTGACACCCAAGGTGGCGCCTGCGGAGACGGCCGCGTTGGAGGCGCTGCTGAAGGTGTTGGCAATTTCTGTGATACCAGCGGTGACGTTGAGGGTGTTGACATCAACTGTACCTGTCAGGGTGAAGTGATCGGCACTCATGTTCAAGGTTTCTGTGCCGCCACCTGTAAGGTTACCATCCAGTGTACCACCAGAGATGTTGATAGTGTTGGTGCCTGTACCCAAGTTCACGTTACCTGTGACGGTACCGGAGACGAGATTGAAGGTATCTGTGGCATCACCACCGGTAATATTACCAGTAACGGTGGAACCGCTAACGGTAATGGTGTTGGTACCTGTATCACCTGCAACGATGTTCCCTGTGAGGGTACCGCCGTAAAGATCGATAACATCCGCACCGGCGCCTGTGGTGAGATCACCTGTGATGGTACCGGCCGTTTGGCTGACCAGGTTGGCACCTGCGCCAAGATCAATCGCGCCTGTGATGGTGCCAGAGTTTTTAAAGATATCTGCTGCGCCTGAACCGACGATGGAACCACTGATGGTACCGCTGTTGTTAATTGTGTAGCCGCTGTCTGTATCCAACGAAAGATCGATTGCTTTGCCGCTGGTGCCATGGTTAATGACGCTTCCTGAAATATCGATCAGACCGCCAGCAACATCAATGGTAGCAGAGATGGAACCAATGCCTGCGGTAGATGTTGAAATGGTGGCGCCTGTACCTACCGTAATCACGTTTTTGGCTGCGTTAGCACTGTCTATATTAATCCCTGCGCCGGTGGTGGAAGAAACGACGACGGTATTAGAAATAAGATAACCATCTGTGCTGGCGTCTGTACTTAGGACGGCAGAGGGATCGACAGTTACAGTATCTGCGTGGGCAGCTGCAGCTGACAGGGCGACAAGCGCCGTGGTGGCTGATAGGAGATGAAGAGAACGAGACATGGGGTTTATTATCCTTGTTTGGTTTATTGTTCAAACTGACAATACATGCCATTCTCTCCCGATGAAAAGTCATTTTTTAATTTTAGCCAAACTTTGTGCCCGTGTGTTGCGCAGGGGTGACAGAAAGGCTTTTGAGCGTGGGGTTTTTGCTATAAGTGCCTGTTTTTTTATCACCCTGGGAGGGTGTGCGGGACGAGGGGTGATGCCGCTTGAAAGTTGGGTGGGGAACCATGATGTTTTGTGGCGTTGGGACGAGGCTGCGCGCCTTCGTGTGGGGGATTTGGGCGGTGAGCGAGCGCTTGGGACGACCCTTTATATAGAAGGAGACGGACTGGCTTATATTGATGCGGCGACACCCAGCCGCGACCCGACGCCGCGGGTGCCTGTGGGGTTGACGCTGGCCCTTGCGAACAGGCAGGGCGGGCGTGTGATGTATATGGGCCGACCCTGCCAGTGGCAGGGGGGGCAGCGGCGCACGGCATGCGGAGATTACCGTGTGTGGACAGAACGGCGATTTGTGCCCGAGATTTTGGGGTCTCAGGTGGCTGTGGCGTTGCGTGAAGCGGGTGATACAGAGCCTGTGCGCGTGGTGGGGTTTAGCGGCGGGGCTGTTATTGCTCAGCTTGTGGCCGTGGCTTTTCAAGAGCAGGGCAGGGAGGTGGACCTTGTGACCTACGGTGGAAATTTGATGCCCGAGAGGGTGAATGCCCACCACCGTGTGCCGACCCCTGAAGGGTGGGTGAAGATGAGCGATTTTGCTGATGATTTACGCAGGATTTCTTCCACCCACTATGTCGGACAATCTGACAAAGTGGTGCCGCCAGCGCTCACGCGCGAGATGGCGGCGATTGTGGGGGGAGAGGTTGTGGTTGTTGCGGGCGGGCACCAGGATTATGCGGAGTAGGAGAGCAGGGCAGGTGCAGGCTTAGTGTTGATGGTTGTTGAGGGAGTTGTAGAAGGCCATGACGGCGGGGTGAGTTTTAATGTGATTTGGTCGGATGGGGGTGGTGAGCGTAATGCCCTCCAGACTTTTGGCGCGGGAGAGGGCGACGTAGAGTTGGCCCTCGGCAAAGGTGCCGCCGTCTGACAGATCCAGCACGCATTTTTCCAGCGTTTGGCCTTGAGATTTGTGGATGGTGAGCGCCCAGGCGAGGGTGAGCGGGATTTGCGTGAAGCTGCCTGAAACGCTGGCGGTGGGGGCTTCGCTCGTGCTGTCCATCTCGTACCGGATGCTCTCCCACTTGGCGGGATCGACCACGTATTCTTCTCCGCTACTGAGGCGGACGGTGACGTCTTTCTCTCCTAACCGTGTGACGACTCCCTGGCTGCCGTTGACCCAGCGCATATCCGGATCGTTTTTGGTGAACATGACGCGGGCGCCCTCTTTAAGCACCAGATCTACCGGGGTGGTGAAGGCCGAGGGCTCCGCTGTGCCTGCGACACGGGCGGTGTAGGTGCGGGACGGGCCACTGAGCTTGGCCAGCTCTGTCTGATTGATTTTATCCACCGTGGCATTACGGGCGGCGAGGGTGATGGTGCCAGCCTCTGCTGTTTGGAGGGTGCGGGCGTTGAGTTTTTCCAGCAGGGCGTGGCCTGATTCTCCGTGACGGATTTGCGTGAGGAGATTGATGAACGGTTCATCCTCCTGCCTGAAAATATGCGTGAACTGAAGGGTGTGAAAATGCCCTTGGTGCCATGTGGGAGTGCTGAAGAAAAACGGACTATCGAACACGCTGGAGAAGGTGTCCATCTCGTCTCGTCTCACGATGGGGGGGAGTTGGCAGAGGTCTCCCATCAGGACGATTTGCACGCCGCCGAAGGGTTTGTTATCTGACGGGCCGAAGGTGCGCAGGAAGGCATCCATGGCGCTAAAGACATCTGCCCGCACCATGGAGACTTCATCGATAATCAAGAGATCCAGCGCTTTGAACATTTTGGGATTGCGCGGTTTGCGCCAGCTGTTGGACGAGGTGATCAGCTCCGGCTTCAGCCCGAAAAAGCTATGGATGGTTTGCCCGCCCACATTGAGCGCGGCCATGCCTGTGGGGGCGAGGACGGCGTATTTCTTTTTACCTTCCAGCTGCTTGCGGAGCCATTTGAGGAAGGTACTTTTGCCGGTGCCGGCGCTCCCTAAAATAAGCAGGTTCTCTCCTGCCGCGACGCTGTGGGCGGCGGTTTGAAACTCGGACGTTACCTGTATTTTAATAAGCTTGGTGGGGGCTGTGGGCGGTGTGAGGGCTTTGGTTTTGAGGCTGGCGGCCTTGGGAGCTTGGGCGCGCGGCTGAGGGTTGGGATTGGGTTTGGGGGTGATGACCCCGGTGTGCACCAGTTTAAGCGCCAAGCTGCGCGGGGTTCGGCCCAGCAGCGGGGCGAGTTTGATGAGGCCTTCCGGTGTGGGGTCTTTCTCAAACATTTTGGTGAGGTTGTTCACGTCCTCATCTGACCACGGCGTGCCTGTGTTGGGGAGCGTCTCCGGATTTTCCTCTTGTGCAGTATCCAGCGGGTGATCATCGGCGATGAGAATGGTGAGGGGGCCGTAATCGATCAGATCCAGCTTGTGAAGGCGGGCCTGAATGGCGCCTTCTGATCTGTTGTGGGTCTCGGCGATTGTCTTCACATCTAATCCGCCTCTATAGGCGGCGGTGAGAAGGGCTTCTTCTTCGGCTGTCCAGCGTGTGCTCATTTCTTCTTTCTATCATATCTTTTTAGGGGGTGCACGGGTTTTTTGTTACAAAAATATGCCCCGCTGGTGTGCAGCAGGGCGTTTTGGCATTATTGCCAGTTGGGGCTTTGAAGGTACCATGCGTCCTCCACCAGAAACTCCAGAGATTCCTGGCCTTGCGGGATGACCCAAAGTTTTCTGGTACCCGGATGTTCTTGAGAGTGAACGCCTTCGGCAATCACTTCTGCCAAGGGTTTGCCTTGGGCAGGACCGCTCGAGTAGTCTACCTCTACACCTGTGGCACGAGTGCGGAGGGTTTGCAGATTGCCGTTGTCATCGACGATGATGTCATCGGTGAAGAGGGTTGTCGCTTTGCCTCCTTCGTCGACGGCAATGTATTCCACCGAAAATTTCCGGTGCCCTTGGTCGAGGAGCTTTTTCAGCTCCTCGACCAGTTGAGTGTGGGGGATTTTCATGATGTTGCCTTAACGGAAGGTGGCGGCGTCGAGGACGTATTCGGCGTCGTCAATATGGAGGATGACGCAGAAAATATCCTCGGAGCAGGCCTTGATGGCTTGCGCAATCAAGGCGGGAAGAGGGATGTCGGGGTGGCCGAAGTTGGGCGGCTCGAAGGTGACATCGTGTGCACCCGTTACATCACCACCTGTGACCCTGCCTTTGTGATCCACAATGGCGGTGAGGGTTGCGATGTGGGCATCCTCCACGTCGTCTGCCCACACCATCAGATCCACCCGTACAGGCAGATCATCCCGATAGTGGCGGCGGATGGCGGGGGCGGTATCTCGCCATGCGTTGAGGCGAACAGGCATGGCAATTGGTGTGCCTGTGAGTGTTGTGGAAGTAAGCTGCATGTTCATATTGAGCTCCTTTCGAGCTTGCGCGGAAACGGGGTGATGGTGCGCCCTTGCGGGCGGCTATTTGTGCCGTTCCGCAGGGGTGGTTGTGGGGTTAGAATAGAGCTGTTTGGTATACTATACAAGAGGCGGGGGGTTATTTTGTGCCGAAGACCTGTTTTAGCAGATCTGTCGTGCGGGCGGCGGGGTTGGTGCGGATGGCGGCTTCCTCTTTCCCCATATAGGTAAAGGCGCCTGCGAGGGTTTTATCCACCGCGTAGGTTGTGAGATTTTGGCCCAAGTTTGGGGCCAGCATGCTGACCATGGGGAGGCTTTGGGCTTGACTTACAAGGCCGTTATAGGCCTGCAGCGCGCCGGCCTCGTTCAGTTTGGTTTGCACGATGGGCGTGATTTTTGTGGTGAGATCCGGTGTCATCTTCTGTTTAAAATAATCTGTGGCGGCGGTATTGCCCCCGTTTAAGATGCCCATGGCATCCTGTATGCTCATACTTTGGACGGCTTTGATAAAGCTCTCCTTCGCGAGCGGCATGGAGGCCTCTGCCGCGCGGTTCATTTTCGTCTCCACCTCATCGGCATAGCTGCCGAGGCCCGCCATTTGCAGACCCGATTTGATGTTTTGCAGGCTTTGGGGCAGGGGGATACGGATATCTGTCTTGTTGAGAAATCCGCCTGTTTGCCCCAGATTTTGCGTGACGTTGGTTGCGGCGATGGTGAGAGCCTCCTTTAACCCCGCCACGATTTGGCTTTGGGTGAGGCTTGTGGCGCTGCTTGCCATGGGGCTTTGCAGGCCTGTGTTTAACATGTTTGTGGCCTGGGTCATTTGCTCTGCCGTGCAGGCGGCAAGGGCGAGCGGGAGGAGGAGGGTGATTTTCATGCGGGGAGGGTAGCAACGAGCTGTGTTTTGAGCGAGCGATTTGCCTTGCTTTTGGGCTTTTGTTTACTTACAATGAGGGCCTTGGGGGCGCACAGGTTTCGACGTGCGGCGTAAGGCCTCGAGGAGCATGCGGAGGGCGCCCTCTCCCGCCTTAAAAAAGAGGGCAAGGTCATAGATGCCAAAAAATCTAACGTGATCGCTTTCCGTCCGGCCGCAATGCCGGCAATGGCGATGGCTGCCTAACTCAATAACCTCCGTTGGTTCGGAGGCTGAGCTTCAGCCCCATCCTTCCGTTCCGCCAGTTTCCTTGCGTGCGGTCTGGGTGGCTAAACCCTTCTTGGAAACTCGGTAGCGGCCCGGTTGCGGCCAACACTTAAATCTTTTAGCAACCGACCTTTTGAGCTGGCGGGTTTCTGGGCTGGCGCTTAAGGTATTTTCCAGAAAATAAGCATGTAGAGCCTCAGCTGAACAAAGTGCGGACGCGGGTTCGATTCCCGCCGCCTCCACCATTTCTTTATCTATCCCCGTCTAGTAAAATCTACTTTACATATGAATTACAATGGCTTTATAGTCATTTCATGTCTAACATCATCTTGCCATGTACCCCTAAATCTACCCTTTTTGGGGAAACATTTTGGGGATATATGCCCCCTCGCTTATCCCATGTATCCCCATTTGGCGTTTTGTGTATCCCCAAAAACTTTTATGATATTGAAATATAAGGGTAAAGCTATGCACCTTAATGAGCTCAAAGTTAAAAACGCCAAGCCACAAGAGAAACTTTATCGTTTGTTTGATGGGCGTGGCCTTTATTTAGAAGTGAACCCTAAAGGCGGCAAATACTGGCGCTTTAAATATCGCTTTGAGGATAGAGAGCGGAGGATGGGGTTTGGGGTTTATCCTGATATCAGCCTGTCTCAGGCCCGAGAGCGGCGGGAAGAGGCCCGCAAGCTGGTGGCCAATGGTGTTGACCCTGCGGAGATTAAAAAGGCTGAGAAGGTCTCTCGTGCGGGCGGGGATAGCTTTGAGGTGGTGGCGAGAGAATGGCACGCTAAACACCTCCACACATGGACGCCTAAACATGGTGAGGCTATTTTGAAAAGGCTTTCTCAAAATATCTTCCCATGGCTGGGAGCTGAGCCTGTTGAAAAGATTACCTCACCCGAGTTACTTAAAGTTTTGCGCCGTATGGAAAGCCGAGGTGCGGTGGAGACAACTCATCGTGTGAGGAGCACATGTAGTCAGATTTTTAGATATGCCATTGCGACGGGGAGGCTGGAGCGTGACCCCGCCAATGATTTGGTGGGGGCCATACCCCCCACACGAAAGGCGCATTTTCCTACGTTGACTGATCCTAAAGAGATTGCAGGGCTGTTGAGGGCTATGGATACTTATGAAGGGAGCTTGGAGGTGCGATGTGCTTTGCAGCTTGCGCCTATGCTATTTGTGAGACCAGGTGAATTGCGCCATGCGGAGTGGAGCGAGATTGATTGGGAGAAAAAAGAGTGGCGCATACCCGCCCAGAAGATGAAAATGCGCGTGCAGCACATTGTGCCGCTTTCTAAGCAGGCTTTGGCTATTCTGAAAGTACTTAAACCTTTAACGGGGCATGGCGAGGCGGCTAAATATCTCTTCCCGAGTGTAAGAACGCTTGCCCGCCCCATGAGTGACAACACCTTGAATAGTGCCCTGCGAAGGATGGGCTTTGAAAAAGACATGATTGTGGCCCACGGCTTTAGGGCGATGGCGAGCACTCTTTTGAACGAGCAGGGGTGGAACAGGGATGCGATTGAACGGCAGCTTGCCCATGGCGAAAAAAACAAGGTGCGGGCAGCTTATAACCATGCTGAATATCTCCCTGAGAGACGGAAGATGATGCAGGCATGGGCTGATTATTTGGATAAATTGAAGGAAGGTTAGAGACTCATGGTTAGACCAAAAGCTCATTGGGGTTATAGGCCTCCTAGCATTAGTGAATTTCAACCAAAAGAAAATGAACTTTTTCTATTCAAAGAAAAAATTGAGTCATTAAGTCGGATATCACTTTCTCAAGAAACCTTGATAAAAATTTCTTGGCTTATAATTTTTTACAGATCTTATTTATATGGCAAGCATAATAACCCATCTCTTTCAGACTCAAGAAAAGAAATAGATGATTTATTAAAGCTTATGGATCAAGTTACAATGTTAGACTGGCCAAAAAAATTTAGTTTTCATATTGCTTTATTATTAAGAGATAAACCTGCATCAGACTCGCTAAAAAAACTTATTAAGAGTGCAGAAAAGTTTAGGAAAAACATTAAAGAATTAGATGATTATCTAAAGAAATTTTCTGAGCATAGCTGGAATTTGGGAAAGTATAGAGAAGCTATTTTATCAGAGTTTCTTCATTTACTTGCAATCCATGGGTACATCGCTACCTCAACGCGTAATGGAAATTTTGAAAAATGCTGCGAGCTATTTCTCTCATTTATAAAATTTACCTATCAAAATGAAACTATCTATACGCCTATACCAGATGACCTTCATAAAACGATAGTAAAGTTAGTTAAGCGTGGAAGTCGTGTGGAGGCTTTCCCCTCTTTACATAGGGGAAAATGACTCCCCATTTTGTGGGGTAATAATTACCCTTATTTTTTATCAGATACTTTGACAACATCCTTTTGTTATTAACCAAACAGGAGTTTAAAAATGTCTGATCAAATTTCTTTACCTCTTACAGGATACATACGCTTGCCAGCAATTCTCAAAGTATTCCCTATTGGGAGATCTACTTGGTGGCTTGGTGTTCGCCAAGGGCGGTTTCCTGCGCCTGTGAAGCTGGGGCCACGCACAACGGCTTGGCGCGTGGAAGATATTCGGAGTTTGCTAGCTAAGTATGACGAACAGAAGGCTAGCGCATAAGTTTTTCCCCTAAGGAGGTGACGGCGTCTTAGGGGGTTTTGGAAGCAAAACGGTTGCTGGTGCAGAGTGAACAGCGCCTGTGCCAGCAGCCTGCCGATTTTCTTATTCTGCTTCTAAAACCTTAAGCCGTCCCTGCGCGGAGCGCGCTGATTTTCAACGAACAACCGTATGGGGGGCGGGTTTTGTAACACGCCCCCCTACACATACAAGGAGATATAAAATGAAACTGATTTATCAAGGTTTTGATGGGTTAGATGTTACTTTTCAAGGGATTTTACCCAAAGAGATTTTGGCACAGCTTGCTGAGGCACGAGATCAGGCACAAGAGGCTAAAAAGCCTGTTATGTGTTCCTTAGGGCCGCATGGGCTTTTGGTTGAAGTGGCGGAGATGGGCGGGGTAGGAGGTTTTCGGTATCGTTTTAGCACGGGAGAGGATGGGGAAGTTTGGTTTGTGTCTCACTCTGACAACGCCAAAGGGTGGGGTATTCGGGTGAGTGTGCGAAGTGCCAGCTTTTTGGTGCGGACGTTTGATGAGGTTTGGGAGCGGCTTTATGACACTTTGGGCAAGCTTGGCGCATGGGGTGTGAGTGACCAGCGTTTGGGCCTTGTGGCGAAGATTGCGCGGGCGGACTACTGCTTTGATTTCTTCACCGAAGAGGCTTTTTTACCTAGGGCGGAGCTGTTTGTGGCGCATCAGCGCACGAAGAAGGGCGAGATGGGCATGAATTCTGTGACGCGGGGCGAGGTGGTGGAATCCATACGCGTGGGATCTATGCCCGGGCGGCAGGTGGCGCTTTACAATAAAAGTTTGGAGATTTTAGCGGCTAAAAAGCTCTATTGGAATGATGTTTGGGGGATGGATAAGCGGCCCAAGGGGCAAGTTTGGCGCGTTGAAGTGCGCTTGGGTAAAGAAGAGTTAGACAAATGGGACGCGAGAAGCGCCGCTGATTTTAAGGAAAAAGCGGGAACCATGTTCGCTCATGCGCTGCAAAATATACGCTATGTACGCCGTATAAGCGACGCTAACCGCTCTCGCTGGCCGTTGGAGGTGTTCTGGGAAGAGGCTCTCAGTGCTACGGCAGGCGCTTTTGGCCCCGCTCATGCGGCGCTTAAACGGGAGAAGCTTTTAGAGGGGCTACGTTTAGCGAAGATGAACGAGTATTTAACGCATATTAGCGGGATGGTAACGGCGCTTACTGCGTTAAAGCAGCGGCGTTTGGAGGAGGCAGAACTTACCTTAAGCGAGATTAGCGAGCATTTAGCGGCGCTTAAGCGCGAAGATGCGGCGCGGATGGACGCTAAATTTAGCGAGGCTGAACGGCGTTTTGGGCTTTTGCGGTGATTAGAAAGGTAAAGTAGGTTGATTTGACTCATCTTCTTTAAATAGGATCGAGTTTTTCATCAGTTCTTCGATTTCTTCTTCAGTTAGAGGCTCTGATACCTTCTGTCCATTAAATGATAAGACTCTAATAACTTTCGTGGACTGGGTTCCAGCTTGTTTTGTTTTTATCAATTCAACAAGCATTTGATCGTGAGTACTTATATTTTCTAATTTATTAGATTCTACGAACTCCCAAAATAAGTTGTCATCTATACGAAAATAGAGTTCTTTCATATCTGAGTTTTTACCTTTCCAAGGCCGTCTAGTATCGTTCTTACTCCAGTTCGGTGACTCAATGGAAATTTTATAATTTGTCTTAAAAATACGTTCGATTTCTTCCTCTGGCAAAGGAGCCATAAAATCAAAGTAATTATCTTTTTTTATTATAAAATCGTTTTCTCTTTTAAAACCAAGCCCCTTGATTTTAGGATCAAGAAAGTTTGTTTGTATGAGCCTGTTTTTAGACTCATACGCTTCTCTGAATAAAGAAAAATCTACACCCCCAGAAATTAACTCATTTGTAGATTTAAATATAAAACTTTTTGAACACTCCGCTGAAAGAGCATTAATTACTTCGCTTTGATCGCTAGTTGAAATATCGCGGCCGTAGTTTAATACAAACTCTGCGGGAGTGTATCCTGTGAGACGTTTGATTAGATTTGACGGAGTGGGGGAATCTATAAATTGCATAATGCCTGCAGCAGCTATGCAAAAACCCGCAAAATTAATGGGAGTGATTACTCCGCCAGATTCTGGGGCTTGCACCTCAAGTGTACAATTAAGCTTTCCTTGAAATAATATATTATTCAGGGCGCTTGAAATATTGCTTATTTCTTCTAAAGACTTGATATAAGTATCAATAGAAACAGCGTGGTCTTCAATAATATCAAAGTGAAATATGACTTGTGAAGATATTTGACTACTCATTTATTGCTCCGTATTTCTTTTTAAGAGTTCTGCGAGGATTTCATCATCTTTCATGTCATTTTCCCAGCCGTAGGCTTGGGAGACGGCTATGTTTAGGTTTGCGTGGGCGTTTTGGAGCCATGCGGGGTTTTCGTTATAGAGTTTGGTGAGGGTTCGGTTTTTCAGGATACCGGCGGCTTTCTCGTTTTTTGGGAGGATGCGGTCGGGGTAGCCTTCCACCACTTCGGGCAAGATATCCACAAGCTCAGGCGGGTTCAGCCAGCGCTCCCGAAGTTCGTTCAGAGTTTTGGCGGCATCGGCAATGGCCTGTGCGTGGGGGTTATCATACTCGCTGGGTTTGCGGTTGGGTTCCAGCCCTTTGGGGAAGGGGAAGGTTTCAAATGTAGTGCTAACAGTATAGCGGGGGTCATTTCCTTTTCCCATACGCCCGCTCCAGTACAATGCCCAAATATCGTGATGGCGAGAGCTTAATATTCCAAAAGCTACATCATCTTCACGAGCAATAGCAACGGTAGATATATCAGGTAGAAGACTTAGGTCTTTCCATATATAAATGCGGTGCTTGGAGGTAAACGGAGTAATAATGTAGCGCGAAAGTTGGGTTAGTGCTTTTCGCATTTCTGTACCAGCTGGGGCATGTAGCCAATAGTTCTCGCGGCGGTTTTTGTCATTATTTTTATCCCTAAGGGGTTTGATATTTTTCATCACGTAGTCAAAAGGAGCTTCATAAAAAGCAGCATCCTTTTCTGACATCTTAGCCCCAAAATCAATTATCCAAGTGTCTGTAGGTCTTATTTTTACCAAAGATTGTCCATTGCTCCAATGTTTCAGAACATCGCTGTTTTTTCTGCCGTTTGGATTAGAGGGTGTTTGGAGCCACACCCTTGCTAAATTTCCAGATATCTCAAATGGCCCTGTTTTTTGGGTGCCAGTAAAGGCAACTTTCTTATTTGAAGTAAGAGTTTGAGGTTTTACATAACTGGCAGTAGATTTTTTGAGAGGTTTAAGTTTTGAGGTTATCCCTCCAACCGCCTGCCCATCTAAAAATGGATTGGTGGGAGCGTTTTTTGCAAAACAAATAAGAGAAACACGCACGGCAGCACCATCAACTGCCCATTCTTCATCTGAGTAGGCGTTATAAATCGTTAAATTTGTAGTTATTTCTTCCATAACTTTTTGGCTGTACTTCTGCTTAATCGCAGTTGTGGATACTAAACCCGCAAGCTGAGTGTTCCCCGATTCTAACTGATTATAAGATTTTAAAAACCAGTAACAAACGAAGTTAGAGCCTTTAGCTATGCTTGAATAAACTTTACGAACTTGGCCAATATATTTCGGCGAAAGCTCTTCTTTTTGTTTTTTAGAGCCTAAAAAAGGCGGGTTACCGATGATAACGTTGGCTTTAGGCCATTTATATTCTGAGCCGTCTGGGTTTATCA
>Ga0051987_10000627_pt1 | contig 19532 bp, 18 predicted proteins | sample CryGey08umfilter_2_FD_58083 | JGI IMG/M metagenome (GOLD analysis project Ga0051987, IMG submission 58083) | Groundwater microbial communities from aquifer in Utah, USA - Crystal Geyser 4/10/14 0.8 um filter | ecosystem: Environmental > Aquatic > Deep subsurface > Groundwater | place: USA: Utah... | reverse complement strand
ATTTCCTGGTATGATAATGAGTGGGGATATTCTTGTAGACTTGTGGATATGGCGAGAATGGTAGGATCTAAAGTAAATTAAAAAATTAAAAATAAAAATTTAAAATTGTTAATGGTTGAAAATTGGGAATTATTAGTGACTAATAATTTTAAAATTTAGAATGTAAAAATTTCTGATTCATAATTCCAATTTATGGAACTTAGAACTTTAAAAAACCTTCATATAAAGAATAAAAAAATCCTCGTCCGTTGCGACTTCAACGTTCCGTTAGGATCTGATAACAAGGTTAACAAATCCGAGGATTATAAAATTAGACAGACTCTTCCTACGATTAAGTATTTGTTAAAAAATAATTGTTCAATTATTCTGATAAGCCATTTAGGAAGACCTGAAGGGAGAAGAGTAAAGAGGTTTAGCCTACTGCCTGTAAGAGATAGATTGGAGAAATTATTAAAAAGGAAAGTTAAATTTTCTAATGATTGTATTGGTCTAAAGACTTCTAAGATTATCTCGGAATTAAAACCAAAAGAAATTATTTTACTTGAAAATCTTAGATTCCATCCAGAAGAAGAACATGGCTCTCAAAGTTTTGCTAAAAAACTTGCAAGCTATGCAGATTTCTTTGTACAAGATGCTTTTGGAGTATGCCACAGAGATCATTCTTCCGTAACTTTTATCCCTCGATATTTAAGAAGTGCAGCGGGTTTACTTGTAGAAAAAGAAGTAAAGGTCTTAGAAAAAGTTATGAAGAAGCCTAAAAAACCCGCAATTGCGATTATTGGTGGTATAAAGATAGAAACCAAGCTTCCAGTAATAGATAATTTAAAAGATAAATTCGATCATATTTTACTGAGTAGCGCGATCTCGTATGAATTTCTTAAAGAAAATAAGATAAAACTAGAAAAAGGCAAAGAAGATCTTCAAGATAGAGTTCCAAAAAATTATTCTAATATTATTTTACCTGTTGATTACAGATGGGATAAAGGTAGAGTTTTTGATACTGGCAAAAAGTCAATTAAACTTTTTAAAGATTATATTAAGAGAGCTAAAACAATAGTTTGGAATGGACCTCTTGGAATGTATGAAGATAAGCGTTTTAGGGATGGAACTTTTAAAATAGCAAAAGCAATTTCTAAATCTAAAGCTTTTAAAGTCGTCGGAGGAGGAGAGACTGTCAATACTCTTTTAGATACAAAAACTTTTGATAAGATGAATCACGTTTCAACTGGTGGAGGAGCAATGCTGGAGTTTTTATCAGGAAAAAAGCTTCTGGGGGTCGAGGTGTTAAAAATATAATGATATATGAAAAGAACCAGCCTGCCTTAAAAGACTAGAAGCTGGTTTTATATTTTTATATTCTTTGTCTCCCTGCCTTCTTGATAGCAGATATCTATTCCACCTTCTTGAAGAGGAGAGACAGAAAGAAGAAAGATGTCATTCTTAATCGGATCTATAACACCTTCTTCGAGAGCCTTTTTAACCTTATCTTTCAAGGCTTTCTCCGGGGGGAACTTGAACCCCACGTTTATCACTTTTCCGCCTTTACAGGTATATTTTTCGTTTAAAGACATACTCTCTTTCCTCCTTCTTGCTAAGTTTAGCTTTTTGGTGACGATAATAATAATCTAATCAAAGTTTAGACAGTTTGTCTTAAAAGTCAAATAAAAACTGGTTTTAAAAAATTGTAGAAAACTAAAAGCCAATTCTTTTTTGTATTTACAGATTTTGAATGTTATAATCAAAATAAAATTAATGTTTTTTTGATTTTTTATTTTTCAGCCCTAGGCTGATCCGCCGAATCCGTCCGCCCGTGGCAGAAGAAGGTGGAAAACTTTTAACTTATTCTCATGGCGACTATAAAATCAATCTCTGCAAGAGAGATTTTAGATTCTAGAGGGAATCCTACTATTGAAACTGAAGTTACCTTTGACGATGGTTCAACAGGAATTGCGCAAGTTCCATCGGGTGCATCGACAGGTAAATATGAAGCTTTAGAATTAAGAGATGGTGATGGAAGCCGGTATCATGGCAAAGGTGTTTTAAAAGCAGTAGAAAATGTTAATGAAATAATATTCCCTAAATTAGTAGGTCAAGATCCAGGAGAGCAGAAGGAAGTTGATGGAATTATGCTAGAATTAGACGGTACAGAAAATAAGGAGGAATTAGGGGCAAATGCGATTTTGTCTGTGAGCATTGCTTATTGTAAGGCAAGCGCGGTATTTTCCGGTTTGGAGCTTTATGAATATATAAGGAGTATTTTTAATTCAGAAAATACTGAATATAAAATTCCTATTCCTTTGTTTAATGTCATAAATGGTGGAAAGCACGCATCAAATAATCTTGATATTCAGGAATTTTGGATTATTCCCCAAGAGATCAAAAGTTTTAAGGAGCAGCTTCGAGCAGGATCAGAAATTTTCCATACTCTAAAAAAACTTTTAGAAGAAAAAGGGTTTACTACAAATGTAGGAGATGAGGGTGGGTATGCACCAGAACTTAAATCAAACGAAGAAGCTTTAGAATTTATAATGCAAGCCATAGAAAAATCAGGTTACAAACCAGGACAAGAAATTTTCTTAGGGGTTGATAGTGCCGCGACTAGTTTTTATGAAGGCGGAAAATATATTTTAGATGGAGGAAAGAAAAAGTTTAGTAATGAGAAATTGATTGATTATTACTCGAAACTAATAGAGAAATTTCCAATAACAAAAATAGAAGATGGTCTTTTTGAAGATGATTTTTCTGGTTGGAAGATGTTAAAAGAAAAATTGGGTGATAACATTGATTTAATAGGAGATGATCTTTTAGTTACCAATCCAAAAAGGCTTGAGAAAGCAATTTTAGAAGATTGTGTTAATTCCGTTTTGATTAAACCAAATCAGATTGGAACGATAACAGAGATGTTTGAATTTGTTAAAAAGGCACAAGATAAAAAATTTACTACAGTTACCTCTCATAGATCAGGAGATACAGAAGATGTCTTTATTTCCGATTTGGCAGTAGGCATGGGAACAAATAATATGAAGACAGGGTCGCTTTCTCGGGGCGAGAGGATTTGTAAATATAATAGGTTGCTTAGGATTGAAGAGAAAGTGAAGGATTAAAATGTTGTTTTGTACTATAGTGTTAGGCTACTAGGACTACTAGGACTACTAGGCTACTAGGGAGTTAGAAATTAGGATGATTGTTAGCAATCTTTTAAATATATGGAGGAAGATAAATATAGTCTTGATAGTTTAAAGATATGGAAAGGTGCTCATGTTTTAATGCTGATTATCCATAAGGAGATACAGAAGTTTCCTGAAGAAGAAAAATTTAATCTGGTATCACAATTAAGAAAAGCAGCCTCTTCTGTAGCAAATAATATTGCAGAAGGTTATGGTAGATATTATTTTAAAGAAAAAAATCACTGCTTCAGTATTGCAAGAGGGGAAGTTTTAGAAGTAATAAGTGAGCTTTGTGAGGCAAGAGACAAAAACTATATCAACAAAAGACTTGTAAATAAGTTAATTTCCAAATATTCAACTCTTGTTAAAATGATAAATGGTTACATTGGGTACTACAATAAGAAAGCCAAGAAACATTCTAACAAACACCCTAGTTCCTAGTAATCCCAGTAACCTAGTAACCTTAAATTTATCAATTCTAGTATCTTAAACGAAAAAATTAACAGCTAAATTTATGTCTAAACCTTTAGTCTTAATAATCTTAGACGGTTGGGGACTTGCACCGTCTGGAAAAGGAAACGCTATCTCTCAAGCAAAGACTCCAAACTTTGATAAATATTGGAGAGAGTATCCTCATACGAGCCTGGAAGCATCAGGAAAGTATGTAGGACTTCCTGATAATCAAATAGGAAATTCTGAGGCAGGACACATGAATTTGGGTGCTGGAAAGGTTATTACCCAAGACTCTTGTTACGTCTCCTGTTCAATTCTAGATGGTACTTTTTTTAGAAACCCGGCATTTATTGCTGCCTTAAAGCATATCGAGGCTTTGAAGTCCCGACTGCATATTATGAGTCTTATTACAGGAGATCAGAGTGCTCATGCAGACCCCTTCCATTTGAAAAAAATTTTGAAATTTATAAAAGATAATAAGGTAAAAGGCGCAGTTCTTCATCTTTTTACTGATGGAAGAGATGCACCTTCTCATAATGGTCTGTGGTTTCTTAAAGATCTAGAGAATTTTGTTAGAAAAGAAAAAATAGAAGTTGATATTGGCACCATTTCAGGAAGGTACTTTGCAATGGATAGAGTAAAAAAATGGGAAAGAACAGAAAAGATTTACAACGCTTTAGTTTATGGTAAAGGGGAAAAATCAAGCTCAGCAAGAAAAGCAATTAAAGAAAATTATAAAAAGAAAATTGGAGATGAATTTATAGAGCCAACTGTGATTTATAAAAATGGTAAGATGGTACCGAGGATAAAATCAGGAGATTCTATTGTTTTTGTTAATCTTCGCTCAGATAGAGCAAGGCAGCTTACCAAAACTTTTGCTCAGAGGGAGTTTATAGGTTTTAAAATAAAAGAAAGACTTAGCGATATCTTGTTTGTTGCGATGACAGAGTTTGGTCCTGATCTTGATACCATTACTGCTTATCCTGCAAGGACTATTAAGAATACCTTGCCTAGGATTTTAGGTAAAAAGGGCATAAAACAGCTTTATATTACAGAAAGTGAGAAATATGCTCATGTTACTTATTTTTTTAATGGAGGTTTTGCAGATCCTGTTGCTCACGAAGAAAGAATTAAAATTGATTCTCCGATTGTCAAAAGTTACGCAGAAAAACCAGAGATGAGTGCTTTTGAACTAACAGATACTTTGGTTAAGTATATTAAAGAAGGTATCTATGATTTTATCGTTGTAAACTATGCAAATCCTGATATGGTTGGTCATACAGGAGATTTAAAAGCTGGAATTAAGGCTTGTGAAGTAGTTGACGAATGCTTAGGTAAGCTTGTGAGCAGTATCTTAAAGAAAAAAGGTGAAGCCGTCATTACAGCAGATCATGGCAATATTGAAGAAATGATTTATCCTGACACTGGTGATACCTCTACAACTCATTCTAGAAACCCTGTTCCTTTTATTCTTGTTGATAGTTTTCAGAGTGTTAAACTTAAAAAGGGAGTTTTAGCAAATGTTGCTCCTACGATTTTAGATATTTTACATATTGAGAAACCGAAAGGAACGGAGGAGAGTTTGATGGTTTAGGCAACTAGGACTACTAGGCTACTAGGGAGTTAGAAATTAGGGTAATTGTTAGAAGTCTTTTAAATATATGGAGGAAGATAAATATAGTCTTGATGGTTTAAAGATATGGAAAGGTGCTCATGTTTTAATGCTCATTATCCATAAAGAAATAGAGAGATTTCCTCCAAAAGAGAAATTCAATTTATCAACACAATTAAGAAGATCGGCTTCTTCTGTAGCAAATAATATAGCAGAAGGTTACGGTAGATATTATTTTAAAGAAAAAAATTACTGCTTTAGTGTTGCAAGAGGGGAAGTGTTAGAAGTAGTAAGCAAGCTCTGCGAAGCAAAAGATAAAAAATATATCAATAAAGAACTAGCGGATAAATTAATCTCAAAATATTCAACTCTTGTTAAAATGATAAATGGCTACATTAGGTACTATAATAGGAAAGTCAAAAGACCCCAGTAACAAATACTCTAGTTCCCAGTAGCCCCAGTAACCTAGTAGCCTTAAGTTCGCTAACTTAATATCTTTGACGAGAAAACTAACAGCTAAATTTATGAGTAAACCCATAGTCCTTATTATATTAGACGGTTGGGGTCTTGCGCCACCTGGGCAGGGTAATGCCGTAGAGTCTGCGTATACTCCCAACTTTGATAATTTAAAAGAAAACTATCCTTTTATTAGCTTGCAAGCATCAGGAGAAGCAGTAGGTCTTTTCTGGGGAGAGCCTGGAAACTCTGAGGTAGGACACATGAATTTGGGTGGGGGAAGAATTATTTTTCAGGATGTAGTAAAGATTACCAATAGTATTAAAGATGGTTCTTTCTTTAAGAACCAAGCTTTTTTAAAGGTAGTAGAGCATGTTAAAAAGCACAATTCAAGCTTGCATTTGATGGGGCTTGTAAGCCCTGGGGGAGTTCATAGTCACCAAGATCATCTTTATGCTCTTTTGGAGCTAGCAAAGAGAGAAAATGTAGAGAGAGTTTTTGTGCATGCTTTTTTAGATGGAAGAGATACAGCGCCAAAAGTTGCTCTTTCTTATATAGAGGAGCTAGAAAAACGCATGGAAGAATCAGGTGTGGGCAAGATTGCTACCCTCTCCGGAAGATACTTTGCTATGGACAGAGACAATAATTGGTGGAGAGTAGAAAAAGCTTATCAAGCTATGGTTTTGGGAGAAGGTATTTTTTTTCAAGATTCCTTATCTGCTATTCAAGATTTTTATGACAGAGGAATATATGACGAAACCATTCAGCCCATAGTTGTTACTTTAAAAGATAAAAAACTAGTTGCTAAAATTTCAGACAATGATGGTATTATCTTTTTTAATTTTCGATCTGATAGGGCGCGTCAAATCACAAAAGCTTTTATAAATCCTGATTTTAAGGAGTTTGATCTATTAGTACGGCCTAAAAATATATTCTTTACTGCTATGACGGAATATGAAAAAGGTCTTAATTGTGAAGTTGCTTTTCCTGAGGAAGAAATTAAAAACTCCATTACTGAAGTTGTAAGTCTTAAGGGTCTAAAACAATTTCATATTGCTGAGACTGAGAAATATGCTCATGTAACTTATTTTTTTGATTGTGGAAACGAAGAGGGTTTTTTTGAGGAAGTAAAAGTTGTTATTCCTTCTCCGGATGTAGCCACGTATGATCTAAAACCAGAGATGAGTGCTTTTAAGGTACGCGATAGACTCATTCAGGCTATTCAAGAGGATAAATATGCTTTTGTTCTTGTAAATTTCGCCAACCCTGATATGGTAGGGCACACTGGAAATATATCTGCTGGTATAAAAGCTTGTGAAGCAGTTGATAAATGTTTAGGAGATGTTATAAAAGAAGTACTTGCCCAAAATGGTGTAGCATTGATTACCGCAGATCACGGCAACGCAGAAGTAATGCTAGATCCTCAAACTTTAGAGATGGATAAAAAACATAATACAAGTCCTGTTCCGTTTATTCTAGTTGGAAGTGATTTTAAGAAACAAGAGCCAGAAAAAAAGGAAGAAGGGTTTATTCCTCCTACCTTAGGGTTTCTTTCTGATGTTGCGCCAACGGTTTTGAATTTAATGGGGATTGAAAAACCAGCAGAGATGACTGGGAGAAGTTTGATGTCGTATTTGGTTGAGAAAGAAGGCACTAGTTCGCCTCGGACGGATAGGTACTAGAAAGAATGTCATTCCTGCCCTGTATCAAGTATGGGGTAAACTCCAGCAGGAATCCATCACTCTGAATGTAGATTCCCGCTGGAGTTTATCCCGTATTTAGTACGGGACGGGAATGACAAAGCGCAGGTGGTTCCTAGTTCTCATTTTTGCATTTTTAATTTTTAATTTTTTCACATGTCTCAAGTAATAACCATCGGTGGCATTGTCTACGATATTTTTATCAAAACATCATCTGTGAAAATTTTAAAAAGAGGAAAAGAGGCTCCTTTTCTTTGTTTTAATCTTGGTACGAAGATTGTAGCAAAGGATGTTTTCTTTTCCACTGGCGGAGGTGGGGGAAATACTGCTTGCGCTTTAAAGAAACTTAGTATAGATTGCGTACCGCTAGGGGTTATCTCTAATGATAATATGGGAAAAACAGTTATTAAAGAGTTTGATAGAAAGAAAATAGATACTTCTTTGATCCAAATTACAAAAAAAGCTGGTCTTAAGACTGCTCTTTCTATTATTCTAAGCGATCCTTTGGGAGAAAGAACAGTTTTTACTTATCGAGGTGTAAGTGATTTTCTTTGTAAGGCTTATTTGAAGAAAGGAGCTTTACAAAAAGCACAGTGGATTTTTATAAGTCACTTAAGTGGCAGATCCAATAGAGTTATAAAGGATCTCTTACAGTTTAAAAAAGACCATCCCAGAATTAAAATTGCCTGGAATCCAGGAGCTACTGAGCTTAAGGAAAATTGGAAAGAGGGAAGTTTAATGTCCCGATTTGTAAAAGTGACCGATTGCTTTATTGTAAATAGAGAAGAAGCTGTAGAAATTCTCGGAAAGAAATTTGAGAAAAGAAATTTTCAAAGTCTCACCCAGGCTTTATCTTTCCTTGGTTCTAAAATTACTGTTATTACAGATGGGAAAAAAGGTGCTTTTGCGCGTTTTGAAAATAAATTTTTTAAGACTCCATCGTATCCAGTAAAAGAAGTAAGTACTCTTGGCGCAGGTGATGCTTTTTCTGCTGCTTTTCTTGCAAGTATAATTATTAACGGTGAAGATATAAAGAAAGCTTTACACTGGGGAGTCTTAAATGGCGCTGGTGTAGTAAGAGAATTTGGAGCTCAAAATGGACTTCTGACAAGAAACGAAATTATAGAGAAAGAGAGAAAGTGGGTGAAAAGTTAGGCTACTAGGGCTACTAGGTAACTAGGCTACTAGGACTTATTATGCTTGTATTATCTTTAATTTCGAATTCTTCCTTGGTTCACATATAATTCGTACAGTTATTCGTGTCCTATTCGCAAAGCATTCGTATCGTTTGTATTGTCTTAGATTCATAAACTATTTTTTAATTTTGCATTTTTAATTTTTAATTTACTTACATTTATGGCTAATGAAGTCCTTATAGAGGTTTCCGCTCGTCATATTCATCTTTCTTGTGATGTTTTACAAAAATTATTTGGAGAAGGGTACGAGCTGGAAAAGTTAAAAGACTTGTCTCAACCAGGGCAGTTTGCTGCAAAAGAGATAGTAAAAATCGAAGTTAAGGATGATAAAGGTATGCTGAAAAGTTTTGATAGCATAAGAGTGACTGGTCCTTGTAGAGAGTATGCTCAAGTGGAGATTTCTAGAACAGATGCGTTTTTTCTGGGACTAGGATATGATGTTCCTCTTAGGCTTTCTGGTAATATTGAAGGCTCTCCTGGTTTTAGAGTAATAGGTCCTGCTGGAGAGGCAGTTTTAAATGAAGGCCTTATAGTTGCTAAAAGGCACTTGCATACATCACCTAAAGATGCTGAAATTTTAGGAATAGATAGTGGTGATAAGATTTCTGTAGAAATAGGGGGTGAAAGAGGATTAGTTTTTAATAATGTTGAAGTAAGGGTAAATGAAGATTTTAAACTCGCAGTGCATATTGATACTGATGAAGGAAATGCCGCAGGAATTGTCAATGAAGGAGTAGGAATTATTTTAGAAAAATAAAAAAGCCCGGGCAGTTTTTACGAAGTTAAGAGCTTTGTACATTCTTGGTCAGTCTGAACCGTAATCCTTTTTCCCCTTCCTTCAATCGGTGTAATGCGAAAAATAATCTTGCCATCTTGTGCCTCTATTATTATTTTATCTTTTGGCTCTTGGCTGATTATGTTCGCGAGTTCGGCTTGTCCTTCATTTAATAAGAGAGTCACAAGCCTCTTAACCAACTCGTCTTTTGTTTCAGGTGTTTTGGATTTATCTCTCGTAGTTCTTCTCCCAAATAATAATCCAAATAGTCTCATTTTTATATACCCCCTTTTACCCAGGCTATAAAGATTATAACACTTTAAATTATTTTTTAAAGCCTTAAAATTATCTTATGTCTCAAATTTTAGTTTTAAACTCCGGCAGCACTTCTCTAAAATATAAACTCTTTGGCCTTAATTCCCTAGAACTTATTCAGGAGAATTATTTTGAACACATTACTGATCATAAAAAGGCAGTGAGAAAGGCTTTACGGGAAGTTAAAAATATTGAGGAGATTAAAGCTATCGGCCACAGGGTTGTTCATGGAGGGGGGAAGTTTATTAAGCCAACAGTAGTTAATAAAAAAGTTCTAAAAGAGTTAGAAAATTTTTCTGATCTTGCACCACTTCATAATCCTGCAAATCTGGCTGGAATTCGGGCTTGCATAGAGCTTTTGCCGAGGGTAAAAAATGTTGCTTGTTTTGATACTGCTTTTCATGCCACGATTCCAGATAAAGCAAACTTTTATGCCCTTCCTTGGAGATTAACCAGAAAGTTAAAAATCGAACGCTTTGGTTTTCATGGACTTTCCCATAATTTTGTTTCCGAAGAAGTTGCTAAAAAACTTGGTAAGAAGTTGGGAGATTTAAATTTAATTACTATTCATCTTGGAGGTGGTGCAAGTATTTCAGCTATTAAAAAAGGAAAAGTAATTGATACATCAATGGGTTTCACTCCTCTTGAGGGTTTAATGATGATGAGTAGGGGTGGAAATATTGATCCTGGAATTTTGATTTATCTTACAAGGAAGAAAAAATGGGATTTTAAAAAAATAGATCAAATGTTGAATTATGAAAGCGGTATGAAAGGAATCTGTGGAACATCTAATATGAAAGAGGTTTTAACCAAAGTTAGACAGGGTAATAAAAAAGCGAAATTAGCACTAGATATGTATGTCTATAGAATTCAAAAATACATCGGGTCTTACTTAGTTGTTCTATCCAGAGTAGATGCTCTAGTTTTTACTGGTGCCATTGGTTTTAGAAGCAGATTAATTAGAAGCAAAATTATAAAGGATATTAAAAACTCTTTAAAAGGTGTAAAGGTTTTTGCTGTTAAGACTGATGAGGAATTGATGATCGCAAGGGAAATAAAGAATAGGCTACTAGGCAACTAGGACTACTAGGCTACTAGGGAATTGAGAATGAAGAATTTAGAATATGGAATATAGAATATTTATGACAAAAAACCTTTTAACCCCATGTCCTATAAATACCAAAAGCAATACCGTCTTCCTGGTTATGATTATTCTCAGAATAGATATTATTTTGTAACTATCTGCACAAAGCTTAAGGAGAATGTTGCATTGCAACGTTCCTACTACAGCGGTATTAATCCTCCATTCCTAATTCGCAACATGAACAAACCTCACAAAACAAAAAAGAAACCCAAAGTCATTCTAGACATTAGTGCAGGAGGCATAATTTACGAAAAGACAAAGACCGAACCAAAGATCCTATTGATTAAAACCGAAAAAAGATGGACTCTTCCCAAAGGTCAGATTGAAAAGGAAGAATCTTTGAAAGATGCTGCAAAAAGAGAGGTATCAGAAGAGACTGGCTTAAAACACCTAAAAACAGAGGAGAAGATAGGACAAGAGCATTATTTTTTTAAGATGGAAAAAGAAAAGAATATTTTACACAATAAATTTGTCCATTATTTTCTTTTTAAATTTGTAGGAAAAGAGAAGCCCAAGCTACAGAAAGAAGAAGGTTTTGTAGAATTTAAATGGGTAAGTTTTAGGCAGGCAAAGAAAAAGATTGAATATAAAGAGACGAGAAAGATTTTAGAAAAAGCTGAAGAGATACTAAAAGGTCCGCGACAGAAGAATCTTTTGCCAAACGCCACGTCATCCTGATCCGCCGAAGTCCGCAGACGAAGGCAGAGAAGGATCCCGTGCGGTAAAAGACGTTGCAAGATTCAGTGGGATTCTTCTCCGCCGCGGGCGGATCAGAATGACGGAGGTGTTTAGCAGAATTCGTACAGATATTCGTCCGCCGCAGGCGGATTCGCATAGCATTCGTATCATTCGCATTTCTTCAGCTTACTCATTATTTTTGCATTTTAAATTTTAGATTTTGAATTTAATTGTGTCCACAAAAACTCAAAAAACCTGGAAAGTCCTCCCAAAGGTTCCAAAGAAAATTTTAGATAGATTTCCTGAACTAAATCCTACCCTAGTTCAGCTTCTTTATAATAGAAAGATTACAACTCAGAAAGGGGTGGATCATTTTCTGCTTCCTGATTTTGGACAGGATCTATACGATCCTCTCCTACTTCCTGATATAAAGAAAGTTATCAGGGAGATTTTTAAATTTATTAAAGAAAAGAAAAAGATTGTTGTTTTTGGAGATTATGATGTGGATGGGGTTACTGCGTCTGTAGTTTTATCGGAGACTTTAAAAAGACTAGGAGCAAAAGTTTCAGTTTATATTCCAGATAGGATTAAAGAAGGATATGGATTAAACGAGAAAGTAATCAAGGGTTTAGAAAAGAATGGAACGGATTTAATAATCACAGTGGACTTAGGAGTAACAGATTTTAAAGAGATAGAACTTGCAAATAAGATTGGAATGAAAATAATTGTCACTGATCATCATCATTGTCGAAAAAAACTTCCTAAGGCTCTTGCAATAATTAATCCTAAAAGAAAAGATAGTAAGTATCCATTTAAAGAGTTGACAGGTGTGGGAATTGCTTTTAAGTTAAGTCAGGCTTTAATTAGAGCTGCAAGTGATTCTAAGTTTGCTTCAAAATTAAAAGCAAAGAAGCCTTTAAATATTCCTAAAGTTGATATTTCTCAAGGACGGGAAAAGTGGTTTTTGGATCTTGTGGCACTTGGCACTGTTTGTGATTGTGCGCCAATTATTTCTGAGAATAGAGTTTTTGTAAAATATGGTTTAAAGGTTTTAGAAAAAACTCAAAGATTGGGTTTAAGGGAACTTATGAATCTTGCAGGAATTAGAGTTGAGGATAAAGTTAGAAAAATTAGTAAGGCAGATGAATTAAGATCGAGTTTATCAACTTATACTCTAGGCTTCCAAATTGGTCCTAGGCTTAATGCTGCAGGCAGAATGGATCATGCGAATTCTGCTTATTATTTATTAAATATTAAAAGAGAGGATAAGGTGAGGCCGCTTGCAAGAAAGCTTAATATTTTAAATGTTAATAGGCAGGATTTAGTAAATAAAATTATAGGGGAAGCAAAGGCGAAGTTAGGACTAACAAAGAAAGCAAAACGCATTCCAAAAATTTTGATTGCTTATGATGAGAATTGGCCTTCAGGGATCTGTGGACTTGTTGCAGGAAAAATTATGGAAGAGTATTCTAGACCAGTATTAATTTTTGAGAAAAGAGGAAATATTTTAACAGGCTCTGCAAGGAGTATTCCTACCTTTCATATTACTAAAGCCTTAGAAAAACTCTCTAATTTATTACTGGAGTTTGGTGGACATAGTCAAGCAGCAGGAATGGACATTAGGCAGAAGAATTTTGAAGAGTTTAAAAAGAAAATTACTAAAATTGCTAATAAAAAAATTAAACCTCAGGATTTAAAAGAAGTTTTAAAAATAGAAAAAGAAGTGGAAGAAAAAAGTCTTAATATAGAACTGTTTGATGATGTCGCAAGGCTTGAACCTTTTGGAGAAGGAAACCCTGAACCCAAATTTCTAATTAAAAATGTAGAAATTGTGAATTTGAGAAGAGTGGGTCGAGCTGAAAATCATCTTAAGATGGAAATTAAAAAGAATAGTCGTTATTTTAAAGCCATTGGCTTTAATATGGTAGAAAAATGTGCTAGTTTAAGAATCGGTAAAAGGATTGATTTGGTGTTTAATTTGATATGTGATGAGTGGAATGGGGCAAGGGGGCTAGAACTTAGAATGGTAGATTTTGTCGTGAGATAAATTCTAAGTCCGAAATTTTGATTTGTGAATTGAGGTTGCAAATGTCCAATTTCCAATTAGCAATTTCTAATCAAATCCCAATGACTGAATGACTAATGCCCAAAAAACGCCTGCCAAACACCACGTCATCCTGATCCTCCGTAGCCCGCAGGCGAAGGAGGAGAAGGATCCCGTCAGGTCCAATGACGTTGCAAGATTCTTCTCTGCTGCAGGCGGAATAGAATGGCAATGACACTTAAAAGGATGTTTTGAATTTTGTCAGCCCCAGGCTAATGGGTTTGTTTGTAATTTGGGATTTGAGGTTTGGAATTTTATTAGAGATTTTAGGAAACATTAAAATTTAACCTAATAATTATGTTTAATAAGTTTTATATTCATACTGATGGTGGTGCAAGAGGAAATCCTGGACCCGCTGGAATTGGGGTTATAATTGAAGATGAACAAGGAAAGATTATTTTAAAGAAAAGCAAATTTCTCGGAACAAAGACAAATAATCAAGCAGAGTATGAGGCTTTGGTTTTGGCGTTCAAAGAGGCAAAAAAACTGAAGGCAAAAAATTTAGAAATATTTTCTGATTCGGAACTCTTAGTAGGACAGATGTCTTCTGGGTGGAAAGTAAGGAGTAATAATGTAAAATCCTTACATATTAAAGCAAGAGAACTTTTAGATAATTTTGATTCTGTTGTTTTTCGAGGTGTTCCGAGAGAAGAGAATAAAGGGGCTGATAAATTAGTTAATGAGGCGATTGACAATAAAATTAAAAATTAAAAATGTAAAATTCAAAAAAGAATCATGAATCATGAATCACGAATAAAGAATAGAGGAAGGTGATTAGCAAGCTAGAATTAGATTTAAAAGAAACCGTAAAATGGTATATTCTGGTTTTGTTGAGGAACCCAAGAATAAAAAAAGAGTTCAGATTCTAATTAGCTTATTTAATTTGATTTAAATAAGAAGATACTATGAAGTTTAAAAGAATAAAGAACACAGATATTAAACAAAATATTATTGAAGATCAGATGTGGTATTGGAGTAAAAGATGGCAGAAAATAGAGAAAGAGGCGGATAAAGATATTAAAAAAGGAAGGTTAGTCGGTCCGTTTGATAGCACAGAAGAAGCTATAAAAACTTTGAAAAGAATGGTATAGAGTGCATTTTTGACAAAAGTCCATTATTATTATATACTATATCTGCAAAAAACTAGGCAATAAGGTAATCGCCTCTGTACTGCAATAAGTGCAGGGGAGGAAAGTCCGGACACCATATGCGCGCTTTAAGCGCATTAAAAAGGGTACCAGCTAACGGCTGGCGAGAGAAAAATTTTTAACAGAAGTTCTATAGACTTCTTTTAAAGATTTCAAATCCTAGGGAAAGTGCCACAGAGACTATACAGTTGGTGGGTTTCGCCTTCGTCCGCCACAGGCGGACTTCGGCGGATGCCTGTCGGCAAAAGGTGAAAAGTGAGGGGTAAAATCCTCTTATCTTGGTAGCAATATCAGGATGTGGTAAACCCTACCTGGTGCGAGGTTAGTGTCCTCCTTCATATGAAGCTACGGAGGATTAACCGCTTGAGCCCTGGAGTAATTTAGGGCCTAGATAAATGATTGCCTGGCCCGTTCTACGGGCCCCCATACAAAATCCGGCTTATTCATCGCCTGGTTTTTTGTTTACCCCGTTTTATGGGGCTTACCCCGTTTTACGGGGTTTGCCAAAAAGACCTCAGAGTTTTATGATTTAAGAAATAGTAAGGGCACAATTTCCTGTGTCTCTGGATAAATTTAAAACCTCTATGAAAAGATTTGAAATACTTTTTGGACTTATTAGAATTCCTGTGGATTTTATCGCATGTTTTTTAGCTTCCTTTCTTGTCTATTATGTCCGTTTTCATCCTGAGAAGCTTTTTTTAAGTGTTTACTATCCAAAGTATGAGCTCTCTGCACAGGACTTTATTAAAATAGAACTTTTGATTTTGCCTTTTTGGATTTTGATTTTTGCATTTTTTGGACTTTATTCATTAAAAAGTAACGAGAAACTAAGTCGTGAGATTTTAGGGGTTATAAATGCAGTATCAGTGGGAATTTTTGGGGTAATATTAATTGTTTTCATGTTTCCAGCTAAAGTTTTATCGTCACGATTTATTATTCTAGGTTCTTGGATTTCTTGTATTATTTTCGTTATCATTTTTAGAATTTTAATAAGAAGATTACAAAGATTCCTTTTTGCAACTGGTATAGGTTTCCAGAGAATTGCTTTAATAGAAAGTCAAGGGAAGCAGGAGAAAGTTTTAGAAGAAGAAATTAATGCTAATCCGTATTTGGGTTACCAAATAAGCTTTCGTTTAAAAGACACTGAGAGTTTAAAATACCTTCTTAAAAAAATTAAAAATATTTCTAAAAAGAATTTAGATGAAGTTTGGTATTTAGGATCAAAACTACCTAAGAAAAAAATTCTATTACTAATTGATTTTTGCGAAGAGAACAAGCTTGGTTTTCGTTTTGCTCCTTCGCTTCTTGAGACAAGAACCTCTTGGATGGAGATGGAGGTCATTGGCAGTGTTTCTATTATTGAGCTTAAAAAAACCCCCCTTGAAGGATGGAGAAGATTTTATAAGAGAATTTTTGATATTATAGTCTCTTTGGTAGCTTTAATCCTTTTTTCTCCAGCAATGCTTGTTATTGCTCTTTTAATAAAATTAGATGATAAAAAAGGGCCTGTAATTTATAAGAACGAAAGGGAAGGCGCAAAGGGTAAGTTTTTTCTTTATAAATTTAGAAGAATGAAACTTGAATATTGCACAGGTGAAGAATATGGCGGTGAAAGGGCAGAGGAATTTGAGAAAAAATTAATTAAAAAAACAAATAAAAGAAAAGGACCTTTGTACAAAATTTACCCAGATCCTCGTAATACAAAAATTGGAAATTTCTTAGAGAAAACAAGTTTAGACGAACTTCCCCAATTATTTAATGTTCTAATAGGTAATATGAGCTTTGTAGGACCTCGTCCTCATCAGCTAAGAGAGGTTGCCAGATACAAAGATTATTACAAAAGAATATTGTCAATAAAACCAGGGATTACCGGTCTTGCCCAAATTTCTGGAAGATCAGATCTTGACTCTGAAGAAGAAATAAAGCTTGATACTTTTTATATGGAAAATTGGAGTATGATTTTGGATTTGCAGATATTGCTTAAGACACCTTTTAGGATGTTTGGGAGGAAGAAGACATAGGAAGTTAGGAGGTTAGGATATTGGGTTATTGGGGCATTAGGAATGGAGAGTTGAAGGTTTAAGTATTGAGAGAGGCCTTCTGAAACGCTAGGGTGAAAGCAGAACTCTCGTCTATCTGTTTTATTGCATATCTAGAATTCGTGATTCATGATTCTTAATTCGACATTTGCAGCTTTACGGTTGAATGTATTGTTGTAAAGCAAGGATACTTTTAGGTATATATTTCATTAGCATTATATGAAAAAAATCGCCATAATATTTGATTTCCTAATGGTTTTAGGAGGAGGGGAGAAGGTTTTTAAAGAAGTTTGTGATCTTTTTCCTAATGCTCAAGTTTATACTCTGCTTTATGATCGCGGAAGAACTAAGAGTTTTTTTAAAGATCTAGAACCCAGAATTCATACTTCCTCTTTGCAAAAATCTAAGTTTATAAAAAGTAATTATCGAAAGCTGATTTTGTTATGGCCTAAAATTGTCAGGAAATGGGATTTATCAGAGTTTGACTTAATAATCTCTTTTAATCATGTTTTTTCTAAAGGTATTAAGAAAAGAAAAGATGCAAAACATATTTGTTATTTTTTCACACCAACAAGGTTTCTTTGGGTAGATCGAGAGTCTTATTTAAAAGAAATTCCCTTTGGTATGAAGGGGGTAGTAAGTGCTTATTTAAGAGAAATGGAGAAATGGGATACAAATTGTGTTAGCCAAGTTGATAAGCTTATCTCTGTCTCAAAAACTTGCCAAATGCGGATCAAAAAATATTATAAAAGAAATTCCAAAGTAATTTATCCAGGAATTGACACTCCCCTATTCAAAATTTCAAAAAAAAGGGGAGACTATTTCCTACTCCCCTCTCGCCTACGCCCTCACAAAAAAGTCGATCTTGCAATTTATGCTTTTAATGAACTAAGGCTCCCCTTAAAAATTGTCGGTACAGGCAGTCAGAAATCTTATTTACAAAAAATTGCAGGAAAGAAGATAGAATTTTTAGATTGGGTACCTAATAAGAGATTAAGAGAACTGTATTCTTCCTGCAGAGCTTTAATTTATCCTCAGGAAGAAGATTTTGGTTTGACCGCCATAGAATGCATGGCATCAGGAAGACCGGTTATTGCTTATAAAAAAGGAGGTGCAACTGAGACTATAGAAGAAGGGGTATCAGGTTTGTTTTTTGATAAGCAGTGTCCCAAGAGTTTGGTTGAAGCTATAAAAAGATTTGATACAATGGAGTTTAATTCAGAAGTTATAAGAAGAAGCGTAAGAAAGTTTGATGTTGAAAATTTTAGGAGAAAATTTAAGGAGTTTGTCAAAACTGAAGGCGACACGATGTCGTGTTGCCTTCAGCCGCATTAAACTATATTGCTTGTTAATTTTATTTATAATAATATTAAAAAAGCAAATAATTATTGATCTTATATAATGAATATCGCAATAGATTGTCGTGTGCTTATCCAAGGAAAGTATTCAGGAGTGGAATGGTATGCAATTCACTTAATGGAGAGTCTTTTTGAAATTGATCAGAAAAATCAGTATTTTTTGTGGTATAACCAGATGCGAGAAGAACCGGAGGACCTACCTTCTTTTGATTTTTCCAATGTAAAAAAAGTTTTCTCCTTCTATCCTAAAAAAATTATTGCTTTGTCAGGGGTTCTTTTTAACTATCCAAAGATAGATGAGAGAGTAATGCCGGAAAAGATAGATATCTTCTTTACCCCATTTTTCCATATTTTACCTATATCCTCTTCTTGTAAAAAAGTTACTACTATCCATGATCTTTCTTTTGAATATTATCCAGAATTTTTTAAGCTGAAAAACAAGATTTTTCACAAGCTTGCTCCTAGAAAAGAAGCAAACACCCCAGAGTATATTATTACTGACTCAGAATCTTCAAGAAATGATCTTATAAGTTTATATAAAGTTCCAAAAGACAAAACCACAGTAATCTACCCTGCTTGTGGAAAAGAATTTAAACCCATAACTAGCAAAAAGAAATTAGCTAAAGTCCGAGATAAATATGATTTACCAGAGAAGTTTATCTTGCAGTTAGGTAATATTGAGCCAAGAAAAAACCATCTTGCAACCATCCATGCTTTCGAAAAATTAAAAAAAGAGTATAATAAGGATGTGAGATTAGTTATTGCTGGGAAAAAAGCCTGGCGGTTTAGACAAGTAGAAAAAGCTTTATTTCAACCTGACTCTAAAGATGATATAATCTTAACAGGATACATTGATGAAAAAGATAAGCCTGCCCTTTTAAGTTTAGCAGAAGTTTTTGTCTACCCAAGCTTTTATGAAGGCTTTGGTATACCAGTGCTTGAAGCTTTGGCTTGCGGTACACCAGTTGTTGCTTCCAATAATTCTTCTCTTTCAGAAGTAATAGGAAACGCAGGTTTCATGGTCGATGCCTACAAGATTAGCGAACTTACTTTAGCAATAAAAGAACTTTTAGAAGATAAGGATTTAAGAAAAACCTTGATAGAAAGGGGATTTAAGCAAGCAAGCAAGTTTAGTTGGAAAGAAGGAGCGAGGCAATTGCTGAAGGTTTTTGAAGAGATCTAGATAGTGATAACTAACAAATAGAAACCTAAGTACTAAAAGCTGCCAATTTCCAGAACCTCCCCTAGCCCCTCCTTGGTAAGGAGGGGAATACCACATCTCATTCCTGTAATACTTGGAGAATTCCTAACTTACTCTTGAATCCAAAGTCCCTTCAGCCCTAGGCTGATCCGTCCGCCTCAGGCGGAGCGGAAATTCCTAATTCCT
>Ga0051987_10000615_pt1 | contig 19649 bp, 32 predicted proteins | sample CryGey08umfilter_2_FD_58083 | JGI IMG/M metagenome (GOLD analysis project Ga0051987, IMG submission 58083) | Groundwater microbial communities from aquifer in Utah, USA - Crystal Geyser 4/10/14 0.8 um filter | ecosystem: Environmental > Aquatic > Deep subsurface > Groundwater | place: USA: Utah... | reverse complement strand
ATAGTCAGATTGTTGTTCTAGGCTCCGCTAACTATACTCCATTCATGCAGATGCCTACTCATCACAGACGTGGCGTCATTGAAGACTTCTTGGACATCCAGATTTTCTCTATTATGAACTCAATACTCAAGGATAAGATCACCGCTAATAGAAGCGCAATCAACGATATTGAGTATAAAATCGATTTGTGTGACCAAAAGATTGAAATGCATTCAAAGCATATTAATACCATCCGGGCAAATACGAATGGGTTGATTAAACAGAAGAATAAAAAGATCAAAGAGCACGAAGCGGCTATTAAAAAGTTGACGAAAGATACTGACACTCTAGCTAAACAGGTCAGTAAACTTAACGAAAAGATTAGTGATCATGAAAAGGTCAGTAACCGTAAGAGTAAACTTGTCAAGATGGAATCCGCTCTTGAGGATAAGGTCCGCGCATTGAGTAGAGAGATTCAGTTCTTTCACGATCACGACAACTGCCCAACATGTAAGCAGGGTATTGATCATGACTTTAAGAATGAAACAATCTCCAAGCGTGAGAATAAGACTAAAGAAGTGCGCGACGCTCTAATTAAACTTGAGACAGAGATCAATGTAGCGTCAACACGTCTTGCTGATATCGCTGTATTGAATAATGAGATCACAAAGCTTAACGCTAGTATTAGTGAGCACAACTCTCAGATAGGATTCTATAATCGTTACATCTCAGATCTTAATGATGAGATCGAAGAGTTAAATGATCAGGCAAATAATATTGATTCTGAATCTAAAGATACAACTAAGTTCCAAGAAGAGCTTAAGACTCATAAGCGTGATAAGGAAGATCTATCTAAAGAGAAGTCTGTACATGAACTAGCAAGTCACCTTCTAAAGGATACTGGAATCAAGACTAAGATCATTCGTCAATATATTCCTATTATGAATAAGCTTATTAATAAATATCTCGCATCGATGGACTTATTTGTGAACTTTGAATTGGATGAATCTTTTAATGAAACTATTAAGTCGCGTTTCCGAGATAATTTCTCGTATGCCTCTTTCTCCGAGGGCGAAAAAATGCGTATTGATCTCAGCCTTATGTTTACTTGGAGGGCTATTGCTAAGCTCCGTAATAGTGCTAGTACTAACTTACTCATTATGGACGAAGTATTTGACTCATCACTCGATGCGGCTGGTACGGAAGAGTTTCTCAAAATTCTTGAATCACTAACTGGTGATTCAAACGTGTTTATCATTTCACATAAAGGTGATCAGTTGTTCGATAAGTTCCACTCGATTATTAAGTTTGAAAAGCACGCCAACTTTTCACGCATCGCTACGCAGTGAATTAATTTTTGTTATCTTGGATTCGTTTGGATTTATCTTTTTTAGGTTTTCTCATTTTTGCTAAAGTTTCTGGCTTGTGTTTATATCCTATTTTTGGCGCCGGTGGAGCTCCAATAGCATTATTCAGCCAATCTTCTCTAGTTTTTACTTTGAGTTTAGTTAGTACATTTTGTTCCCACAATTGACACTGTTCCCTTGTATCAAATATTTTTCGTATTTGTACATCAAAAGATTCTTTACCATGTTCCTTTATAAGTTGTTTTACTTTTTTTGATGATGTAAAATACGTATTCCATAGGTCATTAGGATGGCAGCCTGTTTTCCATCGGGCTCCATAATAATGTTGATTCGTTACTCTATTATAGATATAGTAAGTAAAATAAACAGTGTACATTATAGTCTCCATGTAGTATAGTGTATTTTATAGAAAACAGGTTTTTGTAGGATTGCAGCATGAACAAAGAAGTATATAATCTAAACAACGGACCGGTATTCATTGATAATACTGTATGGATATCATACAGTTGGAATTTGTTAAACAAGTAAATAGGTATTGTAGATGTCAAAAAGATATAACCATTGGTTCTGGAACTCAAAGAAGATGTATTGGTTCGCTCAGCAAGTGACTTATTTTAGTTGCTGTCTACAGCGTAGGGTGCATAGGAGATGAAGTATAACCTTGTAGGGTGTTTTGATCCTATTCTAAAACAGCCCGTAGAAAATTTTGATTTTAATAATCCTCCAATAATTCCAATAGATTTAGCTTGCAATTTAGCCGAAACTATGCTATATTATAATGGATACGGTTTATCAGCCAACCAATGTGGCCTTCCATATCGTGTATTTGTACTGCATGGCGGCGAAGAGATCATTACGTGTTTTAATCCGCGGATCGTAGATGTGTCGAACGAAGACATTCTTCTTGAAGAAGGATGCTTATCGTTTCCAGAATTGATTGTTAAGGTCAAGCGCGCGCGTAGAATCAAAGTACGCTATGCTGATCCTAACGGTGAAATCGAAACACGTACGTTTGACGGTATTACCGCTCGATGTTTTCAGCATGAGTTAGATCATCTTGATGGGGTAACTTTTTTACAAAGAGCGTCAAAAATTCATAAAGATAAGGCAATGAAGGTTCTTAAACGCCTAAATAGATCCAATAAGAAACAAGGTGCCCTTCCACCTACAAACTAGGAATTCAAAATATGACTGCTAAGACACACGCGTACAGCGAAATCTTTTACTCAATCCAGGGTGAAGGAACTTACACGGGCGTACCTACTGTTTGGCTACGCTTCTTCCTTTGCAATCTACAATGCAATGGCTTTGGTCAAAAAGACCCTACTGATGAATCCACATATAAGCTGCCGTATAAAGACTTTGATGCTTCATCTGTGAAAGCTATCGAAGATCTTCCTGTATGGGAATTTGGTTGCGATTCATCTTACTCATGGTCGTCTAAGTTCAAGCATCTTCAACATCGTCATACTGCTGCTGAGATCTGTGATCGCATTAGTGAGTCTATGGCAAATGAACATAACCCATATGGTCTCTTTAAGCACCCACTTTCAGGTCTTGAGCAGCATATGTGCTTTACTGGTGGTGAACCTCTACGACCCCCAGCTCAAGCAGCGGTTGTAGAGATCCTAAGAGAGTTTATTGCCCGAGATAACGCGCCTAAGTTTATTACCTTTGAGACAAATGGAACGCAAGAGCTTATTCCCGAACTATTCCAGTTCTTTGTTATGGAGATGCCAAACACAGAAGTATTCTTCTCAGTATCTCCTAAGTTGTTTACTGTATCGGGTGAGCTTGCTGCGAAAGCTATTAAGCCTGATAGAGTAGCAATGTATGAACGTCTTATCTATAACTCTAACGGACATATTAAAACTGTAGTGGGCGCTGAACAACGCCAGTGGGATGAGCTGGATAGCGTGATAAGACAGTTCCGTGAAGCTGGAGTTACCTGGCCAGTATGGGTAATGCCTGTAGGTGCGACGGAAGAAGCACAGCAAGGTACTTTGAATGGTTATGCGTCAGCTGGTGATGTTGCTGAGATGGCATTCAAGCGTGGTTATAATGTATCAGCCAGAGTGCATGTGTATCTCTGGGGAAATCTAATTGGAGTTTAATAATGGATGCTAAAGAAAAAGCCGCTTACCTTCTAGACAAGGGTTATATCATCAACGAGCATCCTAACTCTTTGTTTGAGCTTTCGGATAAGATTGAAGCGCAGGCAGAAACAGCTGATCTTCCTGTGACGACTAACATCTCTTCACCAGCTACAATCATTGATTATACCCATGCACACTTTCTAAAGGGTATCGAAAAGATTGCGCAACAGATTAGAGATGATAACTGGCACCCTGATTATATTGTGGGAGTCGTCCGTGGTGGGGCTGTACCAGCAGTTTACTTGTCACATAAACTAAAGATTCCTGTCCAGATGGTTCGATGGAATACTCGTGATAAGACTGAACTAGACAATGAGAGTAATTGTTGGATTCCTGAAGATATTCTTGCAGGTAAAAACGTTCTTATTGTAGAAGACATTATCGATAGTGGAGAGACTATTAGAGAGTTGATTGCAGACTGGAAAAGTTCTGTAAGAGATGAATTACCTCTTGATTTTATTAGAGTAGCTGCTATGGTATATAATATAAGTCAAAACGTTAAAGTTGACTACAGCGATATTGCTATTGATATAGAAGTTGAAAAGAGGTGGTTTATGTTTCCCTGGGAAGGTTAACAATTACTATGATACTTTTTGAAGTTCTGAATGTCCATAGTCTTTTCGCATTTATGACAGGTGAATTGTAATTTACCAATTTGCCATCCGTCAATAATATCTTCAGGTAAGACGCGACGTTGCTCAGAACCATTATTGATATAGATTGTATTTTTAGCAGACGTTAAATTAAGATGACTGTTTTTATAATTGTCTTTACTATGTTTCGGTTTACGCATTTTACGTTTTGTTTCTTCGGATAGCTTAATTCCCTTTCTAGAAGGTCTGTTTTTCATTCCTTGGACCCAACCTTCTGATTGAGAAGTATCGCCACCATCTAGTTGTTCTACGATCAGGTTCGCCCATTGATCTGAATCAACTATATTATTCTCTTTAGAGAATTCTACGGCGAAGTTTTTAGCTTGTTGTGGGTCATTAAAAGACCATACGTGAGTAGTTAGGACATGATCAAAGCCATACTTACGGTAATGACGTTTCCATTTAACTCCTGATCCTTTGTATGTAAAAGGATTTTGTACCGTTTTACCAAAGTATTTTAAGCCTGTAAGTGAATGTTCTTTAATATATAGATTAATCATTTGCAATGACCTCTGAAGTATGTTATACTATATTTATAATCTCACTATTTGCGTGGGAGAACGTGGGAGAATTTGAAAGACAATTATGAACAATCCACATTTTATTTTAGACATGGAAACTATTGGTCAATCGATCTTTACTATTCCAGTAGTCAATTGCGCTTATACGATCTTTGATTGGGATAGGTTTACATCTACCAAACCATATACATTCGAAGAGATTGTTGAGAGTGTTAAACTCGACAAACTTGACGTTCAATATCAGGTTAAGGAACAGGGCTGCATTATTAAGCAGAGTGATCTTGATTGGTGGAAAGATCAAGGAGCGTTCGCTCTGAAGCAGATTCGTCCATCTAAAGAGAATGATATCCTTCCTGATCAGTTTATTAGTAACCTGAAGGCATACATCGGCACTACCAAAGTTAATAAGTGGTGGTCACGTGCTAACGTATTTGATCCAGTAATCCTACAGCGACTTGTAGAGAGATCCTCAAAGCATGATATGGTAGAGATGAATAAGCTTCTCCCATATTGGAATGTAAGAGATACGCGTACGTTTATTGATACGCGTTTTGATTTTAAGTTAAAGTATAACTCATTCTGTCCAATGGAAGACGAGGGTGAATGGAATAATAAGTTTGTTAAGCATTACTCACCTCATGACATTGCAGCGGATATTCTTCGTATGCAAAGGATTGAACAGGTTGTGAACAGTTAAGGATAAAATATGTTCAATTACAAATATACATCTACTAAGAACTATAACCAGATTGGCCCAGTTGCGTATCGTCAATGGCGCGCTGATAGTCATTGTAATCTAATTCATGGATATGCAATGTCATTTCGTGTATTCTTCTCCACAGATTGTTTAGACGCACGTAACTGGGCCATGGACTATGGTGGCCTCAAGCCACTGAAACAATCACTTGAAGAGTGGTTCGATCATACGCTACTTGTAGCAGAAGATGATCCTAAGGCAGACGTATTCCGTCTGCTTGAAAAGGAAGGTCTTGCTAAGCTTCGCTGGGTCGAAAAGACTGGATGTGAAGGCCTTGCTGACTTCCTGTATGACTATATTAATGAAATCTTTCTACCGGATTATGGTACAGAAGAGGCAAATCGTCTCTGGTGCACCAAGGTAGAAGTACGTGAAACAGATAATAACATGGCATACCGCTCTGGTGATCGACCTGGACGTATTCATCCAGTGACTCACTTCGAAAACGTTATTATACACCCAAAGGATTAAATAATGACTGAACTTAAACATCCCGATCCCAAATTACACTTGCTCGTTAGCGTATTAAAGAGTGGTGTGCGTATTATAGCATGCATCGGTGCTGCTACGTATGGATCAGCTATTATACTGGCTGTAGGTTTTGGTATTGCCGAAGTAATTGGTATTTTCGAAGAACTCGTATAAGTGCGCCCTAAAACTTCCACGTACTATAATTATAACTGAAGGATTAATAAATGAAAATAAGTGATAAGATCCGTGAAGATTTGGATGCAAAAAACATTCGATTCTGGGCCGGAGATAATATATCCGAGTATATCGAAGATGGTGATATCGAAGACCTTATTGATGAGGCGGCTGAAGCTTTTGAAACCGTACTAGATGCTCTTATCATTGACCGTCAAAATGACCCGAACTCTAAAGGAACGGCTCGTAGACTTGCAAAAATGTACTTCTATGAGATCATGAGCGGTCGATATGAGCCACGGCCAGATGCGACCGCATTTCCTAATACAGACGAGGCTACTCGTTATGAAGGTATGCTCGTGGTGCGCTCTGAAATCAAATCTGTGTGCTCACATCACCATCAGCCAGTGAATGGTGTCGCTTATATTGGAATCATTCCTGGTGATAAGGTGATTGGTCTTTCTAAGTATACTCGTATTGCTCAATGGTGCTCTCGTCGTGGTACACTGCAAGAAGAACTCTGCAATGATATCGCGCGTGAGATTCAAGCTGCAACAGATAGTGATGACGTTGCAGTATATATTGGCGCAGAACATGGTTGTTGTACTAATCGTGGAATTATGGCTACTAGTAGTTTAACACAAACAACTGTGCTTCACGGCCTATTCAATGACGCTGACGTTAAGAAAGAGTTTTTCGATAATATTGCTCTTCAACAACAACATGTTAGGGGGATGTAATCCAGTAATATTGTTCAGGGTGTTCTTCCATTAAATCGTAAAGTACCTTCCAGTGTTTAAAGTTATAATGGCGCAATGCAGCAGCTCTTGAAATAAATTTACCTGCAGGGGTCATTATAGCTTTATTACGGTGGTTTGTTTTACGCATTCGCGCTCTTTGTTCTGGGGTTTTCATAGGGTTATTATGCATCATTCGAGATCGAACGATTTCAATAATATGTGGTTTAGAAAAATTATTATCTTTTCCGGTTAAATAATTGCCCGCTGATTTTCCAAACATGGAATAAGCATAAGATAATTTTATTCTTGTATTACCCTCAGTCATATTGATAAGAAGCCTATGTACAACACGATGCTGTTTATATGTTAGTAATACAAGATTTGTAGGATCATCTGTGCCACCCATACATTTTGGTATAATATGATGATATTGTTTACCATCATTGGGTTCTTTGATATTATTGCTTGCACCTTTTATTATTTTATAATATAATAATGTATATTTATTTTCTAAAAACATTTTAATAATCCCTTCTCTAACACTATATTTATAATTCTGGTTGTTGTGAGAACAGAGGTATTATGGCGCACTCGAGTCTGACTCAGACTACTGTACTTCGTGGTCAGTTTCAAGAGCCTGATGTTAAGAAAGAATTCTTTGATAACATCGCCCTACAACAGAACTTTGCGAGAGATTAATTATGCAAGCTATAATTGATAAAGCTAATGAGTTAAAAGATCTATGTGAATTTCATGGTCTTGGGGACCCTTTTACTGGGAATCGAATGAGAGAGATGCTTATGTCTTTTATATTAAAACAAAAGATAGGAGAAAGCTACTCTGGACCTGATGGTTACGATGAGCGAGGGAAATGTGAATATAAGTCAACTATTGGACCTAAAATCAAAGCAACATATAATGGTATTAGCAGAAAACCGAGCTGGGAGGAACAAGTAGTATATTTGAATGAAAAACTTGGGAATATAAATCATTACGTGGCACGATTTGATAAAGTAAATATAGTTGAATTATATAAGCTTGATGGTGACGCTGTAGTTAATATTATTCTTCCTAGAATAAAAAAACAATATTTTGACATACATACTCATAGAGCAGATCCAAGATTAGTGACAATACTATCTACCGGCGCTATTTACTCTATAGGAGAAAGAATTGGTACTATTTCATAAACATTTAATCATCAGAGCAGAACTCGATAAGCCACCAATGGATCTCGAAGAGATCAAAACGTGGATGAAAGATCTTGTAAATGAAATCGATATGAATATACTTATGGGTCCGTATGCCGTGTATAGTGAAATGCCTGGCAATCGAGGAATTACAGCAGTAGCGATTATTGAAACATCTCACATCACATGTCATGTTTGGGATGAGAAATCACCTGCTTTGATGCAATTGGATGTTTACACCTGTTCTACGCTCGATCCATATGAAGTAACAGAGGCACTTAAAGTCTTTGAACCGACTAAGATCGAAATGAAGTTTATCGATCGTGAGTATAACCTAATGGAGTTACCAGTATGACAAAAGAAGAACCCCTATCGCTCAACGCTGAAGAGGCTATTATAATCTTTACTGCCCAAGGAGATTTTATCTCTAGGATAAACAGATTTGTAGACTCAGTAGAGTTTTATTCTATTCCATTACATATGCAAAAGTTTATGATTGAAAATAAAGAGCTACACGAAGCCACTTACAAGAAAGTCGCTGCATATTTAAGTACAAAAGGCTGTGGACAGGTTCCAATGGATATCTTTAATTTTGATACTAAGAACAATATTAAGCCACGAGGCGGCATTTAAATGGTTTGGTATGAAAATTCTGAAGACCGCTTTGGAGTGCGCGGTAATATTGGAGATCAAGGTGAAGCTCTAGTACAGCAGTTTTGTTTAGATACTGGTAGGGTATGGAAAGACTGTAATGATTACCACAGCCAAGTGATACTAAAGATTGATTGTTTAGTTGATAGTGTTTCAGTAGATGTTAAGACAAATGTTAAGAATAACAAACATATTGTTGAGTTAGACGGGTGGTTGCAAAATACTTCTGCGGAACGCATTTATCCTGTTGATTTAATTAACAAAAGGATCTATAGTTATAATATAGAAGATATGCGGCAGTATATCGATACAGAAAGATACTATGTCTTTTTTTCAAATGGAAAAAGATTAGCTTCTGTAAGTATTCATCTCCCCTTTATTGAAAGACTATTATGAGAATAGCCCATGAAAGCCCGTTGTGTATCTTTGATGAGGTACAAGCGGCAACAGATTACGATTACGCGTTAGTACATTTGTATGAAGAGAATCCAGAGTACCTAGCTAAGTTTGAAAAAGCGATTCAGGACGGACGACATGTCATTCTAGATAACTCAGTATTCGAGCTAGAGACTGCGTTCGACTCGGAACGCTTTTTGTATTGGATCAATAAGACCAAACCGACTGAGTATATTATTCCAGACGTGCTTGAAGATTCTTACTCTACTATTGTTAAGCTTGGTGAGTGGAAAACTCTTTATGAGGGTCGTGTAGAGACTGGTTCAAAAACGATTGGTGTGGTTCAGGGTAGGAACTATGATGACATTGTATGGTGTTATGATCATATGAAGGATTTAGTTGATAAAATTGCTATCTCATTCGATTATTCGTTTATGTGCCCTGATACTATTACTGATCCAGAGCAACGCTGTCACGCGTTTATGCGGGGACGTGGAATGCTACTTAAGGATATGCTTAAAGATGGTGTGATTGATATAAGTAAACCTCATCACCTTCTCGGTGCATTCCTACCGCAGGAGTTTAAATTCTACAGAGAATACGATTGGATTGATACGATTGATACTTCTAATCCAGTTGTAGCTGGAATAAACAATACACGATATCATTCTGTATTCGGCCTTAATACAAAAGAAAAGACTAAACTCATCGAATATATGAATGATGAGTTGACTTCAGAACAGAAAGAGGCTATATTTTATAATATAGAGACGTTTAGAGGATTCTGTAAATGAAGTGGGTAGCTATGTTCAGTCAGACGGGTAGTGAGATCGTAACGATCTCGCGTGCTCTTGGTAGAGCGCCTGATATGATAATTACAAATAATAAAACTAGTGAGTTTCGGCATCCTGAGTTAAATACCTTAGGCGCATTTATTATGATTGACTCACATAGTAATATTTGTGATTATCTGCTTGAACTCGAAACCCCGAGACTAATTACATTGCATGGCTATATGCGTATCCTACCTGCTGATGTTGTAGAGAAGCATGAGATCATTAACGGGCATCCCGGTGATATTATTAAATATCCAGAACTCAAGGGTAAAGACCCACAATCAAAGGCAATCGATCTACAGCTAAAGTCTACTGGTGTTGTGTTACATAAGGTTAATGCTGAGGTTGATGAGGGTGAAATTCTAAGTCATCGAACATATGGTATTCCACAGTTTATGCCATATGGCGCTGACGAGCTTATTAATGACCTTAAAGTCATGCAGTCGCAGATGTGGGTAGAGCTTCTAAAAGAAAGATTTGATGTATGAGAATTGGTATTAGTGCTTTTGTTTACATCTATCAAAGTGCCATTGCTTCATAGCATTACCTCTTCCTACTTTACCACAATGCGGACAAGTATGTGTTTTATGTATAAAACCTTTAAGTGCTTTTGATCTTTTATTAATTGTTTCAACAGATTGTTTAGTTCCTAATCTTACCTTTCTAATTTTTTCCTTTGTATCAGTAGATAACTTCGCGCCTTTTCGAGGTCCTGGTTTACCTTCTCTAACTTTAAGGGATATTACTCTTGCAGCTTTAAAAGTATCACGGCCCTTTAATATATGTACCCATTTACCATTTTTAATATTATTATGATTAACGGAAACAGAACCAATATATTCTTCTGTGATTGCGTCTTTTACTGTAGTTACCCCTGATTTGCCGCCCTTCCCGCCGAGTCTTAAATTGTAACATAACGGATCATTAATCACATCATATGTTACTATTTCTCGTTCCTTATCATATGCAGCGGTTTCATCTGTAAATTCATATAAAGTTTCTCTCTCAAAATACTCTAAACCATATTTTTTAATAGCACGTTTAAGATACGATCCAGAACCTTTATACCAATCTCTGGTGTTATTATGAACACCAATGTAAAATTTATTATTGATTTTATTTGTAGTCTTGTATATAATAAACATATAAGTATACCTGTAATATTAATCCTCATGTTATTTATAATTTAGGAGAAGTCAAATTCGTATAGGAATATCAGGAGCCCAGTCGGTCGGTAAGACTACGCTGTTAAATGCGTTGCGTTCGGAAAAGTGCTTCAAGGATTATGATATCCGTAACGAGGTAACGCGTACAATTAAGAGCTATGGTATCAATATTAATGAACAGGGCTCAGATATATCTCAGCTGATCATTATGAAAGAGCATATCTATAATGCGATTATGTTTGACAATATGTTGACAGACCGTACTGCGCTTGATGGTATTGTTTATACTACATATCTCTATAATACGGAAAAGGTTTCCCCGCCTACGTTTATTGAGTGCTATAGAATGTTTGAAAAGCTTATTCCGATGTATGATTACATTTTCTATATTAAACCAGAGTTTGAACTTGAGGATGATGGTGTTAGATCTGCTGATATAGAATGGCAAGATCAAATTGCAACTATGTTTGAGAGATATATTGAAACAGAGAAAGTACCAGTTGTTAACGTGTCTGGTTCTGTACGCGAACGAGTAAATACAATTCTAAAGACTATCGGAGAAATTAAATGAATGAAATTGAGGTAATTGCTTCTAAGCACCTTGGCAAAGCCGGTGATGGTTCCGTAGTTAAACCATATGTAACACCAGACACCGTTGACGCTAGTTTACTTGTTGGTGTCCCGCGTATTTTAAATCGTACAGCGTATGAGATTGATGAAGATGATCTTCCGTTTAAGGGAGCAGATACTTGGAACTGCTATGAGTTCTCAACGCTGACTAATAATGGATTTCCCGTAACTGGCTTGATGCGAATCGTATATAATTCTAACTCTAAGTGCATCGTCGAGTCAAAGTCTCTTAAGTTGTATCTCAACTCATTCAATATGATGAGGAATGGCGATACAGTCGAGGAAGTTATTGAGAATGTAGAGTATCAGGTATATAATGACCTCACACCATTATTGTTCGATACGCCAGCAGATCACTCCTTTTCATATCTAAGTAACGGGGTCCAAGTAGCATTAGTGTTTGAAGATTCAAACGTAACAAAACCAATTACCGGGGACTTTTGGTCGATTGAGAATTATATCGATCCAACTAGAGTATCATTCGATCACTTTAATGAGTCTCCAGATATTCTTGAAGTAATTGACTCTAGTGATAGTATTACTAATCGCTGGCGCTCAGCAGTACTTCGCTCTAATTGCCGTGTTACTAATCAACCTGACTGGGGTGATGTGTATATTGCTATTAGGGGTAAAAAGACTGTAACACCAACATCTCTTCTTCAGTATATTGTATCGATGCGTAAAGAGAATCACTTTCACGAAGAGATTTGTGAGTGCATCTACAAGCGTTTGTATGATCTTCTAGCCCCAGAAGAACTATTTGTTACTTGTTTGTATACCCGCCGAGGTGGTATTGATATTAACCCGGTTCGTGCTGATAGTGTAAATACTATTAACAAGTATGGCACAAATCTTGTTAACGAGCAACAAGCTAACTTTAAAACACTGAGACAATAAAATGGATAAAAATGTATCAAATGTGATAAAACAGCTTGAGTCTAGAGCTAAAATAGGCCATATTAAATATGGTGTTACTACTGCCGAGCGTACCGACTTAGATCTGCTTCAATGGCTGCAACATTTACAAGAAGAGCTCATGGACGCCTGCGTCTATATTGAGCGAGTAAAAGGAGATTTAAATAATGAATCTACAATCGAGCCTAAATTCCCTTCCCGATTCTAAGAAAGCGGTATCTGTATTATCTGGTGGGTTAGATAGTACTGTAATGACTCACCTATTGACAGAAAAGTATGGAGCAGAAAATGTCTTTGCCCTCTCGTACGACTACGGACAGAAGCAAAAACACGAGCTGGTCAAGGCGAAAGAAACTTGTGACTCTCTCGGTGTTAGCCATACTATCCTGGATCTTAGTATACTTGGTGATATTGTTCGGAATGTATCTGCTAACATTGGTGGTTCATCTGTCGCAATGCCAACCATTCGAGATGTGTTGGGAGACCCTCAACCAAAAACATATGTTCCCTTTCGAAATATGATTCTAAACTCCTTGGCGTTTTCATTTGCGGAAGCCAATGGAGCTGCATATGTGTTTACTGGTCTACAAGTGCATGACGAGTATGGCTATTGGGATACTACGCAGAAGTTCGTAGATACTATGAATACTGTTGCTGCTCAGAATCGTACGCATAGTGTTCAGTTGGTTGCACCGTTCTCACATCTATCTAAGTTTCAAGAGATTGAGATTATGAAAGAAATGGGTAATGTGGATGATCTGGTTCATACACTTACGTGTTATGATCCGAATGACGCTGGTGAATCATGCGGTGTTTGCCCTTCATGTTCAGAACGTATTATGAATTTCGCTAAAGCTAATTTAGTCGATCCTATTCCGTATTCAAGGTCTATTCCTTGGTGTGATATTATTGAACAACAGACGGGAATCCGCTAATGTGTGCTATTTCAGGATCATACTATACTGATAAACTCCGTGAGTTGGTAGTGTTGAACTCGTATAGAGGTCAGCACTCCCACTCTATTTCCTATTACAACAGGGATAAACAAACTCTAGAAACTACAAAAAAACTTGGATCTGTGGATCTAGAGAGCATAAATATACCAGAAGGACACTACGGCATTTGCCATACACAAGCGCCTACCACAGACGCGAAAGATGTCCAATCTATCCATCCTGCTATTACTGAATATAATAACCGCGTTCATGCCTTGTGGCATAACGGTATTATCAAAAACAAAGACGTAGAACGTCTACAAGAAGCATACGGTAAGGATATTAAGTGGGATACACAACTTCTACTTGAACATATGGTAAGAAACGGTACTCCCGACGGTATAGATGGTACGTTTAGTTGCTTGTGGTGCAAGCCAACTAAGTTCGAAGGGCAGAGTGAACTATTCCTCTTCCGTAACGACATTTCTCCAATGTTTATTGATAACGATTTAAATATCTCCTCTACTAAATTTGAGGGCTCACGTTCAACCCCAGCGAATCAAGTCTGTAGGTTGGATATCGATTTTGAAGTACTTGTAACACATGGACCTTTTAGTACAAAAGAGAATCCATATTATTTCTGGGATTAATAATTATGAAACATATTCGCGGACCTTATACAAGGTCATCACTTACAAACGTTCAGGAAGGTGACGTTCAACCTAACGCTGTAGATTTACGCGTCAAGGAAATCTTCCAAATTCTACCACAGACGTTTACTATCACCGAAGATGAGAAGCATCATAGAGGCTCTGTTCCTCTAAAGGCAGATAGCCTTGGCTTCTTTACGTTGATGGCTGGGACGTCTTACGAAGTGGTTATGGAAAATATTATCACTGTCGGGCCCGGTGAAGCAGGATGGGTGATCACTCGCTCTACTCTTAACCGCAATGGCGTGTTCCTCACCTCAGGGCTATACGATACTGGCTACCATGGCGTTATGGCAGCTGCAATGCATGTCACGTCAGGTCCGATGAGAATCAAAGCTGGTACACGTATTGGTCAGTATTTGTCATTCGACGCTGAAGCTCTTCACGAGTATAATGGCTCGTATGGTATCGGTACAGAAGACGATGCAAAATATACTCCAGTACAAGCAACTGCAGCTGATATCATGGATATCAGCAAGTTAACTGAAGGTCCTAAGCACGAATCAGTTGATACTGGTGCGTATGGTGCAAATATTCCTAAGGGGACATACTAATATGGAAATTAAAGTCCCTATCGAAACCCTAAGAGGGCGAAAGCTCTTTATTGCAACGCCAATGTATGGAGGAGCTTGTGCTGGTATGTTTACCCGCTCTATTGCCGATCTTTCTGCATTGTGCACACACTACGGAATCCAAGTACGCTTCTACTTCCTGTTTAACGAATCTCTGATTACCCGAGCAAGAAACTACTGCGCAGATGAATTCCTACGCTCAGGCGATTCACATCTAATGTTTATTGACTCTGACATTGGCTTCAACGCTAATGATGTCATCGCTTTGATGGCTCTTCAGTCAGATAATCCAGACGAAGATGAATATGATATCATCGCTGGTCCTTATCCTAAGAAGTGTATCTCATGGGAAAAGATTAAGATCGCTGTCGATAAAGGCTTTGCTGACGAAGACCCACAGAACCTTGAGAAGTATGTTGGTGACTACGTCTTTAATCCAACTGAGAGCGGCGGTATTCGTCTCGATCAGCCGGTTGAAGTCCTTGAAGCTGGCACTGGCTTTATGATGATTCGTCGTAATACATTCTTGAAGTTCCAAGAAGCGTACCCGCATCAGGATTATAAGCCAGATCACGTACGCACAGAACACTTTGATGGCTCACGCGAGATTACAGCTTTCTTTGATACACCTATCGATCACAAGCGTTCGAATATAAATAATGAACTGCGTGAGTATATGGATGCTAATCCAGAAGCAACACACGACGACATTCATAAGTTTGTGGTTGATCCTAATAACGGAATGAAAGAATACAGCAAGCGATATCTATCTGAAGACTATATGTTCTGTCAGTGGGTACGTAAAGCTGGTATGAAGGTATGGTTCGCCCCATGGATGAATCTACAGCATGTGGGTATGTATGTCTTCGGCGGGACATTGTCCGATCTAGCACAAATCGGTGCATCAGCAACAGCAGATGTAAATTCACTGAAGAAGAAAAAGAAGTAACCTAAGGAATATATAATTATGAAATTTAGTGCAAGAACAATCCAAGTACTTCGTAACTTCTCTACGATCCATCAGTCGATTCTATTTAATCCTGGAAAGCAGATTAAGTCGATCTCTCAATCAAAGACAATTATGGCACGAGCCACGATTGATACCGAGATTGAGAAGGCATTTGCTATCTATGACCTACCTCAATTCCTCAGTGCCATCTCATTATTTGATGATCCTGAACTTGAAGTAGGGGATCGTGCGATGACTATTCGTAGCGGTAAAGAAAAGCTGAACTATACGTTTAGTGAGCCGAGTTTGATCCTTGCTCCACCGGAAAGAGAGATCACTCTCCCGACATGTGAAGTACATTTCGAATTGAAGCACGAAGCACTGGTACGAGTCCAAAAGGCTCTAGGTATTATTGGAGCACCTGAAATTGCTGTAACTGGTGATGATGGCGTTATCTATATCGAAGCTCTTAACTCTAAGAATACATCTGACTCTACCTATCGCGTAGAAGTCGGTGAGACAGATAAGACATTCCGCTTCATCTTCCTAGCTGAGAATATTAAGCTAGATCAAGGCGATTATGCTGTATCGATCTCTTCAAAGGGACTCTCGCACTTTAAGGGAATGCAAAACGATATTGAATACTGGATTGCTGTTGAAGCGACATCTACATATGGGGAGGCTGAATAATGGGTGTTAGCACACACATTGTAGTTGTGTATGGTATTGAGCACAAGTGGGATGACAAATGGTATGAAGCACTTGAAAAATACTATGAAACCACAAAACAGCCTGAAAGTGAAGATCACTTTAAGTTCTTCAACAAGTGGGCAGTAATGGACTATATGTCAGGCGAGAACTTCTACATCGGCAAACTGTTGGGATATTCACCGGATATGCGTTGGGAGAGTCCATATATTAATATGTCAATCAGTGAAAAAGACTTGCCTAAATTACAAAGAGAATATATACTTGAATTTAATAAGCAATTCCCTGAGTTCATGCGCTTATTAACCCATGAAGAATGGAAGATCCATGTATTCGCCCACTACATTTAGGATATATTATGTTAGAAGAATTCCTTTGGACCGAAGCTTATCGTCCTAAAACAATTGAAGATACTATTCTTCCAGAAGAACTTAAACAAACGTTTCAGGATTTTGTAAAGCAGGGTAGTATTCCTAACCTGCTTCTGTCTGGCTCTGCCGGTTGTGGTAAGACAACCGTTGCACGAGCTATGTTGGAAGAGCTTGGTTGTGACTATATCGTCATTAACGGATCTATGAATGGCAACATTGATACGCTACGTAATGAGATTAAGAACTTTGCTTCGTCCGTTTCGCTTACCGGTGGTCGTAAATATGTTATCCTCGACGAGGCTGACTATCTCAATGCAAACTCTACACAACCAGCTCTTCGTAACTTTATGGAAGAGTTCTCTAAGAACTGTGGCTTTATTCTGACGTGTAACTTCAAGAATAAGATTATCGAGCCACTTCACTCTCGTTGCTCTGTAGTCGACTTTAAGATTACAAAGAAAGAGACTGGTGTGCTGGCGATGCAGTTCATGAAGCGGATGCTATTCATTCTCGACAAAGAGAATGTTGAGTATGATAAAGCTGTTGTTGCTGAGGTGATTAAAAAGCATTACCCTGATTGGCGCCGTGTCATTAACGAGATACAGCGCTATAGTTCTACGGGTAAGATTGACTCAGGTCTGCTTGTTAATCTGAAAGAAGAAACACTCACTACTCTTGTGAAATACTTGAAAGAGCGTAATTTTACCTCTATGCGTAAGTGGGTAGGTGAAAATATTGATAACGATCCGGCTGCTCTGTATCGTATGTTGTATGATACGTCTAATCAATACATCGAAAAGAAAGCTATTCCTCAGCTAGTAATTATCTTAGCCAAATATCAATACCAGCAAGCATTCGTTGCTGATGCTGAGATTAACTTGGTAGCATGTCTAACTGAAGTAATGGTCGATTGTACTTTTGTCTAGGATGATTAATAAAGATTATCATATTTAATTAAGTAATTAAGTAATTATAAGGAATATGCATGTTAGTTTCTCCGCTCGATCAATTTATAAGAAATGAACTTTATATGGTTGACTGTCAATTCAAATGAAATGGCCTTTTAAACGTAACAAGTGTAAGCTATGTAAAAAGATAATCAAAGCTAAGCACAAAACTCACGAAGTACGTGTACATACCGGCGAAGGCTTGTTAGAGCTTGACGTATGCTCTGGATGTGCTCACATCCTCGATAAATCAGCTGACGCAATGCTCAAACGCAACGTCAAGGAAGGTAAAGCAGAATGATTGAAATAATGTCTCCAAATGACTATGTAGAAGAGATTCAGGATAGAAGGTCAATCTTTCTCGCTGGAAGCATCGAGATGGGTAAGGCTACTAATTGGCAAGAGCAACTACGTAACGAGTTGATGGGTGTAAAAGAATTGCTCATTCTCAATCCACGTAGAGAAGATTGGGATTCTTCTTGGGTTCAAGATATCTCTGATTCTAATTTTGCTACTCAAGTAGAATGGGAATTGAATAGTATTGATTGCGTTGACATGGTTGTGATTTACTTCGAGCCGGGAACGCAAAGCCCTATCACACTTATGGAGCTGGGTTATGTCGCAGGTCGGTGTAGTAATGTTATTGTATGTTGTCCAGAAGGATTTTGGCGACGTGGTAATGTTCAGATTATGTGTGAGCGGTTCGGGATCCCCCTGCTAAATACCAAAGAAGAGTTTATAGCAGCTATTAAAAGCGAGCTAAAAGTACTCTCTTAATCTTAATTATGTGAGAGTTTATATTATGGATGTTTTTGCTTTTGTTAACGCAATTAACTTTAATAAAAAAGATTTAATGACAGATACGGAGAATGACGCGTTAGCAGAGAAAAGCTACGTGCCATACATCATTAACCGTACACTATCCTACTTCCCTGATACTATTATGTATGCAAATGACATGAATATGCATGCTGACCTTGATAACAAGCTACAATTTGATTATTTGTTAAACTCGATCAGACCTAAGAAAAGATTTTCTAAATGGACAAAGCGACCGAAAGATGCTGATATAAATGCAGTAATCGAGTATTACAAGGTATCAATTAGTAAGGCTGAAGATATCATTAGAGTATTGAGTAATGATCAGATCATAGAGATTAAAAGAAGATTAAATAAGGGAGGTATATAATTTACATTTATCACCATGGTAACGAGTATAAGTTTGAAGATTATCAATCATACCAAAAGTCCTTATCTAATAAATAGCGTTAGACCCAAGAAAAGATTTTCTAAATGGGTGAAGCGACCGAAAGATAGTGACTTTGATGCCATCAAAGAGTATTACAAGTACAACAATACACAATGTGAATCAGCCTTGTCACTTCTTTCTCAAGAACAAATTATAGAGATTAAAAGAAGATTAGATAAGGGCGGAAGACCATGAGTGTAGTAGATACATTATTAGAAATAACATTGAAGAAGGAAGATGACTTCCTAAAGATTCGCGAAACATTGACACGCATTGGTGTTGCCAGCCGTAAAGATAAAACGCTCTATCAATCCTGCCATATCCTGCATAAGCAAGGCAAGTTTTATATCGTGCACTTTAAAGAGATGTTCGCGCTTGATAATAAACCAACCAATTTTACTGAAGAAGATCTAGGTCGACGCAACACAATCGCTCATCTATTAGAAGAGTGGGGACTGTTAGATATTGTCGATGATTCTAAATCCGATTCACCAAGAACAACTTTGAACCAGATCAAGATCCTGCCTCATAAGGAAAAGGATGATTGGACGCTCGTTCAGAAATACAACATCGGACGTAAAACTTAACTGTTGCACTTATTATTAT
>Ga0051987_10000614_pt1 | contig 19669 bp, 19 predicted proteins | sample CryGey08umfilter_2_FD_58083 | JGI IMG/M metagenome (GOLD analysis project Ga0051987, IMG submission 58083) | Groundwater microbial communities from aquifer in Utah, USA - Crystal Geyser 4/10/14 0.8 um filter | ecosystem: Environmental > Aquatic > Deep subsurface > Groundwater | place: USA: Utah... | reverse complement strand
ATGAGCGGGATGGGTGCGTCTTCAGTAGCACGAGGGAAGTTGACATCGTCAAGACTTTGTGCTCTCGCGTTCTCGATTTCTGGCTTCGGAGCCAGAAGCGCAACGATGAGGAACGAGACGACAAAGAGGGCGAGTGTGAACCAGATCATGTCAGAGTGCTCGTGAATGGGTTGCGGGCAGGAACGATCGGAAAACCACCGAACCTCGCGCCGTTATTGAATTTGTTCTTGCAGTCACCATCGAAAGCGTGATCACACCCTTTGCGAATAGTGACGGTGTCACCAACCTTGAGATTGGCGAATGGATACGTGACAGTGATGTCTGTAGCCAGCGTAGAAATGATCATGCGCTGCTCACCACCGGGTGAGATCATTTGACCAGCGACTGCATCAGTAGAAGCCCATGGATATGAAGCGATGGTCACGATATTGCCGACAACCTGAGTGACAGTCGTAACATGCTGATTGAGTGCCGTATCAACGCCGCAACGCTGATCATACAGAACATGGTTGCATGGAGCCTGATATCGCGGAACAGGAGCATTGCCGTTCAACGCATATGACATCAGTGCAGGAACTTTGAGTTTCGCCACACGACCTTCAACCGTGAAGCCAGTGACGCGCCCAGCCCAGAGAGTGACCGTATCGTTCGGATCGGTCTCGTGACAGCGGATAAGTTCGAAGTTGAGATCAGGAGGTGCGTTCTGATAGGCATATTCTCTCACCATCGGGTGATCGAACGGCATCGTTATTTCAAGCGCATTCTCTGTCTGTTCTTGCGTGGCGACTTTCAGCTTGTTCCTGTCGATGGCGATTGGAACATACACCTGACCGCCAGAGACGACCTGCTCGTTGTAACTGGTGAAAGTGTAATCGTTATAGGTTCCATCGAACTTGTAAAGCTCGATTGGGCGTCCAGTTGTCAGTCCGGTTTCATCGTCTTGATATGCCATCTATTCATCCGAGCTGAAGACACCAAAGCTGATTTCACTATAGTTGGCAAAGTGGTCAAGAGCAACCCTGTCTGACGCTTTCCAGCGCATAAGGAAGCTGATGTATTTGATGGTGTCGGTTTCTGCAGTATCAGGAATAGCTGGAGAGAACTCGATTGTGCTCGTGCTATCAGCGTTCGTCGTAGCTACTCCGACAGTATGATGTGTAACAGTCCCATTTGGATACTCAATCTGGATCCTTCTCCAAGTGTCATACTGATGATACAGAGAAGGATAATAGTCTTCGGTCACTACCAAGCTGGAAAGACCCTTGACGCTTTGGTTCGGCTCATTCAGCGTCAGGTCTGGGAACCACGTCGCAAGCAGGAAAGACTTCTGCGCACCACGAATTGTGTCGAACAGAGAGCGCCAGTAGTCCATCTCATCAGGATCAGCAATTCGCTGAATAATGAACCTTCTGGTTCCGCTCAGCTTCGGGTGAAGCCAAGCACTGTTGAGATCTCTTGCACCAGTCTCATTATCGAGGATTTCGCGTTCGTAGTTGAACTTCTCATCAGCAGATATCAGCGGCCTACGCTTGATGATCGGCAGACCATCAAACGTATCTATTACGCGAGTTGCGTTTGGCCGCAAAAGAACTGGATCTTCGAAGCTGTCTGCATTCACCTTGAGCTGACCAGTCACATTCCGCATGTCAATACCGCTACCGTCATTGACGATTGCGTTGATTGCAGGAGCGACGACCCAGTGATCGTCAATGTCGAAAGTGATAGCCGACGAGAGAGTAATGCCATCAAGATCGACAGACTGGATCTTGCTGATAATCAGATCTTCGGTCGTTGGGTTGACGATAATTGCGAACTGACCAGCACGCAGGTTCGATTGGGCATTGTCGAGGAAGATCTTTGAAGCACCGATCACAGCGGGCTGACCGACGTTCACCGAGTATTGATACATCGGCACCAGTGACTGAACAGTGATGTTCTTGCGAACCACGTTATACTGAGTGCGGCGCTGACGAAGATCGATGATCTCGAAAGTGAACTGTTGCTTGATGCGTGGCTGGCGACGAAGTGCGATGCGCTGCTCAACGCCTTTGTGATTGACGAGCACGTCAGTCTTGAATTCCCAGTATTCTTTGATAGGAACATCAGGGATGAGATTGAAGGTGTCAGAGATTGCAGCGATGGCCGTGAGAACGCCCAAGAGGTTCTCGGTGATGAACTGCACCGTTGCTTCGATACTAGGTTCACCAGCACCGATTTGCATGTTCACGGTTCGAAGTTGGAAGTCACCGATAGTATTACCGATGCTGATATCAAACGAAAGCACAGAGCTTCCATTGATCAGAATTCTAGTAACCGTCTCTGTATCGAACCAAGTGTTCCACAGAGTGAATGGGATATTCGTATTCAACTGAGGGTTGTTCAATTGAAGCAGAGACGGAATGACCCACAATTTGAAATGGAAGTCATGATGATGATTTGGTGCAATTCTGAAAGTGAATGTCCGTCCGCTTGGAACGCCAGTCGGAGGAGTTCCACCAGACAAAACAGCAGGAAAATCGAAAGCTTCAACGTCACGAAACATACTGCGAATGTTCGCAGAGGCTCCTGCATACTGAGGAACCGCACCGGGCTGGCCCAAGACGAGCTGACCAGAAAAGGACGGACTGGCACCGTTGATGAAAGCGACGTAATCTTCGTCTGTTAGAGTGCCAGCCATTAGACGACTTTCTTGTATGCGAAACCGTAAGGACCGCTGCTGACAATTCCCCGCTTTCCAAGCGTAGAAGTTTCTTTTCTACAGACCATCGGAAACACTTGCCAAGTATCACCAGCATATGTGATCTCATCACCAGCAAGCAGGTTCTGGAGAGAGCAGAGACGAATATTAGGAGCAGAACCAACGTTGATATAACGAAGAGTCTGCGATGCAGAAGTTGTATTCGCAATCAAGATAGGTATCGGCATGAAGCTGACACCACCAGAATACGGCTGAGAAGATGCGATGAGAGCACTGTGTCCCATTTTCGCATTTGCGTCTCCAAGATTGAAAGGAGACACAGTGTGGATCTCAAAGCTGTCCTGACTGATACCATAAGTATCAAGAAGACGAGACTGGTCATGCGAAGTGTCTGCCGCAGGCCAGATCGGCAATGCGGGAAACGGAGAGTTTGTTGGGCTGATCACGTATTGAAATGGATTGTAGGTCAGGTTGCTCGTATAGCTGTAGCCAATACGACCATTGAAGTGACGGAAGATGGATCCATAAACACCAGCTTGCCAGTCACGAGCAAAGTTCTCATCACCGTTGTTATCAGCTGCGAAACCACGAACAGGATGAGCACTCGCATATGCGAGACCACCATATGTCATTCCATGCTTGTTGAGTTCCCCAAAGGAGAAATGACCGAAGACCGCTGCATCGAAACCATTGCTGAATTGCACAACGACATTGATATGATCACCAATGCTGGGGTCGGAGAAGATGTGCCACGTGTCGATCGTGTATTCCATGTTCGGGAAGCTGGCAGAAGTTGCTGTCGATCCAGCGTTCGCAGTAGCGTTCGCAGGAGAAGTGCCAACAGCAATTCTGATCCAGCGAGTAGTTTTCGGGAAAGCTCCACCACCAGTGAAATCAGTATTCGCGATAGTGAAAGTAGACCAATCAACTCCTCGAACATTTCCTTTGCTGATGGGCCAGCCAGTGCCGATGCCGCCAGCTTCTACCCAGCCGTCTGCGACCGCGTGAGCGAGCACCGCAGCCATGAGAGCGTTGTAATCGCCGGAACCAGTTGAATAAGCCATTAGTCTTCCCTCACGAGGAACCAGTTGCAACCAGCGCGACGAGTCCTGTTAGGAAATGCGCGATAGTTGATAGCATTGATTGTGACCACCTGCTCAGGAACGACCACACTTCCAGGAACGACATAAACTCCTTGAAGTGCCCCGAGATTACCATATTCTCTATTAACGACAATAGCCGGATAGACTGGGTAATCTCCTTGATTGGTCGCATCGATCTGGTTCAACCAATGGTTGTCGAAATCAACCCAATCACCGACGAATGTAAAAGGCCAGTTTCCGCGTCCTCCACTACCGATATGATATGGCCAGACGTAAGTCACTGGAAACTGTTTATACAGATTCGTGATGCCAGAATTATTTCTATTAGCGACCTCATACCAGTTATTGTCCCAAAGACGAACGCGGCCAGCTTCATCACCAGGATCGCACATACTGGAAAGAACGTTGTTCGTGGCATTGAAAGCATCGAAACCGTCACTGGTCGCACACATATACAGAGGATGCGGATAGTTGTCGGGATCAGCGAATGCACTAAGGAAACCGATATATGCAGAAGTATAATCGTCAGCACCATTTTTAACGATAACGATGAGACGTGTGTTGTTCATGTAGATCCAGTATTCGACTGGATTTATGTCCATAATCAGGACAGTATCTCCGCTAAATCCACCGATTTGATCTCCGAACCCTGGAACTCCAGCACTGTATTCAGGAGAAAGAGTGAACTGAATATAGTTTGTGCTGTTACCCAAATTGGAGTGACCTCGAGCTTCAATATAGATGCGACGGTTCGCATCATAGCCTGGAGCTTGCCAAATGAAACGATCATCACACCAGTCAGCATACTGGTTGTTGAAAGAACGAACAGTTGAGAAATCAGAACGGACGTCGAAACCGACGCGACGGGCTTGGGTTCCGTTCGTGTGCAGAGAGTCCAGATAGCCATCGTCGAACTGAAAGATCTTAGTCTCAGAGTTAGACCAAGTGAGGTTGTTGACTCGATACATTGTAGTCCAGCAGAGATTGTCGTTCGACCACTGGATCATGAAATCACGCGGGGCTCTCGCGTTTGCAAATGAACTCGGAGCTTGAATTGCAGCTTCACGAACGATAGTTGCAGAACCAGCATCAAGAGTGATCGTAAAGATCTGATCATCAATATCAGCAGAAATGAAAGCACCCGGCAAGGTTCCACTTGCGATACTCGTCGCAGACCAAGTTCCAGAAATAGCAGCACCGCCCAAGGCAGTCCGAAACTGGATAGAGTTGAGCGCACGGAAATCGTCAATGACGCTGGTATTCTCGATCCAGAGTAGACGCCAATAACGAGCAGCTTTCGGAGACGCACAGTTCATGTCTGTCTCACCACGAAGCTTCGTCCACCCGTTGGCTACAACGAGAGTGTTGATTGCTGCGAGAAGCTCGCTCGGTGTGTTTGCGACCCCTGTTGCGTTAGGCATGTCTTACCCCTGGACGATCTGTCTGATAGTGCTGGCGTTGCGCTGGATCATGTTGACCACAACCGTTTCACCTTCTGCACCATCAAATGCGTTGACGATATCATTCGGAGAGAGGACTGCCGCGACGTTAGTCGTCGTATTGACCGTCGTGCTACCACCGACCCCTCCGTTCATGTTGTTCCTCTGCGCTGCTTGCTGACCCGGAGTAAGGATATCAACCCGCTCGTCAGGACGCTTGTTGAACGCCACGATTTGCGAGTCAGTAGAACCGGGTCCAGTTGGGTTGATACTACCGCCGCCAGCGAAGGATGGCAAGATCGAACCACCTTGACTGAAACCAGCCAGACCAGCGCCGGGAATACCCAAGAAGCCGCCAATGAACTGAAGCAGAAGTCGCTGTGCTGCGAGCTTGAGAAGCTGAGCGAACAGATCCTGGAAGAAAGCGCGAATGTTGAACTGACCAGTCTTGGCGAACTCAACGATAGCATCAGCAGCCTGACCAGCCGCACCGACTACGAAGTTACCAAGCGTCTCGCCGAACTGTCCGGCAGACTGGATGCTGGATGCGATAGCAGCCCTGAAACCACCGCCGAGAGTATTGGCAGCACGGTCAGCGGCGATCTGCGTCTCGCGCAGCGCCGTGTTATACTGCTCGAGATTGATCGCACCCTGAGCGAAGAGTTCGTTCAGAGCCTGCTGTGTGAACCGTAGAGTTTCTTGAGGCCCAAGGATGCTCTCCAGGACTTCCCCTTGGATACGGCTTATTTCCAGCAGTTCGGTAGCACGAGCAACTTGCTCTGCTTCCACTTGGGTAAGCTCACGTTTGATAGTGCGCTCGATGCCAAGAATGTTATTCGTGATCTCTTTCTGGATACCGTATTGACGTTCCAGTTCGATACGCTGTTGAAGCTCAGCGAGTTGAGAAGCGAAGTCTGGGGCATTTCTACCACCGCTTCCTCCGCCAGTATCACCAGCACCCGGACGGTTCAGATCTATCTCACTGTCAGTGATTTGACCAGAGGTCGTTTCAGCAGCAGCGATATTCTGACGAGCACGCTCGAGGACCGCTGTCCCGAAACGGTCAAGGACATTCCTTACTTCACCGCCTTCAACGACATTGTTGAAAGCAGTCGTGAACGCTTCGCCAGCAGCTTGACCAGAACCACCAAAGTTCGTTCTAAGACCATCAAGTGAGATATCGTCCAGTAGTTCTCCAGGAGTGAACCCGAGGAACTCGCCTACTCCAGTTTGGGCCAGAGAGTTGAAAGCCTCGATGATCTTGTTCACAGCGCGAATACCAAGATTCGCGATATTCTCAAAACCAGTTGCGAAGAAGTCAGTGATCGAGTCGACCACAGCACCCAACGCAGCAGGGAGTTGATCCCACGCTGCGATGATGCCAGCAACGATGCCGATCACTACTCGAGGAATGAAAGTGAAAGCATCGATGATGCCAGCAACGACATCACCAACAACTCGCAAGATTTGCGGGAAGACAGTGCTGAAAGCGTTACTCACGAAATCGATAGACTCGCTGAATGCTCGCTTCAAGAAGTTCGTCACAGGAGCGATTGCTTCACCAATCAGCTGGAATGCTGCAATCGCCGCATCTTTGAGCGAGACAACACCATCGGCAGTGACCTTTATGCGATCTCCAAAAGTGAAGATTGCAATGCCAGCAGCGACGATCGCGGCGATAAGCGCACCGATGGGATTTGCAACGATAATTGCGAACAGCGCAGAGACCGCACCAGCCGCCAGACGGGCCGCACCAGCCAGCAGGGGGAAGGTAGCACTAAGGCGGGCAAGGACGCCACCGCGCGCCGCCTGAGCCGCTCCTGCGCGGGTAGCAGCAGCCGCCGCAGCATTGTCAGCCGCCGTGCTGGCCGTCCGGGCAGCAGTCAACTGTCCAGTCAGTGCAAGGTTCACTCGTTCGGCATTTGCCAGTCGAATGCTGGCAGCAGTGAGACGATCACGAGCAACTTGGTTCGCAATAAAACGACCAGTGAGAGCATCACGAGCACGACCGTTCTGGAAGGCGGCAGTTGCTTCTGCATACTCAAGTTGAGCAGACCGAACTTGTGCCGCGGAACGTGTAGTGATCGCAGTCAGGTTAGCGACACGAGCACGAGTATCGTTCGCAATAGCGGCGGTCGAGGCCGCTTGGGCAGCGGCAGAGGAAGCTTGAATTGCCCGAAGTCTGGCAAGGGCTCCGCCAGCGATTTGAAGTTTCGTGATGTAAGCGGAGATACCAGCGACAACCTTAGCGGCGAACAGCCCAGTGAGAGCGGCGGCGACAGCAAGGATGGCAGCGAGAAGAATATCGAAGTTCTCAGAGACACTGATGATCAATCTTGCGATTGCAGCACTCGCACCAGTCGCATCATCAAAAGCATCCAAGAATTCTAGGAAATTCGTCTTAGCGACATTGAACGCTTGGTCAAGCGTCGGCTGAGTTTCAGCGAAAAGCTGCGCGATACGACCTTGCGAAGCTTCAATCGCACGGAATACGATATCAGCAGTGATCTTACCTTCTCGACCAAGCTCACGCAGAGTGCCACGAGTGACTTCACCAAACTGACCAGTCTGGTTCAGGTAATCGACCAAGATGTCAGCAACGGCAGGAAGCTGTTCGAGAACAGAACGAAGTTCGTCACCAGACAGACGGTCGGACGCGATACCCTGCCCAAGCTGGATTAACGCAGCATTGGCTTCTCGGGCAGACGCACCGGAGAGGATAGCGGCCTGCTGAAGTGTTTCAGTCACGGCAAGGATTTGACGTTGTCCAACACCGAGGTTTCGCGCTGACAAAGCAATTCGATTGTAAAGATCAGCCGTGCCGATCAAATCTGAACGAGACCGACGCGCCACGTTGAAAAGCTCAGACTGCACAGCTTCGAGCTGAGCCGTGCTGTCAGTCGTCAGTCGAAGCCTGTTCTCCATGTTCGTGAGTGCATCTGCATACTGTTGCAGACCACGAGCGATACCCGCACCGCCCAAGACGAACAGAGCACGCTGGAGAAGAAAGATACCACGAGTAGCTCGGTTCGCACTTTCACCGATATCGTCGATACGGCGCTTGATAACTCGAGCACCGCTTTCAACAAATCGAATATTGACATTTTCAGTGACCATCAGATGTCACCTCCATCATCGTCGCCACTACGACGCGGATCGAATACTCTGAACCAACGGAGAGCAGCACGCGCCTCAACGACAGAGGCTTCAACGGCACCCGGAACGAGAGCCTTGTCCAGATAATCTACGTTATTGCTGATGAAGATACCAGTCTTCAGGCCAACACCACTGACACCGCGAACAGCATTGATGCGAGCGTTGCCAGCAGAGATCGCTGCTTGGGCATTCGCAGTTTCGCCGATACCTTGACCATCAGCTTTCGATCCTTTCGGATACGGAGCATATGGTCTGATAACAGCACTCGTTGGAGCGCCAATACCGACGCGCCAGTTGGAGCGAGCCTTGCCGGTATCAGCTTTCGTGTTATAGACGAGAGACCTAAGCGTGCGCTTTGCCATAGTCTTCACCAGAGCCGTTGCCGCGTTCTCCACCTGCCTTCCACGACGGCGTATGTTTTTGGAGAACTGGAGCGTCGGCATTACTTGTTCTTCTTTTGCTGGTGCTTGATGTAGGCTTTGTCCATTTCAGAGACGTGATGGTGCATCGCTTCTGTTTGATCTTCGTCCAACTCCTTGACGTGACAGTATTGCTCGATGGCGAGCCATGGTATCGGCCCTATTCCAAACCCGCCGAATTGTCGCGACGTAGTAAGCTCTAGGAACCCGATGTAGTATAGCTCCAGCCCCGGCCAAATGCTAGGGGCATTTTGGATCTTATCAGGCAGAGGCAGGCCGCTGCGAACGGCCTGCTTTATGATCTGCTCCTCGATGTGTCCTTGTTCCATCTGGTATTCAAGGACACTTACGAGTTTCCCGCGTCTTCCTCCAGTTCGGCCTTCCGGAAGTTGGCGATGGAGTTCGCCTGTTCCTGAATGTCGATGAACAGGTTGGGCAGATCGAGGAACGCCTGACGGACGTTCTCATAGTTGAAGGGCAGAACCTTCCCATCGCGAGACTCGATGCCCTTCTTGGGCTTGCCACCCTCGATGACTTCCCAGTCCAGGATGATTGTCTTCGCGTAGATGTCAGACATGATGGCGATAGAGCGCTCGTTGGACAGAGCACCGGCCTGCATCGCCTTGCGAACCGGCTTCAACGCTTTCTCGGCGTATTTCACGTATTTCTTGTTGCCCTGACCAGCAGAAGCGATCCGCACGCGGAAATCGCCATAGTCGAGCCAGATGCCGGAAGTTTCGAGATCTTCGTCGGTCTCGAAAACGTCATACATACCCATCTTCAGTTCTCCAGTATTTTGAGGTTGTGGTGGGCGGCGAACCGCCCACCGATTGTTGATTACGCCGCGTTCGGGACGTAGTCGAAGTAGGTGATCAGGGCCGTGTGGTCCAGATCGGTCGACACGTCCTGACCGGATGCCGCATCGGTGGAGAGTGGCAGCGTGATCGGTGCGTCCACTTCCACATTGAGTCGTCCATCGCCCAAGGAGATGAGCGGCAGGTCGATGATCAGCGCCGTGTTGTCCTTGACGAACGAGATGTCCAGCGTCACGTCGGCGTTGGTCCGAACGGCCTGCGTCGCAGCCACGTTGGAGAAATACGCCGTGAGTTCGCCAGAGACCTCGAACGTGCCTGCGGTCACGTCGAACGCACCAAGAACACCGACCGCTTTGTTGGGCGTGACGTTGTTGTTGATGTTGATCGTCGCTTCGGTGACGTAGGCGAACAGAGCCGTCGGTGCTTCGTCAACGTTCGAGACGGTCGCCAGCCGGATACGGCCGATGTCGCTCGAAGTGTTGTATTCTGAAGCAGGAGCAGGCTCGATCACGTTGGTCTGCTTGGGACCAGTTGCGCCATCACGCTGTTCGTTGTCAGTCGCCACGAACGTGAAGTCCACAGAGGCCAGATCGGCCTGCGGAATGTTCAGAGCGACTTCGTTGGGAACAGCGCCTTTCAGGACTTCCGACTGGATCTGCGCGGGCAGAGCATCGTCCGGAGCACCCAGCATCCGTTCGATGTTGTAGGTCCGGCGCTTGATGAGAGCACCAGTCTCGTTGCGCAGAACATCGCCGAAGAACAGACGGATCGTCTTGCCAGCGACGCCAGCATCCGCGACCATCGCCTGATCCGACTTGTCGAAAGTGATCGCCGTTGCCGAGACAGAACGAATTCGCTTGAAGCCGTTGTTCGCAGCAGCCGTGAAGGTATTGGCAGTGACATCACCACCGATGTAGACCCACTGACCCGGCACCAGACCGAGCGTCGTGAAGTCTGCAAGAGCACCATTCGACTGAAGCTGAGGCAGGTTGCCGCTGACATCGATGAGAGCGTCACCACCAGCGAACTGATAGCCGACCACCTTGATGACCGCACTGGCCGGAGGCGTTTCGGCAACGAGCTGACCGTCTGCGACTTCCACCGAAGTATCGGCGACAATCGCAGTCACCGCGTTCACAGCGTTGTTCGCGGCATTGGTGAAGTTCTTGCCCATGATGAGCGAACCGACGAGGAAACCAGCCGTGGCTGCGACTTCGTATTCATCAGGGTTGGCGAGATCGACGTCGACGAGCGTGACAGCCTGTTCGGCCTGCGCACGAATGTCGGCGAAGAAGACGCCCTGCATGATGTCGGTCAGGTTCTCGTAAGTCAGGTTGTGGTTGAAGCCACCAGACGCGTTGAGGTCGGTGGTCACACCCTTGCGGCGCTGACGAGACGGATTGATGGGATTGGGTGCCACAGTAACGACTTCACCGCCGAAATCGTTGTAGCTGTTCGGGTTGAGACGCTTCCATACCGGAGTGCCTCCAAGACCCCCTTCACCGGGCAGCAAGCCGAGGGAAGCTTCTTCCGCATAGGCGAGGCCGGTGATGTTGGAGTCGATCTTCGGGACCTGTGCCATTCCTGGCCTCCTTTACTTTGTTTCGTAGTATTCGAAATCAACGACGACGTTGGTCTGGAAGAAAGTGCCTTCCCGGCCTAGCTCGTTGATGCGAACGTTGCGGAACCAAACTCCATTCGGTGACGAAACGCCCTCATAGGCGTCTGCAACGACTTTAGCCAAATTGTAGGCCTCTGACAAGCCAGAACTTGATGGAGTATTGATTGTGACGACAACTGCACCGAGGCGCAGAAATTGGCGATTACCGATACCGCCGAGAGTATCTTGCTGACCAGCCGCATGGCGGACAACGACAGTCGCCCATGGCGACATGTCAGTCTCACGCTGATCACGGACGCCTTCCCAGAACATCTTGTGACCAGTCGTGTCCCACGCTGCTTTCAACAGCGCAAGGATATCGTCGTTCGCTTGCTTGTATGTCAGGCTCATCGACGAACTCCTATGAACCCGAGCAGAGTGGTGTTCGCTGGCTTGAGAGCCTGCGTTGCTTCTATCTGGTAATCGACACCACCATCGCGAACGAGGGTGTAGGTTGCGATGTCAATCTCACCTTGGAAGATGACATACACGAATTCACTGAACGTGATCAAGCCTTGGAACTCTTTGGCGTCACCCAAGGCGGACAGCCCAAAGACACGCACGGCGTTCGGGAGGAGTTGAACACCGGGAACGTCCAGGGTTGTCTCGCCAACTGGAGCGGCTGGGGGACCGTTCCATGGCTGAGTGGGATCAGCCGGGTTTTCGTTGGGCCGAACAAGTGTGATCGTCCGGCCAGCATCTTTGACCAGACGTTCAGCAGTAGCAGCCAATTTCGCGTAGTCGATCCCCATTACCTGATCACGCCCCCTGCACCTGCGATCCAGAAAAGGAGGAGTTTGTCAGCGGTAGGATAAGGGCGAATAAGATCAGGCCGAGCAGCGCCGCCCTCATATTCGACTTCAGTTTCGATGGGACCAACCTTGTCGAAGGTTCTCTTGATAGCCTGACCAGACTCGGCAACAGTAGGATCAGGCAGAAGATCTAAAGAAAGAGCTCGAAGTGCATATTCAACCGTCGCTTTCTGAATATCCGTCGGGATACCGTTTGCGGCGAAATCCACCAGTTCGCCTTTGCGATCATAGAGATACTGTCTCGGGAAAGACAGGGTGGTGGCCTCAGGTGCAAGACTGCCTTTCCAGCGGTCTTTGAACCGAAGTTCCATATAATCGGTGGCTTTCACCAGAGCAGCTTCTTTCGCAGCGTTGACAGCAGCGTCCCACGTCGCGTTCGCGCGGTCGAGGAAATAGGCATCGGCAAACGCCACTGTCGTATAGGAGTTGGCGTCTGCGACCCCGGTGCCATCTTCAGCTACGAATGCCATTTCTCACCTCAGGGTTTCGTGAACACACGGACTTCGCCAGAAGACCATGCAGGCTCACCAGTGACTTGCCATTCAGTTGTCCAGGTCACGCCATCAGCAGAACGCTGAACGCTGAATTGGGTAGGAGTCTGGTTGAAGTTGACAGATGTCACGCGAGCACCGATAGCGATCTCAACGATTTCTTTTTCGTTGCCTGCACCGAAGTCTTGGCCGATCCAGGCATTCTCAAGCGGCAGTTTGTCAACGTTCCAGAAAGTGAGCGTGAGATCACCATCAAAAGCATTCTCTGGAGCGTTGGTAGAGAATTGTCCGCCTGCAATGGCGAAACCAGTGGTGGTGATATCGGCACCGCCAGAGGTCTCGCGCATTTGCAGGTCAGCCATACCTGTGAAAGAGGCATTCGATGCTGCTTCACACAGGACACGCCAGTAGCGGAAGATTGTTACGACTGGCGTAGAGCCGCCCTGGAGCCGCGCCAGACGCCGCTTGCGGGCATAGTATAGCGCCGCCCTAAGCTGGGCGCTCAGTGGCCCTCTGGCGCGCTCTGGGCGGCGTATGGGCATGTCCTACCCCTTACCTTGTGGGCCGCTGCCCGCCACGGGCAGTCTTGCGGGCAAACGCCCGGTCGATAGCTGCACGAGGATCGAGCTTGGCGATGTCAGCAGGCTTCAGTCCGCCCAAGACACGCTGGATTTCAGCAGCCTTGGCGGAGCGGTTCGCAGCCGACGAACGAATGTAGGCTTGGATCGCTTCCTGGTTCGACATGTCCGGGATCAGCTGCTTGATCCAGGTCTGCGTGAGAGCTTTGCTGAGTTTCAGCTTGCGGTTCATCTCTTCGACTTCGCGCTGCTTGGCCTCGACCATCGCGATCTGTTCGCTGAGCATACGCTCAACTTCCGGCAGCAGTTTCGGGTCGATCTTGGAGAGAACCTTGTCGGCCAGTTCGTTGGGGAGCATCGGCTCCATTTCGACGAACTCTTCCAGGACAGAAGTATCGAGCTCTTCGTCGACGATCACTTCTTGCCCTTGCCCTTCTTCCGATACGGCATTGGTGGTCTCCACTTCGGTCAGGTCCATGTTCTCACGGGAGAACTTGGGAGCCGCGTTGGTGATGTCAGCCCGCGTGACTTTCTTGCCGACGAGACCCGAAACGGCATCAACGGCAGGAGCGCCGTCTGCAGTCCAGTGCGAGTCTTCCATCGAGTCGAGCTGAGCGAGTGCTTCTTTGATATCCATCATGTGTTCCTTCAGTCGAGAATGGTCATGGTCAGGGTGCCAGTGCCATTATCGGTGAATGCGATATCACCGGTTCCGGCAGCAGCGGCGGCTTTCGACGTGTGGAGCGAATAGGTATTCGTTCCGGTGTCTGCGAGCCAGTAGATCACGCCCGTCTCGAGTTCGGCAGGGAGATTGCCTTCCAAAATGACACGGGGATTGCCGACAGCGAGAGTATCTTCGCCAGCGACCGTGATAGTGTTCGTGAGGTTGTCTGCGGTGAACGTATACTCGGGCTTCGACCCTTCGGGGAGGCCCAAAGAAAGAGCGTCCTTGGTATGGTCGAGGCGATCCCGAGCAAGACCGTCCAACTCGCGATGACGAAGATGGCGCATACGAGCGGTCATGGGATTTCCTCCAGATCAGGTTGGAGATGAGGCGGGGCCGAAACCCCGCCTCAACTCATTACGCTTCGCGGGTGACGAGGCGAGCGAACTTGATCTGCTTCCGCTCGGGGTAGACCCGGTTCCACGAAGCAGCTTCGTCGAGGTCCGAGGCAAGAGTCCCGGTGTTCGCAGGACCGCCGTCGCCAGCCGTGCCGACCCATGCGTGACCAGTCGGGTGGATGGTCCACATGACGCGCGAGTAGAGCACGTCTTGACCGCCACCGTTGCCGCCGCCAGCCTTGCGCTCCACTTCGGTCGCGACCGGGGGAGTGCCGACACCCATCTGGGTCGCGCCAGCGCCGAAGAGCCACGTGTCGTAGACCGAGCCGGTGCGAGGCAGACCGTCGTCCACGATGACCTCACGGCCAAGGAACATCGGAATGTTGATCTCGCCACGGGCGTCCGGGATGAAGTCGATCAGGTTGTTCTTCTGCATCCGGTTGTAGACGACCGAGTGGACGGCCACGGCCACCAGATCTTCCTGCGAGTCACCCATGGTCTGGGCAGCGTCCAGGAAGGCTTCGGCCGAGAAGTTGGTCACACCATCGACGAAGCCAGCACCACTGATGTCGTTGATGTAGTCACCCAAGTCGTTCGCGGCGTTGTCGGCGATGACACCGTTCCAGGTGGCGATGAACGCAGCCTGAAGACGACGCACCCAGTAGGCCGCGACACGGTTGGCGATCGCTTCCATCGGGTCCGCACCGGAGAGGATCGCGGCGAGGTCGGTGGTCGACCAGGAGTTGTTGCGGTTCAGACGAACAGCGATTTCCTTCTGGGTCAGGATCTTGTTCGGGTTGGGCGGACGAGCCACACCAGCCGGAAGCGTCGCGTCGGCGTCAGCGAACGGCACCGAAGTGTCGGTCGAGATGCGGTCAGCGTCGTTGTCGAGATCACGGAACGAAGGAACCTGGAAGGTAATGCCGCCGCCACCGAGCAGGGTATCGAGAGCTTCCGAACGAGCGAGCAGACCAGACTGAACCAGTCGCGACTTCTCTTCGGTGAGCACCTGCATGTAGGGAGTGAAGACTTCGGGGACGATGACGTCGCTCACCCGAGTCGTGGGACCTGCTGCCATAGGAATGTCCTTTCTTGGCGTTTCGAGAAGGGAGAGCGACCCATGTCGCAAATCGGTGATGACGTCACGTCATCCGGTAACTTTTGTCACCATACGCGCAGGAAGGAATGATTGCAACAGGTATTTTGTAAAGATTGCGCCTCCGGGAGCGTTGCTCAACCGGAGGCGCGTATAGCTTGCGGTCGGCTACCAGACCCCGCCTGCTATGCTTGCAAGTTACGCGCCGAGAGGGCGCGTGACAAGCTCATTTGCTCGCTTTGGGAGGGCGAGTTGCGCCGACAGACGAACCAGCGGCTTTCGCAGCTTCTTGGGCTTTCGCCATGCCGTGCTCGCGGACATACTGTCCCTGCTTGGTCATGTTCCAGCCTTTCGAAGACCATGGGTTGTCTTCGGACTCGCCGAAGTTCCGACCTCCACCAGCACCACCGCCCTGAGAGTTCGGCCACCAATGCGGACGCTGCTGTTGCATCTCCTTGAGGAAACCACGGATATCGCTGCCGGGTGTCACACCCTTGGCGTCAGCCTTGACGATGAACTCGCCGGAGGTTTCATCACGTTCGAGATACAGGCCAGCGACAAGTTCCACATCAGCGATCGCAGTCGGCAACACCTTCATTTCGGTCGCGATGGCCCGAATGGCATCATTCCGGTCACGGCTGACGAGGGTGTTCTTGAGCTGATTGTTCTCGCTTTCGAGTTCGCTGAGGCGAGAGGTCGTGTCGCGCAGTTGGCGCTCCAGCGGTGCGGTCTTCTGCCCAAGACGGGCATCGACGAGCTTCTGGATCGCTGCGTCGTCGAGCTTACCGCCAGCGGCAGCTTCGAGTTCAGCAATGCGGTCCAGTTTGGCCTGGAGTTCAGTGGGATCGTCACCGAGCGACTTCCAAGGCTTGAGAGCCTCTTTCGCTGTGGCGTGGTCAGCACGCTCCTTGCGCAGAGCTTCCTGAACATTCAGGACGTCCTGCGGGGTTTTCATGCCGTTGACACCCGTGAGGACAGCCTTGCCGTCTTTCTCACTGTAGAGTGGGCGGAACGCTTCGGGCACAGCGTCCAGTGTGTCGTAAGAAATCTCGAGCGGATCCATGTCCGGTCTCCTATCTGTTATTGGGCATCACGCCCGCTGGGATTGGTAGTCTGACCCGGAACTTGGTTCTGTCCTTCAGGGTCGTCTGGGTCGTTGGGTTGAGTGGCCGCACGGTCACCAGAACCCTGTTTGGCGAAGACGAATTCTTCCTTCTCCGCCTCTTTCTCTGCTTCGGCGATCTCTTCCTCGAACGTTTTCGTCGTCATACGACGCTTCCGTGCGAGGTCGTGCATCGATTTGGCAGAAATCGGCCAGCCGAGGTTCCGCGCAGTTGCGATCTCGACCATGCTTTGTCCAGTGAGAGGCATCTCACCGAATTCTTTGTTCGGCAGAACACTGACGTCATCAGGGTTCTCACCCATCCACTCAGCGCAGATCTTCAGTATATGCTCGAGGCCAGCCGCTCCGGTGTCTGCGATGGTGTTGAGGTCTGCGGTTCTCGCTGCAACTCGGATCCGGAGCGAGTCTCCGGACTCTCTTTCACGGCTGGTGCTGTCCAGAGTCTGTGCGCCCATGCTCCCAGCACGCCGCTCAAGGTTCTCCAAGGCTTGACGCTGCTCGCTCAGCCCCGCGCTGGTGACACCGACGTATTTGGCGTCACCACCTTGGGGCAGATCGATGCGAGAGCCTGCACCGACCCGGACTTCGTCCGTATCGTCCCAGCCTCCACCGATGGTGACAAACGTGTCTTGCCCCTGCATGAACAGGTTCTGACGATAGTCGGCATCGGCCCGGTAGATCGTCATGCACATATTGCCCAAATCGAGCAGAGGCGGATCGTCCACGTCAGGAGTGATATCGCAGGAGTTGATGAACACGAACGGGATCTTCTGGAGCACACGTCCGCGCCACATCGGCGTCATCAGCTTGCTCTCGTCGAAATGCTCGGCCTCGAACACACCCTGACGATACACGCCTTTCTGTTCATTGTCTTCCACATCACCGATGACGAGGACGCGATACTTGTCTTCATCGTCCCACGTGAAGTCAGCTTTGCGAACGTATTCGCTCTCGTTTATGATGACGAGGTTCAGGCGCTGAGGGACGAGTTGTTCAACTCGTCCATCATCCCAGTTGATCACGCGCTCAGGCACATACGTCGCCAGATACGGCAGATCTTCTCCGGGAGCAGGGTTGGTCGGCAGGTCAGCCATCAGGCCGATACGCCCAGTGAGAAGCTGCTCGGTGTTGATCTTCTGCAGAAGCACATTCAACGGCTCTCCCATGCGGGAGGTCATCTTTTCCATCGACTTCGGAAGCTTGATTTCCGGAGGCTGGCTGTGCATCATGCCGAGAGCCATCTGAATGGCCTCTCGAACGAAATTGGGGAAGCGCGCTCGCGTCTTATACGCGTCGTAGGCTTTGTAGCCGACACTTTGGACGTTGGTCAGCGCACCGTCAACGATCTGGCTGCTCGTCATCGGCAGATAGACCGGACCCTTGCTCTTGACTTGCCGTTCGCCCTTATAGGCGTCGCGCATGAGGACCCAGTCGGACTTTGCCGAGGATGCCTCCGGATGGACTGATGTGAGTGCGCTTGTCATGGTTTTAGACCCTAGCTCATGGTTCTGGGCTGTGGCAAGCCCGTTTTTGTCCAATCGAGACCTAATAATGCCCCGTCGTAGACCCAGATGACGCGGGAGTTTGGATCCAGCGCACCAAATAGCGAGTTTCGTCCGCGATATGGTCCTCTGCGTCGGTATTTACGTCGTCCATGTCCTTTTCGTCGCGTGGAAGCACTGGAACAGTCTCAATGAACCACCTACAATGCTCGAAAATGAACATTCCAGACCTCTCACGAGGGTAAAGTCGCAATTCTCCGTTGACTTCTTTTACATTTAGGTGCGCGTTCTTCATTTTCTGACGCATTTGCGTCCAACCCGTGCTTCTGGAGCCGGGTCGCTTGTCTGCTGGCATCCAATTCACGCCTGGATACCTGCAACCATCGTCCAAACGCACTTTCACCTTCATATCGGTGGCGATGCAGTTGCCATTTTCAGCTGCGAAGATCTGAGAGTCGGCTACGCCGCCTTTCACACGGCACCAGTTCTCGCCCGGACGCCTCCAGCCCCACTCTAATTCGCGCTTTACAATCCCCTCCGCAATTTCGACAGCCAGGAGATCCAGTCCTTCGTTGGGCTTTCCTGTGCAGCCATACCACTCTCGCACTCGAAAAACGTCTCCACGAACGGTCGATCGCCATTTTCCGTCCGGCCAGAGGACATCGCTTCCATCGGAGATGGCCCACCACCCAACAGAGAACGGCTTGCTCGCGCCCCAGTCGAAACTCCGAACGATTTTCCACGTTTCAGGGATTTCAAAGACAGGAACGACATTATATTTCGGGTTCCAAACATCGTCAAACATGCCTCCCGACACGATGTCCCAAGAGCCTTCCAGCCACGCCTTCTTCTCAGCCTCGTTCCGAGCGGCTGCTGCGATCTTCTGCTTGTAGTCCGGATCAGCCTCGAGCAGCGCAATGTTCTCGTCAATGTGGCTGTGGATGGAGAGGCGCGGCGGCTCCTTCATGCCGTCCTCGTCTACGAGGTCCCGACGCACGATCATGTTCATCGTATTGGGCTTGAACCTGTGTTTCACCCAGTTATGGCCGGGTCCATACGGGTTCGTCGTGGCGCGGCACATACGAGGCATGTTCTTCGTCGAACTCCGACAGCACGACATCATTCGCTTATAGCCTTCGTCTGAGGCCCAGTTGCACAGTTCCTCCCAGCCGATCCACGGGTATTCGTGACCGTGATAGTTCCAGTAGTCGTCAGCTTTCTGGAACTGACGCAGAAGAAGCTGCTCTCCCGTCGACCAAGTCCAGACATGCTCCGAATGGTTGAATTTCGCGTCCGGCCAGATCTGCGGAAACCACTTCTTGGTCTTCGTAATCACGTCCGTAAGCTGCTTATACGTCTGGCGAAACAGAATTCCCTTCCAGGCGGCTCCATAGCTTTTCCCGACGTGCATTCCGAACGACATCAGCAGACAATCAGTCTTGCCACCGCCTCGTGTCCCTTCGAAAAGGACCTCGAAGATAGGGGTCGATGAAAGGAAAGCCTCCTGACTTCCTTTCATCGGCTTCCAGATCACATTGTCAGGAAATTTCACCACTTTCGCTCTCGCTATCTTCTACAGCCTCACAATATTCCTCCATCGTATGGTTCCGGAGGTTCTCTGCATAAAACAGCAGGTCTCGAGTGTCTGGCTCTCCAATTTCAATTAGCTTGACGCGACCACAACCACAAGGACAATCGTAAACGATCACTCCTGT
>Ga0051987_10000613_pt1 | contig 19678 bp, 15 predicted proteins | sample CryGey08umfilter_2_FD_58083 | JGI IMG/M metagenome (GOLD analysis project Ga0051987, IMG submission 58083) | Groundwater microbial communities from aquifer in Utah, USA - Crystal Geyser 4/10/14 0.8 um filter | ecosystem: Environmental > Aquatic > Deep subsurface > Groundwater | place: USA: Utah... | reverse complement strand
TTTTTTTTGTAGTCTTATTTTTGGCTCTCAAGAAAAAGGAGAATGAGCCATGCCGAATCAGGAAATAGATGGTGTGATCCTTGAAATTTTGCAGACATCACCTACACAAGGTGGTGCTTGCAATGAGATTATGAACTTTTATAGTCAAAAGCTCGACAACAAGATGCGATGGTTGACTAAGCCGATGGTTATTTATCACCAAAATGGTGAACGGCGTGCGTTTCTTAGACTAGTAAAAGAGAATGGTCAATCTCTGACCGTCTCAGTAAGGATCCCTGTCTAGTATTCGCGTTTATAAACTGTGCTGGTTTGATCCCCCAAAGGATTTAACCAGCACGGTTAGTTACTTATTATAAAATAAAAAAATTATCAAAAGCCTTACAGATTATTTTGAATGTATATCCAAAACCTTGTTTACCTCTCTATCAGCTTCTTTGTTTCCTGCTCGTAAAATATGTTTTATTTTAAATTTTTTGAATTGTTGTAGGGCATTCCAAGCCTGGATGAAGAGTTTTTGAATTGTAGGTTCTTTCACTTTCCAATTTCTGTTTAGTTGCTCACAAACTAGTTTACTATCTACTATACAATCTACTTCGTCAGCTCCTAGTTCTTTGGCTTTTTTTAGTCCTGAAATTATGGCCATATATTCGGCAAAGTTATTTGTTTGTACTCCCAAAAATTCACCATAACTCGCGACGTTTTGTCCTTCTTCGTTTTTTATTACAATACCTGTGGCTGAAGGTCCTGGGTTACCACGGGAGCCGCCGTCGGTGTAGATAGATAATTTCATAGGGTAATATAATCTCGAAGCGTAGCGAGAGATCTTTCTCAGCAAACGCCATTTTAATTAACTAACCGTTGGCTGATTCTAAAAGACTTCAGAATCAATTAACGTTTTTATTTTTTTAAAAATTTTTATTTAGGAAAGATCCTTCGTCGTATTCTCGACTCAGGATGACTTACGCAAATCAACTATCGTCAATTGCAATTCTCTATTCCCATTCCACTCATTGACATCAATTTCAAAGACCATATCTATTTTATCACCAATTTTCAAAAGTTTACACCAGTTGATATCACCATTAGTATCACAAAGACTCCAGCCAATAGTTTTGCGGATTTTATTGTCTTGTTTGACTGTTAGTTTTAGATGTTTTGCTTCCTTACCAACTGTCTTTATATCAAAAATTTCTAAATCTCTAGTCAAATACTTTGGTCTGTCATTGTGCATGCCAAAAGGTTTGAAATTTTCTAATAAATCAAATAATTCCCAATCTACTTCTGTCAATTTTATTTCCGCATCAATTTTGATAGTCGGATTCATGTCTTGATCTTTGGTTTTTTCATTGTATTTGCTTATCATGTAAGTTTTGAAATCCTCAAGTTTTTCTTTATTAGCTAAAGTAAAACCACAAGCCATAGGGTGTCCACCATATTTGAGAAAAAGTTCAGGATTTTCTTGAAATGTTTCTATAATATTGAAACCCTCAATACTTCGGCCTGATCCTGTAATTTCTTTTTCACCATCAGACATTGCAAGTGTTGGTTTGTAATATTTTTCTTTTATTTTGCCAGCAATTAGCCCAACTAGTCCAGTAGGCCAACCACTGCCAATCACAAATAGTACTGGATTGTTCATTTGATTTTTTTCTATTTGTTCAATACTTTTTTTGAAAAGTTCTTCGGTGAGAGTCTGTCTTTCTTTGTTGTTTTGGTCTAGTTCAAAAGCAAGATCAACTGCGTCAGTACCCTTTTCAGCCATCATAAGATTGTAGGCAACATTGGCGTGATTGATACGTCCAGCTGCATTTATTCTAGGTGCAATTTGAAAACCTATAGTATAAGTATCCAAATTTCTTTTCATACTGCCGTCTTGTTCAACAATTCTTGCTTCTAATAAAAGTTTTTGCAAACCAAGACGTTTTGTTTTGTTGAGAACAAGTAAGCCATATTTGGTCAAAGTGCGTGATTCACCAATGAGTGGAACCATATCAGCTACGCTGGAAATTGCCACCATATCCAAAAGCCATTTTTCATGTGATTCATGTTTTTCACCATTGCTTAGAAGTTCATTTTTTTCTTTATGTTTGATAAGTAAGGCTTGCATTAGTTTGAAAGCTACACCACCACCAGAAAGCCATTTGTCAGGATAAGGTTCATCTTCAATCTTGGGATGAATTATCGCAAAAGCTTTTGGTAAAGTAGGTGGAATAGTGTGGTGATCTGTAATAATCACATCAACTTTTTTTTCATTGGCAAAATCAACTTCTTTAGTATTACTAATTCCACAATCGCAGGTAATGATAAGTTTCGCTCCATCTTTAGCAAGATCTTCCACTGCTCTAGTATTTAGACCATAACCATCTGTTTCGCGATGGGGGAGAAAGACATCAACATTGTCATAACCCATAGCCCGTAAAGTAGAAACCAAAATTACTGAAGCAGAAACTCCATCAGCATCATAATCACCATAAATAATAATTTTTTCTTTTTTATCAATTGCTTTGAAGATTCTTTTGACAGCTTTCTTCATGTCTTTGAACAAATAAGGATCGTGAATATCTACAGAATAATCTGGATTCAAAAATTCGTCTATTTGTCTTTGAGTTTTGATGTTTCTGTGATACAACAAAATAGCTACGGTTTTTGATAGTTCAGGAAATTCTTCAAAAAAAGATTGAGGAGGTTCTTCTAATATTTTCCAGACTTTTTGCATAGAGTTTAATTTATCCTGAGCCGACGAAGTACGGCGTGAGGATCTTTCTCAAATAAAAACGTTTTTTATTTATTTAATCCGCCCAAGGCGGACAAGGTTTAATTCCTCGTAGCTTGCTGCGAAATAATCCAATTGATACCTCGTAGCAAGCTGACGAGGTAGTTCATTTTTTTAGACGTGGTTATTCGTTTTCAATATATATATCTATTTATGTAATCTTTTTTAAGTTAATTTATTTGAAAGTGCTAAAGATAGGTAGAATTGTAAAAAATAGCATTGCAAAAATAGCTATTATTGAAATTATAGTCCAGAGAACTTTTATTTTTTTTGATCCGTACATATTTATAAAGGCTTAAAATGCCTAAAAAGCTAGAAAGGCTAAAAAGGCTTTGATTAATTTTTAAACGATTGTATTAATTCTTCACTTGGAGATTTTGCTTTTTCCCAACGTTCTTTCATATTATGTGTCCAGAGAGGCATACTAAGTTCGTCACCTTCCCATTTATATCTTGGTATAATCCACATGTGTAACTTTTTTAATTCATTATCAAGTTTGTCCCAATTTAATCTAACAAAATTTTTATCCTGCAACAATTTACTTTTTATATAAATTAGTGCTTCTCTAAAATCTCTTGCAAAATTAGAATACTCTTCATCTGTCAAATCCGTTATATCTTCTACTTCTATTTTTGCTCTAAAAATACACATAACAGGAACAATTTGTTTGTCTGCTAACAATAGAAAACCAGAAGGATATTCTTTTATTACATATGCTTTTCTTTCGTCTTCAATTTCAGTCAGAGTAATTTTTGAATCTTTCATATTATTTGAAAGTTATTTTTTATCTCTTTAGAACTGCCAAATAAGCCTCAGTCGGAATAGTCACTTTTCCTTTATTCATACTCATCATTTTCTTTTTTCCTTTTTTCTGGCGATCAAGTAATTTATTTTTTCGTGTTACATCACCTCCATACAATTTTGCGGTTACATCTTTTCTGAGGGCTGAAATGCGTTCGCTCGCAATAATTTTTCCTCCAATGGTAGCTTGAATTTTGATTACAAATTGTTCACGATCAAGTGTATCTTTTAATATCTCAACAATTTTTTTACCTGCTCGATATGCGTCATCTTGCCAGACTAGGGTCGCAAGCTCTTCTACTACTTCGTCTGCAATCATAATGTCAAGTTTTATCACATCTGTTTTTTTGTATTCTTTGTATTCATAATTCAAGGATGCATAACCACTAGAAACACTTTTCAGTTTATCATAAAAATCAGTAATAAGCGAGGCAAGTGGTGTTTCATAATGGAGTATTGCCCGTTGTCCAGCTCCGGTACTCAAATATTCAGTATTTTTGTAAATACCTTTGCGTTCGGCTATGAGTCCCATAATGTTTCCAATAAATTCTTGAGGAGTAATAATGTCAACAGTCATCCAAGGTTCTTCTATGTGTTCAATTTTCTGTACTTCAGGTAAATCTTGTGGACTTTTGATCGTGAGATTTTCTCCATTGGTTTTGAAAACATTATAGGCAACACTGGGGATGGTCGCGATAATGGAAAGTCCAAATTCACGCTTTAATCTTTCCTGAAAAATTTCAAGGTGAAGCATACCAAGGAATCCACAACGGAATCCAAAACCAAGTGCTTGTGAGTGTTCTGGTTCATAATAGAGTGCTGAGTCACTTAGTTTTAATTTATCTACTGCATCACGAAGATTATTATATTCATCTCCTTCGCGTGGAAAAATGCCGGCAAAGACCATGGGTTTTACTTCTTTATATCCGGGCAATTGTTCGGTCGCGCCATTTTTGGTCAGGGTAATTGTATCACCCACACGCACTTCACCAAGCACTTTCACTCCACTCGTCACATAGCCAATTTGTCCATTTTCTAGTATTCCGTCAGAGCTCATTTGTGGAGCAAAGTGACCAATATCAAGTACTTCACCTTTGGCACCTGTTCCCATGAATGTCACTAAGTCACCTTTTTTTAGTGCGCCATCTTTCATCCTAATTGCAGCAACAATTCCACAATAATCATTATAGAGAGAATCAAAGATTAATGCACGTGGAGGTTTGTCAGAAGTTTCAGCCGGTGGTGGAACTTTTTTAATAACTTCATCTAACAATTCTGGAACACCTTGTCCTGTTTTTCCTGAGCAGGTAAGAATATCTTCTCGTTTACATCCCAGAAGATGAATAATTTCTGCTGAGACTTTGTCTGGATCAGCATTTGGTAAATCAATTTTGTTCATGACAGGAATAATTGTGAGATCTTGATCAATTGCAAGATAAAGATTGGCAATGGTTTGTGCTTGGACACCCTGACTTGCATCAACAAGAAGAATGGCGCCTTCAACAGCAGCAAGTGAGCGGGATACTTCATAGGTAAAATCCACGTGACCGGGAGTATCAATTAAATTCAGAGTATAGCCTTTGTATTTCATACGCACGGGTTGGAGTTTGATCGTGATGCCACGTTCTTGTTCAAGTTCCATTTGGTCAAGCAATTGGGCATGCATGTGACGTTTGTCAACAGTATTGGTAATTTCAAGAAATCGATCCGCGAGGGTCGATTTGCCATGATCAATATGGGCGATGATACAGAAGTTGCGAGTGTTGTTTAACATAATTTGTATAATAGTTACTATGCTATTTTAGCAGTTTTTTTCTACTTTAGCAATCCTTGACAAAGTCTCTATTGCACTGTGCCAGAGGGAATAAAAACAAAAAAAGAGAGGGAAAAAAGTGTCAGACAACTATCGTGAGCAGGCTTTGGCTTTGTTCAAGGAAGGAGATATAGTAACCTTCAATGTTTTGTGCGAAGAACTTGAAGATCAATTACTAAATCTCAGCAAAGGAAAGATCACTGTTGAGACCTTCCAGTCCTTCTTCAAGAATCCCAACAAGTTTTTCGAGGAGAATGGTTTTCCAGTCTCGATCAACTATACAATGTTGCTCGAGGATATGATCAAGGTCGGTTGCTATGACTGGTGGGATGAGCACATCACATCCAGGAATTTCCAGTTCATCGGCGAGGGTGTTGTGAATATGAGGCTCCATCTTGTATGCTTCATGCTCGCGGCCACGACCAAGAGGATCAAGAATCATCTCGATTCTCTCGGTCTCAAGCCAGCGAAGCTCGAGCATCTTCTTGCATTCGGGTCAAAATACCCGATTAGCCAACGGAACTTCCCAATTATTGCTTTTGACTCTAGTTGGGTTGACCACGACGGTATTCAGACCTTTCCCTGCCTCGACGAGAATAAAGTCAAACGTCGTCTTGTTTTGGGTTACGACTGGCCTGACCGTGAATGGGGTAGCTTCTGTCGGTTCCTCGCGCTCAGCAAGTAGCGCTTGGATCCATCAGAGTGATATTACTGACATTAGGCCGACACGCACTATGCGTAGTCGGCCAAAACTTAAAAAACACGAACTAATCGTGTTTTTTAATTTGAAAATATTTTTTAAATATTATTATTTATACCTGTATCCACATTGCGCAATTTGAGCCAACGTTTCTTGAAACTTTCATGAAAAAGATGCATTTCTCTTAATTTCAATTGATGACAAATAAAGCCATAAATCAGGAGACCTATAGTAGCAGAGATAGATACTTGAAGCAAGACGCCCCAGAATCTATCCATATCCACAATTGAAGATAACAAAACTTTGAAAGTTTGTATAAAGATAGCCATAATAATAGCCGCTATACTTATTTTTAAGACGGAAATAAATATTTTTTTCTCTTGCAATGTACCAAGTTTGTTTCTAAGTAACAACCAGAGAAGTCCAAATTGAAAAATCATAGTTATTGAATAAGCAAATATCAAACCCAAAATACCATAATTGGTTGACAGATAGACTGCTAAAATAATGTTGATAATTGTCGAAATAATACTTATTATGAGTGGGGTCATAGTATCTTGTAAGGCATAAAAAGAACGAGATAATATTGGAATAAGACTCTGAGCAAAAAGTGAAATAGCAAAAATACCAAGTGCGTTGAAAGTAAGTCTAGTAGCATCCCAGTCAAATTCTCCAGTACCCAAAATAACACGGACAATTTGTGCACGAAGCATTATTAAAATAATTGTTAGAGGAATAATGAGGAAAAATATTTGTTTGATTGTTTCTGAAATGTGTTTGATCATTTTTTTATTTTCTTTATTGGTTGCCATTTGAGATAGGGCTGGGAAAATAGCAATCGCGAAAGAAATTCCAATAATACTAGTTGGTACCGATTGGATGTTGTCTGCAAAATTGAAAATAGATAAACTGCCAGATGATAGGGTAGAAGCAATAATAGTGATAGCCAAAAAATTTATTTGCAAAGTGGCCATACCTAGAGTCCTAGGTAACATTAGTTTGAAAATTTTACGAACGTTTTTGTTTTTCCAGTCAAAGATGGCTTGATATTTGAATCCATGTTGGATAAATGCTGGAATTTGGATTAGTAAGTGAAATAAAGCTCCTAGTACCACGCCCATTGCTAGACCTTGGTTTCCAAAAATTGGAACCAAAAATAAAGCACCAATGATGATGCCAAGGTTGTACATGATAGGAGATAGAGAATATATAAGAAAAGCCTTGAAAGATTGGAGAACACCACTGACAATACTACTAATGCCAAGTAATATGGGACTGACAAACATTATTCTGCTTAACATTACTGTCAACTGAAATTTGTCACCAGAAAAACCAGGTACAAGAAGTTTCAAGAATTGTGGTGTAAAAAAAATCAAAATAGTACAACTAACAATTAGAAGTATTCCTAAAATATTTATCATGGTATTGGTGACTTTCCAAGCTTCTTTTTTGTCTTTGTTTAGTAGTTCTAAAAAAATAGGTATAAATCCTGCAGATAGGGCACCAACAATTAACAAATTAAAGACAAGATCTGGAATTTTGAAAGCAGCATAATAAGCATCCATAACATCGCCAGCTCCGAAATAGTGTGCAAAAATACGATCACGAGCTAGAGCAATTATTTTACTTACAAAAGACGCAGTACCAATGACAATAGCTGCACCTGTAATAGTATATGATTTTTTACTAAGAATTTTTTCAATCATGTATTTTTATAGTACTTTTCTTTTTTTCATCACAAATATTAATAACAATATAAAACCGGCAATAGCTCCAAAAAGTCCCCAGACAAATGCTGGATTATGGGCAAAAGGCAAACTTTCAATATTCATACCATAAATACCAGACAATAATGTAAGAGGTAACAAAGAAACTGAGATTATAGTAAGAGAATTGATTACTTTGTTGGTTTTTTGATTGATAAGGGATTCTACTGTTATATGAAGGCCGTCCAAAGTTTCTTTGTAAGTATCGACTATGACCCAAAGTTTGTCTAAATAATCTTTGATATTATCAAAGTAGATACTCAAAGACTCATCCAAAAATGGTTTTCTTGTATTGGATAAAGAAGCTACTAAAAATCTTTGTGGATCCAAAATTCTTTTTAGGTTCAAAACATTTCTTCGATAAATTGCTAGTTCACGTATAATATCACCATCAGGTTTGTCATCAAAAATTTCATTTTCAACATTGGAAATTTGTTTACCAAGAGCATCAATCATTATTCTACATTGACTAAATAATTCTTCTAGTATTTTATAAAGTAGATATCCAGGACTTTTGTTTATCCATTCATTTCTGGTTTTACGATTGTTCATTGATTTATAAAAAAAATCTTTGATATCTTTATTTTTGCCATGTTGGATAGTTACAAGATAGTCTGGTCCAACGAAAATATCTATTTCATGTGATATAACTCTTTTGCTTTCGACTTTCCATTGAGGAAAATGAACAACCAAAAAAATATAATCTTTGTAAGTATCTAGTTTTGGGTTTTGACTCTCACTTTTGATATCTTCAATGTCAAGCTGATGAAATTTGAAATTTTTTTTCAAAAAATCAATAGATTCTTCATTAACACTACTAATATTTGTCCAAATGAGGCAGGCTTGTTTGATTTGTTTTACAGACATATGAATAGTTTAAAAGTTTGTAAAGTCATACTAATCACTTGGTACATTGACAGTCACTGACATATAGTCAGTATATTTGGTATCTTGGTTATCCACAGTATAAAGTACTCCAGTTATATTTTCAGCATTTTCTGAAAAAGTGAATTCTTTAATATCTTTGTTGTCACTTTCTTGCCCTATTTCAAAACCTTTCTTTTTTAGTTCTGTTTTGTAGTACTCAAGTAAGAAATCTTGGGTAGCATCTAATTCTATCCATTCTATTTTATAAATATCTCTTTCATCAGACAAAGGTTTTTGCATAAAGGAAATTAGTTTATCAATATTGGTCATTTTTTCATTTTCTGGTTTTGTCCTAGGAATATATTTATTATTTTTATCAAAGTAAATTATAAAAGGGGATAAAACTAATTTTGGTAAGAAGGCGGTTCTTTCTATTTTTGTACTTTTTTCTTTACCAGAAGTATGACTAATTTTTTCAATATTGTTTACATCGTAAATAGGAATTTTGTTAGTAAAATTTTCTGGTAAATCTTTTAGTTCTTTACTGGTTGGACCAAAAGAAAACTTCAATAATAGTATAGAAATAATAAAAAGTATAGTAAAACAACCACAACCAGTAGCACAGCTAGATTTTAGGCAGGATCTTTGTTTGTTTAGCTCTTCTATTGGTGGTTCTTTTATTTTGATTTTGTCGATTTCTTGACGCATATTATAATGAAGATTATAGCAAATATTTAGTCAAAAGTCCATAACGTCAAAAGTTCTTAAAGTTAAAAGTCTATAAAGTCGTAATCGTAAAAATATTACATTTTTATATAATGACTTTATACTTTATGGACTTTATAGACTTTCGACTAATACACTAATTTTCGTAGTTCTAAGTATTATGTTATAATAAAAGAACTAATTTTTTAAAAAATATATAACTTATGAAGATACACTTTAGTGGAGCAGATGGTGAAGTTACAGGTTCTTGTCATCTTTTGGATACTGGCAAAATGAAAATTCTTATTGATTGTGGAATGTTTCAAGGTGGAGATTTCAATGAAGGACTTAATCATGATGTCTTTCCTTTTGATCCAAAGGAAATTGATGTACTCTTGGTAACTCATGCTCATTTGGATCATATTGGACGTATTCCAAAACTTGTCAAAGATGGTTTTGGTGGCAAAATTTATGCTATCAAAGGTACAAAAGACTTGATGCCACTTATTTGGTATGATGCCTACAATATTATGGCTTATGATAATCGTAAATTTGGTTATCCTGTGTTATTTGACGAAGTAGATGTGGCTGAAGCTCAAGCTCTTTGTCATGGACTAAATTATCATGAGGAATTGGATCTTGGTAATGGTGTCAAAGCTATTTGGAAAGATGCTGGCCATATTTTTGGTTCAGCTTTTATTGAAATTACTGTAGGTGACAAGAAATTTGTTTTTTCCGGAGATATTGGTAATGAAAATGTTCCAATTTTGAAAAATACTGAAAGTATTAGTCCAGATGTGGACTATGTTATTTGTGAATCTACTTATGGTAATCGTATCCATGAAGGTACTGATGTTAGAAAGAATATTATATCTAATTTAATAATAAATAGTGTCAAAAGAGGAGGTACAATTATGGTGCCAGCTTTTTCTCTTGAACGTACACAAGAATTTCTTTATGAATTGAACGAAATCAGTGAATATGATCATAATTTGCCAAATGTGCCTATTTTTCTTGATAGTCCTTTAGCAATTGATGCTACCAAAGTTTACAAAAAATATCCAGAATATTATGATGAAGAAGCCCAAAAGTTGCATCTAGATGGTGATGATTTTCTCAATTTTCCTCAGCTTCAAGTGACTTATGGTAAAAGAGATTCACAAAAAATAAATCATACTCCAGGTCCAAAAATGGTGATTGCTGGTGCTGGTATGATGAATGGTGGTAGAATATTGCATCATGCTCTAAGATATTTGTCTGATCCCAATTCTACTCTTATTATTGTTGGTTACCAGGCTTATGGTACTTTGGGTCGAAAAATTTATGAAGGTCAAAAACATGTCAAAGTAATGGGAGAAGATGTTGAGGTTAGGTGTACTATCAAAGCTATTGGTGCTTTGTCTGCTCATGGTGATCAAATTAAATTATTAAAATGGTTGGGTACTGACAAAAAAAGATTAAAAAAAGTATTTTGTGTACATGGTGAAGATGACGCTCTGACAGTTTTTGCTGGTAAAATAAAAAGCGATTTGAAAATAGAGGCTTATATACCAAAGTATGGTGAAGTGGTGGAAGTATAATTTTTTTGAAATGGATAAACATAAATTCAAATTAAAATCCAAATATAAACCAGCAGGATCTCAGCCTGAAGCTATAAAAGGTTTAGTTTTTGGTTTACAAAAAGATTATAAGAATCAAACCTTACTTGGTGTGACTGGCTCAGGTAAGACTTTTACAGTAGCTAATGTAATTGAAAAAGTTCAAATGCCAACATTAGTGATTGCTCACAATAAGACTCTTGCAGCTCAACTTTGCAATGAGTTTCGGGAATTCTTCCCAGATAATGCTGTGGAATATTTTGTGTCATATTATGATTACTATCAGCCTGAAGCATATATGCCAGGCAGTGATACTTATATTGAAAAAGAAGCCCAGATAAATGAAGAAATAGATAGGCTCCGTCATGCTTGTACACAAGCTTTGATTACTCGTAGTGACGTGATTGTAGTAGCTTCTGTTTCGGCAATTTACAATCTTGGTAATCCATTAGATTATGAAAAAACAGTTTTACATCTTGAAGTCGGACAAAATTTGGATAGACGAGGGATGCTTGAAAAACTTGTTTCTATGCAATTTGATAGAAATAATATAGAGTTGAAAAGAGGACAATTTAGGATGCGTGGGCAAGTCTTTGAAATAATGCCAGTCAATGAAGAATTGATTTATCGTTTTGAAATTAGTGATAAAATTGATTTGATAGAAATAGTAGATCCTATTACAAGAAATATTTTGAGTAGTTCAACAAGAGGTTCTTTGACTTCCACTTCGCTTCGCTCAGGGTCGCTCAGGACAAACGTTCTTTCAGACGTTTGGTTTTTCCCAGCTAAGCATTATGTAATAAATGAAAATGAACAGTTGCAAGCTTTTTCAACTATTGAAAATGAACTAAAAGATAGGTTAGAATTTTTTAAAAAACATAGTAAGGCTCTAGAATATGAAAGATTGAAAAGAAAAGTAAAATATGATTTGGAAATGATCAAAGAAGTTGGTTATTGTAGTGGTATAGAAAATTATTCTCGCCATTTTGATGGACGTAAAGAAGGTGAACCGGCTTTTACTTTGATTGATTATTTCAAATATGCTGCCGGGACCTCACCAGCTTCGTCTGGGTCGGAGTCGACCTCTCCTAATAGGAGAGGTACTGACGTTGTCAAAAACAAGGGATTTCTTACCATCATAGATGAGTCACACGTTACTTTGCCACAAATTCGTGGTATGTATTTTGGAGATAAGGCTCGTAAAGAAAATTTGATAGAACATGGCTTTAGATTACCAAGTGCTTTGGATAATCGTCCACTTATTTTTGATGAATTTATTAATAGAACCCAAAAAACTATTTTTGTGTCTGCTACTCCCGCAGAATATGAAATTAAAAATAGTGGTCAAGTCGTGGAACAAATTGTTCGTCCAACTGGACTAATTGATCCAGAAATTATTATTTGTCCAGTGACTGGTGGCAAAGTTCTCCCCCTAGTAGGGGGAGTTACCCTCCCAAGGCGGGTCCGTCTAGGGTGGAGAGGGGGTCTGCAAGCAAATGAAAACGTTGTAACTCAAGATGGACCCCTCCCAACCTCCCCTAATAGGGGAGGAGTTTCTAGGTCACAAGTTGAGGATGTCATGGAGCGTATCCAAGTTAGAGTGAAGCAAGGTGAGCGTACTTTGGTTACAACACTAACAAAACGCATGGCAGAAGATTTGAGTGACTATCTAAAAGAACAAAAAATAAAAGTTGAATATCTGCATAGTGATATCAAGACAATTGAAAGAATTGAAATTATAACCAAACTTCGCAAAGGTGAAATAGATGTAATTGTTGGTGTCAATTTGCTTCGTGAAGGTCTGGACATTCCAGAAGTATCTCTCGTGGCAATTCTTGATGCTGACAAAGAGGGTTTTTTACGTAATGAGACAAGTCTAGTCCAGACTATTGGTCGGGCCGCACGTAATGTCAATGGTCAAGTAGTAATGTATGCTGATGAAATGACGAAGTCTATTGATAGGGCTGTTTTTGAGACCCAGAGACGTCGTGAGATTCAGTTGGCTTATAATAAAAAACATAATATTACTCCAAAAACTATTGAAAAAAATATCCGTAATATTTTGGAAGAATTTGGTCTCACTAGTACAAGTATCAAAAATACCAAAACAAAAAGTAACAGACGTGATAGGAGTATTTTGAATCTAGATATTATGGGAGATGCTAGACCTCTCAAAGAAATAATTAAAGAAAAAGAATTCAAGATGCGTGAAGCTGCAACAAAATTGGAATTTGAATTAGCTGCTTTATTGCGTGATGAAGTTAGAGAATTAAAAGCTAGAGAGAAGACGGGGGATAGTCGGAAGTCTGGGAAGTCCATTCCACCAAAGGCGGACTCGTCTACGCGAGAAAGTCGAAAGTCACAAAAGCTAAAAAGTAAAATTGTTAAATATTTATAAATCATTGTACCATTGCCCTATTGTCCCATTGTGGTTTTCAATTTGTCAGTTGGGCAATAAAACAATGGAACAATAAAAAACCGGTTAAGATAACCGGCTTTTGTTTTATAAGCCATTTTTTTAAAGAAAACAATTATTTCTTCAAAGCATCTTTCAATCCTTTTCCAGCTTTAAATTTTGGAACAGTGACTGAAGGGATTTGAATTTTTTGACTTGGTTTCTGTGGGTTTACACCTATGCGTCCAGCACGTACTTTGGCACTGAAAGCTCCAAAACCTGAGATAGTGACTTCGTCACCACTCTGTAAAGTTTTGATTACAATTTCTACAAAAGAGGCAAGTATATTTTCTGCTTCTTTTTTGGATATACCAACTTGCTCAGCGATTTTTTGAGCCAATAACGCTTTGTTCATATTGTTTTTAATTAGTCCCTATTTTTTAGGGTGAATTATTTTATGTCTATATTTTATAATAATATGTAAAAAGTGTCAATAGAGCCAAAAGCTTTGCTAATTTAGGAATTTTGAATTTTAAAATTTTGAAAAAATAATTTGAAATTAAAACATTAAGAAATTGTTTTAAAATTTAAAATTACTAAATTAAAAATTAAAAATAACCCTATATTTCAAGGATTATTTTTTAAAGATAAATTTTCTTCAACTAAAACATCTTATCTTGCGTATTCTACAACTCTCGATTCACGAATGACATTTATTTTTATTTCGCCTGGATATTGATGTTCGTTTTCTATTTTATGAGCAATATCTTTGGCTAAATTGAAAGCTGCATAATCATCTACTTCTTCTGATTTTACAAATACGCGTATTTCACGTCCAGCTTGAATAGCATAGACTTTTTCTACGCCATTGAAACTAGAAGCTGTTTTTTCTAGTTCTTCTAATCTTAGAACATATTGTTCGTAAGAATCACGACGAGCACCAATACGTGAACCAGAAATTGCATCAGCAGCTTTGACAATTTGAGTAATAATTCTTTCTGGTTTGTCATCATGATGATGTCCAGCAGCAAGTTGAATTTCTTCGTGAAGACCAAATTTTTTCAAAATTGTTTCACCAATTTCTGGATGTCCTCCTTGAGTTTCTTGATCAACAGATTTGCCAATATCGTGAAAGAATCCAGCTTTACGAGCCATAACAGGATCTACTCCAAGTTCTTCAGCTATTAGAGCTGATAATTGAGCAACTTCGGTAGAGTGATTGATAATATTTTGTCCATAACTAGTGCGGTATTTTAGACGACCAACAATTGATACTAGTTTAGGATCAATACCAGTAATACCAAGTTTGTACAAAACTTCTTCGCCAGCTTTTTTGATATCTAGAGATAATTCTTTTTTAGCTTCTAGGATGAATTCTTCAATTCTAGCTGGTTGAATACGACCATCTTTGATAAGTTTTTCAAGAGCAATTTGACAAACACGACGACGAATAGGTGAAAAACCAGAAATAAGAATGACACCAGGAGTATCATCAATAACAAGTTCACAGCCTGTCATTTTTTCAATAGTTTTGATATTTCGGCCATCTTTACCAATAATACGCCCTTTCATTTCGTCACTAGGAATGACAACTGCTGTAGAAGTAGTCTCACTGGAGTGATCAGAAGCACAACGTTGAATGGAATCTATAATTATTTCACGAGCTTTGTTTTCGTAAGTTTCACTTTTATCATGTTCTACTTTGAGGACTCTACTATACAATTCTTCTGAAGCCTCTGTTTCTATTTTTTTGAATAGTATTTCTTTAGCTTCATCAATAGACAATTTAGCTACTTTTTCTAATTTTTCTTGAGTTTGATTTTTTATTCCATCTATTTTTTCTTTGATTTTTTGTACCTCTTCTATTTTTTCTTGTAAATGAGTTTTTTTGTCTTCAAATTCCATCAATTTTTTGTCAAACATATTTTCGCGTTGTTCCAAACGTCTTTGTGTTTGGGTGATTTCACCACGTCTATTGTTTTCATCTTTTTTGGCCTCATCAATTATTTTGATGGCTTTTTCTTTGGCTTGAAGAAGAACCTCTTGTTCTTTTTGTTTAGCTTCAATCATCATTTTTTCAGCTTTAGCCTCAATAGAATTGGCTTTGGCTTGAGCAGTCTGTTTACGAATAGTATAGCCAAGAGCTACACCGATTCCTACACCGGCTAGGATGCCGACTATTAATATTATTTCGGACATAAAATTAAATTATATATTATTAAATTAAATTATTTTAGTAATAAAAAAATCTCTCAACTACAGAGATTTTTCAAAAATTTTGATAATTTTTTGGCTTAAAATAACTATTTTTTACCTTTTATTTTGTTTTTTTGATTATTTTAAGCTATTGTTTTTACAAACAATTTTTTAGAAGAATGAATAGTTTTGGCAGTTTTTGAGACGTTTTCAAACATAATTTGGTAATAATAAGCAAAAAATTTGCTAAACTAACTATAATTCTAGTATCAACATTTTTGTCAATTTCTATAGTTTTTACTTATAAAATGATATCATAATTGAATATTTTTGTCAATTTTATGTATTAGATTTCCTTCACTTTTTTTGCATCCTCAACACTGTAGTCACCAATCCTTGTTCTTCTTAATTCCAGACAATAAGCTCCACATTCAAGAGCTTTACCAATATCTTGGGCTAGCTGTCTGATGTAGGTTCCTGTTGAACAGATTATTTCTATACTTAATTCTGGATATTTGTAATTTAGAAGTTTTATGTTGTATATTTCTATATTGCAAGCTTCTCTTTCTATTTCTTTTCCTTGTCTTGCTAGCTTATATAATCTTTGTCCTTTTACTTTTTTAGCTGAGTGCATAGGTGGAATTTGTTTTTGTTTGCCTAAGAAAGTTTTCAAAACAGTATCAACTTGTTCAAAACTAATTTCACTATCAAAATTTGTTTTGGTGATAATTCCTTCGGGATCTTGGGTGTTAGAAATTTCGCCAAGCTGTAGAGTGGCTTCATAAGTTTTATCTAGGTTTTTGAATTCATCTAATCTTTTGGTGGCATCTTTGCCTACACCAATTATAAGAAGTCCTGTAGCAAAAGGATCTAGTGTGCCTGCATGTCCCACCTTCACTCTTTTATTTTTCGTTTCGGCGGACAAGCCTATCTTTTTTACTTTTAATTTGCCACGAAGATAAGCAACTACATCATTGCTTGTCCAGTCAACTTCTTTGTCTATTAACAAAAAATTTTCTTCCATAAATTAACCTTTTATAAGTAATTTTTAAAATTTAGCTATTCAATAATTGTTTTAAAATTTAAAATTTCTAAATTAAAAATTTTTGCTGAATATGTTGCTATTTTAAATACCACGTTTACTATGGTATAATATTTTGATATGAAATACAAATCAAACAATACTTTGGGTTGGGGGGTTGCCAAGGAAAATGGGATAGAGGAATTTTGGGATGCACGTCCTATTTTTTCTGTTAACTCCGATTTTAGTTTGGTTGATAGATTGAAATTAGTTTTTTTTCCAAAAAAACTTTTGTTGTATAATTGGATAAATAAGAGTCTAAAAGAAAAGAGAAAGGAAAATAAACAAACTGGTAAATTCTCCAAATTACGTATTCTGGATGTTGGTTGTGGAACAGGAGCTAGTATTATTGAAATGAAAAAAATGTGGGGAAAAGAAGTAGAAGTCTATGGGGTAGATGTTATAGAGATGCAAATAGAATTAGCCAAAAAGCGTGTCAAAGAATATGGAGTCTGGGCCAAGTTTGATTATTATGAAAATAATTTAATGCCATTCCAAAATAATTTTTTTGATGTAATTTTTTCTTCTGATGTTTTAGGACATGTAAAAAATGTAGCAAATTGGTTGGAAGAATTACAGCGTGTACTTGTACCCGGTGGTAGATTGGCCATGTTTAGTGAATCAAAATTGGGTAAACATGCCTATATTAGGAATTATCTATATAAAAGAGGTTGTAATACCGACCCTCATACGGAGTTTCATATTTCACTTTATTCCAAAGCTGAATTAAAAGATTTGTTGAATCAAAATAGTTTTGAAGTAAAAAAGATGTATACAGCCTTTTGGCTTAGTTTCCTTGTGCATCCTGATGAATTTTATGGAACATTGCACAAACAAAAGGGTTTTTTCTTTTTACGAAATATCAATAATGTTTTATACTGGATAAAGAAAAAGACTCAGCCCGTCTCTACAGCTTTGGCAGAGCTTTATGGCCTTGTTGAAATGCTTACTTTGGGAAGATTTTTGGAAGTGCAAGGGTATATTGTTTTGGCTAAGAAGAAAGATTAAAATTTATTTGTTTAGATTGTGTGAAAAAGTTATTTTAATCAAATATACAATAGAGATAAAATTGAGATAATGTAGAGATGGTTTTTTTTGAGAAAAATTTTATTATCTCCATTGTATCTCTATTTTATCTCTTTATCTTAAGATAGTTTTAGTGTAAAATATAAACAAACTTAATAAAAAATATGTCCTATAATTTATTAGACAAAGCTGACTTCGAAAAATTCAAGAAAAATAATCCAAGTAATTTTCAATACGATTTTGAAGGCGGAAGTTATTTGAAATTACAAGATTTGGAATTGAATGGTTTGTCAGGAATTGATGAAGAAAAGCTAAATAAAATTGCTACACTCATGCGTGAACTTATTTTTGCCACAGTAGAAGGTTCTCGTTCGGGTCATCCTGGTGGCTCTAGTGCCAAAGTAGAGCAGTTTTTGGCGATGACTCTTGGTGGAGCAATGGCTTTTGATTTATTAGATCCAAAAAATAATTGTCGTGATAGAGTGGTTTGGTCAGCTGGGCATTGTACACCGGGATTGTATAGTGGGTTGGCTTTGTTTTATGAGAGTTTGCAAAAAAAAGGAATAAAATTTGATGTCAAAAAATTGCATGCAATTTTAGGCAAAGATTTGAGTAAGTTCAGAAAAGGTGGGGGACTTCCAGGTCATGCTGAAAGTTATACACCTCTTAGTGATATTTCTACAGGTCCTTCTGGACATGGTTTTTCGGCTGCTGGTGGATTAGCTATCACCCATAAGTCGTCTGGTACAGGTAGTAAAGTTTGGGTTTTTATGGGTGATGCCGAGAGTGAAGAAGGTATGACTTATGAGGCTCGCAATATTTTACATACTGTTGGCGCTGATAATATGATAGTATCACTTGATTACAATCATTTTGGGATTGATGGAGATATAGATGAAGTATTGTCAAATAAATATATCAACAATTGGTTAGGTTTGGGCTGGAACGTAATTGAAATAAATGGACATAATATTTTGGAATGTGTTTATGCTTATCGTTTGACTTCGGAAAAAGTTTTTGCTAATGGTAATCCGACTGTAGTTATTGCTCATACTTGGAAAGGAAAGTCTTATGGTAGTCTAGAAAATTCCAACAAATCTCATGGTTCTCAGGTTAAGCACGATGAATATATAGAGATTGAAAATAAATTAAACGCAAATAATAAAGTATCAATTCCAGGTAAAGAAGGAGATATTTTATCAGATATTGAAAGTATTTTATCTAATCTGGATAATTCTTTGGCAACTTATATTGTAGGTAGACTAAAGGTGGCTAGCAAAAAAATTCCAAATGAACAAAAAGTTTTGGTACAAATGAAAAAGACTTTGAAATTTGTCAAAGGCGGATCTACGAGAAAATTTAAGAGTGTTACGGAAATTGAAAGACCAAGTAAATTACCAGCAGAATTAGTTTTTGTACCAGAGCAAAAAGTTGCTACAAGAAAGTCTAGTCAAGTATTTTTTGAATGGTTGATGAAAGAAAGTGCGTTTTTTTGGGCTGGGGCTGGGGATTTGTCAGAATCAGTCAAGACTGACAAGGCCGAAAATGTGTATGGTGTTATAAATAGAAAAAATCCTTATGGGCGTGGTATTCGTTATGGTATTGCTGAACAAAACATGGGAATGATGGGTGCTGGTATGACACTAGATAGATTGCCTGGTAATTTTGCACCAGTTTCTGTCATGGGAACTTATGCCACTTTTACTTCTATGATGTGTAATGGTATTCGTGTGGCTGTCATAAATAATCATCTTTATCCTGAACACAAAGGATTTTTTATAGTACTTGCTAGTCATGATGGTCCAGAAGTTGGAGAAGATGGACCGACTCATCAAGGACTTTATTGGATGAGTATGTATAGTGCCTATCCGGGTATAAAAGTTTACAAACCAACTGATGCCAATGAAACGATTGAAATGCTTTTTTATGCCATGAAAATTGGTGAACCAATTATTTT
>Ga0051987_10000592_pt1 | contig 19906 bp, 18 predicted proteins | sample CryGey08umfilter_2_FD_58083 | JGI IMG/M metagenome (GOLD analysis project Ga0051987, IMG submission 58083) | Groundwater microbial communities from aquifer in Utah, USA - Crystal Geyser 4/10/14 0.8 um filter | ecosystem: Environmental > Aquatic > Deep subsurface > Groundwater | place: USA: Utah... | reverse complement strand
GTCATACCCATCATCGCCGTGACAGGAAGTAGCGGCAAAACGACGACTAAAGAGATGATAGCATGGGTGCTTTCGGAGAAGTATAATGTTTTAAAGAACGCCGGCACTCAGAATAATCTTATCGGAGTGCCCTTGACCCTTTTGAACATACGATCTAAGCATGATATATGTGTTGTTGAAATGGGCACGAACCGTTTCGGAGAAATAGGAAAGTTATCTCAGATCGCGGGGCCTAATGTGGGTGTTTTGACTAATATTGGGCCGGCGCATCTTGAGTTTTTAGATAATTTAAGAGGCGTATATAAGGAAAAGATGGAATTGATCAAGCGGCTATCACCTCCGGGTATAGCTTTCTTAAACCGCTCCGACATTATTTTGGGGAGACTCAGCCGCGTAAGCTCAAGGTTCTTCTTTTTTTACGGCATTAACAGGGAATGCGACCTTAGGGCGACTGAGATAGATTACAAATCTTCGAGCATCTCTTTTGTCTTGAATGGGAATCATATAATGGAAGTTAAGCACAGCGCGCTTCACAATGTCAGTAATGCCTTGGCTGCCATAGGCTGCGGTCTTCTTTTTGGATTGGATATCTCAGAGATCAAAGAAAAAATAGAGACTTTTGATCCGCCTGACATGAGGCTTAAAGAGATAAAATTAAAGAAATGCATGGTCTTTGACGATTCTTATAATTCCAACCCACAGTCTTTAAAACATGCTATTGATGTTTTGTGCCGCCAGGAGACAAGCGGCCGGCGTATTCTCGTTATGGGTGATATGTTGGAGTTGGGAAACAAATCCGAGGAATTCCACTCTTATTTCGGGAGATATGTCTCTAATAAACAGGTTGATATTCTTGTTACAATGGGCCATTTTTCAAAAGGCACAGCCGAGAGCGCCAAAAAAAGCGGAATGAGCGATATGGCTGTCTTTCATTTTGATGATTGCCCAGCTGTCTTGGAATTTTTGTTGTCTAAAATTAAAGAAGGAGATACGCTTTTGATCAAGGGGTCGCGCTCTATGCAGATGGAACGTATTGTCGTGTCTTTGAAAGAAATGAAATAATTTGTAGAGGTATAAAATGTTTTATTATTTTCTTTATCCGTTAAGGGATATATTTTCAGGTTTTAATATTTTTAAATACATTACATTCAGGTCTGCCATGGCCGCTATAACGACTTTTTTTATCTGCATTATTTTCGGATCCAGGGTTATTGGGAAACTTACTCAGTTGCATATTTGCGAGAATGTCAGGAAGAAGGATGAGGTGGCGGGGCTTTATGACCTCCACCAACACAAACAGGGGACACCTACTATGGGCGGGCTGCTTATGGTCTCCGCGATCATTTTTTCTACGTTATTGTGGGCTGACCTTTCTAACAAATATATTTTGGTCAGCCTTATCGCCATATTTTGGTTGGGATTGGTCGGGTTCGCAGACGATTATATAAAGTTAAGATTCAAGAGGTCGAAAGGATTAAGCGTAAGGGCAAAATTTTTAGGCCAGATAATCCTCGGGCTCGCGATAGGGACATTTCTTTATCTTGACCCTGAGACTTCAACTCGGTTGGATGTGCCGTTTTTAAAAAACGTAGCTTTTGAATTGGGTATTTTTTATATCTTTTTCGTTATGTTCGTCGTCGTAGGTACTTCTAACGCGGTAAATCTTACGGATGGCCTTGACGGCCTGGCAACCGGATGCCTTTTGATGGCTATTTTTTCATATGGTATTATGAGTTATGTCAGCGGCCATTTGCGGTTCAGCCAGTATCTGCTTATCCCATATATTGACGGAGTCGGTGAATTGACTGTTTTTTGCGCCGCGATGATGGGCGCCTGTCTGGGGTTTCTCTGGTTTAATTGTCATCCGGCTTCGGTATTTATGGGTGATGTAGGTTCTTTGGCCCTTGGCGGCGCCATAGGGCTTGTGGCTATTTTTATAAAAAAGGAACTCTTGCTTGGAATTGTGGGAGGCATATTTGTTATTGAGGCGTTCTCGGTTATATTACAGGTGGGTTCGTTCAAACTGCGTAAAAAAAGGATCTTTAGGATGGCGCCGCTTCATCATCATTTCCAGATGATGGGATGGCCTGAGTCAAAGATCATAGTCAGGTTTTGGATCGTAGCGGCTATTCTCGCGTTATTTACTCTGACCACGCTAAAATTAAGATGAAGTCGTATAAAAATTTAAAGATAACTGTGGTGGGCCTCGCGCGCAGCGGCATGGCGGCAGCCAGGCTCCTTAAAAGATCAGGCGCCTCAGTCAGTATTACGGAAAAAAAGAATACTCCTGCTTTAGAGAAGCTTTCCACACAACTGAAGACTGAGGGTATAGGCGTTGAGTTAGGGGCTCACAGCCGTTCTTTTATTGAAGGCAGAGATCTTATCGTCATAAGCCCGGGTGTGCGCCTCGATGCCGATCCTGTAAAATGGGCGAAAGGATCGAATATAGAAGTTATAAGTGAGATTGAACTTTCATTTTCTCTTTGTCCCGCGCCTGTCATAGCCATCACAGGCACTAATGGTAAGACAACTACCACAACACTCGTAGGAGAGGTCATAAAGGCATGCGGTAAAAAGGTATTTGTCTTGGGTAATATCGGCACGCCGTTCTCTTCGGCCGTACTTTCCATGCGCGGGGATGACCTTGTTTCTTTAGAAGTCAGTTCTTTTCAGCTTGAGGCCATAAAAGATTTTAAGCCAAAGATCGCCGTCATCCTGAATTTGACGCCTGACCATCTGGACCGTTACAGAGATGTGGATGAATATTTAGAGGCAAAAAAGCGTATTTATATGAATCAGGAAAAAGATGATATCCTTATTTTAAATTATGGGGATAATGCTTTGCGTAAGATCGCGGAAGAGGCCAAGCCTAAGGTAGAATTTTTTAACAAAGAGGAGTGGGAAAAAGATCTTGACCAGAATCAGATGGCTGTTTTGGCTGTGGCTGAGGCCTTAGGTATTAAACGCTCCGTTTGCGCGCAGGTCTTTAAGAAATTTAAAGGCGTTGAACACAGAATGGAATTTGTCCGCGACATAGGCGGAATAGAGTTTATCAACGATTCAAAAGCCACTAATATTGATTCTACTATTTGGGCGCTAACGAATATACGTAAGCCGGCGGTTTTGATAGCGGGCGGCCGCGATAAGGGCAGTGATTTTGCCTCTATCAGAGCTCTTGTTAAAGATAAGGTGCGCGAGGCCGTCCTTGTCGGCGAGGCAAGCGAACGTATTGCCGCGGCGTGGGATGGAGTAGTGCCTATTTACCGCGTTGAGACATTTCATGAAGCTGTGACAGCTGCTTATAAGAGAGCGAGGCCAGGGGAGATGGTCCTTTTTTCTCCGATGTGCAAAAGTTTTGATATGTTCACCGATTACGAACATCGCGGCCGCGTATTCAAGGAACTTGTAAATAAATTTACTTAGTGGCCCTTAGGCTCCTTGCCTAAGCGCTCGTAAGATTTCAGCCAAAACCTTGCCTGAAATTTTATACCCCGTTCGCAGGCTGCGGAGTTAATCCAGAAAGGATAGGCCTTCCTAATCCCGAATTAAGGAAGGGCCTAATTTTTCAAGGAAGAAATACAAACAATATACAAAACTAATGCGAAGCACCAGGATCTCCATTTTTATTACGATGCTTATCCTTATAGGCATAGGCATTGTGATGATCTATAGCGCGAGCTCCATACCTATGTGGCAAAGCACAGGCAGGAGCGCCAACCTTTTAAAAAAACACTTCCTGTACCTTGTCCTTGGTTTTGCAGCTATGTTCGTCAGCATGGCCATTGATTATCAGAAACTACGTAAGATAGCTAAGCCGTTTTTGGTATTTACTATTGTGCCTTTGGTCCTTGTCTTTGTCCCGGGTATATCCAGAGAGTCGGGAGGGGCTAAAAGGTGGCTTCATGCTTTTGGTTTTAATTATCAGCCTTCGGAGTTCGTTAAGATAGCCCTTATTATTTACGTAGCTGATTATATTAATCGCAACGCGCGGTTTCTTAAGGAATTTTGGCGCGGTTTTGCGCCGCCTATGTTTGTTTTAGGGTTTGTGACTTTACTTGTTTTGCTTCAGCCGGACCTGGGCACCGCCGTTTCTTTTGTGGTCCTGGTATTTATGATGTTGTTTGTTTCAGGCGCAAGGCCGCGGCATATTATCCTGACTTTTATATCAGCATTACCATTCTTGTATCTTCTTGTTTTTAGTGTTCCTTACCGTAGGGCGAGGATACTGGCTTTTTTAAATCCGTGGCTTGATCCTAGGGGGAGTGGTTTCCAAATCATTCAGTCTCAGATAGCGCTTGGCTCAGGCGGCCTTTTTGGAGTCGGATTGGGGCAGGGTAAACAAAAGCTTTTTTATCTGCCAGCGGCGCATACGGATTTTATTTTTTCCATCATTGGCGAAGAACTGGGGCTTTTAGGCTCCGGTTTAGTCGTGCTCCTTTTTATTTTTATGATATGGCATATGTCTAAGATAGTTTATAGCGTCCGCGACCCTTTTGGAAAATTGATCTGCGTAGGTGTTTTGACCCTTATAGCTTTCTCGGCGGTTGTTAATATCGGCGTTTCAATAGGTTCTCTGCCTACTAAGGGCCTGCCTCTGCCTTTTATCAGTTACGGAGGTTCTTCTTTGATATTTCATATGGTTGCTGTGGGATTGCTATTGAATATTTCAAAGACCGAAGAGGTTACACTATGACACCCCGCGCTAATCGGAATTGCGCAGGTGTGCCGCCTTCTGCGGCCGCACCCGGAGCTAATGGCACCCGGCCTTTAAAAGGATTGGGCAGGTGTTCGCTTAGTGGCGAAAATTGCGCCGGTGTTGCGTCTATACGTAAGATCATGGTAATTGCCTCAGGCAGCTGCGGACATGTGTTTCCCGCGATCAGTTTTTGCAATGAGCTAAAAGAAACGCATCAGGGCAGCGTGAGAATAATTTTTGTGACTACTCCGGATTTTGATATGGTGCCTTCTGAATTCAATCCTGTTTTTTTGAAAGTTAATAAGTCGGCGCGGGGTATTTTTCGGCTCGTCATCGCGGCTTTTAAGCTTATCTTCGGTTCGCGGCCGGATATCGTTTTTGGTTTTGGCGGGTACATCTCTGTGCCCTTTTTGATACTGGCAAAAATAACAGGTAAAAAAACACTTTTTCATGAACAGAACGTTGTTCCTGGCAGGGCCAATAGATTTTTAGCTGCCTGGGTTGATAGAATAGCTATTTCTTTTCCCGGGACCGAAAAATACCTTGAAAGATATAGAAAAAAGGTATGCCTTGTGCGTTATCCTTTAAGAAAAAATATTCGCGTCGTTCCAAAAGATGAAACGCTGAGATTTTTTGGTTTTGACGCAGGTTTTTTCACGGTCTTGGCCGTAGGCGGCAGCCAAGGAGCAAACCGGATCAACAAGGTTTTTATAGAAGCTATTAAGATCAACAATAATTTATCTCGCCTTCAGGTAATTCATCTGGCTGGGCGCGCTAACGCGCCTGCTGTTCAGGAGGCTTATAGCCGTTTGAATGTAAAGAGTAAAGTTTTTGATTTTCTTGATGGTATGGAATATGCTTATTCGGCAGCGGACTTGGTTGTTAGCCGTTCAGGCGCGGGATGCGTAATAGAGATCATGCGTTTTGGCTTGCCTTCAATATTGGTACCGTATCCCTTTGCCGGGGCGCATCAAGTGGAAAACGCGAAGGCCTTAGCTGACAAGGGCGGGGCCATAATGGTTGAAGATCGCATGCTGACCCCTGAACTGATAAGCGGGCTTTTGGATATTTTTATTGATGATCAGATAAGAAGAAAAGCTATGTCGTCCATTGTTTCGTCACTTTATTTAACGGCGCAGAATTCTACATTATGCGAACTGGTGACACTATGAAAATAACGATCATTGCCCTGGCGTGCTATCTTACGGTGTGTTCTTTTGTATACGCGCAAGGCCTTTCGGAAAAAAAGAGCGACCATTTTATCATATATTATAAAGATGTTCCGGCAGAGTTTGTCGGCACTATTATAGATTATAGTGAGAGGTATTATGATGAGCTGACAATAAAGCTTGGGTTCACGCGCTATGATTATTGGACGTGGGATAAGAGAGTTAAGATCTACGTCTATCCTGACCAGGAGGCGTATTTGAAAGAGACCAAGCAGCCATCCTGGTCATCGGGAGTCGCGGCTTACGATCAGAAGACTATATGGACATTCCCAAGGGAATCAGGCTTTTTTGATTCTCTCTTGCCGCATGAATTAGGCCATATTATTTTCAGGGAAGTTATTGGCGCAGGTGATGTGCCGCTTTGGTTAGAAGAAGGTGTCGCCTCATATCTTGAGCAGGCCAAGCGTTTTGGGTCTGACAAGATCGTGCTTGAGGCTCTTGATAATAAGTCATTTATCCCACTTAAAGAATTGACTCAGATAGATGCGAATGCCTTGAGAGGGAGGGCTGATATTAATCTTTTTTACGCGGAGTCGGTTAACATTATCAGCTATCTTGTTGATAAGTTCGGGACAGATGCGTTCAATGACTTCTGCAAGAAATTGAAAGATCGCAGATCTTTGGATGACGCTCTTGCTTACGCGTATTTTGATATACGCAGTTTATCGGATCTTGGCGAACTGTGGGAAGCCTCTTTGAAAGATAAGTTAAAAAGTAAAAGCAAAATGATCTTGTGAGAGCATTAAAAAACCCAATGTTCTCTGATTACACAGATTTCCGCCGAAGACGGATCAGCCTCCGGCTGGAAAACAAGATTACAGCGATTAAACCAAGATTGCAAACGCATTAAATGAAGTGATATGATTTTGGCGTTTTTGGAGCGACTGTCGATTTTAGGCAAAGAAGCTTGAATAATTTCGGGAATCGCAACGTGGAAACATTGCGACGCGAATTGTTTGAGTCCGTCCTGGCGACAGCCGACGGACGAGTTATACAGCCGTCGAAATTGTGAAAGATCTTTGCCGTAAAAAAATCGACCCGGAGCGGAAAAAATGTCAAAATCATGTCAGTATGTAACACGAAAATGAAAAAAAGACATATTCACTTCATAGGTATTGGCGGTATAGGCGTCAGCGGGATAGCGCATTTAGTCTTAAAACAGGGAGAAGAGGTTTCTGGCTCCGATATAAAAGAGTCTGCTATTACGCGCAAACTCGCGAGCCTGGGCGCGCGTATTTATATTGGCCACAGGCCGGAGAGCATAGAAGGCGCGGACCTGGTAGTTTATTCCTCCGCAATACAGCTGGATAATCCTGAAATGACTGCCGCGAGGAAGACGGGCGTACCGATAAGGAAAAGGGCTGAATTCTTAAGCGAGCTGATGAAAGATAAGAAGGTGATCACAGTCACGGGCGCTCATGGTAAGACAACGACTTCGTCTCTGGCCGCGACACTACTTATAGGGGTCGGTTTAAATCCGACTATAGCCGTCGGAGGTATTTTGCGTGGAGAAGGAGATAACGCGAAGTTAGGCGGCAGTGATTATTTTGTCGCGGAGGCCGATGAAAGTGATGGCACGTTTTTATGCTATCAGCCTGCGTATTCCATTATCACTAATATTGATCACGAACACATGAATTTCTACAAGACTTATGATAATCTCCTGAATTCTTTCTCGGCCTTTGTGGCTCAAACAAAAAAAGGAGGCTGTGTCTTTTATTATAATGATGACGCTCCTCTAAAAGATATTGTATTGAAAAGCAATGTAAGGAGCGTAAGCTTCGGTTTTTCTCGGGAAGCTGGGTTTTATCCTGAAAATATTTTTTTGGCGCAGTGCCGCCTTGGATTTAGTTGTATTAAAGGCGGGCATAATGTTGGTGAGATTTCTTTGGCGCTGATGGGGCGTCATAATATTTTGAATTGCCTGGCCGTTATCGCCCTTGGATTTGAGCTAGGCCTGGATTTTGAAAAGATAAAGTATGCCTTGAGCGGTTTTAAGGGCGTTGAGCGGCGTTTCCAGGTGAAATATGAGGATGGAGATATTCTGATAGTTGATGATTACGCGCATCATCCTTCGGAGATAGCTGTGACCATAGAGGCGGCAAAAGTTTGCCCGCGCTCAAGGCTTATCGTGGTATTTCAGCCTCACAGGTACACGCGCACAAAACTTTTGATGGATAAGTTCGCTAAGAGTTTTATAAAAAGCGACCGCCTTATTATAACTGACGTGTATGCGGCAAGCGAAGAGCCAATTGAGTCCGCGAGCGCCCAGGCGTTAGCTGAGCGCGTAAGGCAGGAGATAAACACCCCCGTTGACTATATCGCAAAAGATCAAATAGTTGATTTTCTCAGGAAAAACATACGCCGGAATGATATGGTCTTGTTCTTGGGGGCAGGAGATATAACAAAGGTCAGCGATGAGTTTACGAAAAGATTTAAAAAATAGGTTCAAAGAGCGTGAGCCCTTAAAGGAACGCACTACTTTTAAGATAGGTGGTGAGGCGCGATATTGGTTTGAGCCGAGAGACAGAAAAGAACTTGCCCTGTTCCTTAAAGACAATACTCTTAAGCTACCTCTCTTTGTGATAGGCGCTGGTAGTAACCTTCTGGTTAAGGAAGGCCTTATCAATAAGATATTTATTCATTTAAGCGCGCCTGATTTTACTAAAATTGAGGCGCGCAAAGATAAGGTGATCGTTGGGGCTGGCGTCAAAATAGGCCGTTTGCTTTCTGTCTTAAGTTCAAGGAATATCGGTGGCTATGAGTTCCTGGCAGGCGTACCTGGCACTGTCGGAGGGGCTTTGGCGATGAACGCGGGTACTTATATGGAAATTAAAGATATTGTGTCGGAAGTGGATGTTTTGGATAGAAGCGGGCGCGGTTTAAAGTTACAAAGATCAGATATAGATTTTTCATACAGAAATTCAAGCTTGCGGCCTTATATCATAGTTCGCGCAATTTTAAAATTAAGGACAGATAATAAGGCAAGAGTTCAGAAAAGAATAAAAGATATTTTGATAAAACGGTTAATGGCGCAAGATTGGCAGCATCCAAGCGCCGGGAGTTTTTTCAGGAATCCTGATCTCATTCATCCGGCAGGCTTTTTGATAGATCAATGCCGTTTAAAAGGTTTAATGGCAGGCGGTGCACAGGTCAGCGAAAAACACGCGAATTTTATCATTAATATTAAAGACGCCAAGAGCGCTGACGTTATAAAGCTCATGGAAATTATAAAGAAAAAAGTGTATAATCAGTTCAAAATTAGACTAACATCAGAGGTAAAAATTGTCTCTTAAAGGAAAACGAATAGGTGTAATGATGGGGGGGCTCTCCGCGGAGAGGGATATCTCCTATAAGTCGGGGCACGCGGTCTTTAGCGCCCTTCAAAGGTCTGGCCTGGATGCGGTAGCTTTAGATATCACGCGCGAGACTGAAGAAGAGATCAGGTCGGCAGTTGGCCATTCCTCGGTAGATATCGTTTTTATCGCTATGCACGGAGGTTTCGGCGAAGACGGCCGCCTGCAGCGTATCTTAGATAAAATGAACGTATCTTATACCGGGCCTCAGGCAAAGTGTAGCAGAATGGCTATGGATAAGATCATATCGTGCCGATTGTTCCGGAAAGCCGGATTGCGCATCGCGAAACACAGGCAATGGAGAAGAGGGTCTGGGCGTTTTTTTGCAGATCTTTTTTTGCGCTATCCGCTGGTCGTTAAGCCTTCGGCCCAAGGATCCAGCATCGGAATATCTTTTGTTAATTCTTCTTCGTTTCTTTCAGGAGCCCTGGATCTGGCTTTAAAGTTCGGAAATGAAGCGCTGGTAGAAGAATTTATCAAGGGCAGGGAGATCACCGTGTCAGTGCTTGACGGTAACGCGCTGCCAATAGTAGAGATAATACCCAAGAAACAATTCTTTGATTTTGAAGCGAAATACCAAAAAGGCATGACGGAATATGTGGTGCCAGCGCTTTTGGATGAAGCTACGGCGCGAAGAGCTAAAGCGGATGCCGTGGCCGCTTATAGGATTTTGGGCTGCAGGCACTTATCCCGAGTGGATATGATCATAAGTGAAGGTGGAGGTGTGTATGTGCTTGAGGTGAATACTATACCTGGTATGACTGAGACCAGCCTTTTACCTAAGGCCGCGAAAGCGGCCGGTATTGGTTTTGACCAATTGTGCCTGAAGATTGTTGAGATGGCAGCTGTTAGAGAGAAAATATGAGTAGGAATAAAAAAAGCCGGGATGTCTCTCCATTTTTTTTACTAGTGGCCATGCCTTTGCTGGCGATCGCCATTTCTTCATTTGCTATTTATAAAGGGGTGGAGAATTATATAACGACTTCTAACTATTTTAAAGTAAGGGAGCTGACGATCGAAGGTATCGCGGACGCCCGTTATTTTGGCCTTATCAAGGAAGAGATACTGGGGACTAACATATTCCGCGTAGACACGGGTAAATTGTCGGAAAGGATAAGAAGGCGTTTCCCTACGTTTTACAGTGTTGTAGTCACGCGTGTTTTGCCTTCGCGATTATTGATAGAGGCCAAAGAACGTTTGCCGGTCGCTGTTTTAAAGAGAGACTTGTATTACGTTTTTGATACGGAAGGTGTCGCGTTATCCAGTTTTGCTACTCTTGAGTTTCTTGATTTTCCTGTTATCACGGGCTTAGAAAACAGGATCCCGCGGATAAAAGTCGGCGTCGCGTATCCTTTAAGCGTTTTGGAGCGGCCTCTTTATTTAGCCCGCGTCCTTAAAACAGCGGCCTCTGATATCGCGGCGAGCATGGCAGAGGGAAACTCTTTCAAAGTGACAAAGATAGACGCGGGCGATATAAATAACTTGTCATTTTATTTAGGCGAGGCTATTCTGGTCCGGGTGGGCAGGGATGATATCCAGCAGAAAGTCGGGCTGCTTCCTTCTATTTTACGAAGCTTGGGGGATGAGCTATCTGGCGTAAGATATATAGATCTACGCCCAAAGGAACCAGTTGTATTGACTAAAGACAGCGGAAAGCAAAAGATAAAAGCTCAGTTACCATAAATTTGACCCGATAGAGACACCGATCTAAAGGCTGGCGTCATGACAATGGTATTGAGCGATAGAAACAAGGTTTATTCCCGGAACAAGGCTTGGTTACGGCCGCCTAAAGGCAGCCTGTCTCTAACGGGGTTTACAACGAGGTGATAAGTTGAAGAAAAATATTAATAAAAATATTTTTTATGCATTAGATATAGGTTCAAGAAAAATGACCTTAGCAGCCGCCGCGACTGATGCCAGCGGGGCTTTGAGCCCAGTCTTGATAGAAACGCAGAAGTCCGTAGGTATTTTCAAAGGTGTTGTTAATGATTTGGTATCTTTAAGCGATGCCGTGTCGCAACTTTTCAAAAAGATGGAGGTTCGCCTGGGCGCGAAAGCAAGCCACGTGGCATTGAGTATTAATGGCAATTATATAAACGCGCGCCATAGCCAGGCGGCAGTCGCGCTTTCAGACCGGGGTACGCGCTCTATCACGCGCCGCGATATAGAAAAACTCAACGCGCAGGCAAGGACACTGGGCATGGAATTGGACGAGCAATTGCTTCATGAATATCCTCAAGGGTATTCCATAGACAGGCATAATATGACGCTCAACCCCATAGGCCTTCACGGCCGGAGGTTTGATGTTGATATGCTGTTAGTCTGCGCTAACACGGGGTATGTTGAGAATATCGCGCGGGCGGTTGAGCAGGCTGGCCTGGATGTGGCCAATGTTGTTTTTTCAGGAGTTGCCGCGAGCGAGGCTGTTCTCTCGGATGAGGAAAAAGAAAAAGGCGTCGTGCTCGTTGATATAGGTGACGCTCTTACAAGTGTTTTGATCTTTAAAGACGGCGTGGTCAGGTCGGTAAGCGTTTTGTCTTTTGGCGGTAAGAATCTTTCAGAGATCATCGCTAATTATTGTTCAGTCCCGCTTGAGACAGCGGATAAGATCAAAGAGACATCCCTTGAAGTTGGGCATGATATCCCTGAAACAGAGGAGGTCATGATAAAGATAGAATACGCTTACAAACCTGTTAAGAAACAGGATCTTAGCCGTGTCTGTCAACCAGAGATAGACAGGTTTATAGCTATGTTAAAGGGCGTTATTTTTGAAAGCAAGGATATAAGTTTACAGCCTGCTATGCCTGTGGTTGTCATTGGAGGGTTGAGCCAGTTAGAAGGCCTGCTTGAGAAAATGGAGCACGACCTGGGCCTGTCTGTTAATATGGGCCTTGCCAAAGGCCTCGGCGATATTTCTCCAACAAAAGCCTCTGCCTATGCCTCAGCGCTTGGATTGTTATATTTACGCAAAGACTATCATTTAGGCGCCGCTTTAAAGCTCAAGGCTCAAGGAAAGAACAAGCTCGCTAAAGCCCTTGATTACGTCACGAACTTATACCAGGATTATTTTTAACTCAGAAAGAGCAGGCTTTACCTGTCCAAGATTAAATTAGATCTGCATGATATTTTCAACAAAGGGCATCTGATAGATGCTGAGCTTAACCGGGTTATTCAGGAAGCTGTGAATAAGGGGATACCTTTAATAGAGATCATTCCCGGCAAGGGCAGCGGGCAGTTGAAAAAGAACGTATTGCGTTTTTTGGCTCAGCCGAAGATAAAACAGCTTTATCACAGGGTTGAAAAAGACGACAAAAATTTCGGCCGCATATTTGTGCATTTCAAAAAAAATGGAGGTGGTTATGCGCGTTAAAGCGTTTGCTGCTTTTGTTTTAGTTTCAGTAATGGCGTTATGGTCTAATATGTGTTACGCGCAGGATTTTAGCGCTGATATGGTGAGCGTTTCTTCAGAAGGGTCTTTTACAGGAAAGATATATGTTTCGGGAGATAAGTCGCGAGTAGAGATGTTGGAGGCTATTACGATAAGCCGCCTGGATCAGAAGATCACGTGGATACTTATGCCGAGTGACAAGGTATATATGGAACAGCCGATCAACGCGCGCGCGGCCGCCAGCACACAGGAGAAAATGTCCGGTGAAATAGAACGTATCGCTGAAGGCAAGGAGACTGTCAATGACAGCCCTACAACTAAGTACCGCGTTATTTTTGAGGCGGCTGGCAAGAGGGAGACGGTTTTTCAGTGGATAGCTGAGGGGTCGCATTTTCCTGTGAAGACCGCGGCTATTGACAATAGCTGGTCAAGTGAGTTTAAGAATATCCAAACAGGCCCCCAGGATCAGGTTCTATTTGAGATCCCGGCTGATTATAAAAAAATGGCCATTGATATGCCTAACATGGGAAATTAGCAGTTCAGTATTTACCCCGTTAGAGGACGGAGTTCTCTATCGGGGGATACTTGAACCATTAATAAGATGGCGTCGTAATTAAGGCGATCTTTTTTAAAAGGTTGCCTTTTTTTATTGACATAATATCGTAATATGATAAACTTAGTTATGAACATATGTTCATAACAACTAAAAAGGGGCGGGTGTGAGGCCTAAAAAAATCAGATGGGTTAAATGTGAACCCGGCGAAAGGTGTTTTAAGCCGCGCTGTAAACCACTTAGTAAGCCGCAGGGTGTGCGCCTCAGTCTTGATGAATTTGAAGCTATTCGTTTAGCGGATCTTGAGGGGTTAAAACAGATAGACGCGGCGATATTAATGCATGTATCCCGCCCGACATTTTCGCGTATTGTGGCATCGGCAAGAAAAAAAATAGCAGACGGTTTGGTGAATATTAAGGTTATAAAAATAGAGGGCGGTTGCTGTAAAATTAAAAGGAGGTAACAAGTGGCAGATAAAACAGGCGGCAGGAAAGATAAGAAGGGTTTTTTTTCAAGGATGTTAGACAAATTAGATAAACAATTTGAGAAGAAGGCAAAAGAGATCAAGTGTTGTGGTGGCGCTGATAAGGGCAAGGGTAAGTCATGCTGCAGCTAATAGTAGATGGGTTTATTTATTCTGCGCTGAAATTTGACCCAGGTGCAAAGTGGGCCCAGGCATTGGATTTTTTTATTTATGATTCCATAAAGATATTGTTGCTTTTGTTTATTTTGATATTTGCTATCGGGGTTGTAAGGACATTTTTGCCCCAACGTATAATTAAGCAATGGATGGGAAAGAGGGGTATAGTCGGTAATTTCTACTCTGCTCTTTTTGGCGCGGTCACGCCTTTTTGCTCTTGTTCTTCCATCCCGATATTTTTTGGTTTTCTGGAAGCAGGGATCCCCCTGGGAGTTACATTTTCATTTTTGATCACCTCTCCTTTGATCAATGAGTATCTTGTGATACTTATGCTTGTATTTTTTGGATGGAAGATCACCACGCTTTATGTATTGAGCGGAATGGTTATTGGGATCGTATCCGGTTTAATTTTAGGAAGGATGTATCTGGATAAATATCTTGTAATGGATCTAGGTGAAAAAATAACAGGCAGTAATGAAGAAATATTGTATACGTCATTTGCCCAACGCGTGAAATTTGGTTGGAGTGAATCGGCTTCGATCACAAGAAAAATTTGGGTTTGGGTGCTTATAGGGGTGGGCGTGGGCGCGGCTATCCACAACTATGTTCCACAAGGGATGGTTGAAGGAATTATAGGCAAGGCAGGTATTTTTTCAGTGCCTATAGCCACGATCATAGGTGTTCCGATGTATGGAAGCTGCGCTGCTATTGTGCCGGTTGCCATGGTTTTGTTCCAGAAGGGTTTTCCGCTTGGCACGGCGCTTTCTTTTATGATGGCAGTCGCGGCATTAAGCCTGCCCGAGGCGATCATGTTAAGAAGGGCCATGCATTTAAAATTGATCGCTATATTTTTCGCGGTCACTACTGTGGCGATCATTTTTACCGGTTATTTATTTAATTTTCTGCAAAAGATCGGGCTTTAGCCTGCAGTATTGCTTCGTTGACACCCAAAAGCTTTTGTGTTAAGTTACCCCAATGGTTAGAGAGAACCTGGCATTTTGTCTTAAAAGAATAGAGGCTGTTACAACTCTCGCCGGGGCATCGTCTTTAAGCGTGACCTTAGTCGCCGTAACAAAAAGTGTTCCGCTGCTTTTTATCTATGAGGCTATTGACTGCGGAGTAATGCATATCGCGGAGAATAGGATCCAGGAAGCCATTTTGAAATACGACCCTGTTTGTGCATATGCCAGCGATAAGGGTGTTGTCTTGAAGTGGCATATGATCGGCCATTTACAGACGAATAAGGTCAAAGACGCTGTGCGCATATTTGATCTTATTCATTCTGTTGACAGCCTAAAAGTAGCTTTTGAAATAAATAAAGAAGCAGGGAAGATGAACAAGGTGCAGGACGCGCTCATTGAGGTAAAAACTTCAGCTGAAGTTACTAAATACGGTTTTGCGCCGGAAGAAGTAAGTGAAGCAGTCAAAGAAATATCAATTTTTAAGAATATCAAAGTAAAAGGTTTAATGACCATTGCCCCGATCGTTGATACTCCTGAAAAAGCGCGCCCCTATTTTCGTAAATTAAGAGATCTTTCTTCTGATCTTTTCGTCTGTCGTCCGTCGTCTGTCGTCTGTCGTCCGATCTTATCAATGGGCATGACTGATGATTTTGAAGCCGCGGTTCAGGAAGGCGCTAATATGGTGCGCATCGGACGCGGCATATTCAGCGAAAGGCCTAAAATATGATCAGGCGTAAAGCTATAGGTATTATTGGTTGCGGCAATATGGGCTCAGCCCTTGTTGATAATCTGATTAAGATGGGTGTCGATCTTACGCTTTTTGTATTTGATAAGGACAAGGAAAAAGAGCATAGCCTGGCAAAAGGTTTTAACCTTCGCGTTTTTGATAGTGTGTCGTCGCTTGCTTCGCGTAGTGATTGTATCATTATTGCTGTAAAGCCGCAGGACATAGAGAGCGTTTTGGCTCAGTTGGCCGGGATCTCAGGTAAGTTGATCATTTCTATCGCCGCGGGCGTAACGCTTGAGTATATTGAGTCTATTGTAGGTGATAATTCCGCCATAGTTAGGGCCATGCCTAATCTTAACGCCCTTATAGGCAGGAGCGTGACGGCGTTAAGCGCTAACCCTAAGGTTGTCCAAGATGACCTGAAGTTGGCTGAGGCTATTTTTAAGGCTGTGGGCGATGTAGTGTTCGTTAAAGAGCCTCAGATGGACGCGGTAACAGCTGTTTCCGGCAGCGGGCCTGCTTTTGTGGCTTATCTGCTTAAAGACTTAGGTGAAGAAGCGCTTGAACGCGTTTTTATAAAAGAGGCTGTTTCTTTGGGGATCGAAGCTTTAACAGCTGAAATTTTAGCAAAACAGACTGTTTTAGGGACGCGGCAGATGTTAAAGGTCAATTTTGACGCTGATATTCTGATCAAACGCGTTTCTTCAAAAGGCGGTACGACTGAGGCGGGAATGAGGATCTTGGAAGAGAAGGGCAAGACCGAAGAGGCTTTATCAGGTGCTATTAAAGCCGCGTGCAAGCGGGCTCAAGAGCTGGCGAAAAGGAGTTAGACATGGCCAAGATCGGCATTATAGGCGGAAGCGGCGTTTATAAAATTGAGGGTATAAAAAATTTAAAAGAGGCCAAGGTTAAGACCCCGTTTGGCGAGCCTTCGGATGTTTATAGGATCGGTGAGCTTAACGGAGTATCCGTTGTATTTCTGCCGCGCCATGGTTCGAAACATACGAAGTGCCCTTCTGAGATAAATTACCGGGCTAATATTTTTGGTATGAAAAAATTAGGCGTGGAACGCCTGATATCAGTGTCCGCGTGTGGTTCGCTTAAAGAAGAATTGAAACCCATGGATTTTGTATTGCCTGACCAGTTTGTGGATAGGACGAACAGCGCCAGAGATATGACATTTTTCAAAGGTGGTATTGTGGCACATGTTGGAATGGCTGATCCTGTCTGTTCAGAATTAGTGAGATCAATATATGACACGGCGCGCGGCCTTAATTTAAGCATTCATTTAGGAGGCGCTTACCTTAATATGGAGGGGCCTGCTTTTTCAACAAGGGCAGAGTCTAATCTTTACAGGTCATGGGGCGCGTCTATAATCGGTATGACGAATATGGCTGAGGCAAGATTAGCCAGAGAGGCAGAAATGTGTTTTGCGACTATAGCCGCCGTAACAGATTATGATTGCTGGCACGAGTCTCATGAGGCCGTGACGGTCGAGATGATCCTAGGTAACCTCGCTAAAAACGCGGATAATGCTAAGCTTCTTCTGCGTGAGTGCGTCGCGAAGATATCAGAGAAGAAAACGTGCTCCTGCTCAGAATCGTTAAAGTATGCTATTGTCACGCGAAAGGCAGATATATCAGCCAAACTGAAGAGAGGCCTGGCGCCGCTCATAGGAAAATACGTAGGCGAATATGGAATATAAACATACGCTTAATTTACCCAAGACGGATTTTTCCATGAAGGCGAACCTAAACCTTCGGGAACCCGAGATGTTGGGGCTGTGGCAGAAGACAGGGCTTTATCAAAAGCTGCGCAGCTTCGCTCATGGCAGGGATTTGTTCATCCTGCACGATGGGCCTCCATACGCCAATGGCCGTATCCATATAGGCCACGCGCTAAATAAGATCTTAAAAGACATTATCGTGCGTTACAAGACTATGCGTGGATTTGATGCGCCGTATATACCCGGGTGGGATTGTCACGGGCTGCCCGTAGAGCATCAGCTTTTTAAAGATTTAAAAAAAACTAAGGATCAGATAGGCCGCGTCACGTTCCGTAAGCTCGCCGCGGATTACGCGATGAAATATGTGGATATTCAGAAAGAGGAATTTAAAAGGCTAGGGTTGATTGGTGACTGGGATCATCCATATTTAACGTTGGATAAGAGCTATGAAGAGGCCATACTTGTCTCTTTTGCCAGCCTTGTTGAAAAAGGTTTCGTGTATCGCGGTTTAAAGCCAGTTAATTGGTGCTATAGATGCGAAACAGCGCTTGCAGAGGCTGAGGTTGAGTACGCGCCTCATGAGTCTGATTCAGTATTCGTTAATTTTGAAATTAAAAGCGACGCAAAGTCTAAGCAGATCGGCTTGCCTTTGGGAGGAAAGTTGTTTATTATTATATGGACAACAACACCCTGGACTTTGTTGGCTAATGTAGCTGTCGCGGTTCATCCCAGCTTGGAATATATCGTGGTATCGCATAAAGGCGGCAGCTTTATCATTGGTAAAAGCCTCTTTAATATTTCATTACGTAAGAAACTTGGGTTTGATGAGTATAAGATAGTTTTACAAGTCAAAGGCTCTGATCTGGAAGGCCTTGTTTATTGCCACCCATTCGGTTTAAGAGAGGGTAAGGTCGTACTCGCAGATTATGTTTCCAAAGAAGATGGGACAGGATGCGTGCACACTGCTCCGGGCCACGGGCAGGAAGATTTTATGACCGGCGCAAAGTATGGATTAGAAGTCATTATGCCGGTTGATGAAAAGGGCAGGTTCGATCAAAGCGTAGGCGAGTTTAGCGGCCAGCATGTCATAAAGGCAAATGAGAATATTATCAATAAGCTTAATAGCCTGGGTGTTTTAAGGCTCGCGTCTAAGTTTGAGCATACTTATCCGCATTGCTGGCGATGCAAGAGCCCGGTCATCTTTCGCGCTACTCAACAGTGGTTTTTAAAGATAGACGAAAATGATCTAAGGAACAGGCTATTAAAGATTATAAAGAATGATATCAAATGGATACCTCCTTCTGGCGAGGAGCGCATATCTTCAATGGTAGAAAATAGGCCTGATTGGTGCATTTCCCGCCAGAGGTATTGGGGTGTTCCGATACCCGCGGTCATATGTAAGAAGTGCCAACACCAGATATTGGATGTCAGGGTCATAAGAAATTTAGCCAAGCGCGTTCTGACAGAAGGTACTGACGCCTGGTTTACGGATGATATTAAGGATTTTTTGCCAATTGGCATGAAGTGCGAGTGCGGTTGTATTGATTTTGAAAGATCTACGGACATCTTAGACGTGTGGTTTGATTCTGGGGTTAGCCACCAGGCTGTTTTAAAAGGAAACAAAGATTTAAAGCTTCCGGCAGACCTGTATCTTGAGGGTTCGGATCAGCACCGCGGATGGTTTCAGGCATCTTTAATACTTTCCATGGTCATTGATAATAGGCCGCCTTATATCTCGGTTCTTACTCATGGTTTTGTGGTGGACTCGCAAGGCCGAAAGATGTCTAAATCTTTAGGTAATGTTATAGCCCCGCAGGAGATCATTAAAGATTACGGCGCGGATATTTTAAGGCTTTGGGTATTATCCAGTGATTATAACGAGGACGTAAGGATATCAAAAGAGATCCTTGCATTTACCGCTGATGCTTATCGCAAGATCAGAAATACGGCGCGTTTTCTTTTGGGTAATTTAGGTGAGTTTGATCCAGCAGCAGATGGAGTAAGGCGTGAAGAGATGCCTGAAATAGACCGCTGGGCAATGTTTAGGTTATCTAAGCTTATAGAGGATGTTACGCAAGGGTATGAAACATACAAATTTTACCACGTTTTCCAAAGGCTTTTTACTTTTTGTAACGAGGAGATGTCGTCTCTATACCTGGATATTCTTAAGGATAGGCTTTATACAGCAGGTAAAAGATCCATTTTAAGGCGTTCGGCTCAAACTTGCCTTTATGAGATCGTCAGCGCCCTGGCAAAATTGCTCGCGCCTGTCTGTCCGTTCACAGCTGACGAAATATATAAATTTATGGCAAAGGGCAAAGATGATCCTTGCGAGAGCGTTATTTTGTCATCTTGGCCTAAGATGCGCCGCGATCTTGAGGTAAGCGGATCGGATGTTTCTGATATCGGCCAGGTGTTGAGCTTGCGGCCTTTGATATTAAAAGCGCTTGAGGAAAAAAGGGCTAAGGGCGAGATCGGAAGTTCTTTAGAGGCCAAGGCTATACTGGGCATAAAAGATGAGGCCATCTATAAGATCTTTTTGCGTTTTGCGTCGGAGCTGCCTTTTATTTTTATTGTTTCTCAGGCAGAGGTTGTAAAAATTGAGAGATCTCAGGAAGCTGTTGAAGTA
>Ga0051987_10000591_pt1 | contig 19917 bp, 17 predicted proteins | sample CryGey08umfilter_2_FD_58083 | JGI IMG/M metagenome (GOLD analysis project Ga0051987, IMG submission 58083) | Groundwater microbial communities from aquifer in Utah, USA - Crystal Geyser 4/10/14 0.8 um filter | ecosystem: Environmental > Aquatic > Deep subsurface > Groundwater | place: USA: Utah... | reverse complement strand
GGCAGTCTCGAAAACTGTTGTGCAGGCAACTGTACCGTGGGTTCGAATCCCACCTCCTCCTCCACTCATATTATTATATTTAGGTGTACGTAAGGTGCATGCATGCCTTCTTCCCTCTATTCTGTTTTTAATGACGGCAAAAAAACCTTACAATATTTAGGAATAAATGTTGATTGAAGTGCGCATGAAAAAAAGTTGCACAATGTTGATAAAAATGTTATTTTACATTGATACAGATGAAGATTATTAAGTGCTTTGGATATTTTACAAAAAATTGAGGAACATATAGAAGAACCATACCGTTTAGAAGGGTATGAGGCTATTCGTGTGCAAATAACTGGCGTGAAGCATAAAACACTTCAGATTATGATTGACCGACTAGATGGCGCTGAAATCACACTAGAAGACTGTACAAAAGTCAGTCGGTTAACGTCAATATTATTAGATCAAATTGATCCAATAGAGCAGAACTATAGTTTGGAAATGTCTTCTGCTGGTATGGAGCGTCCACTAACAAAACCGCACCATTTTATTAAAAATGTTGGCAAGAAAGTAACTTTAAACACACATACTTTAATAAAAAGCCGAAAAAAATACGTGGGAATGTTGGCACGCGCTGATGAACATGGTATCAATTTAGTTGTACCTGAAGAATTGGTTGATGGCAGTTTAGATGTTGATCTGTTATACTCTAATATTAAAAATGCAAAAATAAAACCTGAATTTTAAACGAGGACATAGTCTTGGCAAGCAGAAGATTAAATACATTAGAGTCAAAAATTGACGCACAAAAAAATCATAGAAATGAATTTTTAAGTGTGGCAGATATGGTTGCGCGTGAAAAGGGCATTGAAAAAGAGCAAGTTTTGGATGCTATGCAACAGGCTATACAGCGTGCTGCTAGAACAAAATATGGTCCAGAGTATGATATTCGGGCGTGTATCGATATCACAACGGGTGACTTAACTTTACTTAAGGTTATGACCGTTGTTGATGCAGTTGAAGACGAACGCACCCAATTAAACACGAAAGATGCGCGCATAAAATGTGCAGAGGCGCAAATTGGTGATGAATTAGAAGAAGAACTGCCACCAATCAGCTTTGGCCGCATTGCAGCACAAGCGGCACGCCAAGTTATTTTTCAAAAAGTTCGTGGCGCTGAACGTGAACGTCAGCAAGAAAACTTGCAAGACAAAGTAGGTTATATTATTAGCGGTACAGTAAAGCGCATTGAATATGGCAACGTAATTGTTGATCTTGGTCAAGCTGAAGGTGTCATTAGACGTGATGATCTTATTCCACGCGAAACATTTAGGCCAGATGACCGTGTTAAGGCTGTGCTCACAAAACTAAACACAGAAGCGCGCGGACCAATTGCTTGCTTGTCAAGAATTGATCCTTTGATGATGGCACGTTTATTTGAACAAGAAGTGCCTGAAATTTATGAAGGTGCCATTGAAATTAAATCAGTAGCACGTGACCCAGGAAGCCGGGCAAAAATGTCTGTTCACACAACAGATGAAACATTAGATCCTGTTGGTTCTTGTGTTGGTGTTCGTGGTTCTCGTGTTCAGTCAGTGATAGATGAACTTCAAGGTGAAAAAGTTGATATCATTATGTGGTCTGAAGATGTGGCCGCTTATATTGTGAACGCACTGCAGCCTGCAGAAGTTGCCAAAGTTGTGATAGATGAAGAAAAAAATCAAGTTGATGTGATTGTTGCAGAAGATCAGTTAAGTCTTGCTATTGGTCGTCGTGGACAAAACGTGCGTTTAGCTAGCATCCTAACAGGATGGCGTATTGATATCTTAACGGAAGAAGAAGAAGTGACGCGCCGCTTAAAAGAAAGCGAAGCTCAAATCAAGTTATTCCAAGATGATTTAGATGTTGACGAAATGCTTGCACAATTATTATGCAACGAAGGATTTACAACTATTGATGAAGTTGCTTATATTGATTTGTCTGAATTCACAGCGATTGAAGGTTTTGATGAAGATCTAGCATTAGAATTGCAAAAACGTGCACTTGAAGCAGTTGAACGTAATCACAAAAAAATCAATACTCAAATTAAAAAGTTAAAGGTAGATCAGCAACTTGTTGATCTTGTCGAAAAGTCTGAATTTTTAGATTTAAACACTTTAGACATTTTCATGAGCAATCAAGTGATTACTCTTGATGATTTAGCAGAACTATCTAGCGATGAACTGATAGAACTTCTTGGGACTAATAGTTTGTCACAAGAATGCGCTAACGATATTATTATGGACGCCCGTAAACATTGGTTTACAGGAAATTAGAAGATAGAAAGTAGGTTTTTCAATGTCTGATACAGTTGAAAAAAAAACGACAATAACAACTGAAGATAAGAAGACAAGCACATTAAGTGCTGGTAAAACTTTATCTGTGAAAATGCCGACTTCTTCTAGTGGTAGTTCATCGAACAAAACTGTTTCTGTTCAAGTTAAACGGCGTCGTGTTGTTAGTACGTCGACTGCTCATAAGTCCTCTCATTTGCTGTCTAAAAACAAGCAAACCAAAGGAACTGGTCTTTCAGGCGGTGAATTCGATGCGCGCATGAAAGCTGTTCAAGAAGCCCAGAAAAATTCAAAAGCAGACGCTGAGCAAAAGCAAAAACGTGAAGCCGATCTTAATAGACTCCGTCAAGAACAACAGTCTATCTTAAAAAACGATGTTGTTAAAAAGCAGGATGTTGTAGAGGAAAAAACGACAACGGATAGCGATGCTCATGTTGTGGAGAAAAATGTAGATCCAGACACAGCCGCAGCATCAATTCCAGTTCCAGAAGAACATCAAAAAAACACGGCAAAATCTAGAAAAGATCATACAACATCACGTGCAGCAGAAGACAACAAACGCAGTACAGTAACATACCGTGTTGCGGCCCCTGTTAAAAAAACAGTTCCCCAACCTGAGCGAAAAACCCAAGTAGTACAAAAGAATGGCCCAAAAAAGTTTTCAGCACAACAACTGAACCGCGTTCTAGATGATAATTATGAAGAAAAAGGTCGTTCTTTAGCATCCGTTAAAAGATACCGCGAAAAAATTGTTAAACAAGCTTTTAACGTTGAAGATGGTTCAAAAGTTGTTCGCGAAGTTATTATCCCTGAAACAATTCTTGTTGGTGACCTTGCAAGCCGTATGGCTGTTCGTTCTGGTGATGTTATTAAAGAATTGATGAAACTTGGTATGATGGTCACCATTAACCAAGCTATTGATGCAGATACAGCCGAACTAATTTGTAATGAATTTGGCCACACGCCAAAACGTGTCAGTGATGATGACATGGAAACTGATATCTTGGGCATGGAAGATAAAGATACTGATTTAATGCCACGCGCGCCTGTTGTAACGATTATGGGTCACGTTGATCATGGTAAAACGTCGTTGCTTGATGCCTTGCGTCAAACAGACGTTGTTGCTGGTGAAGCTGGCGGTATTACACAGCATATTGGTGCTTATCAAATTACATTAACGAATAAACAAAAAATAACTTTTATTGATACACCTGGACACGCAGCTTTTAGTGAAATGCGCTCTCGTGGTGCCAATACGACAGACATTGTTGTGCTTGTTGTTGCTGCTGATGATGGCATTAAAGAACAAACCATAGAAGCACTTAACCATGCAAAAGCTGCTAAAGTGCCAATTATTATTGCTATTAATAAAATAGATAAGCCTGATGCAAATTCACAAAAAATTCGTAATGCGTTAATGAGCCATGATATTTTGTTAGAAGATTTTGGTGGCGAAATTATGGGTATTGATGTATCAGCTAAAACCAAACTAAATCTAGATAAATTAGAAGAAGCCATACTTTTACAAGCTGAATTTTTAGAATTAAAAGCAAACCCAAATCGTTCTGCCCATGGTGCAATTATTGAAGCACGTGTAGATAAAGGTCGTGGAATTGTCTCCACTGTTCTTGTGCAAAATGGCACGCTAAAAGTTGGTGACATTTTTGTTGCTGGGGCTGAATGGGGTAAAGTTCGTGCCTTAAATGATGATAAAGGCCGTATCATAAAAGAAGGTCTTCCTTCTATGCCAGTTGAGGTTCTTGGGTTTAACGGTGTTCCAGTTGCTGGTGATGAATTAATTGTTGTCGCCGGTGAAAGCCAAGCGAGAGAAATTACAGAACGCCGTGTTGCGAAAAAACGCGCAGCTGAATCTGTTGTTTGCCAAAAAACAAATATGGAAAAATTGATGGGGGCAATTGCTGCCGGAGAAGCTAAGGAATTAAATGTTGTCATTAAGGCTGATGTTCACGGTTCGCTAGAAGCTATCCATGCCAGTTTACAAAAGCTTTCAACAGACGAGATTTCTGTCCGTCTTTTGCATGGCGGTGTTGGTGCTATTAATGAAAGTGATATTACACTTGCACGTGCCTCTGGCGGTATTGTTTTAGGCTTTAATGTTAGGGCCAACCCACAAGCACGCGAGGCTGCACGTCGCGATACGATCGACATACGGTACTATTCTATCATCTATAACTTAATAGATGATATTAAAGCCGTTATGGGCGGCTTGCTAGCGCCAACCTTGCGTGAAAAATACCTAGGTAAAGCAGAAATTCGCGAAGTCTTTAAAGTGCCACGTGCTGGTAAAGCTGCAGGTTGTATGATAACAGAAGGTATTGTAAAACGTGGTTCTGGTGTTCGCTTGCTTCGTGATAACGTTGTTGTTCATGAAGGTACATTAAAATCACTTCGTCGCTTTAAAGATGAAGTTAAAGAAGTGAAAAGTGGTTTTGAATGTGGTATGTCTTTTGAAAACTATCAAGATATTAAAAATGGCGATATGATTGAGTGTTTTGAAATGGAAAGCATCGCAAGAGAGCTTTAATTAAATTGACGAACACGCTTGTAAATTGCAATAAAGTGTACGTTTTTTTATATGTTCTTGGCTTTTAAAGGGGCCTTTTACACATACCCATTTATTGATTTTCTTTCAGTCTGTTTTTTTGGTCGTAAATAAACCCATGTGTGTGGGCTGCTAAACATGAGTGCCGTATAACGGAGCATATTTTAACTTTTCTTATATTGTTCCTCTAAATAGAAGTGTTCATTATCGATCATAATAACACTTTTATAAAAATTTTTTGGTCTGATTTTTTGCACTATTTCGCGGCGAAAATAATTTTTTTTACATGCGCTGTATATAATTCAAAATTTGCCAAATACCTTAAAAGGGTTATAGACTATGGACATTCATTTAAGTGTAAAAGAACATGACCCAATCACATAACAGCCTTCAAGATCTTTCTAATTGCCTGCGTTTTTTAAGTATTGATATGGTAGAAAAAGCAAGGTCAGGGCACCCTGGTATGCCTATGGGTATGGCAGATGTTGCAACAGTTCTGTTTAAAGATTTCTTGCGTTATAGCCCAAGCAACCCATTGTGGGGTAATAGAGATCGCTTTGTCTTATCGGGCGGACATGGATCTGCCCTTTTATACAGTTTGTTACATTTAACAGGATATGATCGTCCAACTATTGAGGATTTGAAAAATTTCCGTCAATTAGGATCGCTTTGTGCCGGGCACCCAGAATTTGGAGAGCTTCCAGGTATAGAAGCAACAACAGGCCCCTTAGGGCAAGGCATAGCTAATGCTGTGGGTATGGCAATTGCTGGTAAAAAAAAATCAACCGAAAATTCTAACCAGTTTAATTATAAAGTCTATGTTACATGCGGCGATGGGGATTTAATGGAAGGGATATCGCATGAAGCATGTTCCCTTGCAGGGCACCTTAATCTTAATAATTTAATTATTCTTTTTGATGATAATCAAATAACAATTGATGGTCCTAAAAATTTATCAGACTCTGAGGATGTCATAAAGCGGTTTGAAGCCTATGGTTTTGACGTAGTCTCAGTTGATGGCCATAATTTTGAGGCGCTTCATAAGGTGTTAACAACGGCACAAGGTGCACAAAGACCAACATTGATTGCTTGTAAAACAGTTATTGGAAAGGGATCACCCTCAATAGCAGGTACATGTGGCGCGCATGGATCACCACTTGGCGAGGGTGAAATTGCCAAAACCAGAATAGCTTTAAATTGGCCGTATCAACCATTTGAAATTCCCAAAAACTTGCGCGAGTTATGGCAAAAAATTGGCAAACGCTGTGAAAGCGAATGTGATGCGTGGTCAAAAACATATAATGATAAACCGAAGCAGCAGAGCCTGACAGATGTTCAAGGTGTTTTAGCAGACTTAAAAACATCTTTTTTAGAACAAAAGCCCAATCTTGCAACACGGCAAATTTCAAAAATTGTTTTAGATGCTGTATCGCCCGCCATGCCAAACTTAATTGGGGGTTCTGCAGATTTAACACCGTCCAACAATACGCAGGCCGACCATCAAAACATTATCGCTAAAAAAGCATTTACAGGGTCATATATACATTACGGTATCCGTGAACATGCAATGGGTGCTATTATGAATGGTTTGTCGCTTTCAGGTTACAGGCCTTACGCTGGCACATTTTTAACATTTTCAGATTATATGCGTCCTGCTATTAGGCTATCTGCCCTGATGAGGCAGCCCGTCATTTATGTGATGACACACGATTCTATCGGTCTTGGTGAAGACGGCCCAACACATCAGCCAATAGAACACCTTAGTAGTTTACGGGCGATGCCAAATGTTCATGTGTTTAGGCCTTGCGACGCCGCCGAAGCACTTGAATGCTGGGAACTTTCTTTAACATCAACACGAACGCCGTCTGTCTTAGCGCTTTCACGGCAAACCCTACCGTTCTTGCGTGAAGATAATACGGCGCATAATTTAAGCAAAAAAGGCGCTTATATATTAAGAGCCGAAAATACAGATGCCCCGTTAGATATTACCTTAATTGCTACAGGGTCTGAGGTATCTTTATGTATCGGGGCAAAAAAAGAACTAGCAGCGCAAAATATTAATGTGCGCGTTGTTTCAATGCCTTGCCAAGAACTTTTCAATGAATTGTCTGTTGCCGAACAATCAACAATACTTGGAACGCCGCAAACAATCATTGCTGTGGAGGCAGGAACAACTTATGGGTGGGATCGCTATATTCATAGGGGTAAACAATCAGGGGTGAGTATTGGCATAGATCAGTATGGCGCATCAGCCCCAGCAAGCGATCTGTATAAGCATTTTAATATCACTATTCAGTGCATTGTGAAGGAAGCGCATCTAAAATTAGGCAAGGTAACATAAATACTTTGTTGCATAAATATCACAACGCAAAAAAACTGTTTATAAACAGGTTTAAAACAGTAGAACTGACTCAATGCCTTCTGTATACTTTGAATTATAAGTTAACTTTTTCATTAAGGATATAAAATATGAAAAAAATCGCATTGGTTGCAGTTCTTGCAACTTCAGCAGCTATGGCTGCACCGTTCAATGGTTTCTCAGTTGGTGGAGATCTTGGAGCAAGCTTCAACAAGTTTACATCTACTGAAGTAGACGGAACAAAAATAACAAATAAAAAGACAAGCTTTATTGGATCACTATTCGTTGGTTATGCAAAAAGTTTCAACAATATGTTTGTTGGTCTTGACTTAGGTCTTGGTTTTGAAGGTAAATCTAAAGTAAGCGATAAAGATAGCAACGGTACAGTAGTTGGTACTGATAACCTAAAACCAGGTGTTACATTTCAAATGAATCCACGTGTTGGTTACAAAGTTAATGACACAATGGGTGCATACTTCAAGCTAGGTATGAGCGTTGGTAAAAACGAATGGAAGTATAAAACCCTAACAGGAGTAGAAACTGTCAAAGGTAAAAAGTCTGTAGTTTCATGGACGCCTACACTTGGTCTAGAAAAAGCATTCGGAAACGTTTCTATGCGTGGTGAATTAGGTTACAAACTTTCAGGCAAGAAAAAAGTTTATGATCAATATGAAGGCACAATGAAGCGTAACGCAATTATCTTAACTGCTGGCGTTGCTTACAACTTCTAAGATTTTAAGTAATCTAAATTTTAAAGCCAGGGGTTTTCCTCTGGCTTTTTTTTTGCCTGAAATTATAAAAGTATTTTAATTATCTTTATATAAAATATAAATTTGTGTAATTTGATTTTTTATAATAAACTATATTTAGTGCTGGTATTTATTGCCAGTGTAACCTGTAAAAAGAGAGTATAATTATGAGCCAAGTATCAAAGTCTGAAAATTTTTTAGCAAAAGTTGCTGTAATGATTGTAGCAATTTCTGGTGCAACAGTATGTATAGCTGAATGTAGTAAGCCAGCTAAAACAGAAGAAGCAGTTAAAGCAGAAGAAGCAGACAAAACAGCTGAAGCAACTGAAACAACAACTGCTGAATAAATTTTAACAACAGTTATCTTATTAAAACACTTTTAGTTTTCTAAAGGTGTTTTTTTTAAATTTAAATATTTAGGGGATATTTTAATTATCAAACAAAATTTTTACTTTGTAATATTTACTAATTTTTAACGCATTTAATCGTATGATAAATCTATAGATGTCTGTCTTGAAATAGCTGTCATGCATATGTTGATAAATTCGTATTAAGAGAAGAGTTAAGGGTTTAGGTATATATGACTGCCGAAACAGAAAACCAAAATGTAGAAATTGTTGAATTGATAGACACGAAAGAGTCTGCAGAATCTGCTGATGCCCCGCTTAATATTAATCCGCAAATACAAAATCAAGATCAGTCTTCTGAAAGCGAAGATGATGACACAGACAATACTGTTGAAGTGTCGACAGGTAGTGTTGAAGATGGATTAGCAACAACTTCCTATCAAACATCAGATTTTGTGTACTCAGCCCTTATTTTACTCATGGCATTTTTATCTATTAAATTTGTTAATACAAATCTATGGATACGGTATGAAAAAAAGAAAGGTAAGCCTGCTCCTCAAATTTTAATATCCCTTTTGAATGGGTTTATTATTATTTTTGCTGTTTCCTTTATTAGCGTTTTTATATTCGAACAATCCCTATTTGGTTTAATAACAGCTGGTGGAATTGCTGGTGTTGGTTTTGCCATGGCCCTGCAGGGGCCTATACTTGATTTCTTCTCTGGCATTATGATGGATGTTGAAGGGCGCATTACAAATGGTGACTGGGTACGTCTGTCATCTGGTGCAGAAGGGCGTGTTATTGGTCACAACTGGCGATCTATAACACTTCTGACGATTAACAACACGGTTATTGTTATTGCAAATAGTCGTTTTTCACAAGATCAGTACGAAAATATTAGTAGCACAGGCGAATTTTGGGACAGTGTTGATATTGGCATCGATTATAACATCCCAACAGAACGGGCTCAGCGCATATTACGCGCAGCACTTATTAAAGCGCCAGGCGTTCACAATAAAGAAGCACATGTATTTGCAATGAAAATGACAGAAGGTGGCATTACATACACGTGCCGCTATATGCTAACAGATTATTCGCAAAAAGCGCTTATTCGCCATAATGCCATACAATCCATGATGCATGCTTTACATGGTTACAAAATATCGGTTTCTGAGTCGCTTGGTGAATACGTTATATCCGAACGTAAAACACTACCCCCTGCTTGGAAGCATATTGAGGGCATGGGTTTATTAAAAGAATTTTTGCAAAAAACACCTATTGTTAAAGATCTGGGCGCGCCCCATATTAAAAAACTTAATAATAAAAAGAATTTAGAAACCTTTGACCCCGGTTCAGATATTTGTGTTCAGGGTGATGAGGGTGATTCTATGTATGTTATATTAGAAGGTATTGTTGATATTTTAATAACAGACCCTGAAACACAAAAAAAAGTCGCAGTTGCAACGCTAGGGCCTGCTGATTATTTTGGCGAAATGGCGTTATTTATGGGTGATAAAAGGCGTGCAACGGTGCGTGCCAGAACATCGCTTGTGGCGCTAAATATACATCGAAAGTTGATTGTACCAGTTATTAAAAATAACCCCAAAATGGTTGATCAAATTGGTAAAGTTATCATTAAGCATTTAGAAGAAAACAAGGCATTCTTAGAATCTTTACAAGAAAAAGAGCCGGACCCAAAACCCCCGATGTTAGAAATAGTTTGCACGCAAATGTTAAAAGTATTTGGTCTGTAGGCAGGTTTTAATTTTTATATCTTAAAATAGGTTCTTAAAGCACATATATTAGAAAATGGTTTTTCTTTGAAAGCGGCTATATATTGAATATTTATGTTCAGCCATGTATCCTAACTATATGTATTAATTTAAACTTTTAAAAGGACCAGCTATGAAAGAAGTAACAGACGCAACATTTAAATCAGAAGTCTTAAATTCAGGAAAACCCGTTCTGGTGAAATTTGGCGCAGAATGGTGTGGCCCATGTCGTATGTTAGCACCTATTTTAGAAGAAGTTTTAGCTGCAGAATCTGCGAATTTTGGTATTGTTTCCGTCGATGTTGATAACTGCCCAAAAATCTCTGCAGAATATGGTATTCAATCTTTGCCAACGATGATTTTATTTAAAGGGGGCGAAAATGTTGCCCAATTTATGGGCATGATGCAAAAAGAAGATGTTATTTCGCGGGTAAAAGAAGTTATTTAATATCAGCAAGGTGCGTTAACACGTATGATTGATTATAATCAATATTTACCGGTATTAATATTTATGGGGCTTGCGGTTGGTTTGTCCCTTGCAATGGTTTTCCTTGCATGGCTAAGATCCAAACGCAATGCCTATACAGATAAAGACGCACCCTATGAATGTGGGTTCGATGCTTTTGATAAACCTTCGGAAAATACGCGCCATAAATTTTATATTCACTTTCATTTAGTCGCTATTTTATTTATAATTTTTGATTTAGAGATAGCGCTTTTATTTCCCTGGGCGCTGTCCCTGAAAAGCATTGGTCTGTTTGGCTTTTATTCTATGATGTTTTTTTTAGCTGTTCTTGCTTTAGGGTTTGCATATGAATGGCGCAAAGGGGCCCTAGACTGGGAATAGGATAATATTATGAGCCGTTTGCAAGACCTTAAACAATACTTACCAAATGACATGCAGGATGAAAAAGGCCTATTCCAGGCGACTTTAAATCAGGTAAATAATGAAGGTTACGTCATGGCCAAGCTAGATGATCTTGCCGCGTGGGCACAAAGCGGATCGTTATGGCCCATGTCTTTTGGTCTTGCTTGTTGCGCTGTCGAGATGATGCATACAGCAGCCAGCCGTTATGATCTTGATCGTTTTGGTGTTGTTTTTAGGCCCAGCCCAAGACAATCTGATGTTATGATTGTTGCGGGAACCCTTACCAATAAAATGGCGCCAGCCCTTCGCCGTGTGTACGATCAAATGGCAGAACCAAGATGGGTTATATCAATGGGAAGTTGCGCTAATGGTGGTGGGTATTATCACTATTCATATTCTGTTGTGCGGGGCTGCGATCGTATTGTCCCTGTTGATGTTTATGTGCCTGGTTGCCCGCCGACAGCTGAAGGGTTGCTATACGCCGTCATGTTACTTCAACAAAAAATTAAAGATAGAAACCTGCGCCTAGATAAATAAGCCCACTTTACTTATGTATTGACATGTTATATTTATATGTATAAAGTTCATAATTATATAAATAATAAGGTAAATTCTATGAAAAAATATTTCAAATCTTTTGTTGCCATAAGTTGCTTAGTTGCCAGTGCGCATAATAGCGATGCATCAAGTTTTTCTAAGATGGGGTTAGGCTTTTTAGGCGCTGCCTCTGTCACCACATTTAGCGTGTGGCAGACTTACACGTCTTCAATAAATGGTGTACAACCCACAATCAATACTCAACAAAAAAAATGTGATCGCACTGCTGATGCGCTTAGGGTTGTCAATCAACCCCTTTCACCTGAAGCGTCGCAGATAGCATTAAATGAATTCTTAAAAATCAACCCTACTTTACCTGAAAATAAAGCAGTCTTTTTAGGCGAAAACGTGAAAACATCAAGGGAATGGTTTCAGTTAGTAACCGCATTAGCTGAACAGAAAAAAGTTCACCCTTGCATATTAAGCGATCATCATAAAGAATATGATGCTGCATTAAAGCGGATACTGCCTGAAAATGGTTATAATGCTTTGGTTGAAGCCAATATCTATGAACCACTCTCGCCATTTGTGCTGAAGGCGCTTGCAATTATTGCCAAAGATTAAATTAGGTGTTTGCATTTGTTTAGGGCGATGGCACTAAAATAGTTAAGTAGACGGTTGGGGCCATGAATTCATCGGTTGAAAACTTGCATTCGTATGGCTCACCCCTGAAGCTAAACTATATTCCATAAAGCCCATTGCATGATTCTTTAAATAGGGCTATAGTTTCTTTTATTGTCATGTTTTGAAAATTTCGCGTAATATAAAAATGTTAACTTTTTGTTTATATTTAGATTGATAAGCTAAAATTAACGGCACATAAAAAATATTTCTTGAAAGTGTATAAAGCACAATTAAAATCAGTATTCTCAATATCAGGATGATATAAATTAATTATCACAAAATAAGGTTTAAGAACATGGAAAAACTTCCAATGACAGAGCAAGGGTTTGTTTTCTTGCAAAACGAACTCAGTCGCCTAAAAAATGTAGAGCGTCCTAGCGTGATTCGTGCAATTTCTGATGCGCGTGAACTTGGTGATTTATCTGAAAATGCAGAATATCATGCAGCGAAAGAACGCCAAGGTTTTATTGAAGGTCGTATTTTAGAACTTGAAGATAAAACCAGCCGTGCAGATGTTATTCACTTAAAGGCAATGAAATGTGATGTTATTAAATTTGGTGCTACGGTCGAATTAGAAGATAACGATACTTCTGAAATAAGGACTTATCAAATTGTTGGCAGTGATGAAGCTGATATTAAGAAAGGCTTGCTTTCTGTTACGTCACCTTTAGCGCGTGCTATTATTAATAAAGCTGTTGATGACAGTGTTGACGTATCAACACCAAATGGTGGTAGAAGTTATTCTATCAATAAAATTTCTTACGTATAATACTTGCTGAAAAGTAGATCATGCGACACAATGGAAATATACATTAATTTATAAAAGAGAGTTCATATGAATATCATTCAAGCTAACACTTTGGTTCCAACAGTTGTAGAGCAAACCAGCAAAGGGGAACGTGCTTACGATATTTATTCTCGTCTTTTAAAAGAACGCATTATTTTTATTACAGGCCAATTTTATGATGAAATGGCCTCATTAATCTGTGCTCAGCTTTTATTTTTAGAAGCAGAAAACCCAGAAAAAGATATTTACATGTATATTAATTCACCTGGTGGGGTCGTCACTTCCGGTATGTCTATTTTTGATACAATGAATTATATACGACCAGAAGTTGCAACCCTTTGTTTGGGACAAGCCTGTTCTATGGGGTCTTTAATATTAGCAGCTGGACAAAAAGGAAAGCGTTTTATTCTACCTAATGCACGCGTTATGATCCACCAGCCAAGCGGTGGTGCACAAGGCCAAGCAACAGATATTGAAATTCAAGCACGTGAAATTTTAAATATGCGCAGCAATTTAAACAAAATTTATGTTGAGCGTACTGGACAAGACTTAAAAACAATTGAAGCAGCTGTAGAGCGTGATAATTTCATGTCAGCAGCAGAATCTGTGAAGTTTGGCCTTGTTGATAAAGTTGTTGAGAACAGATTAGCAATTAAAGCATAAAATTAATGGCCACCATAAAATACACGCCAAGTTTTGACCTAGAAAACACCTATGATAGTGGCCTTATTGCAGGTGTCGATGAAGCTGGTTGTGGACCGTGGGCGGGGCCTCTAACTGCAACAGCATGTATTATAGATCAAGCTAAAATTGAAAAAAATTTGTTAGCTTGCATTCATGATTCTAAAACATTATCTGCTAAAAAACGTGAAACCATTTATGAAGCGCTTATGCAAGACCAGGGTGTAATGCATTCAACGCATGTTATGCACATTGCTGAATTTAATACATTGGGGCTAGCAAAGGCGTTGCCCCTTACTATTCAACGCGCCGTTACAGGGTTAAGTATAAAGCCCAAACATGTTTTGATGGACGGCATACGTGACCCTAAAATTGGCATACCGACATCCCTTATTGTAAAGGGTGATCAAAAATCATACACTATTGCAGCGGCTTCAATTATTGCAAAGGTCACACGTGACCGCCTCATGCAGAAACTTAGTCAGCACTACCCACACTATGATTGGGCTAAAAATGCTGGGTATGGAACAAAATCTCACCGTGAAGCGCTAGAAAAATATGGCGTCACACAGCAGCACCGAACATGCTATAAACCCATACAAAAACTATTATTGAATGCATAAGCTTATTACATCCACAAAAATTTTACAGGATCAAATTCTGGAAATTTTAGCTGACTCTCCAACTTATGTATCTGTTGATACCGAATTTGTACGACAATCAAGTTATTACCCAAAAGTTGGTTTAATTCAAATTGGGCATAACAAGGGAACATTGGTTATTGATGCGCTTGCCTGTGATTTAGACGTTTTAAAACCGTTGTTTTTTAATGCTGCTATCATTAAGGTTTTTCATTCAGCACGACAAGATTTAGAAATTTTTTATAAAGTGTATGGAGAAGTCCCTTACCCCTTGTCAGATCTGCAAATTAGCGCAGGTTTTTTAGGGTTTGGGCAGCAAGTAAGTTTAGAATCTTTGGCAGAATATTATTTGCATATACAGTTAAAGAAAATTCACCGTTATGGAGATTGGTTAAAACGACCATTGCAGCAAAGCCTTATAGATTATGCTTATGACGATGCTGTGACAATCTATCATTTATACCCTATTGTGCAAAATCAATTAAATGATATGGGTCGCTTAGAATGGGTGCAAGATCTATTGCAAGATTTGAAAAAATGGCCCATCACACTAGAATCTTTGGAAAATGTTTTAAAAAAATGCCGGCACGATTTAGTAGATGATCATCACATAAAGCTTTTTTATACGCTTGCGTTATGGCGTGAAGAACAAGCAAAATTTTTTGACAAGCCAAGGGCGCACATTATAAATGACCATGCCATGTGCGTCTTAATTAAATCGTGCCCGCTGGTAAAGCCTGATTATAAGTCAATTTTAGCGCATCATGCCCCTAAGTCTCACGCTTTACGGCATCAAGATGTGCGAAAAAACTTGTTTTTATATCTATCTGATATATTTGAGGGAAAAATTTCAGTAGATATAGATTTGGATTTTTTGAAAAATAAACAAAGAGTCGATAAATCTTTGAAGGAACGCGTCAAGCAAGTAGCGGATAACTTGGATATTCCCATTAATTTTTTTCTAAGTCAAACTGAACTTTTAGCCTTATCACACAATAATGAAGAATTGCATCTTCTACCCCAGTGGAAAAAAGATGCCTTAAATAATCTGCTTTAATCTAAATCATTTAACCCACATAGCGAAAATCTTGGAGGGTTTCTAACCAGATAGAAAGTGTCGGTTTTATATAATTTAACAAAATAACACGAAATATATTGTTTATGCACTTGACATATGACAGTTTAATCACTACAAAATGTATGTAACAAATGAAATTGGAATAAGAAATGGTTAAAACAATAAAATTACTATCACTGTGTACAGCTATTGGTGTTGTTACGTATGGCGCTGCTGTTTATTCGTTTAATGATAAGGCAGAAAAGGTGTTGGCAAATACATTTAAAAAACTTGAGGATCAAAGCCCAGCACAATCTATAAAAGATCGCTTTGAAATTAAAGCCTATAAATTTCAAGTTAATTTCTTAAATGCAGATAAAACAGCACAACTGTTAAACGTTCAATATAATCCGCTAACATCAAATGCGCATTTAAATTATGTGTCAGCGATTGAGGAAAAAATCGTCATTGAAGAAGGTAAAGAATTTTCAGTAAAATTTGATTTTGGTCAGCCTTTTGGTCAGCCTAAGTATTTATTCAGTTTGAAATTGCCCCGTAACCTGAATCCGTATCAGAAATTTTCAGATCTTTTGGTTGACGAAAATTTTCACATTAGCAATGTGAATACACAAACGGGTAAAAGTCTTTGCAACTTAAGTATTTCAGAAAAAGGTTTAGATATTCCTGAAATCAAAGCTTTATTCCCATTAGTTGTAAAGGTGGAATCTGATATAAGCTCATATCACTTTAAACGGGATGGCAGCCGCTTAACGTTTGCCAGTGACATAACTTCACAAGTAGAAGTATTCATGGGGAAAAAGATCCCACAAATCATGAAAAATTCTTCTGATACCACATTAACGGTTAATACCAGTGCCTTTGTAAACGCTGTTTTAAAAGCAGAAAAAGCTGGAAAAATGGAGCAGTGGACAGCCGTGCAAAAAGAAGACATTGCAAATGAAGTTGTCGCCTTTTTAAAGGACTTTAAAATAAATTGTAAAATAAAAGATGAACGTACATCTGTGGGCGTATCTGACAAGATGATCCACACGACTTCGATGAACAATATGGAAGGTGATAAGGTGTCTTTGTCTTATAAGATGGCAGGAACATCAACATCTAAAGGACGTCTTCAAACTTTAACGGAGCTTTTCTCTGACAAGGACAAAGTAAATAAGGTCATATCTCAAACAGATGAACAATTTGATATTAAATCACTGGACGTAAGAGAAAAATCTGCAACAGAATTTGAAAATATTCTATTTAAAACAGTTGCCTCTGGTGATGATTTTGACTATTCTGTACATCTAAACCTCGACTTGCAATCTAAAGGTGATAAAACAGTTATAGATAGTGGAAAAATACTTGTTCAAGCATTTGAGGAACTGCAGGTTCCCGGTGAATACGAATTAGGTGTTGATTGGGCAGCAGTCATTGGTGAAAACTTTAAGATTTCAATAGACGGTATGCTGACTTATAAAGATGCTATACCGCATGCAGATTTGAAGGCTACATTTAATGAAAACTCATATAAGGCGCTTATAAATTTTGTACAAAATTTAACAAGTGCGGCTAAGGGGACGAGTTTTCAGAAATTTACGCATGACTTACTAGTAGACGTGAAATCTTTCCCTTATGAAGCGTCATTTCTACCAGAAAAGAACCCTAAGACAGATAAGCAAGAACGTGTTCTAAAAATTCAGTTTTAAGTCATTTTTTTCACTACCCGTAACGTGTTAACTATGTTATCCGGCTTTGTTCGAAAAAGCGTCTGTACCCCCCTAAAATGGTTAGATAAACTCTATAAAATTTAAGGGGGGGGTTAACACATACCACATGCTTTTCTATTTCTATGATGATTCAATTAGCCAATATGAGATGGTCTTCAAAATTTTGAATATAGCGCAAAAGGTGTAGACTTCAGCAAACTATTGACGATCTTAAAGCAACCTTGTGTTTGTAAAATATTAAGGTTTGATGGGTAAACTTATAAGTAAGCTTTATAAATGATACCCCTACGTGCAACAAGATCTTCTTATTTTTTTACGCATATTGCGATCGGCCAAAATTGGGGTGCGTTCATTCTACAAGCTAATGGATTTATGTCAGGGTGAGGCTTCCACATGTTTAGATTTACTGGCTGAAAAAGGTATTTCGGTTGTAGATGAAAGCGTTGTCGTAAGAGAGCTTGAAAAATTACAAAAAATAAAAGGCTTCATTCTTTTTTATCAAGATGATCGGTATCCAACTGCTTTAAAAAGTATACAAGACGCGCCGCCATTTTTAATGATGCTTGGCAATAGTGCGCTTTTGAAGAAAGAATCCATTGCAATTATAGGTGCCAGAAATGCCTCTATGGCTGGTAAGCGTTTTGTGGAAAAAATATCAAATAATCTGGGTGATGCTAACTATAACATCGTATCTGGTCTTGCGCGCGGCATCGATGGCGCAGCACATCAAGGTGCCCTAACTAGCGGAACAATAGCTGTTTTAGCTGGTGGTATAGATCAAATTTACCCAAGCGAACATCATAAACTGTACGCACAAATTGCTGAAAAGGGCATTATTTTATCAGAAATGCCTATGGGGCTGCCGCCAACGGCTGGGCTGTTCCCTAGGCGTAATCGCATTGTCTCTGGTTTATCAAAGGCTATCGTCATCAGCGAAGCAGCGTTTAAATCAGGATCTATGATTACAGCTGAATATGCACTAGAACAAGGTCGGGAAGTTTTCGTCATCCCAGGGCATCCATCCGATCCACGCTCAGCTGGTGGCCATAAACTTATTCAAGATGGCGCGCATTTACTGCACACTGCAGATGATGTTTTAAAAGTATTGCGTGTGGGCCAATCTATGCCAATTCTTGAAGATAAAATCATGGCTGTACCTAGCGCACCCCAACAACAATCTGAACTTATGCCAAACGCCATTTTACGGAAAAAAATATTACCATTGTTGTCTGCCAGTCCAACAAGTCTTGAAGATGTTTTAAATGCTATCCCTGGGCTGAAACCCCATGAACTGATGATTGAAATTACAGATTTAGAGTTAGATGGCCTGATTGTGCGCCACGATCATCAAGGAATATCTAAAAAAATGTAATTTTTTTGCGTATTGATTACCGAACAGTATAAGATATAAATAGATATTAAAAATATGGAATAAAAAAATGAATACATTTGATGTTGTTATCTTGGGTGCTGGTCCTGGTGGTTATGTTGCAGCTATTCGTGCTAGTCAATTGGGCTTAAAAACGGCAATTATTGAAAAAGAACACCTTGGCGGCGTGTGCTTAAACTGGGGCTGCATTCCAACAAAATCGCTGTTGCGATCTGCTGAAGTTTACCGCACTGCTTTACATGCAAAAGATTTTGGTGTGCTGCTTGATAACCCAAAACCAGATCTTCAAAAAATGGTAGAGCGTTCTCGCGCTGTATCATCACAATTATCAACTGGTATTAAGGGGCTTCTTAAAAAAAATAAAGTAACCCACATTCAAGGCCACGGCCGTTTTATAAATGATCAAATTATAGAGGTTGATCATAATGGCAAAAAACAAAAAATAACGGGAAACAATATTATTATTGCAACTGGCGCACGGGCGCGCGAACTGCCGCACTTAAAAGCGGACGGTAAGCGCATCTGGCTTGCAAAGCATGCCATGACGCCTAGTTTTATGCCTGAAAAATTATTGGTTGTTGGCAGTGGGGCAATTGGTATAGAATTTGCTAGTTTTTATCAAACAATTGGGGCAGAAGTTACCGTTGTAGAAATGGTAGACCGTATCTTGCCACAAGAAGATAAAGATATTTCAAAACAAGCTAAAAAACAATTTGAACAACAAGGGATGACATTCCATTTATCAGCCTCTGTCACAAAACTAACTTCTAATTTAGGAGACGTTGAAGCAACTATTTTAGATAAGAATCAAAAAGAAATGACAGAATCATATGACGCCGTTATTTTAGCGATTGGCATTCAAGGTAACACTGAAGAATTAGGGTTAGATAAAACAAACATTAAGGTTGAGAAAAATCAAATTCAGGTTAATGAATATAATCAAACAGCGCATCCACATATTTATGCCATTGGCGATATTGCAGGCGCACCTTGGCTTGCCCATAAAGCTTCGCATGAAGGCATTATTGTTGCTGAACATATTAAGGGTTTAAAACCCCTTCCAATGAATAAGAAAAATATTCCAGGTTGTACTTATGCGCACCCACAAGTTGCCAGTGTTGGTATGACAGAGGAACAAGTAAAAGAACAAAAAATTGATGCAAATATAGGCGTATTTCCCCTTATGGCAAATGGAAAAGCGTTGGCAGTTGGGGAACCTGAAGGTTTTGTTAAAACAATATTTGATCAACAAACAGGTGAACTACTAGGCGCCCATATGATAGGCCATGAAGTAACTGAAATGATTCAAGGGTATGTTATTGCAAAGCAGCTTGAAACAACTGAAGTAGATTTAATGCATACAATTTTCCCCCACCCAACATTATCTGAAGCTATGCATGAATCAGTTTTAGCGGCTTTTGGTAAAACTGTGCACTA
>Ga0051987_10000580_pt1 | contig 20057 bp, 19 predicted proteins | sample CryGey08umfilter_2_FD_58083 | JGI IMG/M metagenome (GOLD analysis project Ga0051987, IMG submission 58083) | Groundwater microbial communities from aquifer in Utah, USA - Crystal Geyser 4/10/14 0.8 um filter | ecosystem: Environmental > Aquatic > Deep subsurface > Groundwater | place: USA: Utah... | reverse complement strand
TAAGGCAGGTGGTCTTTGAGGCCGGTATAGTAGGCCTCGGCGGCGCGGCTTTTCCTTCCCATATAAAACTTACTCCTGCTCGGCCTATTAATGACTTTATTGTCAATGGCGCTGAATGTGAGCCTTACCTGACTACAGATTATCGCCTGATGGTTGAAAAGCCTGAGCAGATCATAAAAGGCGTAAAGCTTATTACAAAAATAGTAAACCCGCATAATTGTTATATAGCTATAGAGGATAATAAGCCACAGGCCATTAAGATCATGCGAGAGCAGGCCAGGGCGTTCAACTGGGAGGTCGTAGTTTTAAAGACGGGTTATCCGCAGGGGGGAGAAAAGCAAGTTATCAAGTCTTGCTTAGGCAGAGAAGTTCCTTCTGGTAAACTCCCTTTTGATATAGGCGTCCTTGTCCATAACGTCGCTACTATTTACGCGATATACGAGGCTGTGTATTTGCGTAAGCCTCTTTATGAAAGGGTTATCACTGTTTCAGGGACGTGCCTTACTCATCCGAAAAATATTCTTGCCAGGATAGGTACGCCTGTTAAGGACCTTGTTCAGCAGTGCGGCCCGCTTATACGAGAGCCTAAAAAGATCATTATGGGCGGGCCTATGATGGGCATCGCCCAATTCACTATGGATATTCCTGTTATCAAGGGCACTAGTGGTATTATCCTATTAGATGATACCGAGGCCGGGCCTTGGCATTCGGGGCCGAGGCTGGGCCTCGATAAAGAAAGTTTTTGCGTGCGTTGCGGAGAGTGTGTAGAACATTGCCCGGTGGGCCTTAACCCTGGGTTTATAGCTCTTGCTATAGCGAAGGATAGATTAGACCTTGCAGAGGAATATGGTATTTTAGATTGTATTGAATGCGGCTTGTGCGCGTATCTATGCCCGAGCCGCCGAAATATCGTTCAGGCGATAAAAGCCGCTAAGGTGAGGATAAGAAGTGGTAAGAAATGATTATTTCAAATACACTTTGATCTTGGCTGTTATCTGTTTTGTAGCGTCGGCTTTGCTGGGCGCTGTTTACAGTGTGACAAACCCTATTATCTTAAGCCAGCAAGCGCTGCAGGAACAGAGCGGCTTAAGAGAGGTTTTACCTGAGGCAAAAAGTTTTGAAGCTGTCAAAGAAGGTGAAAATATTCTTTATTTTACAGCGTTTGGCCCGGGCGAGAATGTTTTAGGTTATGTGTTTAAGGCTTCTAAAAAAGGGTATTCCAGCGAAATAGCCACCTTGGTAGGAGTAGATCAGGCGGGCGTGATATCGCGCGTCAAGATCTTGTCACAAAATGAGACGCCTGGCTTAGGCACTAGGATAATAGAGGCATTATGGTTTCAGGAACAGTTTCGCGGAAAGAAGTCCGATAACTTGAGTAACGGCGTGCAGGCGATCACGGGCGCTACCATAACATCCCGCGCGGTTATTAGTTCTATTAATGAAAAAGCCAAAGAGATAATGGAGCGTGTCCATGGCAGATAAATATATTGTTTCTTCTTCGCCGCATTTCGTAGGTAAAGAGTCTATACCGTCTATCATGTGGACGGTGAATATCGCGCTTTTGCCAGCCGGCATAATAGGAATAGCTGTTTTTGGAAAGGCTGGATTTTGGTTAGTCGCGGCGTGCATTCTTACAGCCATGGCCACGGAGTATGTTATACAAAAAGGCCGTAGGCAGCCGATCACCGTATCAGATGGCAGCGCTTTTATGACCGGGCTTCTTCTCGCGTTTAATCTTCCGGCTTATTGCCCTTTATGGGTGGGCGCATTCGGCAGTTTTTTCGCGATCGCCATATGTAAACAGGCTTTTGGCGGGTTGGGGAGGAATATATTTAATCCAGCCTTGGCTGGCAGGGCTTTTTTGATGGCGGCATGGCCGAAATATTTGACGGTATTTAATAAGCCTTTTGTATATGACGCGGTGACGCAGGCAACGCCGTTAGGCCTGTTAAAAGAAGGCAAAGCGCATAGCGTAGTTGATATGGGATTGACTTATTGGGATCTGTTCTTGGGCAATAAAAGCGGCTGTTTAGGCGAGGTATGCATTTTTGCTTTATTGCTTGGAGGTATTTATCTTTTGTATAAAAAGATCATCACCTGGCATATACCAATAAGTTTTATTTTGACTGTGGCTGTTTTTACGCAAATATTCAAAGGCGATTATTTATTTAATATTCTTTCCGGGGGGCTTGTCCTTGGCGCCGTGTTTATGGCAACGGATTATGTGACCTCGCCGATAACCAAGATAGGACAGGTCATATTTGGTGTTCTGTGCGGCTTGTTGACAAGCGTGATACGTATCTGGGGCGGTTACCCTGAGGGCGTGTGTTACGCTATACTTATAGCTAATGCCACTGTCCCGTTGATAGACCGTTTTGTAAAACCCAGAAGATACGGGGTAGGTATATGAAGAAGCTCTGGCGCGAATTCATAAAAGGTATTTGGACGGAGAACCCAATATTTTTTATTGTGTTAGGGTTGTGCCCTACCCTGGCTGTTTCAACCAGCGTTAATAACGCGGTTGGCATGGGCGTGGCTGTTATTTTTGTGTTGGTTTGTTCCAACGTCATCATCTCTATGATGAGGAATATTATCCCGGATAAGATAAGGATACCTTGTTATATCGTAGTTATAGCGTCATTTGTCGGTATCGTGGAAATGGCGATGAAGGCGTACGCGCCGGCATTGGATAAGGCATTGGGAGTATATGTCCCTTTGATAGTTGTTAATTGTATTATCTTGGGCCGAGCGGAGGCTTTTGCTTCAAAAAATCCGGTCATAGCGTCTCTTATTGACGGCTTGGGCATGGGCGTCGGATTTTTTCTGGCATTATTTGTGATTTCAGCTGTTCGAGAAGTATTAGGCAGCGGAAAGTTCGCTGGTTTTGCTATACCCGTGACTTTTGAGCCGGCGGCGATCTTGGTATTGGCCCCAGGGGCGCTTTTGGTATTGGGCCTGCTTATGGGAGGGATCAGATGGATAAAGTCCTTGCGATCTTAATCGCGAATATCATAACCAACAACTATATTCTTTTTAAATTTATGGGGCTGTGCCCTTTTCTGGGGGTGTCTAAACAGACAAAACCCGCCATAAGCATGGGCCTGGCTGTCATTTTTGTGCTTCTTATATCAGGTATTATGACGTGGATCATTTATGCGTATGTTATCCTGCCGTTCCATATAGAATATATGCGGACTGTCGTGTTTATTTTAATAATCGCTTCGTCCGTGCAGTTTATTGAAATGATGATCTTAAAAGTATCACCTGTCCTTTACAAGGCGTTAGGTATTTATCTGCCATTGATCACGACCAATTGCATAGTTTTGGGTGTTACGGTCATCAATACTGAGGACTTCTTCGCGGCTGGCAAACCAATAGCGTGGAGTTTTGCTTATTCTGTCTTGCAGGTGTTTGCCGCTGGCCTTGGTTTTATGTTAGTGCTTCTTCTTATGTCAGGTATAAGGGAACGTTTAGCTTTAACGGATACGCCTGAGTCTCTTGATGGATTGCCAATAGCGTTTATCGTCGCTTCCATTATGGGCCTGGCTTTTATGGGGCTTTTAGGTATTAAATAATGAAAGATCTTTTTCCACCTATTATAACTTTAGGCAGCCTTGGGATATTATTCGGGCTTTGCCTTGCTTTCGCAGCCAGCAAATTTCGCGTGCCTGTTGACCCTGCGCTTGAAAAGATAATCACTAAATTACCCGGAGCCAACTGCGGGGCGTGCGGAAAGGCCGGCTGCGCTGGTTTCGCGCAAGCCTTGCTTGCGGGAGAGTTAGACCTGCATACCTGTGTTTCTATGGCAGAGGAGAGCAAGAAGACCCTGGCAGAATTATTAGGCTTAAGCCTTGAGCTAAAAACAAAGATGGTTTCATCACTTCATTGCTGCGGAGGCAATAATACAAAAGATAAATATCTTTATGATGGCATGAAGGATTGCCTGGCGGCAAGCCTTATTTTAGGCGGCCAGAAAGAATGTCAATATGGGTGCCTGACATATGGTACTTGCGTCAAGGCCTGCCCTTATGACGCTATTGTCATGACAGGCGATGGTTTTCCAAGGATCATAGAAGAAAAATGCACTGCCTGCGGCGTATGCGTTAACGTTTGCCCGAAACACCTTTACGCGTTCATACCTTACGATATTGAGAAAGCGGCGATATATGTAGCCTGTTCTTCGCGCGATATGGGCAAAGTTGTAATGGGTATTTGTCCTGTTGGTTGTATAGCCTGCCATAAGTGCGAGAAGGCGTGCCCGCATGGCGCTATGGAAGTTATAGATAATCTGGCGCGTATAGATTATACTAAATGTTCGGGTTGTCTTGAGTGCGTAAAGGCTTGCCCTACTAAGGTTATTAAACAAAGAGGCATAGTATGAAGAGAAATATCGCGGTGTTTGTCTCGGGCAACGGCACAAATTTAGGGGCGATCATTGATAGTATCACCGCGGGGAGTTTAAACGCGCGTATCGCGCTTGTAGTTAGTGACAAAAAAGGCGCTTTCGCGCTAAAGAGGGCGCGCAAGGCCGGTATAAATACGCTATACGCTGATCCAAAGAAGTTTGCTACAAAACAGTATTACGAAAAGTTTATTATTGAGCGCTTGAAGAAAGATAATGTTGAATTGATAGTTTTGGCAGGTTTTATGAGAATATTGAGCCCGTTTATTATAAAGAAATATAAGAACAGGATCCTGAATATCCACCCCGCTTTACTTCCCGCGTTTAAAGGCGCTCATGCCATAAGGGACGCGTATAGCTATGGCGTCAAAGTGATCGGCGTAACAGTCCACTTTGTTGATGAGAAGGTTGACCACGGCCCCATTGTCCTTCAGGGATCAGAAACTGTTTCCGGTTTGGAGTCTATAGCAGAGCTTGAAAAAAGGATACATAAGCTGGAACACAAGCTGTATTCTATTGCTATTGGAAAAGTTCTTTCAGGTAAGTTATCTATCCGCGGCAGGCGGGTTGAATGAGACAAATCAAACAGGATGATTTGTCTCATTCGTTTGATTTGTCTCATTCCGGGACTTCAGGCAGTTTGATTCTGATCTTTTTTAGATCAGTCAAAGAGAGTTTAACCATTTTTTTAGAGAACGTGTCAGTGAGCTCTATGGCCTGGAATGCTTTGTGGTCGTAATTTTTGACTATTTGGGCAGTCAGCATCTTAACATAATCCAGCGGGTCTATCTTTTCTTCCTCGGGCGTTAAGTCATACCGCTTCTTCATAACCTCCAGTTCTATTTTTAAAACCCCGAATTTTTCACTCCACGAAGATGACCTGACCTCAAATAGTTTTGATAACTCCCTGTCTTTATAAAAAAGATTTTTCGCGCGGTGGATGATCTGCAGGCAAAGGAACTGGTTGAACGTGATATCATAAAATTTATTTGATTCGCCTATTTTATCGTTGATGGCGTGAGGATTATAGCTGACGTCCCTGATAGAGCGGGCGAAGAACTCGCCCCTTGAGAATTTTTCAAGCATCGCCTGGCTGATATCCGGCACATATTCAAAGGTCTTTAATTCCACGCCGAAATTCTTTGTGTCTGTTGCCACAATGGCAAGGAAATCAAGTTTCGCGTCAGTGCTTAAGATCGCGCGGTGGACAATGGATATCACCTTGCCGACTTTTTCCAATTCCTTGGCGTTCCACGCCATCGTTGTTTTATCAATAAGGTCTTCAAAATTGATATAAACCCACATAGTCTTACCGGCTATGCGGCAGGTAACGTTTAAACCTTCTTCTTTGGCAAGCTTGGCTAATTGTTGCGTCAATGTCCTTGCGGGATATGTGGGAGCGCAGGAAGACAGAATAAGCTGCGCGCAGAGCAGAATTAATAGGAGGCTAAGCTTAGGCTTCTGGTTTTGAGGGGCCGCTGAATTTTGTTTTGTGGAATTCTTTAAAGATAGCGTCAATTTCATCATAGTCAAGTTCTTCGTGTTCAATGAGTTCGTTGGCGAAGCGGTCCAAAAGCGCCATCTCTTTTGTTAAGACGTCTTCGGCGTCTTTAGCGCAGGCTTTTATGATGCGTTCTGTCTCTTCGTTGAGTTCTTGTTTTATGCTGTCTGAAAGCTGCGCTTCGGGTATCGCGGTAAAATCGCCTATATGTTTTTCGCCCATGCCTAATTGCCAGACCATCATGTGCGCTATGTTCATAGCGTGATGAAAATCTGAAGAGACACCGCTGGATGTAGTATGGAACTTTAATTTTTCGGATATATACCCTGACATGGAGACTTTGATATCCGCGGTGAGTTTTTCTTTGCTTTCCGTGAATAATTCTTCGCGTGGCTGGTGATGGACGACCCCTAAGAAGCCTCTTCGCGATATGATGGACGCTTTAAAGACATCATCTGTAGGATGCAAAAGATACAATATGATAAGGTGGCCCGCTTCATGGTAAGCGACCATGCGGCGTTCTTCTGGCGTCATGTGCTTACGGTGTTTGACGCCAAGGTCTATGCGGTCTATAGCTTCTGAAAGGTCTTTAGCGGTTACGACATCGCGTTTATTCCTGATGCAGATAAGTGAAGCTTCTTTTACGATATTCTCAATGTCAGCGGGTGTTTTAAAGACAGATTTTCTGGCTAATCTGCCGACATCAATAGAGGGATCGAATTGGACTTTGCCTAAGTAAAACTTAAAGATGTCTTCCCGGCCCTTAAGGGTGGGGCGCTCAATATATATTTTTCGGTCAAAACGCCCGGGACGGAGGAGAGCCGCGTCAAGCGTTTCTTCAGGGGAGTTGGTCGCGCCTATGACCACTACATTTTCTTTTTCATCCTGGATACCGTCCATTTCAACTAAGAGCTGGTTTAGAGTTGAATTTGTTTCTTGTCCGCCCATAAAGCTATATTGCCGGCCCCGCCCCACAGCGTCAATTTCGTCTATGAATATTATGGCCCCGCCGTGCGCGTAGGATAACCTTCTTGCTTTTTGAAAAAGTTGACGCGCGCGCCTGGCGCCTACACCGACAAAGATCTCAGTGAACTCACTGCCTGCCAGAGATAAGAAAGGCAACCCTGCTTCTGTAGCTATCGCTTTGGCAAGATACGTCTTGCCGCAGCCAGGCGGCCCGATCATAAGAAGGCCCTTTATTATTTTTCCTCCGATCTTTTTGATGGCTGTGTGGTCTTTTAAAAGTTGGACGATCTCTAAGGCTTCTTCTTTGACTTCATCTATGCCTAAGACTTCTGAGAACTTTACGTTTACATTAGCCCCTTTGACCTCTTTTTTGTCAATGCGACCGAATTGGCCCATCATGAGTGAGACATATATGATGGCTGAGATCGCCGCGGCAAATATGTAGATGAGGATCATTATGGGCAGCTGTGCTAGCTGCATCTTGCGATAGAAAGACTCAAGGCCCATGAAACCGATGTAGGACAGCCCGATGAGGACAATGACCGCGATGGTGCTTGAAACCGCGATCCAGTGATCCTTGAAGAACATCTTAAGTCTTTTGAAGGTGAATTTATCAATTTTCATAGTAGGTAGAAGATATCACAAAACTGTTCTAAAGTCAAACATAATGCCATTGTTTTCGTTGCTGAAGCCGCATAAAGAGGCATATTATGAGTGAAAAGTTTTTCGGGATCATTCGGCGAGGACTGTTTGAGTCCGTCATGGCGACAGCTTACGGGCGAGTTCCGTAGCCGCCGAAAAATCTTTGAGCGAATGCCGAAGTGGCGCAAGCAATAAAAACAATGGTAGGTAGCAGAGCAATAAAACCTTGACCATTCAGAGGCATTGTGTTAATCTTTTAATCTAAATTTACTTACATATATATAAACGGAGGTAGTATGGCAGTTATTAAAGACGTAAGGGCAAGAGAGGTATTGGATTCAAGGGGTAATCCAACTGTTGAGGCTGATGTCATCTTGGATTCGGGTATTGTGGGCCGGGCCATGGTTCCTTCAGGAGCTTCTACTGGCGAACATGAAGCGATAGAGCTTAGGGATGGCGATAAATCCAGATATATGGGTAAGGGCGTCTTAAAGGCTGTAGGGAACATTAATAAGACGATCGCTGAAAAGATAAAGGGCATTGAACCCAATTTTATGGACATAGATAAGATTATGCTAGCGCTGGATGGCACTGAGAATAAGAGCAGGTTAGGCGCTAACGCTGTCCTGGCTGTTTCTTTGGCTTGCGCAAAAGCCCAGGCCATAGTTGAACGTAAGCCACTTTATAAATACCTCGGCGGCAAGAATGCCCATATTATACCAGTGCCCATGATGAACATCTTAAATGGCGGTTTACACGCGGATAATAATCTTGATTTCCAGGAATTTATGATCATGCCTATAGGCCTTGCCACTTTTAAAGAGGCGCTAAGGGCAGCTACAGAAACATTCCATAACTTAAAATCTATTCTAAAATCAAAGAAACTTTCCACCTCAGTAGGCGATGAGGGTGGTTTTGCTCCCAATCTAAAGTCTAATGAAGAGGCTTTGGAACTTATAACAGAAGCTATAGTTAAAGCCGGCTATAAGCCAGGCAAGGATATTTATATAGCCATAGACACCGCTTCAAGCTCTTTTTATAAAGACGGAAAATATCTCGTTGAAGGTGAGAAGAAAGAAGCCTCTGATCTTATAAAGATGTATGAAGAGCTTGTGTCCAAATATCCGATACCTTCCATTGAAGACGGCCTTGCCGAGGACGATTGGGATGGCTGGAAGAAAATGACAGAGGCTTTAGGCGCGAAGACCCAGCTTGTCGGCGATGATATTTTTGTGACGAACGTCAAAAGATTAAAACAGGGTATTGAAAAAGGTGTCGCGAATTCTATACTTATCAAGGTCAATCAGATAGGGTCTTTAAGCGAGACCTTGGATTGCATTGAACTTGCCGGTGATAGCGGATATTCAGCTGTTATATCTCATCGTTCCGGAGAGACCGAAGATACGACTATTGCGCATCTGGCTGTCGCTACGGGTGTGGGCCAGATCAAGACAGGCTCTCTTTCACGCACTGACAGGGTATCTAAGTATAATGAGTTATTGCGCATTGAGGAAGAGCTGGGGTCAAACGCGGTCTACGCGGGCACATTATGGCCTAATGTCTTTGGCAGACAATAAGAACATCGCTGAAACGCGAAAATATACAAAAGCGCAAAATATTTTTATGATTTTTACGGTTTTTACGGCCTTTTACGATCCTGCTGTGTATATAATAAAACATGTTGAAAAGGCTTAGATTTTTCATTATCATATGTGTACTTGCCGCTTTGTTCTTTCCCGGTTTTGCCAAGCTCCAGGAGTTGAAAATGAAGCTGTCAGAAACGGAAAGCAAGATACGTGAGGCCCAGAAGAGGAACGCCTTCCTGGAAGAAAGAATAGCCCAGATGAGGACTAATCAGGAGTATCTTGAGATAGTCGCGCGGGAAAAGATGGGCGTAGTCAAAAAGGGTGAGACAGTTTTGAAGTTGATCCGTGATGGTGAGAAGCCGCAGCAGTAGATTTTAAGAAAGATCTTGTTCTTTATAATGTTTATAGTATTTGTCTATTGACTATATACTATAAACTAACTAAATGATCGCGGGGTGGAGCAGCCTGGTAGCTCGCGAGGCTCATAACCTTGAGGTCGACCGTTCAAATCGGTCCCCCGCAACCAGTTTAATCTCTCGAACTCCACGCAGAGAGATAAGAAAAGCCCTGACCGGGTTCACTGGTCAGGGCTTTTTCTATGGTTTGATGTGTCAAAGAGTTAGCACAGAAAGTGCAGACCTTCCCTATTCCATATAAGGGAAGGGTCTAGGGCATTGTTTATTTCGCGCAAAATTGCCGAGTAAATCTCGTCGAACCATCTCTTTATCTCATAATTGGCGATTAGTTTCTCGGAGCTAGTGTCGCGATTATTCGGCGATATATCGGTAATTTTGATCGGGCAATAGGCGAGAAACTGGAATTTTCAGGTAGGTTCTAATTAGCGTTATCGGCGATCAAGGTCCCGGCCGGTGCAAAAATTATATACAGAATTTTAAAGCGTAGAGAATAATGTTTCTTCAATCAATGGCTTAGCTTTTTATGCTACTGATTGTTTTATCAAGTCTCACATGGTTCAAAAACAGATTTTAGACGTATTTAGACATAGTCCTCCCGTAGAAAATTCACATTATTTATGTCTCGTTATTTCATTCCCGATAATAATGTTTGATTACGCCTCCCAGGCTTGATTGACATTTTATTTGTTCTTTACTTTTATTAGCTCTGAATTCAAGCGGCATGTTATCCATAGATGAATGTGGCCGTGTTGTATTGTAATGTTTTACATACTCACTGATAAGGTATCGTAGATGTCGTTCTCCAAAAACAATAAAATGGTTTAAGCATTCTCGTTTAATTGTTCCTACCCAGCTTTCAGCGTATGCATTCATATTAGGTGACATAAAAGGAGTTTTTTGCACGCTAAATCCGCCGTCCTTAAATAACTCATCGAACTTTTCAGAAAATTTTGTATCTCTGCCATGTATTAATAGCTTTTTATCTTCTTGATTACTACTAAGAAAGGGCAGGATCTTTTTGGTTTGTTTATTTACCCACTCTTGGTGAGGATATTGAGTTGCTTCAACAACGAATACCTTTCGTGTTTTAATATTGATAAAAAACAGCACAAAGAACATCCTTGGTCCTAATGGTGTGAGTACTTGCTTAGTAAAGAAATCGCATGCCCAGAGCGTCTGAAAATGTCTTTTGATAAAACTATCCCAGGTGTCTTGAGACCTTTGAGGAGCTGGATCAAGATTGTTTTCTTTTAGGATGTTCTTTATGTTGCTTTTTGACAAGCGATTAATACCTAGCTTCTTTAGCTCGCCCAAGATTCTGACGTATCCCCAAGCGTTTTCTTTAGCTAGCATTATTACCAATTGGCGTATTTCTTCTAGAGTCTTAGGCCTGCCGCGCTTGTTAACCTTTTTGGTTCTGTTTTTCGTTTATATTTTCGGACCCAAAGAAGAAAAGTTTCATATTTTACGATAGAAATTATATTCCTGATATTTTTCCCGAGAGGAATGGCGAATTTTAAGAGCTTTCTTTTTTCGACAGCAGTTGGGCGTATACATTTGCTTACGCGTTTACGCAGTATTTCGTTCTCAACCCTCAGGTATTCTATTTGCTGATTTAAATTTTCCTGTGTCATTTTACCCAGCAAAGATAGGAGTTCGCTAAACACATTCTTTTGTGTGAATTTCCAGCAGTTTTGCATTATAACTCCTGAATTGTTTACAAAATCTTATTGAGCGAAGATGTCTTATAGTACAGTATTATCAGAACGGTTAGTGGAAAATAGTTTGTTTAGATGGGCAAGTATATTTTTTGTATAGTGTTTAAAAACGCTGGACATGATATCCCTAATGCTATATACTTGTTTATAACTGTAGATGAATAGGGAGTATTTACCATGGGTAAAAAAGAAGCTGAACTCATTGATTTTCTGAGAAGAAGAGGAGGGCTTGCAAGCTATGCAGAAATTAGCAAAGCTGGCTTTAATAAAGCTCTTCTTAAAACCAGTCTAAAGTTTAATCGCATTAGTCGGCTTGACAGGGGATTATATAAGCTGTCGCAAGGTATAGCAATTTCCAATCCTGATCTTGTCGCGATTTCGATTAAAGTTTCCAAAGGAGCGATTTGTCTTCTTTCTGCTCTCAGCTTTCATGAGGCAACAAATGAAATTCCCAAATATGTTGATGTCGCTATACCGCGGGGAACTCATGCGAACAAAATTAATTACCCGCCAGTAAGATTTTACCGGTTTGATTTTAAAGTGTGGGAAACTGGAATAGAGATTCATGAAATCAGTGGCCATAAAGTTAGGATTTATAGCCTCGCCAAGACAGTTGCTGATTGTTTTAAATTTCGTAATAAAATTGGTACTGACGTCGCGCGAGAAGCGCTTAAAATCGCTGTTACCGAGAAGCATATTAAACCTAAAGAAATCATGCGTTACGCCAAGATCTGTCGTGTTGATAATATTATAAAACCGATGATGGAAACTATATTATGAAAAAAGATATAGCTAACCTGCAGGCATCCGGAATTTTTTTGCGAGTTTGACCTCAAACAGTTTGCATAACTACTTCTGAAGCTGCCGGAGGCAAGGAAAAGGGGAGGATTTAGAAGTCTGTTTTTTGGAAAAGGGATGAGCTTATAGTATTTTGTTTATTATTTACCAAAAATGAGCAAGATGATTTAACTCAAGATGAGAAAAAAGCACTTAAGATTTTATCTAATGTATATGACAAGCTGACAGAAAAGGAAATTGAAAAAATAATCAATAGAAAAACGCTTGCGGAGGTTGAATATGTTAAGAAAACGTAGTAATAACTCAAAAGTTTTAAATATGGTCGAGGAAGAGCTTCATGCAATAAATGAAGTGAAAGATGTTTCTATGAGTATTAGAGAATTTAATAAAATTAAATATCTCCCCCCAAAGCATTATTCAAGAGTTGATGTAGTTAGGCTTCGGTTGAAGCTTCATATTAGTCAGGCAGTATTTGCTCATCTATTAAATGCTAGCGAAAGTACTGTTAGAAAATGGGAGATTGGTGCTAAGGAACCTGGAGGTGCTAATTCTAGGCTTCTACAGATTGTTGAAAAAAAAGGACTCGAAGTTTTGGCGGTTTAATTAGTGAATATTAATCAGATTGATAAGAAAATGAAAGGAGGATGGCTCTAAGAAACACTGGAAATTGATGGAGTTTTAGGGTTCATAACCTTGAGGTCGGCCGTTCAAATCGGTTCCCCGCAACCAGTTTAAACACGAAGGGAGCCAACAAGTTCCAAAGTTGGCTCCTTTTTTGTTGCTTTGCTATTAATGGGAAAACCTTGTAATTTTGTTAGATGGGCTTATAATAACATAAAAGAAATGGGTCCGGGGTTTGATTTGTGAGAAGGAACCTCGGAGGAGAAATTTATTGATGGTCGGGCCGCCATCTTGCGTAATAACGCGAGATGGCGTTTTTATTTGTAGGGGATGGTTATAAAAAAAATACTTTTATTTATTTTGCCGATACTCATTATCGTTGCGGTCGTCTTTACCGTTTACGGTGTTGTTCAGGTGCGCCTTGAAGAAGAGAGGCTGCAGGATGATCTTCAAAGAAAAGCCAAATCAGTAGCCGAGAGCATTGAAGTCACAGCCAGCTATATTTTTAGTAATAACGATCTAAGATCTGCGCAGCGGCTTGTAGAGAGTTTTCAGAAGAGAGAGCGGCTGCAAGGTTGTGTTCTTTACGACAAAGACGGCCAGGTTCTGGCTATAACGGAAAGAATCGCCGACTGGAAACAAAAAGATAAGCCCTACCTTCAAGATATCATAATTACAAAAATTCCTCGCGGCTTAGTAGAGCAATTTAAAGAATATTCGTTTTATAGTTATATCTTGCCTGTTTTAGGTGAAGAAGATAACGTCTTAGGCCTTGTGGAAGTTGCTTATGATACCTCCTATATGTTTACGCAAATTGCCGGATCATGGAGGCGCATCAGCTTTACACTCATTATCTTGATATTTTCCATTGCTTTAATAGCGGGTTTGATCCAGTGGCGGATGTTCATTTTGCCTGTTAAGCGTTTGACGGACTGGTTCCATCATTTTCAAAGAGGCGAGACGGATGTTAAGCACCCGATAAAAGAAAAGGGAGATATCGGCAAACTTGCCAGCGAAGTTGAACAGGTTGCGTTAAGCCTTCGTGTGGCGCGCAGGAGCCTTTCTAATGACGCGGAGGCGAGATTGCAGAAAGAGGATATCTGGACACAGGCGAAATTGAAAGATCTTGTTCACGCAAAGCTCGGAGACAGCGCGTTTTTCGTTGTTTCCAATAGAGAGCCTTACATGCACGTATTTGATGAAGCGACCGGTACAATAAAGTGTATACGCCCGGCAAGCGGAGTTGTTACAGCAATACACCCAATTCTTAGCGCTTGCGGAGGGACATGGGTAGCGCATGGCGCTGGAAACGCGGATAAAAAATTCGTGAATTCCAAAGATAAATTGGGTATTCCACCCGAGGATAATGGCTATATCTTAAAAAGGGTCTGGCTTTCCAAAGAAGAGGAAGACGGATATTATTATGGATTTTCAAACGAAGGCCTTTGGCCTTTATGCCATAATACACATACCAGGCCTATTTTTCGGGAAAATGATTGGCAGATGTATAAGAAAGTTAACCAAAAGTTCTGTGATAGCCTTATTGAAGAACTTCCTGCAAAGAGCCCGGTTGTTTTTATTCAGGATTATCATTTTACTCTTTTGGGAAAAATGATCAAAGAAAAAAGGCCGGATGCTATTGTAGCTCTTTTTTGGCATATTCCGTGGCCTAATCCGGAGGCATTTTCTATCTGCCCTTATAGAAAAGATATTTTAGAAGGTATGCTAGGTTGTGACCTGATAGGGTTTCATATACAGAATCATTGTAATAATTTTCTTGATACGGCTAATAGGTTGCTTGAATCACGTGTTGATACAGAAAAATTCAGCGTGTCGCGCTTAGGCAGGGAAACATTCATTCGGGCTTTTCCGATCAGCATAGATGGGCATTTGGATTCCTATAAGCCCGAGGCAGATGTTAAAAAAGCTATAGAAATTATCCGCAAGGAATTTGACTTAGAGGATAAGATCATAGCAGTAGGCGTAGACCGTATTGACTATACGAAAGGGATCGTTGAACGTATTCTTGCTATTGACAGGTTCCTTGAAAAATATTCTCAGTATAAAAAGAAATTTGTGTTTATTCAAATAGGGGCTCCAAGCAGGATCCATATCAAGCGCTATCATGACCTTATGGGTGAAATTGATGAATTAATTGAGAAAATAAACTGGAAGCATATGGATGGCAACTGGAAGCCGATCGTATATCTTAAAAGATATTTTGCTCCTGAAGAGATAGGGCCATATTATGCTTTAGGCGATATTTGCATAGTGAGTTCTCTTGATGACGGCATGAATCTTGTGGCAAAAGAATATATTGCCGCAAAAAAAGATTTATTAGGTGTTTTAGTTTTGAGTCAGTTTACAGGTGCTTCCAGAGAGTTGACTGATGCCATCTTGGTCAATCCTTATTCTGTTGAAGAATTTGCCGATGCGCTCAAAATTGCTATTGAAATGCCCCAGGAAGAGAAACGCAGGCGTTTGGAAAAAATGCGCCTTGTCATTAAGGAAAACAATGTTTACCGCTGGGCGGGCAACATTATTTCTGAATTGATCGGTTTGAATAAAACCGCGGTTTGAAAAACCGCGTAACGGAGATTGAGTCATGGAATCCGGCTTGTTTGTTCATTGGGACGCTGTCGAAAAGTGGTTAAGACATAAGAATATTTTTCTATTCTTGGATTATGACGGGACGCTGGTTCCCATTGCGCCTAGGCCCGAGGAAGCTATTCTTTCTCAAGATGTGAGAAGTTACCTTAGTCATTTGGCAGGCCTGCCGAACTGCAAGTTGGCTATCGTTAGCGGCAGAGCGTTGTCGGATATCAAGTCTATGGTGGGCTTAGAAGGTATTTATTACGCGGGTAATCATGGCTTGGAGATCAGCGGCCCCGAAGTCGATCTTAAGAGCGGTGATTTTCAGAAGCAGAAAGATATTTTGAATACCGTTCGGGAAGCACTAGAAAAAAACTTATCCGGGATAAATGGAGCTTTTGTTGAAGATAAGGGTTGGACGCTAAGTTTTCATTATCGTATGGTTGAGTCGGATGACCTCGAGCGGGCCAAGGCCATATTTGAGGATGCTGTTAAAGCGCCCAGGTCGCACGGACAAGTAAAAATTGTCGCGGGGAAGAAAGTTTTGGAAGTCAGGCCCGCTGTTGACTGGGATAAAGGAAACGTGATTGCGTGGCTCCTGGATCGCGTGGAATTTGAGAATAAGGAGGCGCCTATCGGCCCCGTTTATATCGGGGACGACGTCACTGACGAGGATGCGTTCCGATATCTAAAAGGCATTGGTTTGACAATCGGGGTCGGAGAGGAACGCAAAACGAATGTTCAGTATTTATTGAATGATCCCGCGGATGTTTTTGAATTTTTAAAACGATTATTTTTATTGTTATCTGAGGGTTGAATCATGGACGGATCGCGAAAGGCTAAGGAACCATTTAGGTTTTATACCCGTCTTCATCTGACGGAATTGACCGGTCTACACGCTTCGACGCTGGGCGAGTTGCTGGCCTTGGTCAGGGAGGTAAATGGGTCTTGTATTTACCATCACACGCACAGATTTTTACAACAACACCAATATCTTTCTCCTGAGCCCCCAAACGATTTTGCTTTTTGGATAAGAAATGTTTTGGGTGAGGACGAATTGGCGGAGAAAATAGCCAGCATCAACACCGTTCAGTTTTCCACCATCAGAGGGCTTCGGGATAAGATCGCCTTGACTATAGATGAATATCTGAAGAAGCGGCCGGCGGCCTCTAAAAAAGTCGCAGGATGCGGGGAAGAATTCAATTTTATCAAATCCGTAAGTTTTGTTCTTTTTGACAATTACGAGGCTTATGATCTAAGAGAATTCATTGAGGCATTAAAAAAGATACCGGCCGATAGCCTCTATTTCCATATTTTTGAATCTCGGCTGAGGTTAGAAAAAGATAGCAACGATTTTTCAAATTGGCTGGAGAATTCTTTAGGGGAAACAGAACTGGCGGAAAAGATCACCAGGCTTGATCCGTATACCTACACGACTGAAGATCTAAGAAAAGCATTGATCAATATGCTTCAACGGGCCGTTGTTTGAAAAAATATGAAGATCAACGACTATATACCCATAGTTGGTTCTGCCGTTATCGATGACCTAAGGCTTATAGCTGAAAAGCTTAAAGGGAAACGCGTCCAGAATATTAATTCGACGTCTGTGGGCGGCGGTGTCGCTGAGATCTTGACGCGCATGGTTCCTTTGTTAAACGAGCTGGGTGTTGAGGCCAGGTGGGACTTGATCAAGGGCGGAGAGCGATTTTTTCAGGTCACCAAGAAATTCCATAACAGTCTCCACGGCCGCAAAGAAGAGTTGACACGGGAAGATTTTGAGTCGTTTTTGGAGACGAGTCAAAAGAATATTGAGGAGATCGATACGTGCGGCGATATCGTTTATATTCACGATCCTCAGCCTATCGCTTTGATCAAGAAAAAGGCGCATAACAAATGGATTTGGCGCTGTCACGTAGATGTTTCCGATCCGGATCCTGTCGTCTGGAAGTTCCTGATGGATTTCATTAAGGATTATGACGCGGCGGTTTTCTCAGCGCCCAGTTTTTCTCCGATGCTGCCGATTCGTCAATTTTTGATAGCGCCATCTATTGATCCCTTGAGTGCTAAGAATAAGGAATTACCCCAAGAGGTCATTAACAGTGTTTTGGAGAAGTATCATATCATTAATGACAAACCGATCGTCACGCAGATATCGCGTTTTGATCGGCTAAAAGACCCTATCGGCGTGATTGAAGCCTACAAGCTCGTAAAAAAATACATTGATTGTCAGTTGATCTTGGCCGGTGGGGGCGCGACGGATGATCCGGAAGGGGCTGAGGTTCTCGCGGAAGTTCGTCAACTAGCGAAAGAAGACAAGGATATTCATGTGCTTTTGATGCCTCAGAACGATATTGACGTCAACGCGCTTCAGAGGGCGTCCGATGTAATCCTCCAAAAATCCCTTAAAGAAGGGTTTGGTTTGACGGTGGCTGAAGCTCTTTGGAAGGCTAAACCTGTTGTCGCTTCTCACGTTGGGGGCATTCCGCTTCAGATCACGCATAAGTATTCTGGTTTGTTATGTCATTCTGTAGAGGGCGCCGCATTCGCTTTGAAACAATTGCTCAATAGCCCGGAATATGCCAAAAAGTTGGGCGAGAACGGGCGCGAACACATCAGGAATAATTTTTTGATCACACGGCATTTAAGGGATTATATGCTTTTATTTCTTTCTTTATATCATAAAGAAGATGTTGTTTATCTATAGGGGGATCATATGAGGTTGAGCGGTTGGATCTTTATGGCTATTGCCTGGACACTGATATTGAGCCTTGCAACGTTTTGTTTTAGCCGAATATTCAAGAAAGGTCAAGATAAAGGGGGCACGAGATGACGAGTTGGGAGAGTGGATGGCCGGGTTATATTATTATAATGATAGCTTTTTCTTTTTTCGCTTGGATATATTATATGGGGAATCGGCCGGATAAACCTGATAAGAAATAATTCAAAAAATCGGATATTTATTATGACAGAGTGGGTCTGGCAGTGTTTTTTATTCGTGGTTGGTTTTTTTGTTTTGGTCAAAGGCGCTCATTGGCTGGTAGATGGAGGATCATTTTTAGCCAAGGCCTTAGGGGTCTCTGATTTTTTGATAGGATTAACAGTTGTGGCCCTGGGGACATCATTGCCTGAGTTGTTCATTGATATTACCGCCGTAGTTAAAGGCAATACAGGCCTTGTCATAGGAAATATTATCGGAGCTAATGTTGTGAATATTCTCCTCGTTCTTGGAATATCCGCGGTTATTTTTCCTTTGAAGATTCACCATGGTATTGTTTGGAGAGAGATTCCCTTTACTTTTGTTGCTGCTGCTTTAGTGCTGTTGTTGGGCAATGATGGCTTGATCGAAGGCGCTGGCTATTCAAGACTTGGCCGGATAGACGGCTTGGTGATGATGAGTTTTTTTGCGATCTATCTGTATTATCTTGTAAGTATTAATAAAGCAATACCGTTGCAACAGGGATCAGGAGGTAAAAAACCGGAGTTTGTAAGATTAATTATTCAGATTGTTGTGGGTTTGCTTGGTTTGTTCTTTGGGGCTCGCTTGATAGTTGGCACTGCAGTATTTATTGCAGGCAAGATGCATATTTCAGAGACAATGATAGGTTTAACTGTGGTTGCGTTGGGCACTACGCTCCCCGAATTGACTGCTTCCATCGTGGCTGCGCTAAAAAAACGTCCGGATCTAGCTTTAGGGAATATAGTCGGCTCAAATATCGTGAATATTTTCCTGATATTAGGCGTTTGTTCGGTTATCAGGCCTTTGCCTTTACGGCCTCAGGATAACTTTGCCATAGCGATCGCGATATTAGCCAGTTTTCTATTGTTTACCAGCGCCTTTGTAGGCAAGCGAGGCGTTATTGATAAATGGATCGGTGTCGCGTTTATTAGTATTTATCTTATTTATGTAGCAATAGTTATTCGTCTTGGTTAGTAGCTGAAGCACTTTTAACATAGATGTCTACCCTCAAAGAGTGGATATATGTCTACTATTTGTGCGGCAATATATTAGAGATAATTGAGCTCAAGAATAGCGGACAAAACGGACCCATCCTTCGGAGGGCAGGCATAAGATCTATCTCTAAAGCGCCAAATTTCTGCATTCAGGGCCGTTTCCATGGAATTAATTCCGACGTTTCATGGAGGAATCACATGGGGACAACCACTTTGAGATAGTCAGGGGTACTTTGAGGTTCGTTCTCCCGCCAAAGAACGGCGGGATAATTCCACCGATTGCCTTGCTTTTTGTCAAATTCGGGTGTATTCTGGAAAAATCATAAGATGGGGCAACGATGATGCAAGACAGTAATAAATGATAATAATTTTAGCCCTCGCAGGATTGTAACCAGCGAGGGTTTTTTATCGTTATATGGAATATAAGTAGCGGCACGTGGATTAATTGTGAGATATCTTAGCTTAATTTTATTTGTTTTCGTTATGGGGGTGACAATGGCTAATGCAGAGGTGTCTACGAACCGTCTTATCAAAGAGAAAAGCCCTTATCTTCTTCAGCACGCCCATAACCCGGTCGATTGGTATCCGTGGGGCGAGGAGGCATTTCAAAAAGCAAAGACAGAAGACAAGCCCATTTTTCTCTCTATCGGGTATTCTACCTGTCATTGGTGTCATGTCATGGAGGAAGAGTCTTATTCAAATCCGGAGATAGCTAATATCCTCAATCAGTATTTTGTCGTTGTCAAAGTCGATCGCGAAGAACGTCCTGACATCGATTCGGTCTATATGAACTCCGTGCAGGCTATGACGGGTTCAGGCGGCTGGCCGCTCAACGTATTTCTTACTTCTGAAAAAAAGCCGTTC
>Ga0051987_10000579_pt1 | contig 20060 bp, 19 predicted proteins | sample CryGey08umfilter_2_FD_58083 | JGI IMG/M metagenome (GOLD analysis project Ga0051987, IMG submission 58083) | Groundwater microbial communities from aquifer in Utah, USA - Crystal Geyser 4/10/14 0.8 um filter | ecosystem: Environmental > Aquatic > Deep subsurface > Groundwater | place: USA: Utah... | reverse complement strand
TTGTTGAAAGTGTCTAACTCTGATTTTTCAAGATAATCAGCAGTTTCTTCCACTCTCCAACCTTCAAGCAAGGTAATCCAAACATCCTCCGTACCCTCTGTTAATGCTTGGGCGATTTCCAGAAAAGATTGTGATGCGGAAAGTGTAAATGAGCCTGCCTGAATTTTTTTATCAATTTTATTAAGGCGAACGTACCAGGAGAAAATTTGGCCAGAGTGAATCAGCCCTGCTTCCTGTAAATTTGAGGCAATGTTTGAAATAGCTTGTCCACGGGTAACCACAAATCTCATTTCAGTAGTATCAGACGAAACCGGTTGCAGTGCTTGTCTGACATAAAGACCCAGACCTGCAGCTACGACAATAAGCAAAGCAACTAGAGAGAGCAAGAAAACAAAAAACTTTTTCACAGGAGCAGTATATTACAAATAATTGTTACTTAACTCAGGAAAAAACCGTCAAGACCAACAGTAAGGCAAAGAAGGCCGCCCCAAGAATCAAAAAGGTTGTTCGCCAAATATGTGGCTGTTGGGCTGGATGCAAGCGCTTTTTGTTCAATATTCCAATCAGGATAAACGACACCATCATGGCGGCCGCGTTAAGAATCGCCGATAAAGTGATAAGTACTCTAGGTTCGGTAAAGCCAAGAGCATAGACCAAAATTCCAATACCTATTTGCGCCCAAACAACAATGGAAAAACTAGCAGTAACGTCGGCTTTGTTTTTTCTCCACTTAGTTAGAAGCACAATATTTTCTGAAATAATTCGCGCTGATGACTCCAAGACTCCAAGCTGGGTTGAGAACAACATCATGGCCGCTAGCGAAAGAAAACCAATACGCACCAGGTTTCCCGCACTATCACCAATCACTGCCGACTCGGCATAGAGAAATGACAAACCAGATTCAGTCGCATGACTATAGACTGTCGCGTATGAGAGAACTGAAAGTAAAACTATGGTGACGAAACCCAGCAACCAGAAAATGAGCAGGTGTTCTGTGGTTACGTGTCGCCACCACATTTTCCATCTTCGCATATTGGTTGGTGTTTGCGAAAAGGTTTTGCCCCTAAGTGCTGTTTCCTCGTGAGTACCTCTCAGCACGCTGCCCACTTTCTCGGCATAAACACCCATGCCAAAACCCTTTTCCTTGATATAAAAAGATTGGGCGAGGTTTAGATTGCCACCTGCGCCAGCATATGCAAATGCCGCTAGAAAAGCCGTCAACTGAACTCCAGCTGGAAAAAACCACCAAGAACCACCATTACCAAGTATGCCCCAACCCACTAGTTGCCAGTCGCTGAGACTGGTAAACATTGAAACCAGAGCCACAATAATCACCATGCCCACCAAAATCACCACAGTCTGAAAACGAACCATTGTCAAGTAAAGTGATTTTCCAACCGACAAAATAAATCCTGCTAAGAGCAACAGAGTGATAGCTATCCATGAAGCTGGAAGTATTGGTAAAAGCTTGTGGACAATTTCTGCGGCCGCTGATGAAAAACCAGGGATAGACCATGGAATTGCTGTCGAAAGAATGTACCAGGTTGGAATCAGAACTGACAATCTTCGAAACCCAACAAAAACGCTTTCACTCCAAGCAAGACTGTATCTCATCACTTCTGTATTTAGAACATACTGAAGGGAAATCCCAAGTAGGGCTCCCCAAAGCAAACCCAGCCCCCAGTTCGCAGCAAGATACGGCCAAAGAATCAATTCCCCGCTTCCCAGCGCTAGTCCAAGTAAAATAAACGATGGACCAAGATTACGCCAAAGGCTCGGAGGAGTTTGAAGTTGAATTGATTTTTTCATGGTTGTAAATACAAAGTAGTGGCAATAAATACAAAGAAGAGACTTAGAAGTCCTAGGCTAGCAAATTTATTAACAACTTTTCCTCTAAAATAGAATAACATCGAAACAAATACGCAGGTAACAGCTAGAAGTAAACCTATCTCTACCCAGGAAATTAATACGGATCCTGCAAAACCAAAAATGATGGCTGGAAATAAAGTAAGGTTGAAAATATTGCTTCCAATAATCGTTCCAATCACAACCTTATTTTCTTTGTGAGCACTCGCGGTAAGCACCGTGAGCAATTCTGGCAAGGTCGTTGCTAATGAAGTTATGGTTAATCCAATAAAAGTTGTACTAACTCCAATGATATCCGATATTCTAGTTACACTTGCCACAGTAAGCGAGCCTCCCATCCAGAGTCCAGCGGCTGCCAGTACGGCATAAATAATTTGCTTTAACAACGGCTGAACTTTTTTTCTTTTTCTTAATTTGGCAACAAGCTGCATAAAAACACGATCCTCTGCTTTTCTGCCATTAATACCCAGAAGCAGCTGATAGGTAACTGCTACTAAAGTTGATCCGAGTAGCAGCCAGGCTGTAATTTTGGCAGGAACTCCAAGAAACTGAGTTGTGACAAAAATGACAACACAACTTAGAAGAATGAGCCCATTTTTTTGTGTTTTTGTGTTTCCTAGTTTTACAGAATTAAATAAGGAGGCGACAGCAAAGACTAGGGTAATATTCACCACGCTACTACCAATCAAGTTTCCCAACGCTAATCCAGCTTCTCCTTGTTGTATAGAAGCAATGGATACGACTAACTCTGGTAAATTCGTACCAAAGGCCACAATAATCAGCGAAACAATTAGTGGTGACAATCTAAAACGAGCAGCGAGTTGTTTGCTCAAACTTAAGAGCAGCTCGGCCGCGACAAGTATCAAAACTAATCCGATGCCCATCAGACCAAACTCACTAAAAAGCACATTAGGCATAGCGTTCTTCCTGCAGTAACTTACTATCTAACCATTCTTGTAGAAGCTCTGCAGCCACATAGTGATCGATTGGCTTATGTTGTGAGGCTCTCGGGCCACGCTTGATTTTCATCTTCTCATGCACTTGCTTAGAACTGTAAGCCTCGTCTATAAACGCCAACGGCAGGCCTGTTACTAGCTTGAGTTTTTCCGCAAAGATTCTGGTTTTCTCCGCCATCTCACCATCTGAAATTCCAAATACAAGATAGCCAACGTTATGCTCGTCAATAATTCGTTGTAGATCTGCAAAAACTGCGTTGCCGTGAGGGACGATTTTTAAAGGTTCTGCCAGTGAATGATAACTGACCGCAACGCCGATTCGTTTTACGCCATAATCAATGCCAAGGGTTGATTGTTTTGTCATACTAACTCTGCGAAACCAGCTGGGCAGTCACTACTCCTCTGCGCAAATAAGTTCCTTCTGGCGTACAAGTAACAAGCTTCAGACTTTTAGAGTCATATTTTTGTGTCAGAATATATACATCTGTGGGTTTAACTTCCGTCTTTTCCTGCACAACATAGGTGTATTTAATTCCATCGTTCATGGAAATAATTATCTCGTCATTTTTATCAAGGGTCATGATGTAACTGAAAATCGACATATAACGACGGGAGTTTTTTTCGCTAGGATTATAAAAAGCTCTGTTCGTAGAGTGACCAAACAAGACAGGCGCGCCAAACTCTCCTGGAAGCGCCGTGCCTTCGTAGGCGATAATACCCTTGCTAAGATCTGTGCCACCCGCCACAACCTTGGCTCCAAATATTTTTAGCTTGGGAATGTCTATCGTGTACTCGACCTGACCATCGCTGTTTTTGCCAGTAGCGAGGGTGGGAATATCAACACCTGTGAACCAATTTTGAAGATTCGTGTAATCAAGTTCGACGTCAACTATCTCGGGCTCAAATGCAAATCCACCCGATGAACGACGAGATTCTGAGACATCTGTCACTGTCACTGGAGTAAGCTCCATCACTTCTTCCTCTGGAATTGGCGAGGTAAGCTGGGCAGCTTGTAGCTGTGACACCTGGGTGATGTAGTGACCGGCGATTGGAACCACTGCGCTCCCAACCAAACCAACTCCAACGAGAATTAACACAATTGGCACAAGCGCGGCGCCAACTCTGACGACGAGTGGTAATTGTTGCTTTATCTCGACGATGGCTGCGCGCTGCTCATCTGCCTCTACTGAATCAGTAGCTTGAAGACGCTCAAGATGACGCTCAATACTCGACTCGAGATTGTCTAAAGACATGCCACTAAGTAACGCTTTACGATACAGTTCAATTAATTTTTTCTGATCGACTGGTTTGTGGGCAGGCTTTTTTTTAACACTCATAGTGAAGACTCGACGACTACTTTCATGCGATCTGTAGATTTTGGTAAGTTTTGCCAAAAGGAATTAATAATGCTGGGTTGTAGATGGGCCGTAGCTGACTGGATCTGAAATTTTTCAAGTAATAAACGTTCTGCCTCTGCTCTCTTTTTTCCCTGGGCAACTTTCAAAACTTCTTGCTGGTCAATCACTGCCTGAGCTTTAGCACTCATGTTCACAGTCAGGGAAATCTTTTTCGTTAAATCTATGTCTTTCGCTGGAGCAGATAAAAGTTGTGGATCAGAATCAATAAGCTCATATCCCTCTGGAATTTCTGACCGGAGAATTTCTTTAACAACTGGCATTAAATCTTCTTTTGAATATGACAGTGACTGGACTTCAGCAATGAGCGTCAAAGAAACAGCCTCAGCTTCGTCACCTTCTTCTGAATCATATGTCGTAGATGTAATTGTTAGCTGCTGCGGAGGTAAAATATATTTTCCGGATCCTGATTCTTTAGAAAAAGCTGTGCCAGCCTCCTTAAGAATCTCCGCTTTTGCTTCCGAAAGTAAAACTTCCAAATCGGTTGCCGAAACGACACGTACCTCACGGCTACTTCCTCCAGAAAATGCTTGTGATGCTGTCGCTGTATAACTGCTAGTTGCAAAAGAAGCCACGGTAAGTTCAGTACCCTGGGATAAATTGGAGTCTGCTCCTATCGCCGCCGCCGCTACAGATACAGATTTCTGACCATAATCTTTAACTTCCCCGGCACCACCATCTTTTGTACTTACTTGGGCGGCAGGAACGGTAACTTGCTCAGTTGTTACAAAGTTATAAGTATCGACACTAAGGCTGGTTCCTGACTCAAATGTTTTGTCGGATTCAGTTTTATTAAAAATTGTCACCGTGCCCGTGGCCTTATCTCCAACTAGTGAAATTCCACTGGTATCTGCAGAACGCTCGTTCGTGAATTCCTCGCTGTACTGCTCGGCTTTTATTACACTTGCTTCTGTATCGGTCGCTGCAATCGAAGAATCAAGGGCAATATCAACCTCCTTAGAGACTATCACCACCTTCGGAGTAATACTAACCAAAGCGGTACTAAAGAAGGTAATGCCAACTACAGCAATTATGGATAAGGCTACTAAGCCAGCAATCACTCCAATAATAGCGAACTTATGAGGTTTGTGCTTAGTCTTGGTTCTGGCTGGTAATTCATCAAAATCTTCATCTGGCTCGTCTCCGGTGGGGCTGTCAATGTTGTCTGAATGTTGCCACAAACGCTTGGCGATGATCGGTATGCCAAACGACTTTGGGGCATCCTCAATTTCTTGCGCTTCCTCACTCGAATGAACCTTAGAGACTTCCGCAGGAGAAAAACCAAATTCTTTATCTGGAACTTCGGCAACGGCGACAGGCAGAGCTATCTCTTCTTCTGAAGCAGACGTTGATTGCTGGGGCGCAACTGAGCCTACCTGAATAGCCAAGTATTGAAGTGCTTCAACCTCTGCCAAATGCTCGACCACGGGGACTTGTAAGAAAAAACCTTGCTGTTGCCAGTCCGCACCCTGGAGTTCTTGTTGAGCTGCCAAAACTTCTTCGTCTGGAAGTAAAAACGAAGCTACGGTTATTTTCGAAGGTAAATATCCATTCTCTGGTTTCAATCTTGCTAGGCCCTCCGTAATATCGGCAACAATATCATCCGAGTGACCAATATCTTGAACGGCCAGCAAAGAACCCTGATCAAGCAATGCCACTGTAACTAAAGATTGACTAATCAAAACCAGGACCCTGGGAATTTGTGGCTGAGAAACTAAAAAGTGCTGGGCTAATGCCTCCGTATGATCGGCAAAGCCTATCGGCTTCAGTGACAGATCTTTCATCAAGCGCTCGAGAGTTTGTTTATGCTTTTCGGCGATATCTCCCTTTGAGATCCAGCTGCGCTCTAGTCCAAAAACTACTTCACTGACTGATTCCGATTCCTGGCCGAGCTGTTGTAGCGATTCGTCAGTTTTGACAATCAAAGCATTCACATCTGAGTAATGCAGTCGAGGGGACTGGGAGCGAACCCTTACAACCTTGCCACTGACACTCACGAACAACGACTGAATGCTAGCATCAGTAATACTGATGCAAAGCACCTGTTTTTCACCTGTTTTTTTTGCTTCAGCAAAAAGATTTGATAACTGCATACTATTCCACTACAACCAGAAACACCTAATAGATGTTTGCACCTCCATTAAAGCAAATTATTGCCTCTTCGGCTAGAGTTACACTAGCTGTAGATACATTCTGCGAACGCCAGCCGCGACAGCCTGCTCTTTAAGAATTGTCAACTTTCCAATTTCTTTGGTGTTTTGCACGTGGGGTCCACCGCAAAGCTCTTTTGAGATCCAGTCGCTTTCTGGATCGAGACCGATTGTGTAAACACTGACTTGGTCTGGGTATTTTTGGCTAAAAAAAGCAATTGCTCCAGATTTTATTGCCGCCTCTTTTTCCATCGTTTGCTTAGTGACTGGTAATTCTTTATCTATCCACTCCAAAATCTGATTTAGCACAGTTTTCTGTTCTTCAGCTGTTAAAACTCTCTCAAACGAAAAATCAAAGCGTAATCGCTCCGCCGTAATATTCGAGCCCTTCTGTTGCACACCAGTACCGAGCAATTTTCTCAGAGCCGCGTGCAATAAGTGAGTAGCTGTATGATATTTTGTAGCAATTTCGCTGGTGTCTTGTAGTCCACCCTTAAATTTCCCAGCTGATCCTTGGCGAGATTTGGCGGCATGCGCATCTCTTGCGGCATCAAAGTCAGCTTGCTTTAAGGTAATGCCACGCTCTACAGCTAACTCTTGGGTAAGTTCAAAAGGAAAGCCGTAAGTTTCATAAAGTGCGAAGGCAGACTCACCATCAATTACTTTTAAATCCGTGAAGTGCCTCAGACCTTTAGCCAGAGCTTTTTGAAATTTCTTCTCTTCGGCAGTGAAGCTAGCTTTAATCTGGGGCAGCCCATTCAGAATCGAAGGGTATGCTTTGCCATAAATCTCGGCTACAACATCGACCAACTCGGCCAAAAATGGCTCATCGTAACCGATGGTGTGAATATATCTGATCGAGCGACGAAGCAGACGGCGAGAAAAGTAGCCCTGCTCTTTATTAGAAGGAAAAACTCCGTCACTAGCAAGCATAACTGCCGCACAAACATGATCGGCAATGACTCGAAATGCGTATTTTACCTCTTCTGATTCTCCATATTTTTTACCAGTAATAGATTCAAGTTTGGCAATTATTGGAGTAAAAAATGAAGTGACAAAAACGTCTGGATCATTGTTTTGGGCCGCCGCAATACGCACTAAGCCCCCGCCAAAATCGACGTTCTGCTGTGGTAACTCCGTAAAGGATCCATCCGCTTGTTTCAGATACTGCATGAAAACTGAGTTGCCGATCTCTAGAAAACGGCCGCAGTCGCAGTTCACGTGACAGGGAAGTTTGGCAAATTCAGAGTTCTCGTGAAGCTGGCGCTCTGCACCGAAGTCATAAAACATTTCACTATCCGGACCACCGGGCTCTCCGGCTGGCATATTATTAGGCACTCCAGCTCTGGACCACCAATTTTTGGTTTCGTCATAATAAAAAATTCGGCCATCGCCCATACCATCGCGCTCTGAAAAATCAACGTCCTCAACTGTGCAGCCAACTTCTGCGAACAATTCTTGCCAAATTTTGACAGACTCAGTGTCTTTGCCAATGCCAAGTTTATCATTACCTCTAAAGACCGTGACAAATAATTTCTCTGGGTCTAAACCAACTTTTTTCGTCAGAAACTCAAAAAACCAACTGAGTTGCTCTTTTTTAAAGTAATCCCCAAAAGACCAATTCCCCAGCATCTCGAAATATGTTGTATGTCGATTATCACCAACTTCCTCGATGTCTTGGGATCTGAAACAGCGTTGACTGTTAGCAATACGAGTGCCTTCCGGATGTGTCTCTCCAAGTAAGTAGGTAATCATCGGCTGCATTCCCGAACCAGTAAAAAGAGTGGTCGGGTCATTCTCTGGCACTATCGAAGAGGACGGCACAATAGCGTGCTTCTTACTCTCCATAAAGTCAAGGTAAGCGAGACGAAGTTCGTCAGGGGTCATACTAAATTCCTTTAAATTGTTTTTTGTTTGTTGGTTTTTTTTTGCGCTTTGGATGTTTTTTTGACCCAGTCGAATCAGCAATTTCACTAGAAATCTGAGTAATCATGGTCTTTAAAAAGTCACCAATCGTCTCTGCCCCAGCTTCTTTTGGCCACTCATCAGCGGCGACTTTTTTTGCCTCTTGCCATTTTTTTGACAATTCAACGCGAAATTCTTTTCCCTTGTTTGTACCAAAGACAAAATAGCCCGCTGCGCCAGCTAATAATCCGAGAGAAAATCCCGTAGAGAAATGGCCGGATTCATGATCACTCATTTTTATTTTTGTTTATCCAACCAACGAATGCTTCGAATACTTTTAGACCTGTTTTGACACCGCTGACTGCTCCACCCAGCTGTTGCAAAGGCTGCATCAGACCAGATATTTTGGTTTCAGCAGTTTCCACGGCGTTGTTTACTTTTTGCAAAGTTCGCTTCAGTTCAGCCAAAACTAAAACCATCTGAACCCCGACCACACTTAGCACGATGGCAAGTATGACGAGAACGACTGCAAATACTGTTGGGACAAGTTCCATAATTACTCCTTATTTTGATTATACTTCACTATACAACATCGCCTTAAAACTGCACTTGGACCTGGCGAACCTCAGTGCTGATCTTACCTTGTTTATCTTGAGCTTCAACCACCACTGTGACTACGCCCTCTGTAACGAACTGAACTGTAGTCTCGAAAGAGCCATCTGGCTGCAAGGCAACCGGCTGGCTATTAACTGTCAGTACTGCGTCAAAATCAGTCGTGCCCCTAACAACAACCGTGGGTCCCACCACGCTCGCATCCTCTGGAGAGATCAGGAAAATCTCAGGCGGTTTTTGTAACTGATACCACTGGAAAAGAACATAGAAAAATATGGTGCTAAATAGTGAAACTAGCAAAATTATCGCCGTAGTGATGGCTCTGGGCTGTCTGAAGCGCTTCAAAGTTGGAGCGATAAATTCTCTGGGAATCAAGGTGCCTTCAGCGCTTTCTTTAAAATCTCTACGCAGTAAGGCCAGAAGCGGCCGATCATCGAAGCCCAAAACTCGACCAAATGTTTTGATGTAACCCTTCACAAAAACTGCGGCGGGAAGCTGATCAAATTTATTTTCTTCTAAAGCAACAATGTAAGACTGACGAATGCGTGTTTTGGCGGCAAGTTTTGGAATGCTGATGTGGTGCTTTGTTCTCTCCTCAGCCAGGATCTCTCCGATTGTTCTCTGATGCATAAGCTATTGTGAAAATTCAGATCTAATAAGGGCTGAGACTACACCTCCATCTACCAAGCCACCGCTTCGCTGGAGCACCAGACCCGTTAGCTTGCCAGGATTAGTTTCGCCGGTTTCTGTTTTGACTTCTAAAATCAAAGCGCGAACCGCAGCCTCGTCCATCTGGGCGGGTACATATGCCTCAAGCACAGCTTTCTTAGCTGTTTCTTCAGCAACTAACTCACTGCGACCGGCTCTCTCGAGCTCGGTGATAGCTTCATCAGCTTGCTTGATTTGTTTTTTTATTATCGCTATGACGGCTTGTTCACTAAGCTCTCCTGCATCAATTTCAGCATTCTTAATTGCGGAGCGAAGATAGCGCACCACAGAAAGGGTGACGGCATCACGACTCTTCATCGCTTGTTTCATATCTGAGATTAGTTTGTCTTGAATGGTCATGGCGATATTCTAGCACGGGCAACATGATATACTGCTTAAATGCAGTGGTTTAGAGCTCCATACGCTTATGTTATTGCGCTAGCGACAATCTTTTTTGCTGCAATTCTTTATGTAGCCAGCCTCATTTTTTCTTTCAACCCATTTGGTGGTTAAAGCCATCATTTTATGAGCACTAGAGTACTATCACCCCGTGAGCAAACCCATCTAGCTCGGTATTCACCTATACCAGTTCGTGTCTCCCCAACTGATACCAGACCTGTCGAGCACATCACTGGCGTGGCCGAATTTCGCGACTTAGCTTTGCAAGTGACCAAAGATGCGCTGATCCCGAGAATTGAAACCGAGGAATTAGTCGAGCTGGCTCTAGCTGAGATAAACAAAAAATTAAGCATTGCTATCGACTTTGTCTCTATTGCCGAAGTTGGTACTGGTAGTGGTGCCATAGCTGTTTCAGTTTTGCACAAGTTAGTCGCTGAAATAGACAGAATTAAGTTTTTGGCCACAGACATTTCTCCACACGCCCTTGCCATCGCCAAACGGAATGCTTATCAAGTTCTGGGACTTCTTCCCCAGCTATCATTTCTGCAAAGTGATCTCTTGAACAAAGCCAAGCCAACTCTGCAATTAGACGTCATCATAGCCAACTTGCCATACATTCCTTCTGGTAAACTTAAGTCCCTCGATCCAAGCGTTCGTGATCACGAGCCTCATCTTGCGCTCGACGGAGGCGATGACGGCCTAAAACTAATCAGCCAATTATTGAAGCAAGCCCCCGATCACCTTCAACCTGATGGCGTGGTTCTCTTGGAGGTCGATGAATCACATACAAAAGAAGCGATGAGCGAGTTCTTGAGTGACTGGAATTTAGAATTTATCACGGACCAATTCAAGAGAAACAGATTTATTCGGGCGTCTTTAAGATAAAACACATCGTGGTATGCTTTTTAGGATGATTCCAACAACTATCTTTACCGGTTTCTTAGGCTCTGGAAAAACTACCATTATTTCTAAACTCATTGATGAGCTCCAAACCAATGGTAAACAAGTTATTTATATCAAAAATGAAATCGGCTCTGAAAATATCGACGCCGAAATTATGAAGGGTAAACACATTGCCACCCGAGAGCTTCTCAACGGCTGTATTTGTTGCACTCTAGTCGGCCCATTTATCGCAGCGATCGATGAAATTTCAGAAAAATTTAAACCTGATCGAATCATCATCGAAGCTTCGGGTGCTGCTGATCCTTCCGCCATAGCTCTAATGATTCAGAACCACCCCAAGCTAGTTCGTGACGGCGTCATCAGTATCGTCGATACAACACAGTTCGAAGGCTATAAAGATCTTAGTATTACTGCTAAAAACCAGGCTAAATTCACCGATCTAATTGTCTTTAATAAAATAGAGCTTTCGTCACTCGAGCAGAAAAAACGCGTGGTTGGCTATGTTCGAGAACTAAACGATCACTCCCCGATCATCGAAGCTCCTGAAGGAGTTCTTGACCCAACCCTCGCATTCGGTGTTTCTTCAAAAGAACTAGAAGAACTACTAGAGATTAAACAAGATCACAGTCATCACCTCACCCAGGACGGACTCGAATCATTCCATCTAAAAAGCAAAGGAGAAATAGAGAAACAAGCACTTAGCGACTGGATTTCGCAATTACCAAAATCTGTTTTTCGCATTAAAGGCATGGTTAACCTGAAGGGCGAAGGATTAAATATCCTTAACACTGTCGGCGCCAGGACAACCTATGTGCAAGCCGAGAATGAACAAAAAAATATGGAAAACTCAATCGTCTTTATCGGCTTTCACATTAATGATCTTGCCCCTGAGATTGAACAACAATTTATGCAATTATTTCCATAATTGATCGACGGCTGTAACCAAACTGGGTTGATTAAAGTATCCAAGCAAATCTGTTTTCCAAGTTTTGGATCGCATATCAATATCTGGAATAATGCCACTGCCTTCGATGGGGATACCGTCATCTCGTAAAGTCAAAGTTTCGACTAAGAGTAAGGAAAACTTTTGATCATCAAAAGTTGATTTCAACGGCATCACTCTCTCAACCGTTCCCCAACCACGAGTTGGCACACCTACGACTAAGCCAACATTATATTTTTTCAGCGAGGCTGTCATTGCTTCCGCAGATGAGCCCGTAGCCTCGTTTACAAAGATCAAGATTTTTTTAAACTGTGCTAACTGGGGAATTTTTGGAGTTTTGGTTTTAAAGTCCTTCTTATTGCCTTGCTTTAACATCTGATGAGAAAGAGTGTCTTCACCGTAAAAAGCCCCCAAAACATATGGCAGGCCGTCAATAAATCCACCGGGATTATTTCTTAAATCAAGAATTAGGCTTGTCTGCTGCGCTGTTGGTGGCGTGTTTTGGAAAGTCTGAACTAAGTCCTCGTAGGTAGTCGCCGAAAATGACTGCAGCTGGAGATAATAAACATCAGCCCCAATCTTTTTTGGCTGAATGGTCGTCTCGACCCCAGTCTCTATATACCTCTCCCTCTCAGACTTGGTATCAAGCGATTGAAAGGCTCTATCAAGCTTCACCATTTCCGCCGCTTTTTCCTCTGGAGTAGCGCCTGATGACTCAACCTCTGCCGACTTATCTTCGTATGCCGAAGCAACCGTCGAATCATCCGCTGTTTCGTCTACTCCAAGCGCAGCCAGCTGATTACTCTCAGGATCTTTATTCTCAACCATGTTATAAATTTCTTCGGTTTGTTTTTTTCCAAGCAAGCGACTTCTACCCAATGGTTGAAGATTCACCATAACTACGTCAGCTATCTGAGGAACTAAATCATTTTTCTCTTCATCAGTTTTCTCGCTCAAAACCTGAGTCAACATTTTTTCGAGTCCGGCGCGATCCTTGGTCTCAAGTTCATAAGTGCCACCAAGCACCTTCTCCGTTGCTTTCTGGAACAAATTTGCCAGTTGATCATCAAGTGTCATTTGCCAGTACTCTGTTTTAATCAAATCGTATGTTTCGAGTAGAAAAGCCACGTATGGTGACTGCTGGACTTCTTCCTTGTTCCAAGGAACCTCGGGCAGCCAGCCCTTCAAGGCAGTAAAGGCGCCGGTGGAAAAACCAAGGGCGAAAATAAATATCAGTCCTAAAAGGATAGAAAAACGTTTTGAGCGAAAGGGCAAGCGCATGGCAACTATGATCTCAATGATGGGGCGAGTTGTAAAGCGGGGGTAGAGGATCGCTACTCAATCTTTTTTTCAAGACATACATCAATATCTTGATATCCATTCTTTCTATAAAAACTCAATGCTTCTTCATTCGCAGCGTAACAATTAAGGTAGATTTTCTGATATCCATGCTCTTTTGCCCATGAAGTGATAGATTCTAAAAGTTGTTTTCCCAATCCTTTTCTTTGCATTTCTGGAATCACGCCCAGGTTCTGAATTTCAAAGTATCTGCTTTTTCTATGAAGAAAATCGATCAGTCCACCATTGGTGTATCCAATTATTCGGCCACCCTCTTCTGCAATCAAAAAACACCATTCTGGCCTAGTGATATCTTCTCTAAAGTAATTCTTTCCCTGTGGAGTTAAAGTAAAATTGGGCACGAGGTCCTCATCAAAACTTGGAATTTTCGCCATCACTCTTTGATTAAGTTCAAGAATTTTTTCTAAATCTTGGATGGTGGCTTGGCGGATATTTATCATTTGTAACTATTTAATCCAATTCTACTCTTAACTGTGGCGAATTAGCCATAAATAAAATCAGATTTGTTCATCCTATTGTTAATTATCAAGCAATCCTACATTTTTCAATCTTTGATAAAAATTCTTTCCTTGCTTGCCCGTACTAACGGCCTCTTCAATATTTTGATCTTTAATATAATGTTTTTCTCCAAAAGTCATTCCAACACTGTCTGCTGGTGCTAAAACTCTCATAACTTCTCTGCTAGAACTTGTTATTTTTTTAGGAAGCATCTTTGAGATACCAAATGCCTTCCAATGATTAGGATATCTACCTGTTATGCCCATAGTTAAACTGCCAATAGTAGTGGCAAAGTTCTTACCTGATTTTTTTATTAATGACTGAAATTCTTTTGTCGTTTTAATCTGAAAATCTCTGGTTTCATACTGCTTAAATATTGCAATGACCTGATCAGCTACATCGATACCCAAACCCTTGCTGACTTTTGCCAATTCCTGGGCAGCTTTATCTTTATCCCCTGAAACTGCTAATCCAACAGCTTCCAAAGTTGATAATGCCATACTGTATAAAATTTCTGCTTTTTCTGGATATTTGATACTTCTACCACTCTCTCTAAAGCTCACTAAAAATTGTGGAATCAATTCAAAAGGGATGAATGAAATATATCCCTTCACAAAGCCTTTTTTCCATGGTCCCGAAATTTCGGTACCATTAAATTGCTTGATATGAAGACTTAAAACATGATTTTTAATTGTTGAGCCTGAAACCCACTCTGCAAGGTGATCAGAACGAACCCCAAGAAAAGCTGCAACTGAAGGCAAACTTATCATTATCAGGCTCTTTACAGAAACATTTTCGATTACTTCTTCGTCAACCCTAAGCCACATAATTTCTTCAGGTAACAACTTGATTGGACTTTTATCCTCAAGTTCTTGGATGTCCTCAGTATTCAGCAACTCGTTTCTAGCCTCAGCCTCATCGTATATTGCTTCACTACCAAGCCACTCTAAAATATTTTGCAATTTTTTTAACAAATCCTCTTCGGTCTCCAGGTCTGTGTCAACACTAATCCCTTTTCCACCAATCCCATCAATTACTATTCTCTTGCCATCCACGCTATCGAAGAACACTCTTATTTGATTAGAATCTAACTCTGGAAATCTAGAACTAATTTTCAGTTCTAAGTCAGCCAAGCAAGATTCCAAAATATGAATATCAATAAAGCATGACTTACCTCGAAGACTAAATTCGTGTAATTTTCCTTTTTCCACAAGTCTGTATATTTTTTGTCTATAAAAAAATTTCTTTCCGAACGTCTCTTCGGCATCAATGGCTGTTATCAAGTTAACTTGAGTTCTTTTATTTCTGTTATTTTTCATGATGTGAATGTAACAGATCTGTTATTTCAATGCAATCTTCTGACTGTTGCCTGAATACATACGAACAGGCTAAACTGTTGCCCTAATGAAAAAGAGTATTTCGATTATAGTTTTCTTGAGTATTCTTGCTGCTCTGGCTGTGACATTTATCAAACCAAGCGACCTGATCAGAGAAACTGAGAAGCCATCGGAAGTAATCCAAGAAGTGAACCTTCAGCTCGATCCAGCCAGCGCTATAGTTCCAATTGAAAAACTCGAGAATGGCTGTGAAGAAAAAGATTGTATTAAATCTATAGATCAACCTCAATTTGAGTCAATTGACGAGACGAGCAACTGGCTTAGTGACAGCGACAAAGTTTTTGTCCTTTCTCGAAATGGCGAAAGCAAAATTTACCCTGAAAGAATTATTAGTTGGCATGAGGTGGTAAATGATGTGATTTCCTCAGAGCCTATTGCCGTCACGTTTAGTCCCCTTTCTGGCTCAGCCATTGCCTTTGAGCGCAAAGTGGACGGAATCACCACCACCTTTGGCGTTTCAGGAAAGCTTTTTAACTCTAATTTAATTCTCTACGATCGTTATGAAGGCGACCTGTGGCAACAATTCACTGGCCAAGGAATCACGGGTCCAGCTGCAAAAAGAGGAGAAGTCCTCAATCAACTAAAGTTAGTACCACTTTCTTGGACAAAAGCACAGGAATTTTTCCCTGATTCTGTAGTGTTATCTAGGAAAACTGGCTTTGAAATCGACTACACAAAATCTCCATATGACTCCTATGAGGACAGCGCCGATCCCTATTTCGAAACTACTCCCCTAGACAATCGCCTCCACCCTAAGGCTAGGGTCTATGGAATTGTTGTCGATGGCGTTGCCAAAGCCTATCCAGAGCAAGATCTTATTTCAGTTGAGCAAAAAGGTGATGTAGTTGGCGACAAGAACATAGAAATAACTAATGAAAATGGCGTCCTCACTTTCCGACTGGCAGAATCTGGAGAAGAACTGCCAGGGCTGAAGAGTTTCTGGTTCGCCTGGGCAGCCTTCCATCCTGATACACTCTTATAGCTGATTCTTGCTGCACCGGCCATTTTGCGATACAACTAGTCAGCCGAATATGCATCCAATTTCCCAGCCACTAACTGTTTTTTTGATCGGAGTCACGGGCGATCTCTCAAAAAAGAAAATTCTCAAAGCCTTGTTTGAACTTTACAAACAACAGATCCTTGAAAATAACTTCACCCTGATCGGCATTGCCAGGAAAACTTTTTCCCAAGAAGAATTCCGCGATTTTGTTCGTGTGACTCTAAATACAGACGTGGGTAACGCGGATTGGCAGGCTTTCAGTCAATCACTTTTCTATGTTTCTGGGGATGTTTCAGACCAACAGACATTTAAAAATATCAACAAGTTCCACAATGGTCGAAAAACATGCGGCAATCATCTCTGGTATGTGGCGACTCTGCCCAGTCTGTACACAGAGGTGGTAAAAAACATTAGACTCGAGAAGCTACAAGATAGCTCGTGCGGTTGGACGAAACTGCTCTTAGAAAAACCCTTCGGTACCGATTTAGAAAGTTCAAGACAGCTAAACAAAGAGCTGCTGCAAACTTTCCGAGAAGACCAAATCTATCGCATTGACCATTTTCTCGCCAAAGAAACCGTCCAAAACTTATTAGCATTTCGCTTCGCAAATGGTTTATTCGAGACCATGTGGAACGCCAAGCATATTGATAATATCCAGATCACAGCCACTGAAACTATGGGCATCGGCGAACGGGCTGCGTTCTATGACCAAACTGGTGCTACTAGAGACTACTTCCAAAACCATGTCCTCCAAATGCTGGCTACGACTCTGATGGAAGAACCAGAACATCTCTCTGCGGAGGCCGTAAGATTGAAACGAAGACAGCTGCTTTCAAACCTTCACATCACTGAGAAAAACGGTCGTCTCCAAGCATTTTTCGGACAATACGAATCTGGAACGATTAATGACTCTCCCGCGGCAGGCTACAAACAGGAAGCAAATATCCCCGGAAGCTCTATCACAGAAACTGCTATCGCCGTCGAGTGCGAAGTCGATTCTGAGCGCTGGCGAGGGGTGCCAATTTATCTTCGCCACGGCAAGAGAATGCGCCAAGCTGTCAGCGAAATCACAATAGTTTTTAAAGAACCAAAAAACCAGATGTTCTCCGAATTGGGAGGAACTCAGCCCCCCAACGTCCTGACTTTAAGAATTCAACCAAATGAAGGAATTATTTTTCGCTTTAATGTCAAAAAGCCTGGCCTTAAATTAGATTTGCAAACAGTGCCGATGCAGTTCTGTTACAACTCCAATCAAGACTCAGGGTTAGTTGAGGCGTATGAAAAGCTTCTTTATGATGCAATTAGTAGTGATCCAATGTTTTTTCCAGAAGCTGTGGGTATTGAGGAGTCGTGGAAGTTCGTAGAGCCACTGCTACGGCTACTTAAAGGGCCAACCTTTATGCCAGAGCCATATACCGCTGGCAGTTGGGGTCCATCCTCATTCGATGAGCTACTCCAAAAAGATAAGACTTGGATTGAACCAAACCCCGATCTTTGTCAGATAATCTACGAAACTACCTAGAAAATTATTTTTTCTTGTCTAACTTGTCGAGTCTAAGACCTTTGACGCCGAAATAAACAACCATGGAGATCACTATAAAATCGATGAGTACGGAAACAAAATTTCCCCACATAATTTTAACTGGGCCAACCGCTAGGTAAGCTGAAGTCAGATTCCCCGCAGCCCCAAGAATCACCCCTAAAATAGGGTTGATGATGTCTGTGACGAGTGAGGCCACTACTTTAGAAACGGCGCCACCTAAAATAAAACCAACAGCCAGACCCATGACGCCTCGCTCGCGAATAAATTCTATGAATCCCTTCATTTCACTTCTCCCTTACTCTTGCGTTTCCTCATCCTCTTTTGATCTCCTACGAATAAGAATTGGTAAAATAAGAATTACCAGAGCAGCCACAATCGCGCCAATCAATAAGTATTTTGAGCGCATCTGCGTAGCTGTCGCCTGCAACAAACCGAAGTCGCTTTCTGGACCTTCACCAACGGCTGCAACTCCGAGAACATTTCCACCGACACGAACAGAAGGAGCAGTATAAAGAATTTCCTGACCCCCAAGAGAAACCACATTAGTGTCAGTTGTAGCATCTCGATCCCATAATAGACCGACCAGTGGCTTGTCTCCTGACTCTGAGGGAGGAAGCACAGATTGAGCGTCGTAGAGCTTTTTAAAGACTAAAGTAGCAAATGTTCCCGAGCCATTAAAAGGAGTATTTCTATCTGCCGTTCCAGAATAGCGAATAGTACCAGCCTTTAAATCTAGACGAGGTTCGTGATAGTTGGCATAAAGCTCTCCTGGCTGGATTTCTGAAAACTCTAGTTGAGAAGGTACAAACTTAATAAGTAAATCTGTGCCGATCGTGTCTTCGCTAACTGTGTCAAGCTTTACATCTACTGAAAAAGTATCTCCCGCGGCAGGTTCTGAACCTAGAACTAACTCCATGTCGGCGGCAAAGACAGGCCTCACCGCTACGCTCAACAAAGCAATTAAAGCTAGTATGGTGTGACGCATTATGCGCTAGATTGTATCGACTAAATTGAAATATTGATAGAGGATCGCCACATCGAAGGTGTTGACCGTACCATCTCCATTAAAATCAGCATTGGTGCTGAAGCTACTGTCCCATTGACCAAACACTGAGGAAAGGTCAAAAGAGTTGTTCACGCCATCGCCGTTAGAGTCTCCTGGTGTTAGATCTCCAAAGTCCATAGTGCCAGAGACTGGATTAGAACCCGAGGTGATGGTGTCATTTTGCTTGGTCTTTAAATATCCTGGAACTGCGATTATCACATCATAAGCAACGCCGTAAGTAAATGTTCCCAGTGCGTGGCTAGTAATTGTTCCAAGCAGGTTAGGAATCGTCCCTGATTGAGCTGGACTTGACCAATTAGTCGTGACGTTTGGACCAGAAACTTTTAGGGTTCCAGTTTTTGTGGTTAAATCACCAAGAAAATCTAGAAGTCCAAAAGTAAAGTCTAGGGTTCCACCAGATGAAACAGTAATCACGAGAGCCGCTGGATCACTTGAAAGCATATCTATGTTGGCATTATTGTAATCAACAATATTGGTGTCTGTAGTCAGCCCACTTGTCCATGCAAAATCAATGTTTGTTGATCCGATGGCTAAAGCCTGAAATGTAATGGTAAGAACTGTGCCCTGACCATTGTATGGAGAACCCTCATTTACTACTCCAGAAACTGAAAGGGTTCTGGTTGAATTATTGAAAGTTAAACCTTGTTGATTAGGGAATAACCCAGCCCAGTTAGTATTGGTAATCTGGAGCACAGCAGGATTAAATGTTAAATCAATATCGACGCCAGCGACTTGATTTCCTTGCGTATCCAAAGCAATAGTGACTGTCTGAGAATCACCTTGAGACCAGTCGGCGTAGCTTGATGAAAGCGTCAACACTGATGCTGAAAGTGGAGCATTGACGGTGAATGCAGAGCCTGTGAAGACTGAACTAGCAAAAGCTGTACTTCCGCTATTTAAAACTTGATTAGTTCCTGTAAAAGTCAGTGAGCCAGTACCAGTCGCTAGAGCGGTAAATTGAAGTGTGGCCACTGTTCCAGAAGTGCTTTGTGAGCCACCGAAGAAGTTGTAAGTTGCGGTTCCAGTCCCAGTTGTAACGTTATCAATTGTGTTAGCTACCTGATTAAAATATAAAGAACCCTGTGAAATAGAATCGAGTCGAAGTACTGCCTTATCAAAAGCGACTGTAAAAGTTGTTTCTGAATGATTGTTGCTATCTGCGGCTAACTCCACATTGACCGTGAATGTTTGACCCTGATAAACAGTGCTTGATGCTGGAGAAAGCGTTACTGTGGGATCTGCAGCTAGAGCCACGCTGGGCAATAAAAATGATGCTATAACAAATAAAGTCAGAGCTACTAGAATATTTTTAGGGTTAAGTAAACTTTTGTGTTGGTTTT
>Ga0051987_10000577_pt1 | contig 20106 bp, 24 predicted proteins | sample CryGey08umfilter_2_FD_58083 | JGI IMG/M metagenome (GOLD analysis project Ga0051987, IMG submission 58083) | Groundwater microbial communities from aquifer in Utah, USA - Crystal Geyser 4/10/14 0.8 um filter | ecosystem: Environmental > Aquatic > Deep subsurface > Groundwater | place: USA: Utah... | reverse complement strand
GATGAATTGGTTAAAATGTTATATTCCAGCGTTTCTTTTATGGACAGAGTGGATACTACGGGAGTTTTACGCAGAAAAACCGCCGAGGACTTGGGCGTAGTCGGCCTTATCGCGCGCGCTTCAGGCATACCTACGGATTTGAGAAAGTATTTTTCGGACATATACAAAGAAGCCAAACTTAAAATGGCAACACAGGAATCCGGAGATGTCTTAGCCAGATTAAGGGTCAGGATCTCTGAATTCAAAGAATCATGCCGTTTGACTGAAGAATTCACGGCAAGGCTTAATAAAGGCGAAATATTAAGAACAGGGCCTGTATCAAAAGGCGGCAGTGCCTTAGGTTACGCGGAAGGATGGCGCGGGCCGGTTTTGTACTGGCTTAAAACAGACCCCACGGGCTTGATCCAGAGATGCAAGATAGTTGACCCGTCTTTTCTCAACTGGCAAGGGCTATCGTATGCCGTATTAGGGAATATTATCCCTGATTTTCCGCTGTGTAACAAAAGCTTTGATCTGTCATATTCAGGAAACGATCTTTAAGCTATGCTGCATATACTAAAAAATAGGATCTTAAAAGGCGTCGTCACCCGGCACATTGGGCTTAAACTATCCAAAGAGATAGAGTCGGCCGGTTCTGAATTGAGCTCATTGATCCGGAAAAAATTCGGCAGGTCCCTGCATATACGCGAAGTTGACACCGGTTCTTGCGGGGCATGCGAATCAGAGATCATCGCGGCAAATAACCCTATTTATGACTTACAGCGGTTTGGCATCCAATTTGTAGCCTCGCCCAGGCACGCAGACTGCCTTTTGGCCACCGGCCCCGTATCCAAAAATATGTTTATGGCCCTCAAGAAGACCTATGAAGCCATGCCTGAGCCTAAATTTGTCATTACCTGCGGAGATTGCGCTTTAGACGGAGGATTATTTAAAGATTCTTATTACGTCCAAGGCCCTGTAAAAGATATCCTTCCGGTCGTCTTACATATTCCAGGCTGCCCTCCGGATCCTTTAACGATAATAACAACCCTGCTGGATTTTTTAAGAAAATGAAGCGCTATGAAAATATTAAGTAAGGAAGTTTTGGCCAGCGATAAAGGCGCGCGGATAGTAAAGGTCATTGTCCAATCACCTGATATCGCCGCCAAAGCAAAGGCGGGACAGTTCGTTGTCCTGATGGTAAAGGAAGAAGGCGAAAGAATACCTTTGACCATCGTAAAGGCTGATCCAAGCAAAGGCTCTATTGAACTTATCGCGCAAGAAGCCGGGCTTACCACAAGGTTGCTGGCTGCTACAAAAACAGGAGACTCCCTCTATTCTATTACCGGACCTCTGGGACATCCTACTGACATCAAGCGCTACGGAAAAGTCATACTAGTAGGCGGAGGTGTAGGCATCGCTGAGATACTGCCTGTTGCCAAGGCATTAAAAGATGCCGGCAATAATGTTACCGCCATAATCGGATCTCGCAATAAAGAACTTTTAATCCTTGAACGCGAATTAAAAACAGCCTCAGACGAATGCATTGTCATAACAGACGATGGTTCATATGGCCGCAAGGGATTTGTAACCCAAGCCCTCAAAGAACTGCTTGAAAGCTCAAAATATGATCTTGTATATGCCGTAGGCCCCATACCCATGATGAAGACTGTTTCCGTAATAACAAAACCGTTAGGAGTGCTAACCCTTGTTTCTCTTAACGCTATCATGGTTGACGGTACCGGTATGTGCGGCTGCTGCAGGGTCAGCGTAAACAACGAAGTGAAATTCAGCTGTGTTGACGGCCCTGAATTTGACGCGAGCCAAATCGACTGGGATGAGCTCTCAAAACGTAATAGTATTTATTGTGAAAAAGAAAAACATATTTGCCGGATATGAAAAAAGAACCAATTAGGCCTAAGGAAAAAGACATCATTCCCAGGGTCAAGGGTTTTGATGAAGTAGTACAGGGCTTTTCCGAACAAGAAGCGCTGCAAGAGGCGGCGCGTTGCATCCAATGTAAAGACCCCAAATGCATAGCGGGTTGCCCTGTCGGTATTGATATTAAGGCATTTATAAACCAGATAACTAAAAAAGATCACGACGGCGCGTATTTTACCATCTGTCAAAAGAATAACTTCCCTTCTATCTGCGGACGGATATGCCCGGCCGAATATCAATGCCGCAAGGCCTGTGTGTTTACTAATAAACGATCACCATTTGCGTCTAAAGAGGCCATAAATATCCATTTTCTAGAAAGATTTGTAGGAGACAACGGCGCCCGTAAAGGCCTCCAGGCAAAAGCAGAAGGCAATAATAAATATTCTGGGATGAAAGTAGCTGTCGTCGGTTCAGGCCCAGCCGGCTTATGCTGCGCCGGAGAACTGGCAAAGCGCGGTATTAAGGCCGTCATTTTCGAAGGGCTGCATAAAACTGGCGGGGTCTTAAGATACGGCATCCCTCCTTTCAGGCTTCCGAACAATATTTTGGATCTTGAGATAGATTCGCTTAAAAAACTAGGCGTTGAAATAAAAACTAATTACATTATCGGCAGAGTAAAAACGATAGATGAGCTTTTCGCCGAAGGTTTTCGCGCCATTTTCCTTGGACTTGGCGCAGGCGTGCCTTCTTTTATAGGTATTCCTGGCGAAAATTTGTGCAATATTTATTCGGCGAATGAATTTTTAACCAGAGTTAACCTGATGCGCGCCCATAAATTTCCCGAATACCACACACCGGTCAATATAGGCAAACATATAATAGTTATAGGGGGCGGGAATACGGCGATAGACGCGGCACGTGTTGCCCTAAGGCTCCAGCATATGAATGGAATTGAGCAGGATACCTCTATTTCCTATAGGCGCACTGAGGCAGAGATGCCGGCGCGCCGGCTTGAAATAGAACATGCCAGGGAAGAAGGCGTCAAATTCGACCTTTTAGTAAAACCTGAAAGCTTCGTAGGCGATGAAAAAGGTTTTGTCAGAAAGATGCGTTCTTCGCGGTGTAAACTCGCAGAGCAGGATAACAGCGGCAGGCGCAGGCCGATCGTCATTCCTGACAGCTCTTTTGAAGCTGATTGCGATCTTGCTATAATAGCTATAGGATCAGGGGCCAACAAAATACTTACCAGCGTTACGCCTCGGCTTGCAATTGATCAATACGGCAACGTCACGATCAACCCTGAGACTATGGAAACTTCCATAAAGGGAGTTTTCGCCGGAGGAGATATTACCGCGGGTGAAGGAACTGTTATAGAAGCAATGGGGATGGCCAAAAAAGCGTCTTGCGCTATTTTGAATTATTTAGAAAAACGCTATAATTAAAACTTGACATCTGGGAGAAGTATGTTAAACTTATTTTCGTAGTAAACAAAAGATTAGAAGTCTAGACACCGCAAGGGAAGGATATCTAACCTTGCGGTTTTTTATTCAAGTCATTGTTTGCCCCGTTAGAAAGCTAAATTATCTAGCAGGTAAAGGTGATAAAGGCTTCTAACGGGGTTTACTATAATTTTGCGCAAAGGAGGTAACAAGATAATGGCAAAGGGAGTTGTTAAGTGGTTTAGTAACCAAAAAGGTTACGGTTTCATCACTCCAGAGAATGGTAAGGATGTATTCGTGCATCACACTGCTATTCAGGGAGAAGGTTACAAATCTTTAGACGAAGGCCAGCAAGTAGAGTTTGAAATAGAAAAAGGCCCTAAAGGTGAACAGGCTACGAACGTAGTCAAACTATAACCTAGAACGGAAAAATAAGGTCCGGTCTCTTTATAGAGCCGGGCCTTATTTTTTTATAACAAGGAGGCTCAAAGTGCATACAGGAAAAATAAAGAAATTGGTAAACGACAGAGGCTTTGGTTTCATAGCCGATACTGACGGCAGAGAAGTATTTTTTCATCAGTCCAGCCTTGTAGAAGTATCTTTCTCTGATCTTACAGAAAGCCAAGACGTAGAATTTGACGTTGAAAATTCTGCCAAAGGCCCGCGCGCCATCAATGTGCGTAAGATAGTAGTCCCTGCTTAAGCACAGTGCTCAAGATGAAAATAGTGCTTATAGAACCTCGTTCAAGCGAGGCCAATGTCTATAGCAAAATATCCATGCCCCTATTAGGCCCTGTTTATCTGGGGACTATACTAAAAAACAGGGGCCATGAAGTAGAGATATATAACGAAGACATCCTCGCGCCTGACTATCAACACTTGGGCGCGGATGTCGTCGGTATCTCAATCTTGACCTCCACAGCTCAGCGCGGCTACGAAATAGCCAAAAAATTCCCTAAAAATAAGGTAATAATCGGCGGCGTCCACGCCAGCCTCCTGCCCGAAGAAGCGCTAAAGTTCGCCAGGCAGGCCGTTGTCGGAGAAGCTGAAGGTGTCATTATTGACGTTGTTGAGGGCAAAAGGCCTGAACCAATAGTCTTTGGCTCACCCATAGAAGATCTTGATACCTTACCAATCCCTGATTTTTCATTGATAAAAGGATATGGCTCAAGGCCCCTCATCATGCCTGTCTCCACTTCCCGCGGTTGTCCTTTTGATTGCAGTTTCTGTTCCGTCACCAAAATGTTTGGCCGCAAATACCGTTTTCGCAGCGCGGAAAACATCATAGAAGAATTAAAAGCCAGAAACACAAAGGCATTCTTCTTCTGCGATGATAACTTTACCGCGGATCCCAAACGCACTAAAATTTTGTTAGGGCTGATGTTATTAAATAAAATAGATGACTGGGTCTGCCAGGTCCGTTGCGACGTCACAAAAGATAGCGAACTATTAGACTTAATGAGCCGCGCCGGATGTAAAGTCGCCTGCGTAGGTTTTGAATCTATCAACCCAATGACACTAAAGGCGTATCAAAAAAAACAGACCCTTGAAGACATAATAAGCGCTGTCCGCTCTTTTCATAAAAGAAGGATCAAGATCCACGGCATGTTCGTGCTCGGCGGTGATGACGACAGTAAAAAGACTATCTTAGACACCTTAAAATTTGCCATAAAACAGAGGATCGATACTATTCAAATGATGATACTCACGCCCCTTCCAGGCACAAAAGTCTATGAAGTGCTGGAAGCGCAGAAGCGCATATTCACCAAAGACTGGAGCTTATACGACGGCCAGCACATCGTATTCAAACCTAAATTATTATCCGCCCGAGAGCTACAGACAAGCGTCATGAAGGCATACGCTAAATTTTATTCTCTCTACCGATCATTCTCTTTACTCCTCAATCTGCATTTCAGAAATGCCGCATTCCGCCTTGTCGGCCATGTCATAATAAAAAAATGGATGAAACAAAACCGCAGAATGCCCTGGTTACTTTTTGAAAGTTAATGAAAATAAAGAACATCCATATTGTTCTTGTAGTGCTTTTCCTTTGGGCAGCTGGCGGCCTCTATTACATAAATGAAATATTCCTGCCCACTTTTGTAGAAAAAAAGATCGTCTCAGGATTATCCAGTATTACCAAAGGAAGGGTCACTCTTGGAAAACTGAGTTTCAACATCTTGCGCGGCCTGGTAGCAAACGATATTGTATTATTTGATAAGGGAGACCCCAAAAAAGAACTCTGTTTTGTAAAAGAAGCCTCGGCGTCATTTCTTATCTTGCCCTTCTTAAAGGAAAAAAAGATAGTAGTGCCATCCATAAAGATCGCAGGCCTGCGCCTGGATATAATACGCCGGCAAGACAACACCCTCAACATCTCATACCTCGTCAACAAACCAGACAAACCATCCGAAAACAAAACGCCTGTTTTTCTTATAAAAAACCTAAATATAAACGGCTCTGAAATAACCTTTACGGACAACTCTTTTCAGGCGCCTGTTTCTATGGCTCTGAAATTAAACAACCTATTATGCGGCCTGTCGTGGAATAAAATAAACGCGCAGGCTGATATTGAGCTTATAAAAAATACAAAGAAAACAAACATATCTGTCAAAGCCTCATATTCTTTCGCTAACCAAAATATTACAGCTCTAGCTTCTGCAAAAAATTTTGACGCAAAGGCTTACGAACCATACTTAAAAGCCGCAGCCCCATGGTTAGATAACGCCACTCTCACAGAACTGAAGGCGGGTTATACCAGGACAAAAAACAATTCCATCATCAATGCCCAATTCACGATCCAGGACGCTAACGCGCGAGATCAAAACATCTGGCTCCGGGATGCTGATTGCTTTGGAACAATGACTATGGAAATTATCGCGGACGACTTTAAAAAAGCTGTTTATCACGGAAAGATAACTTGCGACAATGCCATATTAGATATTAAAAATACAGCTGAAACTAACGCAAAAATAGAAAAGAGTATTTTTGACTTTTTCTTAAAAGATAATATCGCGAAAATATCAGGAGTTATAGGCCTCTCAGGTATAAACGCCAAAAAAGACGCGCTAACACTTCAAAATGGGGCTTTAGAAAGCTATATCTGGCTGACTATACCCTTCGGGACTTCTGAGACTTTTGAAACTCAGAGCGACAAAATTTTCTCTTACGAAGGAACAGCTAAAATAAAAAGCGCGGATATATCAGGCATTAACAATATAGGCAAAATATCCGGTATCACATCAAATTTAAAATTTAAGGACAACAATGTGACAATTGAAAACGCTGAGTTCAAGGCCCTTGGATCAACGATAACAGCCGAAGGTAAAATAAAACAAAACATTCTTGATCTTGATCTAAGCGGCATTTTAGACCTGCAAAAACTGCCATCCCTCTTGCCCAAGGATGCCAAACTTCCGGCTTTTGATATCTCCGGGACAACAGATGTCAAGATCCACGTAAAGTTAGGCCTGACAGGCAACACCACGCCTTTAATATCCGGAGAGGCTAAATTGGAAAACATGGGCCTGACCCTGCCGGAAAATGACCTAAAATTTGAAACTGAGTCAGGCCATCTTAAATTTGACTTAGCGGCCCAAAGCTGCCAATTGCATATTGACGCCTTTAAATATCAAAATGATACTTATAGTTTTGACGGCACGCTCAAAGACTTCAGCGCCCCTGCTGTCAGCGTGATCATTATTGGCAAAATATCAAAACTTCAATCGGAATTTACAAAAGATGGAAATATCCTGCGTGTCACCTCCCTAAAAGGCCAATTGGAGAACTCAGGGTTAAACATAAAGGGTGAGTTTAACAGCTCAAAGGGGAACATGAACCTGCAGGGATCGATGATCTTAGACATATCAGACATAGCAGGGCCCAAGTATGTTGGAAAATGCGTTCTTGATATTGAAGCCTCCGGGCCTGTAAAAAATTATAAGATCTGGAACGCTAAAGTAACGGGCCATAGCAAGACTTTAAAATTCTCAGGCTATACAATAAAAAATATCGCGTTAAACTATAGCCAGGCCCAAAAGGAAGGCCTTATAAACGGTTTGTATTTTGACGCCTACGGCGGCAAGGGCCTTATAAAAGGCAGCGTCAAATTCTTAGATAATACAACTACATACTCCGCTAAAGGCATCCTGCAGGATATAGACCTATCGCTCCTAAGGCTTGATATGCCGATAAAAGACAAGAATTTTTACGGGGTAGCGGCATTGAATATATCCGTCAATGGCAAAGACAACGATTTAAACAGTATAAAGGGCAACGGCGCCTTTGTCATTAAAGACGGCAGCGTAGGAGAGTTCAACCCATTAAAAGGACTGGGCAACTTCTTATTTATATCAAGATTCAGCCATGTAGTTTTTACCCGCGCGCAAGGCGACTTCTATATTGCTGACAGTTGCGCCACTACTAATAATCTGGAGCTTTTAGGGCCTGAGCTAGGGCTTATAGCTGAAGGAAAGATATCATTTGACGGTACGCTGGACTTTATTGTGAACACGCAGGTCTCTTTGCCGGGCCCTAATGGAGAAATAAACAACGTTGAACAAAAAGCCACGGAGACCATCAGTAAAGCGGCCGGCTTGACCGCCATCAAAGTAACGGGCACGGTCAAAGAACCTAAATATAAACTCCAGCCCATCGGTGAGAATATTATGAAGAAACTCGGTGAGATCTTTTCAAATATCGTCCCATAAGAAAGCGCAATTTCATTAACGCCTTATAGCGATGGCTCATAGTATGTTTCACTGCGGGCCCCAATTCGGCAAAAGTCTTGCCATATTTCTCAATAACAAATACTGGATCATAGCCAAAACCACATCTGCCCTTCGGCCTAAAGCCTATTACCCCATCGCACTGCCCTGAAACAACACCTACAAGGCCTCCTTGATCAACCAGGGCCACGCTACATTGATAACGAGCCATTCTTTTCTTTAGAGGCACATTTTTAAGTTCTTTAAGCAATTTTAAGTTGTTCTTTTTATCCGTTGCGCCGGCTCCTGAGTAACGAGCCGAATACACACCAGGCCTATTGCCCAAGGCTTTCACCTGAAGGCCAGAATCCTCGCCTAACACAAGTTTTTTTGTAAATTGAGCTATAGTAGAGGCCTTGATAATGGCGTTACGCGCGAAAGTCCTGCCGTCTTCTACTATACAGGGCATATTTTTATAATCAGCCAAAGAGGTTATCTTAAGCTTCATATACGCGAGTATCTCTTTGATCTCTTTTAATTTTTTTTTATTTCTGGTAGCGACTAAAAGTTCTAAGCGATGCGGCATAATTTATTTGACGTCTTTCAATAATTCCTTCTGCATACTAATAAGCGACCCAACGCCTTTCGCGGCTATTACCAGCAGTTCATCCAACTCCTGCTTTGAAAAAGGTTTGCGCTCAGCAGTCCCCTGGATCTCAATAAAATCACCGCTTGATACCATGACAACGTTTAAGTCCACGTCGGCCTTTGAATCTTCCTCATAGGTCAGATCCAGGATCTTTGAACCCTCAACAATGCCTACGCTGGTCGCGGCTACGAATTCAGTAATAGGGAACCTGGATATCAGCCTCTTTTTCTTCATCGCGCTCAGGCAATCAACAAGCGCTATAAAGCTCCCCGTTATAGAAGCAGTCCTGGTGCCGCCGTCTGCCTGGATAACATCGCAATCTATATAAATAGTCCTCTCCCCTAATTCTTTCATAGCTACAGCTGAACGCAAAGACCTGCCCACGAGGCGCTGTATCTCAAAAACCCTGCCTGACTTGGACCGGTCGCGGTTTACGCGCGAACAACAGGAACGCGGCAGCATGCCGTATTCCGCGGTCACCCAACCTGTACCCTTACCTTTTAAAAATGGCGGTACGCCCTCTTCAAAGCCCGCCGAGCAAACTACTCTTGTATCACCTATTTCTATAAGGCATGAACCTTCCGCGTGTTTTAAATATTTCCTGGCAACTGTCACTTTACGCATGTTGCAATACCCGCGCCCATCCTGCCTCATCATGATCTGCCTCTCTTAAAAATATCCGTGCCTCGCGAATCAATGCCAACTATCAAAGGAAAATCTTTTACGCTGACCTTATAGACAGCCTCCGGGCCAAGCTCTTTGAAACAAACAGGTTTTACAGATAACACCCGCTTTGACAAAAAAGCTCCGGCGCCGCCTGTCGCCAGAAAATAGACGGCTTTATGTTTTTTTATAAGCCCCCTGACCTCTTCACTGCGCCTGCCCTTTCCTATCATGCCTTTTAACCCACAGGCAAGCAAAGGCTTAGTCATCTTATCCATGCGCGCGCTCGTCGTAGGGCCGCAAGAACCTATTGTTTTTCCTGGCGGGGTACGCGTAGGCCCACAGTAATAAATGATCTGCCCCTTTAAGTCAAAAGGTAATTTCGCGCCTTTTTTGATCAACGCTGCCAACCGCTTATGCGCCTGGTCCCTGGCAGTAAAGATCTCACCGGTCAATAAGACTTCATCGCCTGCGCGTAGACGCGAGAATACCTTATCCTCAGGCGTTTGAAGTTTAACCAGATCTCTAAGAAAGTAAAGCACTGGCGCTCCTTAAGGCATGACAACTAATATTGACGCATATGGGAAACCCGGCGATATGCGTAGAATGCGCCAGAATATTTACTCCAAGCACAGTCGTTTTACCACCTAAACCCATAGGCCCGATATCAAGCTTATTAGCCTCTTTTAACAACTCCTCTTCCAGCCTCGCCACATGTTTGAGCCCGCTTTTTTTATCAATAGGCCTCAAAAGCGCTTTTTTGGAAAGCTGGCAGGCATAATCAGCAGAACCCCCTATGCCTATGCCTAAGATATAAGGCGGGCACGCGTCAGGGCCGGCTTCTATCACGGCAGAAATAATGGATTTCTTTATCTCTGCCATCGTAGCGGTAGGATACAACATAATAAGTTTCGTCTTGTTCTCACAGCCAAAACCCTTAGGCAGCACAGTCAATCTTAAACCTTTATGACGGCCTAGCCCAAAATGTATAACGCAGGGCGTAAAACCTGAAAGTAAACTGCGCTGTAACGGGTCGCGGACTACAGAATTCCTCAAAAACCCTCGATCGTAGCCATCTCTGACGCCTCTATTGATAGCGCTCTCCATATCAAGGCCTGTTATATCAACTCCACGCCCAATATCCACAAAAACAATAGGCAGGCCGGTATCCTGGCAGAGCGGAATACGCTCTGACTTTGCTATCTTGGCATTTTCCAATAACTGCTTTAATATCTTGCGCGCCTGTTTATTATTTTCTTTCTCCACAGCCCGAAGGAGAGCTTTTTCAACATCTCTGCGTAAATTGATATTAGAATCCAGGCAAAGACGGCTGATAGTATCAATAATATTTTTTTCAGTGATCTTTCTCATCCGCTATTCTTTCGTGTTCTTTGACTCCCTTGTCACGGTCGTTGTAATGCCGCCCCTGGGATTAAACCGCGTAGTTATCTTAACCCAGCGCGGTTTACATGAACCTACAAGATCATCAAAAAGTTTATTGGCAAAATGTTCGTGAAAAATGCCTACATTACGATAAAAAGTAATATATTCTTTCAGAGACCTTAATTCCACGCAGTATTTTGATGGCATGTATTCTATCAATATAACAGCAAAATCCGGCAATCCGGTCTTAGGGCAGATACAGGTAAATTCCGGAATATCAATGGTTATGACATATTTTTTGTCAGGATATTGGTTTTTCCATACCTCAATATCCGGCGTCTTTAAACGGCGTATATGCCCCTGTAACCCTTCATAAGATAATTTTTTCTTCATAGTATCCCACGCGCCTAAACTCGTGAACTCGTGAACTCGATAACTCATAACTGGCGCACTTATTTAATTCCAGCTACCTTATGCGCTTGCGGCAAGATCCTTACATCGTGTATACCGTATAATACAAGCTCCCTCTTAAAAGATACCATCTTATCTAAAAGTGTCGCGCAACCGTCATGCCAATCCGGCTGCAAGATAACGGAAATACATGGATTCGCCTTTCTTATAATGGCGCGCGCCCTAAAAATATCTTCAAGCTCAGTTTCTTTCGTTATGACCATTTTTATAAAGACTCCCTTCTTCAAAGCCACTTTCAAAAAACCCTCGTGTTGCGGCCATTGCGAAGAACCCCGTGTTGATGACGGTAATTTCATGTCCATGGCGATAATATCCACGCCGTCAATGATCTTTTGCAATTCTTGCGGTAACGCGCCGTTCGTCTCAAGATAGATCTTGTGTTGTAAGGCGCGCGTACGCGGCAGAAGATCCTTTAGAAAATCGGCCTGGCACAAAGGTTCACCGCCGGTCAGCGAAATAGAATGAAAATTGCTATATTTTGAGATCTCAGAGCACAACTCATCCGGCGTTTTTTCAAAATATGCCGCCAAAGGGGTATCACAGAACGAACATTTTAGATTACAGCCAAAAAATCTTACAAAGACCTGCCTTACTCCGGCATAGATACCTTCACCCTGGACACTATCAAATATTTCCGCTATCTTTGCTATTTTCATGATCTCGCTAAAGAACCCAACAAGGGGTCTGTTGAGCGCGCTTCTCTAAAACCTTTGGCGCGAAAAACACAACTGTCGCATCTGCCGCAGGGCCTCTTTCCACCCGCGTAACACGACCAGGTCTTACTATAAGGCACCCCTAATTTTAAACCTAATTTTATGATCTCTGACTTCCTTAAACGCGCGAGCGGCGTTTGTATCCTGATATCTTCGCGTTCTATGCCGCGCTTCGTGGCTAATCTGGCCAATCTATTAAACTGCTTAAAATACGCCGGCCTGCAATCAGGATACCCCGAATAATCCAGGGCATTAGCGCCAATAAAAATATCCGACGCCCCTATCGCTTCCGCGTAAGAGAGAGCGAAACTTAAAAAGATCGTGTTCCTCGCCGGCACATACGTTGATGGTATCTCTTTGGCAACCAGCTTGGAAACCGGCTTTCTGGCGCCGTTGACGCGCGGTATCTTAAACTCCTTATCCAATAACGATGATCCCTTCCAGGGCAAGGTTATCTTAAGCACCGTAAAACGGCTTAGGGAGGCGCGCGCGATCATTTTGGCTGACTCTAATTCCCTTTTATGACGCTGGCCATAATCAAAAATGAGACAATTAATATCAAAACCTTGGCGCTTGACGATATAAAGCACAGTGGATGAATCCAGCCCCCCGGATAAAAGAACGATGGCCTTCTTCATGGCTCATAATACGTAGCACAGCTATTTTCCGTCTCCCAAACCTTAACCGAGCGCACGATCGCAGGCCCATCCTCTAGCCTTTCCTTCATCTTGGCATAAATAAGCTTTGCGATATTCTCAGAAGTCGGATTCGCCTTTTTAAAATAAGGCAGGCAATTTAAATATTTATGGTCAAAAAGCGAAAGGCAGCTCTTAAGCTTCTCTTTGATAACGGAGAAATCCTCTACCATACCTACCCCATCCATATGCTCTGACCTCAGCGACAATTCTACCTTCCAATTATGGCCATGAAGCACTTCACACTTGCCCTTATAACCTTTAAGATTATGGGCGGCGCTAAAATTCATACAGACCGCGACTTCAAACATTGGCAACCTTTCTTACATCTTTTAGTTCAGAGCCTAAGAACATTTTCGCCACATTCTTAAAGATAGCGACTTCGTCGCTGACAAAATACTCGCGTGACGGCGCAAGGCGACCGTTATTTAATAGGCCCTCCTGCGATAACACCTGCTTGACTTCAACTGCCACCTGCTGCGCTGAATCTATTAACTTGACGCCTGAGCCTACGACCTGCTGGATCTTACGTTTGAGCAATGGATAATGAGTGCAACCTAAGATAAGTGTATCTATGCCCTTAGCTTTCAGAGGCGACAGGTATTTTTCGGCGACTTTGCTTGCGATACCATCGTTTATCCAGCCTTCTTCAACAATAGGGACAAACATGGGGCACGACTGGCTATAGACTTTAATACCACCCTCCAGCCTCTTAATCTCTTCTTCATAGGCGCGGCTATTTATAGTCGCTCGCGTGCCTATAACGCCTATCTTGCCATTCTTCGTCGCGTAAACCGCTTCTTTAGCCCCAGGCATAATAACGCCGATAATAGGTATCTTAAAATGCTTACGTATAATAGGAAGCGCAAGGCTTGATGAAGTATTGCACGCCACTACGATCATCTTCACGTCTTTTTGCAGAAGAAAAAGCGTGTTCTCCAAAGAAAATTTGATGATAGTCTCTTTAGATTTTATCCCATAAGGTACGCGCGCCGTATCGCCGAAGTAAACGATGTTTTCATATGGCAGGAGCTTTATGACTTCCTTGACAACGGTCAAGCCGCCTATGCCGGAATCAAATATCCCAATCGGTTTATCCATGTTACTTCCTTCCTTCAGAATAATTCTTAAAATCCACAATACCCGCGGCAATGGCCTCAGCCATGCGGCCGCGATATTCACCATCGCGCAGTTTCCTTTCGCCTTCTTTGTTGGATATGTACCCGATCTCAACCAAAACAGCCGGCATCTTAGCCCCCTTCAAAACAGCAAAAGGCGCGCCTTTGACACCGAGCAACTTCAAGCCCATCTTTTTAGATACGGCGGATCCTATATAACGCGCCAATTCAATAGATTCTTTCCTGTTCTCAGTATAGATCATATCCCAAACTATGGCTTTTAGGGAAAGCATAGAATTTGAAAATGAAGGGCTGACAACCCCCGCGGGGGCATTCTCAGCCGCGGCCAAAGCCCTTGCGTCATCATCAACGGCTTCTGTCAAATAATATACTTCAAAACCCTCTATCCATCTAGAACGATTAGCGTTAGCGTGAATACTTACAAATAGGTCGGCTTTATTACGATTGGCAAAAGCCGGCCTTTCCTGCAGCACCACGAACTGGTCTTGCGCGCGCGTCAAAGATACCTTCATGCCGCAACGCTCCAATTCCTGCTTAACGCGTTCAGCCATATCTAAAACCACGCCTTTTTCCTTTAGGCCTTGTTTACCTATAGCGCCTGGGTCCTTGCCGCCATGGCCCGCGTCCAGGACAACAGATCCAACTGAACGTAAATACAAAGCCCCCGGTTGCTTAACAGGGAACTTACAAACAGGTTCAATAAGATAACTCCTGACATCTACAGGCGCGTATATAACGCTGTCCTTTATCTCAACAGGGCCAGGCAAATGCGTGATAATATTATTGCTGACAGCCACGTCGCTGCCTATAAGAAGCCTTACCTCTTTGGCATTTTTCTTTAAAATGACCTGCTGGCTTAGGGGGTCATAATCCCACCCGACGCCTTCCTTATCGCACATATTGACCAGAGCAAAGTAAGCGTTTTCATGCAACGTGACGGTCTCGTAAGGAAACCTCTCTGTAGTACTTGGCACTGTGGCGCATCCGGCAAACAGTAAAACGCTTAAAAGATATAAAATAGATCTTCTCAAGCCCTTATCCTTCCTATTTTTGTTCACCCCGTTAGAGAGCTCTGTTCTTTAGCGGGATAAAGGCATCGCCAAAGATACCTAACTTATTATCCAGGCTTAAGCTCCTGCTAATACACATAACATAATACAGGAACCATCCAAGAAATCCGCTCACCCTGAAAATAAGGACCTTGCCGCAAGCATCTCTGTCAGCCATAGGCACCAAAAAACCAAAGTCTATTGGGTGATACTTAACTAACCTTTTTACGCCTTTTACTCCTCTAAGAATATTTGCAACGGCCACCCTTGCTTGCGCCACTGAAAATGGGGCCGCCATACGCAAAATAGAGTTACCGTTCTTAACAGCAGCGGCGTCTCCTACCGCAAAACAATGCCCGCTAAACATCATGTGTTCATCCACGCTCAGCCGGCCTTGTTTATCTTTTTCAAATTTTAGGTCCCTTACAAAGGCAGGCGTCACAACACCGGCTGCCCAAACCAGGATGTAATCCTCAAACATCATACCATTAGAAAGTTTGACGCGCTGGTCTGAAACTTCTTCTATTGAACACTCCGTATAGGCGTTAACGCGAAGCTTAGAGAGATTGACGCGGCAATGATCCCTAGCCCACTCAGGCAACGAGCTTAATATATCGTCAGCTCGTTCTATCACGTTTATGCTGTATTTCTTTATCTTTTTGCGCCTTAATAAATAAGCCAGGTTAGACGCTATCTCAATACCTGTATAGCCGCCACCGACAATAATGATCTTTTTGTTAGGATATGTGATAACGACGTTCCGCAAAATAACAGCATCTTCTGCCGTATCAAGCTTCAAAGAACGACGTTGAACGTCATCCATGCCGAAAAAATTAGTGACAGACCCGCAGGCTATTACCAAGAACTCATAGTACAAAACACCGCCACTTTTTAAAAAGACCTCTTTTGTCCCAATATCCACCCTGACAACTTCATCCTGCTCAAAATTAACACGCAATGACTCAAGGTAGTAAGCCAGGTCCAAAACGGCGTTCTTCTTCTGGACATAGCCGCCAGCCACTTCAGGCAAAACAGGAAGAAAGTCAAACGTCTTTTTGGCATCAACAACAATGACGCGCCTGTTATTTAACCTGGCCCGTTTCTTAGAGAGCAGACGGGCCGCTTCCAACCCGGCAAAGCCGCCGCCGATAATAACAATATCACCTTCTAACATAAGCAATATCATAGTATAAGTATAGGTTGTTTTCAATGTAAAATAACCGCAACAGTTACTTGAGAAAAAAAGCCTTTTATGATAACATAAGCCACGTGATAAACACTTATATAAAAAAGATCAATTCCGCCCTCAGGGACTTCTTAACCGATACTAACAGGCGCTATTCGCTAAGGTTAATATCGGATGCCCTATTACTGGCAAGCAAAGATTTTATCCTGCGCAAAGGTAAGCGCGTACGCCCGCTCCTATTCGTCTTGAGTTATAAGGGCTATACCGGGAGAAAATCATATTCGGATAAACGGCTCTTTACATCAGCAGCCGCCATAGAGCTCCTGCACGATTTCATGCTCATCCACGATGATGTAATAGATAATTCAAGCCTGCGCCGTGGAAAACCCACCCTGCACAAGATCTTTGACCGCAGTATACGGCTGCCTGACAAGGCCTTGATAGGCGAATCGCTGGCTATAGTCGCAGGCGATATACTCTTCGCCCTCGCGATAGAATCACTGCTCTCAATTAATGAAAGTATGAATAGAAAAGAAAATGCCTTAAGGAATTTGGTCCAGACAGCGGCTTACACAGGCGCCGGAGAATTCATTGACGTAGTCTTCGGCCACAGGACAATAGATCAACTATCAGAACAAGACATTTTCCTGGCATACACGCTTAAGACCGCTAAATACACCTTTGAATGCCCTCTTTTGATGGGGGCTATACTTGCCGGAACGCCTGATCAGGAGCTTAAGAAGCTTTCACAATTAGGCCTCGCAGCTGGCCAGGCCTTTCAGATCTATGACGACTTCCTTAACCTGTTCGCCTCAAAAAAAACCATAGGCAAACCAATATTGACAGACCTTACTGAATCAAAAAAGACACTTTTGGTATTCAAGGCATACAAAAATTCTGGACGGAACGAAAAAAAACGCTTTAGGAAGATCTTTGAGAAAAAAACTAAAACCCTCTCAGACTTAGATGCCCTGCGGCGCATCGTAATTAAAAGCGGCTCTTATGACTATTGCCTGAAAAAAATGTCATCCCTGCAAGAAAAAGCAACGCGCCTGTGCAACAGCCTAAAAATGAAAAAGGCATATAAGAAAGCGCTTGAATACGTTATCTTCAAGCTTTCACCTTCCAGCATGCCTTTTAACCCGTGACCTTCTAAGCCACGCTCTGCAAAAACAACAACTCGCTTGACCCGCTATATCCTATCTTTTTAACTCTCCAATCTTTCAATTCTTTAACAAACTCAAATTCTATCTTGCCGGGATCATAATATAGTTTTTCATCACCTATCTGCCTAAAGTAACATATAAACCAAACTTTTCCAGCCGCCTCGGCCCCGTTGGCCTTGACTTTTAATTTTTTAACAATGACTTTAAAATCTTTAAAATCTTTGAAGATCCCCGAAAGAAACCTTAAAACCGACGCCTTATCATTGCCGAAGGTATCTTCATAGCCATCTGAGATAAGCGGCGCGCACTTTTGGATATCCTTTTTTTCGATCAAGACTATGCCAGCGTAGACCGCTCTCCTGACGCGCGACTCATCGTTCTCGGAAAAAACCCTTATAAGCGTATACGCTAAGATCGCGCCTAAAGTAACACCCAGAATAACTACTAACTGTCTTTTTTGGCTCATCGGCTGATCTTTAAGACCTGATAGGTCAAAATACCAGCAGGCACATTTATCTCCACCACGTCACCTTCCTTATGGCCCATCAGCGCTTTTCCTATAGGAGATTCCATAGAGACCTTGTTCTGAGTATAATCAGCTTCCGGAGGAGATACCATCACATATTCCAAGACTTCATCAGTATCTTTATCAAGCAATTTTACAAGCGCGCCGACATAAACTTTATCCGTAGGTATATTCTCATGTTCTATGATCCTGGCGCGGGAAAGCTTATCTTCTAATTCGGCGATATTTTTTTCAAGATACGCCTGCGCCTCTTTGGCCGCGTCGTATTCCGCGTTCTCCGAAAGGTCGCCCATAGCCCTAGCTTTTTCAAGCTGCCTGGCTACTTCCCTTCTTTTAACTTTTTTTAAATGATCCAACTTATCTTTTAACTTCTCAAATCCCTTTTGGGTCAGGAAAACATCGCCTATGCTCATTTAACGCGCCCCCTGAAAAATATGTTTCAACCGCTGGGACGACACAATGATCTCTACCCTGCGATTCAAATTTCTGCCTTCTTTAGTATCATTGGTCGTGCGCGGCCTATACCTGCCGAATCCTGAAGCAGATAACTTTAAAGGATCCATATTCTTCTTCATCGTAAAATAATCCACAACGCTTAAAGCGCGCGCGAATGAAAAATCCCAATCTGATTTCCATTCAAAAACAGCCAGAGACTGGTTATCAGTATGCCCTTCTATATAAAGATAATTGTCTGGGAACTCAACACGGCAGAGCTCAAATACCCTGTCCAAAAACGCCTTGCCTTCATCGCTTAATGCGTTACTGCCTGAAATAAACAACTTTCCCGCTGAAACTGTTATCACCAGGCCGCGGTCAGTTATACTGACCCAGGCTTCTTTCTTGGCGATATCATCAGAAAATTCATTCTCAAATATATCCAAAGCTTCAATGAATCTCTTGGTATCAATATCCTGAGATTTTTTATAAAGCACAAGTTCCCTTTTAAGGGCCAAATTCTGTTTTTTGGCAGACTCAAATTTAGCCGAAACCACGCTCAATTGTTCCTTTAGGCCATCTATGTCAGAAACGATGATCCGGCCCTTGCCTGACGCGCAACCCGCGAAACAAAACAATAGCATAAGCACTGCCGCTCTAAATTTCATCAACGCCTTTCTGACGAGTCTTGCGCGATCAGGCTCATGGCCACGTCTTCGCAAAGCCTCTTGAATTCCGCGAGCGTCCGCCCACCGAACATCTTTTTAGTTATGGCTTCAACCGCTTCCAATTTTAAACAAAGGAACTGATACCCAGCGTCAAGCGAACCGTCGCTTGAAAATTTTGATTTTAGCGCGCCGCTCTCCTTATTCAGAATATAATCCTTCCACTCTTTCAACGGCGCGGATATCCCTTTTTTTCCGCTCAATATCTTCTCTATTTTTCTATCAATATCTAGCTGAGTGAACTTCCTGTCTACTTTATCAAGCTCACCCTTGGTAGTCTTATAAAGCCAGAAAAGATACCTCTTGTAGAGCGGCCTTTTATCACGCGTGTTCATTCATGCCTCATCAGAAACAAGCTATCTGGCGAAAGCGTTTAAGCCTAGCCTCAACGTCTTTTAGCGTGGCCTTTGAACTACGCTCAACGCCAAACCCCTCTACATTAAAAGACGCCATTACGATGCCATACGTCACAGCTTTTTTCAGCGCATTACCGTTGATCTTCTTTACTTTCGTCAAATAGCCCATAAAACCTCCGGCAAACGTATCTCCCGCGCCTGTCGGGTCCACAACTTTTTCCACCGGGTATGCCGGCAGAGATAAAATAAGATGATCACTGTATACCAACACCCCGTGCTCGCCTTTCTTAATGATTATAATAGGCGCTCCCATCCGGCGCAAACACTTTGCCGCTTTTAAAAGATGCGATTCACCGGAAAGACTGCGCGCCTCAGCATCGTTAGCGACATAGATGTCTACTCTTTTAATAAGTTTCAAAAGGGATCTCTTCTTATGGTCTATCCAGTAATTCATACTGTCTAACCCCACCAATCGCGGGCTGCGCATTTTAGAAAGAAGCGAGATCTGCAGATCAGGGTCTACGTTAGCTAAAAATATATTCTTTATCACTCTTTGGTGTTCCGCTACGTTAGGCTTAAAGATAGACAAGACGCCTAATTCCGTGCCTAAAGTAAGGGCTAAATTCAGGTCTCCTGTATATTCACCCTTCCACCGAAAAGTCCTTCCGGGCTCTATTACAAACGATGTTAAAATGATATTCTTTTTGCTCAAAAATTCAATATATTTCCTGGGAAAATCACGCCCAACTATAGCCACGAGATCTATCTTTGTAAAAAAAGAAGCGCTCATTGAAAAATGTGCTGCTGAGCCGCCCAGCATTTCATGGCGCTCGCCGAAAGGTGTCTTTACAGTATCCAATGCCACTGTGCCTAAGACAAGCAAGCTCACTTTTGGCCCCGCTTTCTTATACTTTTTTTCTTCTTGCCGTGATAACAAAGCCTATG